>TARA_R110002020_G_scaffold475905_4_pt1 | contig 168750 bp, 156 predicted proteins | sample TARA_R110002020 | Tara Oceans TARA_R110002020 (sample SAMEA4396489) | marine metagenome | biome: Westerlies Biome; feature: [MES] marine water layer (ENVO:01000295) within the mesopelagic zone...; material: water (ENVO:00002006), including particulate matter (ENVO:01000060)...
GCTGCAGTGAGCGGGATGCCGATCAGGCGTGATCGTCTAGGAACAGCGGGCACGCCACGATTCTTACACGCTCACCACGCTGCCGTGCTGTTGCGGGCTAAGCGGGTAAGGGCCTTTAGCTGCGGGTGCGTGAAATCCTGTCGAGGTGCGGCTCAAGCGCGAGAGCGGTGGCCGCGCCCACCTGTTTGCCCCATTGCGAATGCGCGTTCTTCCAATTGAGATTCGCTTGAATGAACTTGTCGCAGTCTTCGAGGCTGGGATACACCGCGTAGCGCACGCCAGGAATAGTCTCGGCGATAGTGAGCGAGGCGCGATTGAGGCGCGTAATTTGCAGGGCCATTAGGCGGTGCAAAAATCGCGGCATGGCTCTAAACCTGTACATCGGCGGGATGGCGGCAACCACGACGGGGCAGTCTGGGTGGGCTCCTTGCCGAACCGTGCTGATCAGTTCGTGCAGCCCGGAACTCCACGCTTTTGCGGTTGTACCGAGCAACACGTCGGGTGCTCCAAGGAGAATCACGAGAACGTCGACGTCGAGATCCGCTGACGGCAGCTCTTGTACGGCGCGAGCCATCGTGAGCTCAGTGTCGGTGATGGTCGTCCACGAGCATCCCGTGGAGTGCTCGCGCGCGACGTAGCGAGCGGCCTGCGATACAACGCCAAGGCCGTGATTGAGCACACCGTAGCTGGATGCCCCACTGTCTCCGATGAAAAGCATCCGTGGTGGGTCGGGGGCGACAACTTCGCCTTCGGGTTTACCCGCGGGGAATAAGGCATTCGACATTTCTGACCGATAGCCCAAGAGGTTGACCTTCAACAGAGGCCGAAAGAGGTGAAGGACACTGGCAGTTAGGCGACGGACGAACGCGGTGTGTGATGGCACACCGGTTGCGCTCTGCGGAGAGGGGGTCGTCGGGGCCACGACACTTATCGTGGCTGACGGCTCTCGTCGTTGACTGTTAGACATGCCCTAATCGAATACGTGATTTCCGCTTATTTTGTGGAGTGGGAGGATGGAGTTATGACAGAGCCCGCTGCGTCCCACCCTGAACTCGAAACATTGATCGGCACTCTAGAGCGATTGCGTGCTCCAGGGGGCTGCGCGTGGGATCGCGATCAAACCCATGCCTCGCTGGTTCAATATCTCGTCGAGGAGACCTACGAACTTGTGGACGCTTTAGAGACCGGCACGGATGCCGACATCGTCGAGGAACTCGGTGATGTGCTGTATCAAGTGCTTTTCCACTCCGACATCGCGGCGGAAGCTGGTCGGTTCACGCTCGAAGACGTCGCGGCCCATATGACCGCAAAAATGGTCGGTCGCCACCCGCACGTGTTCGGTGACACAACAGCCGAGACGGCGGATGATGTCATCGCCGTATGGGATGACCTCAAGAAGACCGAGAAGCCGCACCGCACGAGCGTGACTGATGGGATCCCCGAGAAAATGCCCGCGCTAGCTTTGGCCGACAAACTGCTGGGGCGTGCCCACAAGGTTGGTCTCCTCGATGCGACGGCACCCGGGGCGATCAATGTCACTGAAGAAGATGAACTCGGCCCGCTCTTGCTGACTATCGTGGCATCGGCGAAGGCGCACGGTTTGGACTCTGAACGTGCTTTGCGCACGGCACTTCGTCAGCTCACCGCTGAGATCAAAGAGCACGAAGCATCGAACTAGAGTCAGGGTGCTTGGGCCGGTTTGCCAGCGGACTGCGCTAAACCCGGGTGGGTGGTGCCCTCCTTAACCCGAATAAGGAGGGCACCGGCGCGACGCCAGCAAACGAGACATGTGATCGCATGTCGATCGTCTACAGAAATGGCATCACGCGCTGAAGGATCGGTGGGATTACCCGACCTACCGATCCAGCGTTAGAGAAGCCCTGGTGAGGGGGTTTCAAGTAGTAGTGGTGCCGCCAATAGGTTTACGGCACAAGGAGAAATCATAACTCCTGTCTCATTCATACGCAAACGATAGTTGAATTAATTCTCAGGGAACGCAGACGCCACGCGACGCGACCCCTCGTGCGAGCCAACCCGTATTGGCAAAATCATTGCGTATCTTGCTGATAAATCCCTGACTAGGCTCACGTTCCGTGTACTAGAGGTGCACGCACGCAACGAAACTCGCGTCGGTGCGAGAGAATAAAGAAATGGCGTCAACGGTAAACCCTCCCCGCGGAATGCGGGATTTTCTTCCGAACGAAAAAGCTCAGCGTGAGCGTGTACTCGGTGTTATTAGGGCGAGCTATCGAGCTCACGGTTTCGACGAGATCGAAACCCCCGTTATGGAAGACAGTTCACGCCTGCATGCCGGCCTGGGCGGTGACAACGAGAAGCTCGCTTTCGCTGTGATGAAACGTGGCCTCACGCCAGAAAAGCTGCAGACGGCATCCGATGCTCTTGAGCTCGCTGACTTAGGGATGCGGTTCGACCTCACCGTTCCGCTCGCCCGGTTCTATGCCACGCACCGCGCTGAGCTTCCGAAGGTGTTCCGCTCGATTCAGATGGCGCCAGTGTGGCGCGCGGAACGCCCGCAGAAAGGTCGCTACCGCCAATTTGTGCAGTGCGATATTGACATCATGGGGGAGGCAGGTCCCAGCGCTGAGATTGAACTTATCACCGCCACTGCCGCAACCCTTGATGCCCTCGGGGTGCAGGGGTGCACGATCAGAGTCAACGATCGTCGACTGCTCACGAGCTCGCTCAGCATTCTCGGTTTTCCGGCTAAAGAGCATGAAGCGGTGCTCATCACTGTCGACAAACTCGACAAGCTCGGTTCTGACGGTGTCATCGCAGAACTGCGCGAACGAGCCTTCCCCGACGAGCCCGTAGCGGCGCTCGCCGAATTCTTGACCCGCCCCGCCCCCGAATCCACTCCTCGATTCAGCGCGGATGCGATCCGTGCTGCCCTGCCTGCTGGCGTCACTGAAGACGTCATCCTCGAACTTGCGGCAATTGGTCACGCGGTTGAAGCCGGTCGCGGCGACTCCGGTTCACTTATCGAGTTTGACCCGTGGTTGGTGCGGGGAATGGGGTACTACACGGGAGCGATCTTCGAGGTCGCGCATCCCTCGCTCGGGTATTCCCTCGGTGGCGGTGGCCGTTACGACGGAATGATTGGCCGATTCTTGGGCAGCGATGTTCCTGCGGTCGGGTTCTCGCTTGGCTTTGAACGTTTGGTTGATTTGGTCAAAGTGGGTGCCGCTCACGACGACGATCAGCTCGCCCTGATTTATGACGCCGATGTCGACGCAGCCGTTCTCGTGCGTCTTCAGGCAGCGCTTATTCGTGACGGCAAGCGGGTTCGGCTCGAGGCCCGACCGAAAAAGTTGCCGCAACTTCTCGATCAGCTCCGGGATGCCGGTTTCACGAGTTTTGCGACGGTCCGCGCCGATAGCACGAGCGTTGATAGTCTCGAATTCAAGCCGCTGACTGGCTAGGCGGTATTCAACCTTCGAGGGAGAATTCGTGAACGTCAAAGCAATTCCGATTCTGGTCTTTCTTGCTCTCAGTTTCGGCCTCTCGTGGCTGTTCGCGCTCCCGCTGTGGTTGTCGGGCGGTTTACAAAATCCGTTCTTCATCGTGTTCAGTCTGATGATGATGTTCACGCCGGCGATCGCGGCGCTCGTGGTCGTGTTCTTTGTGGAGAAGCATCCGGATGCTCGCTCCCGACGGCTCGCGCTCGGCCTCGGTTCGGTGCGTCCGGTCGGCCGTTTCATTCGCTATTTGGCGTTAGCGATGGTCGTTCCGCCTGCACTGATTCTGGCGGCGCTCGGCGTCGGTGCGGTCGTCGGTGTTTATCCGGCTGATTTCGTGAACTTCTCTGGTTTTGAGGCGATGCTCGACAGCCAGTTGCAGGCGCTCGGTCAAGCTCCTCTGCCCGTTCCGATTGGGCTGCTTGTGGCCGCACAGTTTGTGAACGTTGCGATTGGTGCGGTGATCAATACGATTCCGGCGCTCGGAGAAGAACTCGGTTGGCGCGGCTGGTTGTTGCCTCAATTGCTGCCCCTCGGCATCGTTCCGGCGCTCCTCATTTCGGGAGTCATTTGGGGGCTGTGGCATGCACCGCTCATTCTGCTCGGGTACAACTATCCCGGCACTCCCGGGTGGCTCGCGCTGAGCGCGATGGTGGGCATGACAATCGTGATTGGCGCAGTGTTCTCGTGGCTGCGCATCCGTTCTGCCTCGGTGTGGCCGGCTGCGTTGGCGCACGGTGCCTTCAATGCGGCGGCTGGGTTCTCTCTCATCTTTGTGATGGTGGGCGAATCGTTCGACCCCGTGCAGGCCACTATCTTGGGCTGGACCGGATGGCTCGTGCCGCTCGTTCTCGTCATTGTTCTGTTGGCCACCGGGCAGTTCCGTGCCGCGCAGCCGCAGCTCGCGACTACTCGAACGGAGTCAGCGCCTGTCGCTGGCGCGGAGTAGGCTTTCACACGGACATCCACCACTGTCAGTCCAAACAAACTTTCTTTAAGGAGACCCCCTGTGGCTTTGATCGAAGCAGTTGGCGCCCGCGAAATTCTTGACTCCCGGGGAAACCCCACGGTTGAGGTTGAGGTTTTGCTCGATGATGGCGTCGTTTCTCGCGCGGCAGTTCCTTCGGGAGCATCCACCGGCGCATTTGAGGCCTACGAGCTTCGTGATGGCGACAAGGACCGTTACCTCGGCAAGGGCGTTCAGAAGGCCGTTGACGCGGTTATCGACGACCTCGGCCCCGCAATTGAAGGCCTCGACGCCTCCGACCAGCGTCTTGTCGACGCTGAGTTGATCGCTGTCGATGGTTCTGAGAACAAGAAGAACCTGGGTGCGAACGCTATCCTCGGTGTTTCGCTTGCTGTCGCGAAGGCCGCTGCTGATTCGGCAGACCTTCCCCTGTTCCGTTACCTCGGCGGCCCCAACGCTCACGTGCTCCCCGTGCCGATGATGAATGTCATTAACGGTGGATCGCACGCCGACAGCAATGTCGACATCCAAGAATTCATGATTCTCCCGCACGGCGCAGAGACCTTCAGCGAAGGCCTCCGTTGGGGCGTTGAGACTTACCACGTGCTCAAGGGACTGCTCAAGAGCAAGGGCCTCAGCACCGGCCTCGGCGACGAGGGTGGCTTCGCTCCCGACCTCTCCAGCAACCGTGCAGCGCTCGACCTCCTCATGGAAGCAATCGAGAAGGCTGGCTTCACGCCAGGCAAGGACATCGCGGTTGGACTCGATGTTGCTGCAACCGAGTTCTACAAAGATGGTTCTTACACCTTCGAAGGCGTTTCGAAGTCCGCTGGCGACATGAGCGCGTACTACGCCGAGCTCGTCGCTGCGTACCCGCTCGTCTCGATCGAAGACCCGCTCGACGAAGATGATTGGGAGGGCTGGGCTCAGCTCACCTCCGAAATCGGCTCGAAGACGCAGATTGTGGGAGACGACCTCTTCGTCACCAACCCGAAACGTCTTGCCAAGGGCATCGATGCAGGCACAGCTAACTCGATCCTCGTCAAGGTGAACCAGATCGGTTCGCTCACCGAGACCCTCGACGCTGTCTCGCTCGCTCAGCGCAGCGGTTACACGGCTGTCATGTCGCACCGTTCAGGTGAGACCGAAGACACCACGATCGCTGACCTCGCAGTAGCGCTCAACACCGGCCAAATCAAGACTGGTGCACCTGCTCGCTCCGAGCGCGTAGCAAAGTACAACCAGCTGCTGCGCATTGAAGAAGAGCTCGGCGATGCAGCAGTTTACGCCGGCCGTTCCGCCTTCCCGCGGTTCAACGGCTAGCGTTCACTCGCGTCGTCTAGCATCGAACGCATGGCTAGGCGAGTACGAGCAAAAAAGGTAGCGGTGTCGCTGCCCGAGGAGAGCGCGCCAGATCATTGGCTGCGCACGATCCGCTTCTCGGGCTTCACCGTGCTCATGCTTGGTTTGCTCATACTCGCCGTCATCGTGCTTGCTCCCAACCTGCGGATTCTGATTGATCAACAGCAGACCATTGCGCAATTGCAACAGCAAGTGGATGAGGCTCAAGAGTCGGTTGACCAGCTCAATGAGAATGTTGCTCGTTGGGATGATCCGGCCTACATCGAATCTCAAGCTCGCGACCGCCTCTACTACGTGTACCCGGGCGAAGTGAGCTATTTAGTCACGGGCGAGGCCGCCGATGTTACGACCAGCGATGGTGTACCGGTGAGTGCGAGCATCCAAACCACCCAGATTGATTGGGTACACACTCTCGTGTCGTCCATCTACACTGCTGGTCTCACGGAAGATGCCCCTGACGAGCTCACCGCCCCCGTAATTGAAGGACCTCAGCAATGACCACCCCACCGTTTGACACCGTCAGCGATGAAGATGTGCGCATTGTGTCGCTTCAACTGGGTCGCCCCGCTCGCGACGTGATTGGCATTGCGGCGCGCTGCGTGTGCGGCGCTCCGACTGTCGTGTCGACGAAGCCGCGCTTGAGCGATGGAACGCCGTTTCCCACTATCTATTACCTGTGCCATCCAGCGGCTACGGCATCCGTGTCGACGCTCGAAGCGGAAGGCCACATGCCTGAACTCGCCGCGCTGCTCGAGGGCGACATCGGTGAGCAGTATCAGGCCGCTCACGATGCCTACATCGCCGACCGCGATGGCGTCGAGGTTGTTCCTGAGCTTGCTGGTGTCTCGGCTGGTGGCATGCCGACGCGGGTGAAGTGCCTGCATGCTCTTGTCGGGCATTCGCTTGCAGCGGGCCCCGGGGTAAACCCGATTGGGGACATCGCGCTTGAGCGTGCCTCGTGGAGCCCCACTGTGTGCCAGTGCCCCGATTATTCGGATGCCGTTGAGCAGGGTGAGCCTGAGCAGGGTGCCGCTGATCAGGGTGTTGCGGTGGCCGAGTCGGCGGAGTCCGGCAAATGAAGCGCTGGGCTGCTGGCGTCGTCTTGATGGCGAGTCTGGCATCTGTGTTGGTCGCGACACCCGCACATGCGGATGCCGTGCGCGATCAGGAGTATTGGCTCCAGGAGTACGGCATCGAGGCCGCGTGGAAGACCACGAAGGGTGCCGGCGTCACGATCGCGGTTATCGATACCGGGGTTGATGGCACGGTGAAGGAACTCGTCGGCGCTGTCACGGGTGGCACCGACTTTTCGGGTCAAGGCTCACCGAATGGGCAGAAGCCTGTCGGCGACGAGAACCCAGCCCACGGCACTCTTGTTGCTTCGCTTGCTGCTGGTCGCGGCACCGGCACGGGTGCTGGTGTCATCGGTGCGGCTCCGGCAGCAAACATTTTGGCCATCTCGATTGGCTTCACGGGCGGCCCGATTAGTTCGGATGATCAGATCGCTCAAGCCGTTCGCTATGCGGTCGATCAGGGCGCCGATGTCATTAACCTTTCGCTGACTCGCGAAACGTTGGACTGGCCGGTGAGTTGGGACAGCGCTTTTCTCTACGCCATGGATAACGACGTGGTGGTGGTGGCTGCGGCCGGAAACCGCGGCAGCGGAACGACCTCGGTTGGGGCTCCTGCAACGATGCCGGGCGTTTTGACGGTCGCTGGTGTCGATGTGAATGGTGTTGCAAGTTTCAATGCGTCGACGCAGGGCATCACGATTGGTGTTGCTGCCCCGAGTGAAGACCTCGTAGGCGTCGCCCCTGGTGGCTCGCATGTGCTGTGGAACGGTACTAGTGGAGCAACCCCGATTGTGGCGGGAATTGTCGCTCTCGTGCGTGCCGCGCATCCGGAACTGGATGCCGCCAACGTCATCAATCGCATCGTGACGACGGCGCACGATACTGGCGCTCCCGGACCCGACGCGATTTACGGTTTCGGTTTGATCGATGCTGAGGATGCCGTCAACGCGAACGTGTCTCTCGTCGATGAGAACCCGATGGGGAGCCTCGCGGACTGGATCACGATCTACCGTCGCGCGGAGTCAACGCCAGTGCCTGTGCCGACGTTTAGCCCCTCGCCAGTTCCTGATGATGAGGACGATGCGACGACGATTGCTGGCCCGACGAGTCCTCTCGGAACGCTGCTGCCGACAGTGAGCATGCTTCGCAATGTGGGTGTACCACTTGCTATTTATGGACTTTTTTTGGTCATTTTGGCCGGTTCTGGGGTTCTGGCTTTCCGTCGGTTTAGGAGTATGCGCGAGACAGAGTAAGTTTGGTGGCGAACTTCCCTTTTAGGAGACTCTGACTCGTGCCAAAAATCTTGATTGTCGGCGGCGGTTACGCCGGTTTTTACACTGCTCGCAAGCTCGAAAAGTGGTTGCGCCGCGGCGAAGCTGAGGTCACCATGGTTGACCCGCTTCCCTACATGACGTACCAGCCTTTCTTGCCTGAGGTCGCTGCGGGCTCTATTGAGCCCCGCCACGCGGTTGTTCCTCACCGTCGCCACTTGAAGACCACCAAGGTCATCACGGCGAAGGTCACCGGAATCAACCACGCGGCGAAGACGGCAACGATTCAGCCCGAAGTCGGTGACTCGTGGGAGATGGATTACGACCTCGTTGTCGTCACCGCAGGTGCTGTATCGCGCACCTTCCCGATTCCTGGGGTTGCCGATGAAGCAATTGGTATGAAGACCATCGAAGAGGCTGTTGCTGTTCGTGACCGTCTCCTCACCAACTTCGACAAGGCAGCCACTTTGCCTGCTGGGCCCGAGCGCGACCGTCTGCTGACGTTCGTGGTCGTCGGTGGTGGCTTTGCCGGCATCGAAGCCTTCGGTGAAATGCGCAGCCTTGCCTCGTCGCTTCTGGGGCTCTACCCGAACCTCAAGTTCGAAGACACCCACTTCCACCTCATCGAAGCAATGGGTCGCATCATGCCCGAGGTTTCGCTGGAGACAAGCAAGTGGGTCATCAAGAACCTTGCCGACCGTGGCGCACAGATTCACCTCGACACCCAGCTGAAGTCAGCTGTCGGTGGCGTGGTTGAGTTGTCGACCGGCGAAAGCTTCGAGTCCGACACAATCGTGTGGACCGCTGGTGTGATGGCGAACCCTGTTGTTCGCAGCACCGACCTTCCCATCGAAGAGCGTGGACGTATCCGTGTTCAGGCTGATCTCCGTGTCATCAACGATGACGGTGTCGTCGCGGATGCGTGGGGCGCCGGCGACGTGTGTGCTGTTCCTGACCTCACCGGTGGTGGCGTTGGCGGTTTCTGCGTTCCGAACGCTCAGCATGCTGTTCGCCAGGCCAAGCTCATGGCCAAGAACATTGTGGCGGCGCTTCGTGGCGAAGAGACCAAGGACTACTTCCACAAGAACCAGGGTGCTGTTGCCGGTCTCGGTCTGTACCACGGTGTCTTCCAGTCCGGCAAGATCGCGATCAAGGGTTTCCCGGCCTGGTTCATGCACCGTGGTTACCACGGCATGGCGATGCCAATGTTCGAGCGCAAGGCTCGCGTCTTCGGCAACTGGATCATCAACTTCTTCTGGGGTCGCGACACCATCTCGATCGAAGCACGCGTAGAACCGCGTCGCGCATTCGAAGAGTTCGCATCACGCCCCAAGTAGTGTGATCGCATGCTCCACGCGCAAGCGTGGGGCGTGCCCCGATAGCCCAATTGGCAGAGGCAGATGACTTAAAATCATCACAGTCAGGGTTCGAGTCCCTGTCGGGGCACTTCGTCTCATCGCTGATTATCAGCCGGGAGTTGGACCAGGATTGAGCGTCCGCCTTGCGACGAGAGCCAGCAGGTTTCGGTGAAATCGCGATTGGCCGTTTTAGAAATGCCGCTGGGTCGTCATCCGATAACATGTCCAGCATTCGACTGGTTGCCGCCAGACATCATGTCCACGCTGCTCCGCAATGTCAGTTGTGTGTGAAACTATCTTTGTATATGAGCAGGAGGTCCTGAGATGTCTGTTGTAATCAATTACATGTCGGCTGATTCAATCGCAAAACGGCGCGCTGAGCTTCTCGATCGTGCAAACCTCAGCTTGGACGAGTTGCGAGTTCGAGACGAACGCTACATGCTCGCACCTAGCGAACAGTCAACTCTTCGAGAGCTTGAGGATCTGGATTACTTGGAAAAGGTTAGTTAGAAGATTTCGCAGCGCAGTGACGAAATCCGATCGGGACCTCAAAGCTGAAGTCACGGCGTTTACGGAGCGTTTAGTTGATACTTGTTCAACGGTCTTGGGCGAATCAGTAGAGTTCGCGGTCAATGTTGGCCCGGCCGGTGCTACGAATCAACACATCACCATAAACCAGGCTGACGCTCTTGGGATTGCATTAAAAGTCGATGGCGATATCGTCTTTCGAATGGTGGTCTCGTATAAATGTGGTTGGCATCCTGATCAACATTTCTTCGCTGTCGAGGGGTCATCGTTCATCATCAGAATTGAAGATGTAAATGAGCCAATCCTCCATTTTGATTACGTGCGTAATGCGGGAAACACGGTGCCTGTCTCCCACATAAACGTCCATGCTCATCGAGACGAGCTCGTTTTTGCGCTGATGAAGGCTAGTTCGGGACGAGGAAAGGCGCGTGCCCGGGCGTCGGGTGCTGGAAAAATACCTCGGATTTCGACGCTGCATATCCCGCAAGGCGGGCATCGGTTTCGGCCGTCTATTGAGGACGTGTTCGAGATGATGATTCAAGAATTCGGAATCGACCGCAGTGCAGATGCTCTCGACGCGATCCAAAATGGGCGGTCTGAATTTCGGTCAATTCAAGTTAGCGCTGCTGTCTCCGATGATCCTGCCGCAGCGGCGCGGGCCTTGGAGCGATTGGGGTACAAGGTTCGTGCGCCTACGCCCGCTGCACTTCCTCGGGTCGATCGCTTAACTCGGTATTGAAATCGCAGGCAAGGTCTCAGGCCTTGTGCGCATTAGGCGGGAAGAATTTCTGTCAGCAGGTTCTGGATGCGCGCCTTGATGTCATCGCGAATGGGGCGCACCTCGTCGATGCCCTTGCCTTTGGGGTCGACGAGTTCCCAGTCCTCATAGCGTTTGCCGGGGAAGATGGGGCAGACGTCGCCGCAGCCCATCGTGATGACAACGTCCGAGGCCTGCACCTGATCGGTCGTCATCAACTGCGGGACCGCCTGGGAGATATCGATGCCTTCTTCAGCCATCGCCTGAATTGCGATGGGGTTGATTTCGGTGCCGGGCTCAGAACCGCCCGAGCGCACCTCGACCGCGCCATCCGAGAGCGCCGTCATATAGCCGGCTGCCATTTGAGATCGGCCAGCGTTGTGGATGCAGACGAAAAGCACGACAGGCTTGCGGGCCTCGGCGGGGGCAGCGGTTTCGGTAGTCATGACTAAAGCATAGATGAATGTCTATGCGTTGCGCGAGAGGTGCGAGGCGCCCCGCGATTAGTTCACTCAGTGTTCACCGGCGGCAGCGAGCGCAGCAGCTCCCGCACCCGGGCGTCGATGTCATCGCGCACGGCTCGCACGCCATCCATTGCCATACCGGCGGGGTCGGGGAGTTCCCAATCGAGGTAACGACGGCCGGGGTAAATCGGGCACGCGTCGCCGCAGCCCATCGTGACCACGACATCCGCGCCGCGCACGACCTCATCGGTTAGCGGCTTGGGATATTCGCCATCGACCGAAACGCCAATTTCGTCGAGGGCGGCCACAATCTTGGGGTTGATCGACTCGCTCGGTTGGGAGCCAGCGGTCAAGACCCGCACCCGGTCTCCGGCGAGGGAGCGCAGGATGGCGGCAGCGAGCTGCGAGCGGCCCGCATTCTGCACGCACACGAAAAGCACATCGGTCGGCGCTGCGGGGGTGGCGGGATCCGCCTCGGGTAATGCGCCAAGTCGATCGGCGGCGAAACGTGACGTGTGAGACGACAAATGGCGGTCGCGCGGCGCCCCCTGGCGCAAGAGGTCGTAGCTGCTGGCCACGTACTCGGCAACGGTCTCTCGTGAGAAAACACCGGTGAAGCGCACGGCGAGATCGTCGGTGATGCGCTCAAGGACGGCGGAATCAACGGTCGCGGCGGCAGCCGCGGGGGAGCGCTGCACAAAGTCAAAGACGTCGGCGAGGCGCGACGGCACGAGCGAGTACCAGACCTGGCGTCCTTCTTGAGCGCTCTGCAGAATTCCATCGGTGGCCATGATGCGCACGTGATGGCTCACGGTCGGCTGGGTCAGGCCGAGGCGTGCGGCGAGGTCGGTGACACCGCGGCGGCCTTCGGGGGCATCCATGAGCAGGCGCAGAATCTGAACGCGCGTAGGGTCGGCGATTGCGCGCATGCTGTGGGCGATACGTTCGGCCACAGCGCGTTCGGAGGTGGGTGACTCGCTCGCTGGCATAGTCAGCAGTCTATTCGTCGCCGGCTAATTCATAGACAGTTATCAATGTTTGGGTATGATCGCGCCATGACCGCACCCCGCACTTTCACCCTCGCCCGCCGCCTCACCGCAGAATTTGTGGGCAGCGCGGGACTTTGCGCCGTCGTGATCGGCTCCGGCATCGCGGCGCAACAACTCTCACCGGGTGACGTGGGGTTACAACTGCTCGAGAATGCTCTCGCCACCGCGTTCGGGCTCGGCGTGCTCATCCTCGTGTTTATGACGGTCAGCGGGGCGCACTTCAATCCGGTTGTCTCGATTGTCGATTCGCTCACCGGGCTGCGGTCGTGGCGCGACACCGCTATCTACATTCCCACGCAGATTGTCGGATGCATCGCCGGCGCGATTCTCGCGAACCTCATGTTCGGGCAGGCCGCTGTCACATTCAGCAGCACTGTGCGCCTGACGCCGAGCCATTTTCTCAGCGAGGTCGTCGCAACCGCCGGACTCATCGTCGTGATCTTCGCTCTCGTACGCACCGGGCGTGCGAATCTGGCACCGATCGCGGTGGGCGCTTATATCGGCGGCGCCTATTTCTTCACGAGCTCAACGAGCTTTGCGAATCCGGCCATCACGATCGGCCGGACGTTCAGCGACACGTTCGCTGGAATCGCCCCGGGATCGGCCCCCGGCTTCATCGCGGCGCAACTGCTTGGCGCAGCAATCGGCTTCGGCCTCGTGCGCTGGCTCTTCGCTGAGCAGCGGATCGCCTAGTCGCGCAGCGGCGACCCGACAACCTCAAAGCGGTTGCCGCCCATCTCGCCGCTCAGGAGGGGCATCGCTTCTTTGATCGCAGCCTGCACACTCGCGAGCTGAAGCGAAAGCTGGTGAGCTTCGGCCGATTCCCAGAGTTCGGAGACGAACACAGTGTCGGGATGCTCGTCGCTCACGCCGACCTCATAGCTGAGGCATCCGGCGCTATCGAGGTCTGTGCTGCGGCGCGTAAGGATGGCGACAACCTCATCGCGGTGGCCGGGTTGAACACCGAGGGTGCCTACATTTGCGAAAGTCATTGTTCAACTCAACTGCACCGCCGGGGGTGGGTCAAGCGTCAATCTCCTCGGTGAGCTGCCGGTGGGCGTCACCAGTCGATGCGACCCGTTGTGCTGCAGGCGCGCTTCTGGGAAAGTTGAGCAATCGCGGCGCTGGCGCCACCCCCGGTTGCGCCGTGCCTTCATCATTCAATGCCGCGCCCCGAAGGAATCCGTGAAGCTGCTCAGCACCCCCGCAACGCCCTGGCACACGCCCGATGAATACTGGCAGGGCCTCGCCGATGCCACGGATGCTCTCGATGCTCCCTACGGGGTGATCTCGCTGGAGGCGCTCTCGCACAATGCTGCCGATATGGTGCGCCGTGCATCCGGGGTGCCCATTCGGGTGGCGAGCAAGTCTATTCGGGTTCGTGCGGTCATGGATGCCGTGCTTGAGCTTGATGACTTTCGGGGCGTTCTGGCGTACACCCTGTCAGAGGCGCTGTGGTTGGCTGAGACGATTGACGATGTGGTCGTCGGCTACCCCTCGGTGGATCGTGCGGCGATTGCGGCGCTTGGCACCAGTCCGGCGCTCGCCGAACGTGTCACGCTCATGATCGACTCGGTTGAGCACCTCGATTTCATTGACTCGGTGCTCTCGCCACAACATCGCGAAACGATCCGGGTTTGCATCGATATTGATGCGTCGTTCCAATCACCTCTGCTGGGCCACGTAGGCGCCCACCGCTCTCCAGTGCGTTCGGCGGCTCAAGCGCGCGCTTTGGCGAGCACAGTGGGGGACCGCGCCGGCTTTACTCTCGTCGGCGTTATGGCCTACGAGGCGCAGATAGCCGGGGTCGGCAACCGGCCGCCGGGCAAACCAGTCTTCGGCAGGCTGCTCGATGTCGTCCAAGCGGCATCGGCGAAAGAGTTGCGTGAACGTCGAGGAGAAATCGTGGCGTCTGTGCGCGAGATTGCCGAACTCGAGTTCGTCAACGGCGGCGGAACCGGCTCGCTCGAATCCACCGCTGACGACAGCTCCGTTACCGAGATCGCAGCAGGCAGTGGCCTGTTCGGGCCGCACCTGTTCGACCAATACAGCCATTTCACTCCGGCGCCGGCTGCCGCATTCGCCCTCGCGGTTGGCCGAAAGTTCTCCTCTCAGATCGCGACGATGCACGGTGGCGGGTGGATCGCATCCGGCGATCCCAGCCCCGATCGGATGCCCCAGCCCGCGTGGCCCGAAGGCTTGAAGTTTCTGCCGCGCGAGGGTGCAGGCGAAGTGCAGTCACCGCTCACGGGCCCCGCGGCTGAACACCTTGAGGTTGGCGACCGTGTGTGGTTCCGGCACACGAAAGCGGGGGAGCTTTCTGAGCATCTCACCGAGTTCGCGGTGGTCGCTGAGGGCCGCATCATCGACACCGTGCCGACCTATCGTGGCGAAGGCAAAGCGTTCCTATGACAGTCCCCGAGCGGATGCCGCCGGCTGAGGCCCACGCGTTGAACCCTGTTCCGGCATCCGTACGTCCCGGTGCCGAGTGGCGCAATTGGGGGCGATCCGAGCGTTCTCGACCCGAATTTGCGGCTCGTCCGGAGAGCGTCGACGAGGTCGTGGCGGCGGTGAACTTCGCACGCGAGAACGGGCTGACCGTGAAGGCCTGGGGTGCCGGCCACAGCTTCAGCTCGATTGCGGCAACCGAGGGCCTGCACGTTGATGTGGGGGCGCTTTCGGGCATCGTGGCGGTTGATGGAACTCGGGTGACGCTCGGCGCCGGAACGAACCTCTATGAGCTCCCCGCCCTTCTTGAACCCCTCGGGCTTGCCTTGACGAACATGGGCGACATCGATCGCCAGACCATTGCCGGTGCGATCTCTACCGGTACTCACGGCACGGGTGCCCGCTTCGGCGGCATCGCTACTCAAGTGCGGGCGGTGACACTCGTGACGGCGGCGGGTGAGGTGCTGCGCATCACTGCGACCGAGAACCCTGAATTGCTCGCGGCGGCGGCCCTCAGTCTCGGCGCGCTCGGCATCCTTGTTGAGGTGACGCTCGAGTGCGTGCCGACGTTCCTGTTGCATGCGGTGGAGCGCCCAGAACCCGCGGAGACCGTGCTCGCTGAGTGGCTGCAGCGAACTGCCGAAACCGACCATTTTGAGTTTTACCTGTGGCCGCACACGACGACGGCGCTGACCAAGAGCAACACTCGGTTGCCGGGCGATGCGCCGCGGCATCCGCTCACTAGATTTTCCCGCTGGTTCGATGATGAGTTCATGGCCAATGGCGTCTACCGTGCTATTTGCGCCGCGGGCAACCGGGCGCCCGCGATCATCCCGCCCGTGAACCGTCTCGCCGTAAAACTGTCGGGCAATCGCGAATTTACCGATGTCTCGAGCAGTGTCTTTGTCACCGATCGCACGGTGCGTTTTCGCGAAATGGAATATGCCCTCCCCCTCGAAGCGGTGACGGATGCCGTACGCGCCATACAGCAATTGATTGCTGACCGAGGGTGGAGAATTTCGTTCCCGATCGAGGTGCGTTCGGCGGCTGCGGACTCATTGCTGCTGTCGACCGCGTCGGGGCGGGCCACCGGATATGTCGCGGTGCACCGGTATTGGCGCGAAGATCCTGCCGAATATTTTCGGGAGGTGGAGGCGATCTTGATGGATCATGGTGGTCGCCCCCACTGGGGAAAGTTGCATAACCGGCATGCCGATTCACTCGCGGGGGCTTATCCGGGTTTCAATGAGTTCGTAGCGGTACGCGACCGTCTTGATCCTGGTCGCGTTTTTGCGAACGATTATCTGCGCCAAGTTTTGGGGCAGTAGCTGCCTGGGGCCGAAGTCAGGCTAAGAACCATGTAGCGAGAGGGCGCGATTATCAAAGCCATTGTGTGTGGAGCAGGAATTGCGGGGCTGACCGTCGCCGGCCAATTGGCAGAGCGCGGGTGGGATGTCACGCTTCTGGAGGCGGCGCCTGAGCGTCGCACTCAGGGGTACATGATTGATTTTTTCGGGCCCGGCTATGACGCCGCCGAGAAAATCGGCATCCTCGAGCGGTTGCGCGAAGTGCATTATCCGATCAGCGAGGCGCGGTTTGTGCGGCCCAATGGCCGAAGTCAAGCGGTCGACTATTCGGTGGTGGCAGCCAACGAAAGCGGCAAGCTCATGAGCCTGATGCGTCAGGATCTTGAGCAAGTGCTCTTCGATGTGCTTCCCGACAGTGTCGATGCGCGTTTCGGTAGTGCTGTCGTGTCAGTCGAGGATCGCACCGATTATGTCACTGCGGTGTTGGCGGACGGCACACGAATTTCGGCGGACATTGTGGTGGCGGCCGACGGAATCCATTCTGCTGTGCGGCATGATGTGTTTGGCGATTCGGCGGCGTTCGACCGGCAGCTGGGCATGCACACGTGCGCGTACACGTTCGACTCTCCACGGCTGCACGCGAAATTGGGCGACGCTCTAGTGTCGAGCGATGAGCGGGATCGCATGGTCGGGCTTTACGGTCTGCGCAACGGCAAGGTGGCTCTGTTCGCTGCGCACCGGGTCGCCGATACGGTCCTTCCTGCCGACCCCCAGCAGGCCATTCGTGACGCTTACCGGGACATGGGCGACGACATCGATGAGGCTATCGAGAAGTGTCCTGACACTGAGCACGTGTATTACGACCAGGTCGCGCAAGTGGAGCTGCCGGTGTGGAGCCGAGGCCGGGTTGTCTTCGCCGGAGACGCCTGTCAAGCGGTGTCGCTGCTTGCGGGGCAGGGTGCCTCACTAGCGATTGCCGGGGGAGTGCTGCTCGTCGAAAAGATTTCGAGTGGTGTTGAACTGAGCGCTGCCTTCGCTGAGTATGAGGACGAGTGGATGCCGGTGGTCCTCGAGAAGCAGGCCGCTGGGCGTCGTGCCGCCAATGGCTTTCTTCCGCAGACCGCGGTTCAGTTGTGGGTTCGCCGCGCGGCCCTCGCGCTGTTGTCTTCGCGATTCTTCGGCCCCTTTGTCTCGACGAGGATCACGGGAACGAAGCCGAGCAAATAGGCATTCCGCCCGTGTTTGGGGGTCAACTGGCACCATTTTTCTCGGTGGAGGCACAGCAGAACGCTCTATAGTGATGGCATGGAATTGCTGATCGTACTTGGCGTCATCGTTCTGCTCGTCGTCATCGTTGGTATCTACCTCTGGACGACGTATAACTCTCTGGTGACTCTCAACGTTCGCGTTGATGAGGCGTGGAGCGACATCACCGTTCAGCTCAAGCGTCGTGCTGACCTGCTGCCGAACATTATTGAGGCGGTCAAGGGCTACGCGGCTCACGAGAAGGGCGTCTTCGAGGCTGTCACTAAGGCTCGCGCCGAGACGTTGAATGCTCAGGGTCCTGTTGATGCGGCCGAGGCTGAGAATCACATGCAGTCTGCGCTCAAGAGCATCTTTGCTGTCGCTGAGGCATACCCGCAGCTGCAGGCTAGCCAGAACTTCCTCCAGCTTCAGGGTGAACTTGTTGACACGGAAGACAAGATTCAGGCCAGCCGTCGCTTCTACAACGGTGGTGTACGCGAGCTCAACACCAAGATCAAGGTCTTCCCGAACACGCTGTTCGCTCGCAACCTTGGCTTCACCGAGCGTGACTTCTTTGAGGTTGCCGATGCAGCCTCGATCGCTGAACCTCCCCGCGTTCAGTTCTAATTCGTTTTCTCCCTCACTTGCGTGACCAGGAAGTTTAGATGTATCGCGCCATAGCGAAAAACAAGCGCAACACCGTTCTGATCATCATTCTGTTTGTCATCCTCATTGGGTTTCTTGGCTTTGCGCTGAGCTTTTTGATGGGTGGCGACCCGCTGACGGTCACTATCGGCACGATCATTGGTGCTGGTGCTTTTACGGTGATTCAGTACTACGCGGCGTCGAAGCAGGCGTTGTCGATGAGTGGCGCGGTGGAGATTCAGAAAGCCGACAACCCTCGCTTGTACCGCATCGTCGAGAACCTGTCGATTACGACGGGTACGCCGATGCCGAAGGTCTACATCGTCAACGATCCTGCACCGAACGCGTTCGCGACGGGCCGCGATCCCGAGCATGCTGCGGTTGCGGCAACGACCGGCATCCTTGACTTGCTTGACGATGCCGAGCTTGAGGGTGTGATGGCTCATGAGATGGGTCACGTGCAGAACTACGACATTCGGGTATCGATGATCGTGTTCGGCCTTGTGGTCGCCGTCGGTTTCATCTCGGACATTGCCTTGCGCTTCACGCTGTTTGGTGGTCGAGGCAACAACAACAACTCGAACCCGATCATGATCGTGGTGGGTTTGGCGGCGCTCGTCATTTCGCCGCTGGTTGCTGCCGCGGTGCAGGCATCGATTTCTCGCCAGCGTGAGTATCTTGCGGATGCTACGGGGGCGCTCACGACGCGTCATCCGGATGCTCTGGCAAGCGCTTTGCAGAAGCTGTCGGATTACAGCCGGCCGATGAAGAAGCAGAACTCGACAATGGCACACATGTGGATTTCGGATCCGACGAAGCCGGGCATCATGGATCGCCTGTTCAGCACTCACCCTCCGCTCGCTGACCGCGTTGCTCGACTGAGCAAGATTGGCGGCGGCTTCTAGTCGACCCAGCCGATTCTGGATCTCGCAGCGGTGCGGTTCTGTAGCTGGTGCCGTTCAGTGGCTAGCGACTAGCGCTGTAGTTCTGTCTCGATTGCGGGGGAGAGCGTGCCGCGCCCGGTGATGCTGATCTCGCTCATGCCTTGCCAGTGCGCGATCTCGCGCAGAGTCGGAACGATGCGTTCGGCGAGAGCGCCGGTGCTGCTGGCCAGCTCGTCGAGTCCTTCTTCGTGCCAGGCGGATTGCACGCGCAGCACACCTGCTTGGCGATCTGTTTTGAGGTCAATGCGGCCGACGAGGGCGTCATCCACGAGCACGGGCAGCGAGTAGTAGCCGAACTGGCGCTGGGGTTCGGGGGTGTAAATTTCGATCCGGTAGTGGAAGCCAAACATGCGTTCGGCGCGTTTGCGATCCCAGACCACCGGGTCGAAGGGCGAGAGCAGCGCGACGTGTTCGATGCGACGGGGGATGCGTGCATCGCGGTGGCGCCAGGCGGGCTGGTTCCAGCCGCGCACGGTCACGGGAACGAGCTCGCCGGCATCCACAAGTTCGGCGATAGCGGGGCGAACGTCGACGTTCTTCAGCCGAAAGTAGTCGGCGAGGTCGGATGCCGTGCCAACTCCGAGCGCCCGTGCTGACTCCGCGACCAGAGCGCGGTGCGCGTCGGCGCGGGTGACTTCTTGTTCGCGAAGTTCGGTGGGAATGACGTGCTCGGTGAGCGCGTAGGTGCGTTCGAAGCGGGTGCGTCCGGCGGTGACGACGTCGCCCCAGCGGAACAGCATTTCGAGCCCTTGCTTCACGTCGGACCACCCCCACCACGGCCCGGTGCGGCGGTTGGCGTCGTGCTCGATTTCGCGGGCGGTGACGGGGCCGGTGGTGGCCAGCTCGTCGCGCAGCCACTGCAGCATGGGCTGGTTGTTGCGCACCCATTCGTAGCGCTCGGCGTCGCGTTCGCGCAGCGAGTTCATTTTCCAGCGCCACAGCGGCCAGGATTCGAGCGGAATGAGGGCAGCTTCGTGCGCCCAGTATTCGACATAACGGCCGGGATTGCGCGGTGTCGGTGTGCGGAACGTTAGCGCATCCAGCGCGGCCTTGTCGTAGTGGCCAAGGCGCGCAAAGACGGGCTGGTAATGGCTGCGTTCGAAGACATTGACGGAGTCGAGTTGCAACAGCCGGATGCGGTCAAACAGCAGGTTCAGCTGTCGCGTTGCCGCGGGGCTAGCTGCACTCGCGGTGCCGCGCCCGAAGCCTTGCGCAGCGAGCAGTACTCGGCGCGCTTGCGCTGCAGAGAGGGAATCGACCACGCCTCGACTCTACCGAGCGGCGGCGACATCCATTCACTCTCGCAACGAGCAGCCTTGCCCGAGCAAGTGTGTTTGCGTCGTTCATCGTTTGTTTACCGGGATGACAGTAGCCGAGGCATCCGGTTCCGTACCGTCAACTAACGGATCGTTTCGGTACCCTCTGCCCGCTCACAGCGCGGGCGGCCGCGACGGTCGTTGGAGGAAGTCTTGTTCACTAAGCGCACCCTCGCCGCTGTTGCACTTGTTGCAGCGTCGGCGATCTCACTCAGCGGTTGCAGCACCACTGGGGCAGCTGCTGGCGATGTTGACGCATCGACCGCAACCACCGTTGAAGACTTCGGCGGCATGGACGCTCTTATTGCAGCCGCGCAGGCTGAGGGCGAATTGAACGTCATCGCGCTGCCCGACAACTGGGCAAACTACGGCGAGATCAAGGCACTTTTCGAAGAGAAGTACGACATCGTCGTCAACTCGGCTGACCCCGATGTTTCCAGCGCCGAAGAAATCGCCGCTGCGGACAACCTCAAGGGCCAAGACACCGCTCCCGACGTCTTTGACCTCGGTACCGCTGTGGCGCTCGACAGCCTCGACTACTTCGCTCCCTACATGGTGGCCAACTGGGATGAAATTCCTGACGGCAACAAGGAAGCGACTGGCCTCTGGGTCAACGACTACACCGGCAGTATGTCGATCGGTTATGACTCCAACTCGGTTCCCGAGCCCACGAGCCTCGATGACTTGCTCAAGCCCGAATACCGCGGCGCTGTTGCGTTGAACGGTGACCCCACGCAGGCAGGAGCCGCGTTTGCTGCTCTTGGTCTCGCTACGGTTCACAGCGGTGGAACGCTCGATGACTTCACGCCAGGCATCGAGTTCTTTGAGAAGCTCAACGACGCAGGCAACTTCATCCCGGTCAATGTCACGGGAGCAACCATTGCTGCCGGCGAGACTAAGGTTGCCTTCGACTGGAGCTACAACAACCTTGCTGCCGCAGCAACGGTTGATGGCTGGAAAGTCACGACTCTTCCCGGCGCCGTCTACACGAGCTTCTACAACCAGGCCATCAACAAGGATGCCCCGCACCCGGCCGCTGCTCGCCTCTGGCAAGAATTCCTCTACAGCCCTGAAGCACAAAACCTCTTCATCGTGGGTGGCGCGTACCCCGTCACGATTCAGGCCCTGCAGGATGCCGGAACCGTTGACTCCGCAGCGCTGGATGCTCTCGGCGCTCTCGAGGGTGAACTTGTCACCCCGACCCCCGAGCAGGCTGAGAAGAACGCTGGCATCTTGGCCGAGAAGTGGGCTGCGGCAATCAGCTAACGCTGGTTCCCTCACGCACCTTCAGCTGAATACATCGTGTCGCTAGCCACCGCGCCAGCGCCCGAACAGGATGGTGTCGAGCTCACCGCTCGGCACCATCCTCGGGTGGCTTTGGCCAAGCCGTCGAATCGGCGCCGTCGCCTCGCTTATGCGGGGCTAACGCCGTTTGCGGTCTACGTTCTCATCTTCCTCGCCCTGCCGACGGTGCTTGCCGTCGTCACGGGCTTCTTCTCTGACGACGGTTCGCTGACGTTCGAGAACATCACGGGGCTGTTCACCCCGACCATCCTCGCCACTTTTGGCAGCTCGTTTTGGCTCTCGGGAATCACCGCTGTGATCGGTGCCGTCGTTGGTGCCCTCATTTGCTATGCGATGCTCGGCACCAAGGTCGGTGGGCTGCTGCGCACCATCATCGAGTCGGCGGCGAGCGTGCTTGCCCAGTTCGGCGGTGTGATGCTTGCCTTTGCCTTCATCGCGACGATCGGTGTGCAGGGGCTCATCACGGTCATCCTGCGTGACAGCTTCGGGATCGACATTTTTGCGGATGGCGTGTGGCTCTATCAGGTGCCCGGCCTCATCCTTCCCTACGTCTACTTTCAGGTACCCCTTATGGTGATCACTTTCTTGCCCGCCCTGACGGCGCTGCGCCCGCAATGGGCCGAGGCCAGCGCAACTCTCGGGGGAACCCGCTTCGCCTACTGGCGCCACATCGCGGCTCCTGTGCTGGCTCCGGCCTTCCTCGGGTCGTTGCTGCTGCTCTTTGCCAACGCCTTCTCGTCGTTCGCAACGGCGGCCGCGCTCATCAGTCAGGGCTCTCAAATCGTTCCCCTCCAAATTCGTTCTACGCTCGTCAGCGAGACCGTGTTGGGCCGCGAAAACATGGCGGGTGCACTTGCGCTCGGGATGATCGTCGTCATGGTTGTCGTCATGTGGGCGTACTCTGTGCTGCAGGCTCGCACCTCGCGGTGGCAAAAGTGAGCGCGAACCAAGCGGTGCGCATCGGAGCCGAACCGAGCCCGCTTGTTCGCCGCCTCATCCTGGGCATCATCGGGGCAATCTTCCTGATCCCCGTGATCGCGATGATCGAGTTCACTTTCCGCAATGGACTCGCGGGCGACTACACGACAAGCCACTGGGCGGGCCTCTTCAGTGAAGACAGCGCTCGAACCTACCGTGGTCTCTACCAGGCGATCGGAAACTCACTCGTTCTTGCCGCCGTCACCGTCGGCATCGTGCTCGTGCTGCTGCTGCCGACGATGGTGCTCGTGCACATGCAATTCCCGCGCCTCAAGCGCACTCTCGAGTTCATTTGCATCATCCCCATCACGGTGCCCGCGATTGTGCTTGTCGTCGGCCTCGCCCCCGTCTACTCGGTGGTCGTGCAAGTGCTCGGCGGCTCGACCTGGACTCTCGCTTTCGCCTACGGCATCACTGTGCTGCCGTATGCCTACCGCGCCATCCAGGGCAACCTCGATGCGATCCCCGTGAAGACCCTCAGCGAGGCAGCAAGCACGCTCGGCGCCGGCTGGATGACCGTGCTCTGGCAAGTGCTGCTGCCCAACCTGCGCAGGGGAGTGCTTGCGGCATCCTTCATCTCTATCGCGGTCGTGCTGGGCGAGTTCACCATTGCAAGCCTGCTCAACCGCCGCAACCTGCAAACCGCGCTGCTCCAGGTTTCACAATCTGACCCCTGGGTCGCTGTGATCTTCGCGCTCGCTGCCCTTGCCCTCGCTTTCGTCTTGCTGCTGATCATCGGCCGCCTCGGATCAGCTACGCCCTCTAGGAGAAAATCATGACCGCCACGTTTAGTCTGACGGGCCCCACCTCTACTGCCAGTCCAGCGCAACCCAGCGGGGCAACCGTCCAGCTCAGCGCTGTCGTGAAAGCGTTCGCTGGGCACACCGCCCTCAACAGCATCGACCTCGAGGTTGCACCGGGCGAACTCGTCGCACTGCTTGGTCCTTCTGGCTGCGGCAAGACCACAGCACTGCGCAGCATCTCAGGGCTTGAGAGCATCGACAGCGGTCGCATCCTCATTGATGGTGGGGATGTCGCAGACACTGCAACGAACAAGCGCGACATCGGCATGGTGTTTCAGGCGTACTCGCTGTTCCCGCACATGACGGTGCTCGAGAACGTGGAGTTCGGTCTCAAGATGCGCAAGGTTGCCACCGCTCGGCGCCGCGAACGTGCTCTCGAAACCTTGGACATGGTCGGCCTCACGAAGCATCGCGACCGTTTCGCTCATCAGCTCTCGGGCGGTCAGCAACAGCGCGTTGCTCTTGCCCGCGCACTAGTCACTCGCCCGCGTGTTCTCCTGCTCGACGAGCCCCTGAGCGCCCTCGACGCCAAAGTGCGCGTGCAGTTGCGCGAAGAGATCCGTCGTCTCCAGACCGAACTCGGCATCACGACAGTGTTTGTGACCCACGACCAGGAAGAAGCGCTCGCCGTTGCCGACCGAGTTGCTGTCATGCGCGACGGCCGCATCGAGCAGATCGGCACGCCAGAGGAGCTCTACGCGACGCCGGCCAACGCATTCGTTGCCGACTTTGTTGGCCTCAGCAACCGGATGCCCGCCGAGCTCATTGACGGCCAAGTCACCCTCCACGGCTGTAGCCTCAACCTTCTCGGCGATCCGATGCCCGATGGCCCCGTCATTGCGCTCGTTCGCCCGGAGGACATCGCCCTCTCCGCAGACGGCATCGCCGGCGTTGTCATCTCGTCGAGCTTCTTGGGCTCCCTGCGCCGCACGCGGGTGCGACTCGACGACGGCACCGTCGTGGCGATCCAGCACGAGGTGGAGCGGCATCCGTTGCCCGGCGAAGCAGTCACGGTGCGACTCAAGGGAGCGCCGGTGAGTGCGTTACCGCCCAAGGTGACGATGTAGCGAGCACGGGCGTCCATGACTGGCGCGCAGCAAGCGCACCCTTCAGCACAACTAAGATGGGCACGTGATATTCGGTCGACGTACACAAACAGACAGTCGGGTCCCGTCACGCGCCAGCACGTCAGACGCGGCTGAGGTACCCGCCGGGCTTTCGATCGCTGCTGCCTACTCGTGGCGGTTGCTTGTCGTATTGGGCTTGGTAGCAGTTCTTATCTTCTTGGTGATTACTCTCAAGTACATTGTCATTCCGTTCCTGATTGCGATTCTGATCGGGGCGCTTCTCGTTCCCGTGGTGAACTTCTTGGTACGAATGAAGTGGCCACGCTGGGCCGCAGTCACCGTGGTTCTGATCGGCTTCCTGGCTGTTGTCAGCGGACTCGTTGTCGTTGTCGTTGCTCAAGTACGTTCGGGGCTCCCCGCACTTCAAGTGCAGTCGGCGGCGGCCTACGAGAATCTGCGCGCGTTCTTGCGCGACTCTCCGCTGCACTTGAGCGATGCCGATCTCGATGGTTACTTGAGCGACATCTTTAGTGTTATTCAGCGCGACTCTCAAGCCCTTGTTTCTGGCATTCTCTCGGTAGGTTCTACCGCCGGTCACGTGCTCACGGGCGCTCTCTTGAGCCTATTCGCGACGATCTTCGTTCTTATCGATGGCAAGCGCATTTGGGCGTGGAGCGTGCGTCTGTTCCCGCGCAAGTCGCGCAACGCTGTCGATGGTGCGGGTGTGGCCGGATGGCTCACGCTCACGACTTTCGTGAAGGTGCAGATCTTCGTGGCCGCTGTTGACGCTATCGGCATTGGTCTGGGCGCGTGGATCCTTGGGCTCTTCTATGGAGGCTTCCCTCTCGTCATTCCGATCGCGGTCGCGGTCTTCTTGGGGTCGTTCATCCCCGTCGTCGGTGCTCTCGTCACGGGCGCGCTCGCGGTCTTTATCGCTCTCGTCTTCCTCGGCCCGCTCCCGGCGGTCATCATGCTGGGTATTGTTTTGCTGGTTCAGCAGGTTGAGGGCCACATCTTGCAGCCACTCGTCATGGGAACCGCCGTTAAGGTGCACCCGCTCGCCGTTGTGTTCGCGGTGGCAGCCGGCTCCTTTGTCGCAGGTATCCCTGGCGCGCTATTCGCGGTGCCTCTCGTCGCCGTGGTGAACGTCATGACGAAATACATTGCTAGTGGCGATTGGCGCGTGCACGGTCGCCCCACGATCTCTGATGTGCTCGGCGATGCTCACTAACCGGATGCCCGGCCCCACGCTTGCTGACTACGAAGCAGCACGCGTCAGGGTCGCAGAAGTTGCCGATGTCTCTCCCATGCAGACGTCGCGTTTTCTCGCGGAGATCTTAGGTTCGCCCGTCTACTTGAAGTGCGAAAATTTGCAGCGCACGGGGTCGTTTAAGCTCCGCGGCGCCTATAACCGCCTCGCCGGGTTGAGCGACGAAGAGAAAGCTCGGGGAGTGGTGGCCGCATCGGCCGGAAACCACGCTCAGGGCGTCGCTTTTGCTGCTCGTGAGTTGGGCATCAAGTCGACGATTTTCATGCCGGTAGGCGTGCCCCTGCCCAAGCTGCAAGCCACTCGCGATTACGGGGCTGAGGTTGTGTTGCGCGGTCACACGGTCGACGAACCGTTGCGGGCCGCTGCGCGTTTCGCTGAAGAGACAGGTGCTGTGCTCATCCACCCCTTCGATCACGAAGATGTAGTGGCTGGCCAAGGCACCCTCGCGCTCGAAGTTTTCGATCAAGTTCCGCTGGTAGACACCGTTATCGTTCCCATTGGTGGCGGAGGCCTCGTCTCGGGCGTCGCTGGTGCTATCAAACATCGTGCCCGGCTCGAGGGTCGCACCGTGCGCGTCATTGGCGTGCAGGCGGCGAACGCTTCTGCGTACCGGCCCTCGCTCGATAAGGGCGAGATCGTGGAGGTACGCACAACGCCCACCATCGCCGACGGTATCGCTGTCAGCCGCCCCGGGGTGCTCAACTTCAGCATGGTCCGCGAGCTTGTGGATGAAGTGATCACCGTCTCTGACGACCAGATCGCCTACGCCGTGCTCGTTCTCCTTGAGCGCGCAAAACAGGTCGTCGAGCCTGCCGGTGCCGTTGGAGTCGCTGCGATCCTCGCTGGCGCAATCGAGCCAAGCGGCAACACTGTCGTGGTGCTGAGCGGCGGAAACATTGACCCGATGATGATGGAACGCATCATTAGTCACGGTCTTTCGGCATCCGAACGCTATTTGCGTTTGCGCATCCCGCTTCCCGACCGTCCGGGCCAGCTCGCTCGTATTTCTGCCCTTGTCGCTGAAGCGAGCGCCAACGTGGTTGAGGTGCTGCACAGTCGGCACAACAACAAAGTGCAGTTCAGCCAGGTTCAGCTCGAACTGCACATTGAGACCCGCGGCCCCGAGCACGCGGAGTCAGTGCTCGCGCGGCTCAGAGACGAAGGATTTGACCCTCAGGTCGACTTCTAGCCAGAGTAGGTGGCGATCTTGACGATCTCTACTGTGATCGCTTTGCCATTGGGGGCGGTGTAGGTCGTTGATTCGCCGACCTTCATGCCGTTGATGGCGAGACCCAGCGGGCTCTTTTCGCTGTAGACATCGAGATCGCTGTCGTCGGCAACGATTTCACGGCTACCGAGCAAGAACACGCTTTCGTCGCCCATGATTTTGGCGGTGACGAGAATTCCTGGCTCGACAACACCATCATCGTCTTGAACGTCGCCCACTACAGCGTGGCGAAGCAACTGGGTGAGAACGCGGATGCGGGCCTCAATTTTGCCCTGCTCTTCCTTAGCAGCGTGGTAGCCACCGTTCTCTTTAAGGTCGCCCTCTTCGCGAGCGGCCTCAATCTTCTTGGCAATTTCGTATCGTGCTTCGCCGGTGAGCTGTTCCAGTTCGGCGGTGCGACGATCGAACGCCTCCTGGGTCAACCATGTGACGTCGTTATCTGCAGCCACTGTGTTTCTCCCTATACAAACGAGAAACCGGCCGAGATCGACCGGTTTCGAGATGATTTGGTACAGCCTAGGTGAGCCAGCACCGGTAGATCAAGCCTGACACTGCTTGTTCTGTCGTGCGAACGGTGGTGCTCAAGTCACGGTTGCGCTGATCGCTGGCCGGAACATCCACGACCTTCCAGCCAATAATCGCAAAAGTGGAGTTGAGCGCTTGAACCGCGCAGCGTGCATCCGTGTTTTCGGGAACGTTGAATTGCCAGCGCACTTCAACCGCGGTGTCGTCGATGATCTCGTAGCCGGTATCTTTCGCTTCGAACTGGGCGGGAGCCTCGAGAAGACCGCCCCAGACGAGCCAGGCGGCAAAGACCGCGACAAATCCAACTGCAGCCGCGATGACAGCGACGCGATTGTTGCGCTTTGCCTTCGGGCTGCGACCGTAGCGAGCATCCAAATCGGTGGATGCTGTGTTGCCGTTAGCGGCGTTATCAGCGGTGCCAGTGGGGTTACTGGATGCGTCAGGCACGCGGGGCTCCTTCATACGACGGTATTCTGGTTCTTACAAGGCTATTCGCAAACTCGCGTGATGAAATCATCGAGTGAACACCCCAGAGGACAACAGTTGATTTCTTTCACTTCGCTCGCAACCAGCGCGATTCTCTGGACGGCCACTCCGAGCCCCGAGCCGTCGCTCTACCCGGCGTTCGAGGGTGACCCGAACTCCGTTACACCGGGTGTTGTCGGGTTCTTGGCGACGTTGTTCATCGCGGTGGCAGCGTTGCTGATCGCAGTTGACATGGTGCGCCGCGTTCGTCGGGTGCGGTACCGCGAGCTTGCTCAGGATACGATCCGGGCTGAGCAGGAGGCTGCGGCGGCTGACAGCGCAGCAGACTTGGGCGATGGAGTCGATACTGACCCCGACCTCAACTCCGAGGCAGGGGACGACGACGCACCTACACAACGGGCGGATTAGTCGCCACGAGAAAAATGCCGACCCAGTGGCAGAGGAACGCCAGTAGCGTCAGCGTGTGAAAAATCTCGTGGAAGCCGAAGACTCCAGGGATGGGGTTGGGGCGCTTCATGCCGTACACAACGGCACCCACCGTGTAGAAGAGTCCACCGGCCAAGATCAGCGTCATCATGATCCAGTTCGCCTGAAAGAAGTCGACGACGAACATCATCGCGGCCCAGCCCAATAGCACGTACAGGGGAACGTAAAGCCAGCGTGGTGCGCCAACCCAGAAGATGCGGAAGCCGATGCCGAGAGCGGCACCGCTCCACACGAGCCAGAGCAACAGGGTTGCCTTCTCGGGCGGCAAAGCGAGCACCGTGATGGGCGTGTAGGAGCCTGCTATCAGCAAGAAGATGTTGGAGTGGTCGAAGCGCTTCAGCAGCATCCGCGATTTTTCGCTCCAATTGAAGCGGTGGTAAAGCGCTGAGATTCCAAACAACATGAGCGACGATGCCACAAAGACCGCCGAACTCACTTTGGCGGCAGTGCCATCAGCCATAACGATCAGGATCGCGCCAAGCACAATCGCGACCGGAAACGTGCCCGCATGAATCCAGCCACGCCACGTTGGCTTCTGTTCTGCCGGAGTGCGCAGCATCGCATCGTCGACGAGCGGGATCTCGGGAAGACGTGAAGCATCTTCTTGCTCGACAGCCGCTGCAGCAGCTGAATCGGCGGCATTCTGGTTCATGCGCACAGTTTACGCCCGGCGAAGTTTGACTTGCTGAGCGCCGCAGTGGTCTAACGTAGTCCCGTGAGTAAGCGACAGTCTGCATTCGGCCGCGGTTTTCTCTACGGTCTTTACCAAAAGAAACTGCGTCGCCAACTAGAGGGTCAACAATTGCCGCGCCACGTGGCCATGATCATTGATGGCAACAGGCGCTGGGCCAAGCTGAAAGATCTGGAGACAGCAGCGCACGGCCATCGCGCCGGTGCTGCCAAGTATCGCGAGTTTCTCGTCTGGTGCGACGACCTCGATATTTCGGTGGCCACCCTCTACTTGCTCTCTACCGACAATCTCACCGGGCGCTCTCCCGAAGAGTTGACCGAGCTGTTCACCATCATTGGTGACCTTGCCGAAGATCTCTCCCACTTTCGAGACTGGCGAGTTCAGCATGTGGGGTCGGATGCCGGACTCCCCGAACAGCTCAAATCTCAACTCAAAGCGGCTCATGAGCGCACCGCCTCCAACACTGGCCTTCATGTGAACCTCGCGATCGGCTACGGCGGTCGCCACGAAATCGCTGAAGCAATGCGCCGGATCGTGCGCAACCACAGCGATGAGGGCCACAGCCTCGAGGCGCTAGCCGAGCTGCTGACACCGGAACTAATCGGCGAGCACCTCTACACGAAGGGTCAGCCCGATCCCGATCTCGTGATCCGAACCTCGGGCGAGCAACGCATCAGCGACTTTATGCTGTGGCAGTCAGCCCATAGCGAGCTGTATTTCATGGAGGCTCTCGGCCCCGACCTGCGCGAGGTCGACTTTTTGCGCGCACTGCGTGATTTCTCGCGTCGCAATCGCCGCTTCGGCGCCTAGCGCACGTTCGCTGCGCCTCGGCGAACGGTATTCGCGGTGTCCCCAAAGTGACGTGATGATGTCGTCTGGCGTGTCGTTACCGCGAGATCGCTCGGCAGGTTTAGCGTTCAAGACATCAGGTATGGCGCCTGATCGAGACGGCCACGTAAGTTCGTTTTCGTAAAGTACTGGCCGTCTTCGCAGACTGGATCCGAGTGCTCGCACTCGGGGATGGAGTGCACGTTGGCCGACCTAGTTACCCCCAAGACCACGATCACCACGTCGAAGGCGGGAGGGCGGGCCAAGCGACAAGCAGAACGTACTTACGTTCTCGATACGTCTGTTTTGCTCTCCGATCCGAGTTCTATTCAGCGTTTCGCTGAACACAACGTGGTTCTCCCTGTCGTGGTGATCACTGAGCTTGAATCCAAACGCAATGACCCTGAGATTGGGTACTTTGCGCGACAGGCTCTGCGCAATCTCGATGAGATGCGCGTCAAGCACGAGCGGCTCGATTTTCCGATTGCCGTCGGTGATGCGGGCGGAACGTTGCGTGTGGAACTCAACCACTCCAACATGTCGGTTCTTCCCTCCGGACTGCAGCTCGGCGACAACGACTCGCGAATTCTCGCCGTAGCGCTCAACCTCGCTAATGAAGGTCTGGATGTCACCGTCGTTTCTAAGGACCTCCCGCTTCGTGTGAAGGCGGCATCCATCGGGCTCGCGGCCGAGGAATATCGGGCCGAGCTAGCGGTGGACTCTGGATGGACCGGCCAGGCCGAGATCGAGCTCAGCGGTGATCAAGTTGCCACTCTGTACGACAAAGAAGAACTCCACACTCGTGCCGTCGCGGATCTTCCCGTGAACACGGGACTCGTCGTGCACTCGGAACGCGGTTCGGCGTTGGCCAAGGTCACGGCGCGAGGCAAGATGACGCTCGTTCGCGGCGACCGTGACATTTTCGGTCTTCATGGGCGCAGCGCAGAACAGCGGCTCGCCATCGAGATGCTGCTTGACCCAGAGCTGGGCATTGTTTCTCTCGGTGGTCGCGCGGGCACCGGAAAGTCAGCACTCGCCCTCTGCGCTGGTCTTGAGGCTGTGCTTGAGAAGCAGCAGCACCGCAAGATCATGGTCTTCCGTCCGCTCTACGCGGTGGGCGGCCAAGAGTTGGGCTACTTGCCTGGCGATGCCGCTGAGAAAATGAATCCGTGGGCCCAAGCGGTGTTCGACACTCTTGGCTCTGTGGTTTCGGAGAATGTGCTTGAAGAAGTGCTGGATCGTGGCTTGCTCGAAGTGTTGCCGCTCACCCACATCCGGGGCCGTTCCCTGCATGATGCATTTGTCATCGTTGATGAAGCGCAATCTCTCGAACGCAATGTCTTGCTCACGGTGTTGAGCCGTATTGGCCAGAATTCTCGGGTCGTCTTGACTCACGATGTTGCGCAGCGCGACAACCTCCGGGTCGGCCGACACGATGGTGTCGCTTCAGTAATCGAAACTCTCAAGGGACATTCACTGTTTGGGCACATTACGCTCACGCGGTCTGAGCGTTCCGCTATTGCCGCTCTCGTTACTGATCTTCTGGAGGGCAATGAACTTGCCTAACAATTGAACCTCGAAGTCTGAGCGTGCCGTGAAAGTGTCAGCACGGCACGCTCAGGCGACGTAAGGTTTTCTCGTGGCTTGGGTTTGGTGGTTTCTTGCGGTTCCCCTCGGGGTGGCAGCCGTCTGGGCGATTCTTGCGCCCAAAAGTCAGTGGCGAAGTCTGTTTTCGTGGTCAGTCGCGAACGCTCACTCGTCGGAGCCGGGTGGCGCTGCCTATGCGTATCGACAAATTATTGCCGCGGCCGCGCTTGGTCTTTCCCTCCTCATGGTGCTTTTTGCCGTGATCGCTACGGCTGCACGCGAACCTCACGACCCACCGCAGGTGAGCGACACTGAGAGCATGTGGGGTTCGCCATCACCGCTACTGGTCTACCGCGCCTTCCAGACGTCCACAGCGGTCGACGAGACGCTCATTGATGTGCCGATCGAGAGCTATCTGCCGGTGAACGATGACGAGCGAGCGCCGCTTTATCTGCTCGATCTCGAACAGTTCTCGCGGCTCGGGACCACCAGCATCCCGGGTTACATCGGCAGCGCACCGACCGAAACAGATTCGACCATCAGCCGCGCTGATGTGGTTCTGCACGTGCGAGGTCCGCTGTTGTGTGTGCCGCGTCGGGTCGTGGCAATTGAGACACCAGACCTCGTGCAGCTCTCGGTGCAATATGGCTTGCCGAATCCGAGTGACGGTTCAACCCCAGACAATGTCGCCGGATGCCCTGTCGGGCAAGACCTCACCGCGTCTGTGCTGATTCCGGTGCCATTGAACGATCCGATCGGAGAGCGTTCCGTCGAATCTCTCGACGGAACGCCACTCGCGATGGCGGAATCGGAAGGTTAGCCAGGCGTCGTCATCGACAGAACGTCGAGGGCGGCATCCAGCTGTTCGAGGGTGACTTCGCCACGCTCGACGAAACCGAGGTCAATCACGGCTTCGCGCACGGTCATCGACTGAGCGACGGAGTGCTTGGCGATCTTGGCTGCTGCTTCATAGCCGATGATCTTGTTGAGCGGGGTCACGATCGAGGGCGATGATTCGGCAAGAGCCAGTGCACGTTCAAGGTTTGCCTCGAGGCCATCAATGGTCTTGTCGGCGAGGGCGCGCAACGAGTTGGAGAGCAAGCGGCTCGACTCGAGCAGCGAGGTTCCCATGACCGGAATCGCTACGTTGAGTTCGAATGCTCCGGATGCTCCACCCCAGGCGATCGTCGCATCGTTGCCGATAACGCGAGCGCAGACCATGAGAACGGCCTCGGGGATGACGGGGTTGACCTTGCCTGGCATGATCGACGAGCCGGGCTGGAGGTCAGGAATTTGCAGTTCACCGAGGCCGGTGTTGGGGCCTGAGCCCATCCAGCGCAGGTCGTTGCAGATTTTGGTGACGGAGACGGCGATCACGCGAAGAGCACCGGATGCTTCGACGAGTGAGTCGCGGGCACCCTGCGCCTCGAAGTGATCTTCGGCCTCGGTGATCGGCAGACCGGAGTTCTCGGCGAGGATCTCAATAACGCGCTGCGGGAAGCCGAGCGGGGTGTTGATGCCGGTGCCGACGGCGGTGCCGCCGAGCGGTACTTCTGCCACTCGCGGGATCGCGGACTGGATTCGTGCGATGCCGAGACGAATCTGGCGAGCGTAGCCAGCGAATTCTTGGCCAAGCGTGACGGGAGTGGCATCCATGAGGTGGGTGCGGCCAGCCTTGACGGCGCCCTTCCACAACTCGGCCTTGACGTCGAGGGCAGCAGCGAGATGTTCGAGCGAGGGGATGAGGTCGCCGATGAGGGCGCCCGTCACGGCGAGGTGCACCGAGGTGGGGAAGACGTCGTTTGACGACTGTGACGCGTTCACGTGGTCGTTCGGGTGAACGGCGCTGCCGAGCGAGTCTGTGGCCAGTCGAGCCAGAACTTCGTTCATGTTCATGTTCGACGAGGTGCCGCTACCTGTCTGGTAGGTGTCGACGGGGAAGTGATCGTGGTGCTCGCCGTCGATGATCTGGTCGGCGGCGCCCACAATGGCGTCCGCGATTGATGAGTCGAGTTTTCCGAGTTCACTGTTCGCGATGGCGGCAGCGCGCTTGACGCGGGCTAGCGCGACGATTTGAGCCGGCTCGAGCCCAGTGCCCGAGATGGGAAAGTTCTCGACTGCGCGCTGGGTCTGAGCGCCGTAGAGGGCATCCTTGGGCACACGTACCTCGCCCATGGTGTCGTGTTCGATGCGGTATTCGGTGGAACTCGTCACAGCGTTGTAATCCTTTGTTTGCGAGCGAATTGGTGTGTGAGCGTGGTGGACAGCGCTAAACGGTGCCGATTACGAGATCGGGGACTGCCCGACCTTCAAGCAAACGGTAGTTTGCGCCTACTACTGCAAGCGTACCTGCGGCTACAGCGTCGCTGATGAGCTCAGAAGCATTCATCAATTCGAGGATGGTGGCGCGCAAGTGAATGCGGCCAACGTCGTAGGCGTTGATGTTGTCGACCTCGACGGTGCCGGTGTCGCTACCAGCTACACGGCGCACGGCAGGCACAATCTTTGAAATAAGTGAGTGGATGTGTGGGGGCAGCGAGGGGGCATCCTCGGTTTGCGATTCAATCGCGGCAGCGACCGCACCGCACTCGTCGTGGCCAAGCACGAGAATGAGCGGAACGTTGAGCACGCTAACCGCGTATTCAAGCGATCCGACGACCGAGCTTGAAATGACTTGCCCCGCGTTGCGCACGACGAAGAGGTCACCGAGCCCTTTGTCAAAGATGATCTCGGCGGCGAGCCGAGAGTCGCTGCAGCCAAACAGAGCCGCGTGAGGGGTTTGAGCGTTCGCCGTTTCGGTGCGACGCTCTACGTCTTGACGGGGATGCGCGGGCTCGCCAGCAACGAAGCGTTCGTTGCCGCGCGCCATTTCATTCCAGACTTGAGCTGGTGTTCGCGTGGGGTTCGTCATTGCGCCTCCGAGTCGGCAGCAATAGCTGCAGCGAGTAGTTCGAATTGAGCATCGGCGGCGGTGCCATGAAGCACAACCGTGCTGCTGGCAATCTCTGCCGACATCGAGTATGCGTAGTTTCCGGTGTCAGCGGAAGAGCGGCGATCGTAAATTGTCCACTGGATGCCGTCGATTGTGGTGGTGCTGGTGGCAAGCGCGCCATCCGTGACAATTCCGAGCCACGTGGGATTCGCCTCTATGCCCTGCTCAAGGGCAATGAACTGAGCCGCAGAGGAATCAGTGGCTGCTGTGACGAATCCGACGTACCAGGTCTGGACTGCAGATGTGGTGCCCAGCCGTGCCGCATTCGCGTACCAGGCCTCGGGGATTTCGGGGGCGAGCAATGGTTCGCTCGCGTTGGTTTGAGCATCCGCCGCGATCGTTTGGTAGTCAGCGACAACGGGAGTCTCGGTGCTCGGACGCACGACGACTAGCACAAGGAACAACACAATGACGAGTGAAGCAACGGTGGCGCCAACAAGATTGAGCAGGGTTTGATTGGCGCGGTGCTTGCGCGACGTTTCTGCCTTGCGAGCAAAGGTCTCTTCTGGGGTTTCAGGGCGCCCCAGTTCCGCGACGATGCGTGGTTCGGTGTTCTTAGCCATTACTGGCCGTCGCTCGCGTTGGCGTCGTCGCCGAGCCCGGCGGTACGAGCCGCGTCGAGGCGAGCGCGCGCGCCAACAAGCCACTCTTCGCAGCGCTGAGCGAGGGCCTCGCCGCGTTCCCAGAACGCGAGCGATTGTTCGAGCGTTGCCGAACCTTGCTCAAGCTCGCTCACGACAGAAATGAGCTCATCCCGAGCCTCTTCATAACTGAGTTCACTGACAGGGGTTTCGTTGGGGGTAGCCACGATGTAATTCTACTGTTCTCTAGTCGTCTGCCGGCTGGCCGGAGACGGTGGTGGAAATCTTGCCGTCGGCAACCGTGAGTAGGAGCTCTGTGCCGTCGGGGGCATCGGCCGTTGACCGCACCGCAGTGCCGTCGGGCAATTGTGCAATCGCGTAGCCGCGCTGCAACGTGCGTTGAGGGGAGAGAGCGCGTAGCTGGCCAGTGAGCTCGGTGACGCCTGAGCGCGCCTTGTCGATCGCACGCTCCATGAGTTCGTTGCTGCGCGACACGTAGCGCGACAACTCATCCGCGTGGGTATCGACGAGCGACACCGGGTTCGCCAGCACCGGGCGCGTGCGCAACGACTCAAGGCGATCACCTTCGTGGCCGAGGCGCTGCGTGATTCGCAGCCGCATTCCGGCCCGAGCCTGCTGCACTCGGCTCAGCTCTTCCGCAACATCGGGCACGACACGCTTAGCCGCATCCGTGGGTGTGGATGCCCGCAAATCTGCCACGTCGTCGAGCAGCGGCCGATCGTTCTCGTGCCCGATTGCCGATACCAGAGGCGTGCTGCACGCCGCGGCTGTGCGCACCAAGGATTCATCGCTGAACACGAGCAGGTTCTGAAAATCGCCACCGCCTCGGGCGACAATAATGACATCGACTTCTGGATCGGCATCCAATTCTCGGATGCCCTGCGACACCTCATTGACGGCACGCTCACCCTGCACCGCGGCATGGGCTGTGCGGAACTTCACAGCGGGCCAGCGCAATTGTGCATTGCGGATGACATCTTTCTCAGCGTCGCTGTCTTTCGCCGTGACGAGGCCAATGCAATTGGGTAAGAAAGGGAGAGGCTTCTTGTGTTCGAAGAGGCCCTCGGCGCGCAGTTTCTGGCGCAACAACTCGAGCTTCTCCAACAGATCGCCCAAACCGACGTGGCGCATTTCGAGCACCTGCATCGTGAGGGTTCCGCCTTTAACCCAGTAGTTGGGTTTGACGAGGGCAACAACGCGATCGCCCTGCTTGAGATCATTCGGCAGCTTCGCGCGCACCGATGACCAAATCGTGAACGAAATTGTGGCATCGACTTCAAGGTCTTTGAGCTTGCCGTAGATGTTGCCGCCCGAACCACCCCACTGGGTGATCTCGCCTTCGACCCAGGCGGTGCCAAGTCGTTCGATCCAACCGCGGATCTTCTGCGATAGCACCGACACCGGCCACGGAGTATCGACGGTGGGCGGGCCCTCTGTGATCGTCACCTAGCCTCCTCAAGCTTGTGATTACAGGGTAGAGGATGCCGCTGATACCGCCCTCCGCTCGGCGTTCGTGCAGCAGTCTTCGGTAGAATCCTTTCTGTGAGCACCATTTCTAACGGAAGCGCCCAAGCGCTAGCGATGCCCCCGATGCCCGCACGCCGAGAGCAGTTGAAAGATCTGCCGGTCGCGGGCGCCAAACGCGTCGTTCTGGCGGCACCTCGTGGCTATTGCGCGGGCGTTGATCGCGCCGTCATTGCCGTCGAAAAAGCGCTCGCCAACTATGGCGCTCCCGTCTACGTGCGCAAGCAAATCGTGCACAACATCCATGTCGTCACGACGCTCGAAGCTCAAGGCGCCATCTTTGTGGATGAGGTTGAAGAAGTTCCTGAAGGATCCACCGTGGTGTTTTCTGCCCACGGTGTCTCGCCCGCCGTCGTCAAGGGTGCCGCGGATCGTGAGCTGCATGCTATTGATGCGACGTGCCCACTCGTCACCAAGGTTCACCGTGAAGCGACTCGCTTCGCTCGCGACAATTACCAAATCTTGCTGATCGGCCACGATGGTCACGAAGAGGTTGAGGGCACAATGGGCCACGCGCCTGAGCGCACGATCCTCGTGAACAGCCCCGCCGACGTGCCCAACATCGTCGTGGAGAACACCGACAATCTCGTCTGGCTCTCGCAGACGACGTTGAGCGTCGACGAAACCATGGAGACAGTTCGCTTGCTGCGCGAACGCTTTCCCACGCTTCAAGACCCGCCAAGCGACGACATTTGTTATGCAACACAGAACCGCCAGGTCGCGATCAAGAAGGTTGCCGAAGAGGCAGAACTCGTGATCGTCGTGGGCAGTGCCAACAGTTCCAACACCGTTCGTCTCGTGGATGTTGCGCTCGAGAACGGTGCCAAGGCTGCGTACCGCGTCGACTATGCGAGCGAAATCAAACAAGAGTGGCTCGAGGGCGTTTCGACGATCGGTGTCACGAGCGGAGCATCCGTTCCTGAAGTTCTCGTTCAAGAAGTTCTCGCCGACCTCGCAGAGGCAGGCTACGGCGATGTCTCTACCGTGATCACGGCCGAGGAAGATCTCATGTTCTCCCTTCCCAAAGAACTGCGCACCGACGCAGCAGGCAACCCCGATGAGCGTGGCCTCGGTGGCCGCAATCGCAAACTTGATTGGCAACAGGGTTAATGACTGATCCCCGCCCTCGCCCGAAATATGGCGAATACGCGCCGCTTCCTCCTACCGCGCCCGAGGGTGTGAGGGAGCCGGATGCGGGCACAGGGGCCTCGGGCTCCGCCGCGGGATCCCGGGTGCCACCGGTCGAGCCACCGATCGTCGACTCGTCGCTCAATGCGCAATACCAGCGCGGAGCTGCAGCGGGTTTGACCGGTGCTGGGCAGCCTGCTGTGCCAGAGCGCAAGCAGCGCATGTGGGACGTCTTTCTCACCGCAACGCTGCTGCTCTTCGGCGTTGTTGATGTCATCAACACTTTTGGCACGTTGGCGAATCTTGGCCCGGTGTTGCGACAGGGGCTCGCGCTTCAAGGTTACGATTCCTTCGCTGCAGATCAAGCGGCAGCTGACGCAGGCGCTGTGGCCAATATCGTTCGCATCGTCGCTCTGGTTGTGACAATCGTGTTTGCGCTCATTCAGGTGCAGCGCAAACGAATCGCCTTTTGGATTCCGCTCGTGGGAGCGGTTGTCGCGACTCTCGCGATCCTTATTGCGATCTTATTTGCGGCGCTGAGCGACCCAGGTTTCATGGCCTACGTCGATAGCCTTCAGCGCTAAACCGCCCTTAACGCCGCCGCCCTTAACGACACAGAGGGGCCGGTCCGAAGACCAACCCCTCTGCGCGTGAAGTCTTACTTACTGGAGAATCCAGCCGATCCCAGCTGCTTGGTGGCTTCAACGACGCGAGCGGCGAGTGCCGACTCTGCTGTCTTGCCCCAGGCGCGGGGGTCGTAAACCTTCTTGTTTCCGACTTCGCCGTCGACCTTGAGGAAGCCGTCGTAGTTGCGAAGCACGCTGTCAGCGATCGAGCGGCTGTAGGCGTACTGAGTGTCGGTGTCGATGTTCATCTTGATAACACCGTTGGCAACAGCGGTCGCGATTTCTTCATCCGTCGATCCCGAACCTCCGTGGAAGACGAGGTCGAGCGGGTTGGCGCCGGTGCCGTACTTCGCGGCGATGCCGGCCTGAATTTCGCCCAACAGTTCGGGGCGCAGCTTGACGTTGCCCGGCTTGTAGACGCCGTGCACGTTGCCGAAAGTGAGAGCTGCGATGTAGCGGCCCTGGTCGCCGAGGCCGAGCGCTTCGACGGTGGCGATAACGTCATCCAGCGTCGTGTACAGGCTGTCGTTGATGTCGTGGCTTACGCCGTCTTCTTCTCCACCGACGACACCGATTTCAACTTCGAGAATCGAGTTGATGGCCTTCATGCGGGGCAGGATGTCGCGCGCAATGGCGAGGTTCTCCTCGAGGGGAACGGCTGAACCGTCCCACATGTGCGACTGGAAGATCGGGTTACGGCCGGCCTTGACCTCTGCTTCGGATGCCGCGATGAGCGGGTAAACGAAGTCATCGAGGGCGTTCTTGGGGCAGTGATCGGTGTGCAGAGCAACCGTGACGGGGTAGTTCTTGGCAGCCTCGGTGACGAACGCGGCGAAAGCGAGAGCTCCGGATGCGCGTGCCTTGACCGACTGGCCAGCGAAGTAGTCTGCGCCACCCGTAGTGACCTGAATGATGCCGTCGGAGCCAGCATCGCTGAGCCCCTGGAGCACACCGTTGATGGTCGACGATGATGAAACGTTGATGGCGGGGTAGGCGAAGGAGTTCTTCTTCGCCTTGTCGAGCATTTCTGCGTACTGGTCTGGGGTTGCGACGGGCATTGTTGTCTCTCCTCGTACGGTACCGATTACCGCTCTGGTCCGGCTCGGGTCGATTCTATCCACCACCTCTGGGCGGGCGCGAACTGTTGCACGTTAGTGCGATCTCTGCAGTATCACCCGGGGCGGTGAAGCGATTCGGATAGAGTGGAACTGCGCTGACCACCACCGGCGCGTCCCCAGTCGACCTCTCTCAACGAAGGATGCTCTCAGGTGAGTCCAGAAACCGGCACGTTATTTCTCCATCCCGATCGCAACCTCGCTCTTGAGCTTGTGCGGGCCACCGAAGCGGCTGCAATTCGCGCCGTTCCCTTTATTGGCAAGGGCGACAAGCTCGGTGCCGATGGTGCTGCTGTTGATGCCATGCGCAAGTTCTTGGGCACTGTCGATTTCGACGGTCTCGTTGTCATCGGTGAGGGCGAAAAAGATAAAGCTCCCATGCTTTTCAACGGCGAACACGTCGGTACCGGTCGCGGCCCTGCGTGTGACATTGCGGTTGATCCGATCGACGGCACGTCGCTTACCGCCGCCGGGCGCCAGAACGCGATCTCGATGATCGCCGTGTCTGACCGTGGCACGATGCTCGACGCCTCAACCGTGTTCTACATGGACAAGATTGTGACGGGCGCTGAGGGCGTTGGTGTTGTCGACATTCACAAGCCGATCGGCGAGAACATCCGTGCGCTCGCGAAAGCTAAGGGCAAGCTGCCTGAGGACATCGTGGTTGCGGTGCTTGACCGCCCGCGTCACGCTCAACTGATTGAAGACATCCGTGCTGCGGGTGCTGGCACGCGCCTCATGCTCGATGGCGACGTTGCTGGCGGTATCAACGCGGCACTCTATGGCACGCGTATTGACATGTGTGTTGGTGTCGGTGGCAGCCCGGAAGGTGTTGCGACGGCCTGCGCGATCAAGGCTCTTGGTGGCGAGATTCAGACGATCCTGTACCCGCAGTCTGACGAGGAGCGTCAACGCGGAATGGATGCTGGGCTCAAGTTTGATCACGTGTACACGGCCGACGAGATGGTTGCCAGTGACAACACGTTCTTCGTGGCAACGGGCGTCACTGACGGTGGACTGGTGAAGGGTGTGCGTCGCTACGGCCCGATCATCCGCACTGAGTCGATTGTGTTGCGTTCACATTCGGGAACGATCCGCCGCATTTCGGCCGACCACCTCGCCGAGAAGTGGCTCGACCACTAAAGCTCTAGTTCTGGTGCAGTGATGTGCTTCGGTGAGCCTTCGACCGTGTGGGTGTCGCCGATCACTTTCGATTCGTCGAGCGCGCTGAGTTTGCGTGCTGTGACGAGCACGCGGCTTTCGAGCGAGTTGGCGAACTGGTTGTAACTGTTCACCGTGGTGTCGATCGAACGGCGCAGTTTGTCGGCGTGCTCAGCGAGTGTGGCGAGGCGCTGGTAGAGCTCTTTACTGAGATCGAACAGCGTTTTGGCCTGATCGGTGAGCACATCTTGCTGCCACGAGAAGGCCACCGTTTTGAGCACGGACCACAGGGTGACGGGGGAGGCGAGGGCGACGCGCTTATTGAAGGCGTAGTCCATGATCGAGGGGTCCGCTTCCATGGCCGATGACACCAGCGACTCGCTCGGGATGAACGCAATAACGAGTTCGGGGGAGGCATCGAGCCCCGCCCAATAGGCCTTGCTCGCGAGGGTGTCGATGTGACCTCGCATGACCTTGACGTGCTGCTTGATGAGGGCTTCACGACGAGCACCTTCTTCTCCCGTTGCCGTGACCGAGATTTGGCTCGCCTCCAAGAACGCGGTGAACGGCACCTTGGCGTCGACGGCGATGTTCTTGCCCCCGGGAAGGTGCACGACCATGTCAGGGCGGCCGGCACCGGCATCCGAAGTGATGCTCGATTGCACGTCGAAGTCGACGCGTTCGATGAGGCCAGCGGCCTGCACGACGTTGCGCAACTGGGTTTCGCCCCAGACGCCACGCGTGGAGTTGTTGCGCAGTGCGGAAGCTAAGGACTCGGCGGTGCTACGCAGGCGTTCTTCGGATTCCGTGGCTGACTTGAGTTGTTGGCTCAGCTCACCGTGTTGTTGGCTGCGCTGTGACTCCAACTCGGTGACTTTGTTCTGCATCGTGCGGAGCGTCTCTTGCACCGGGGTGAGGGCCTGCAACACCTTCGACTCGCGACGCTCGCGCTCAGCGAGTGCTGCGGCTTCCTCGCGCTGACGATCGAGAGTCTCTCGGTACTGCAGCTGAAGCGAAGCCACTTGTTCGCTCAACGCATCCGCGCGAGCCGTGATCGACGCCAACTCGGCAACAAGTCGCGACTGCTGCTCTCGCTCCTGGGCTGTCACCTGGGCGATTGCGGCCTGATGGCGTGCCTCAACAACCTGGGGATCAATGCGTTCCGGTGACGAACTTGCGCGCACGCGGGCAATCAAGAGGCCGATAACGACGCCGAGAACGGCACCAACAAGAAGGCCAATGACAAGGGCAACAACAGGATCCATGCCGTCAGTGTGTCAGCCCGCACGGACATTCGCGGGAGCAATGCGGGCGTGGAGTCGGTTCGCGCCTCTAGGGTTAAGGAATGGCCAGCGACTCCGTGCATCCACTCGATGTGAGCACCGACGATTTGCGCTACCTCATCGCTGTCGCCCGGGCTGGCCGCATGGTCTCGGCCGCCACCCTGCTCGGGGTCGACCACACGACGGTGCGCCGGCGCATCGACCGCCTCGAAGCAGCTCTCGGTGTGCGACTGCTCGACCGTGGAGCCGACGGGTGGGAACTCACCGCCATCGGCCGCGAAGTTGCCACCCGCGCTGCCGGACTCGAGAACATTGTCGAAAATGTGGTGGGAGCGACGAGCGGCAGCGCCGACGAAGTGCGCGGCACTGTGCGAATCGTGGCGCCCGATGGCTTCGGGGCCACCTTTGTTACCGCAGCGCTCGCGGCGGTGCAGGCGGAGCATCCGTCGATCACTGTCGAGCTGGTCACGTCGACCAGACCGTTGAGTTTGCGTGGCGCTGGGTTCGACCTCGCGATCACGATTGGGTCGGCGGCGACGTCGCGACTGGCCTCAGAACCCCTCGCGGCCTATGCGTTGCGGCTCTACGCGTCGCCCGAGTATGTCGCGAGCCACCCACCGATTCGTTCGGTTGCCGACCTCGACGCTCATCCGCTTGTCTTCTATGTGGATGCTCTGCTCACGGTTCGCGAATTGGATCTCGCTCCAGTGCTCGGCGGCATGCGCGTCGGTTTTGGCTCAACGAGCGTGTTCGCTCAGCTCGAAGCAACCCGGCGGGGAGCGGGCATCGGACTGCTGCATGCGTTCATGGCTGAGGATGAGCCGGGGCTCGTCGCGGTGTTGCCCGATGAGGTGAGTTTCCGGCTTGAGTTCGCGCTCTCGGTGCGCAAGGAAGCAGCCGATGTTGAGGCTGTGCAGTTGGTGCGCGCCGCTTTGCATCGTGAGGTTTCTCGCCGTAGTGCGGAGCTGTTGCCGCTCACGTGAGGTGCGGACCGGCGTCGCGTCGCGTCGAGCACCCGGAGCCGTCGGTGACGCTGTGCATTTTTGCAGATTGGCCGTGCACGAATAGGTCTTGATTGCAGATCGGTGCGGGCGCAGACTGGGGCTACCTCCGATCGAAAGTAGGCCCATGTACTCCACGATTCCGCACTGGATCAATGGCTCAGCTACCGAGGGCGACTCGCCCAACCGTGGCGATGTCTTCAACCCCGCAACCGGCGCTGTCGCACGCACGGTTCCTCTCGCATCCGTCGCTGACGTCAACGCTGGTGTTGCCGCGGCTAAAGCAGCGTTCCCGGAGTGGGGCAATACGTCGATCGCGAAGCGCACTGCGGTGATGTTCGCGTTCCGTGAGCTGTTCAACGCTCGCAAGGATGAGCTTGCGGCGATCATCACGGCCGAGCACGGCAAGGTTTTGTCGGATGCTGCAGGCGAGATTGCTCGTGGCCTTGAAGTTCTCGACTACGCCTGTGGCATCGCAACACTCAGCAAGGGCGAGTACAGCGAGAACGTGTCGACCGGCGTTGACGTGTATTCGCTGCAGCAGCCGCTCGGTGTTGTCTCCATCATCAGCCCCTTCAACTTCCCGGCCATGGTGCCGATGTGGTTCTTCCCGATGGCTGTCGCCGCGGGTAACACTGTAGTATTGAAGCCGAGCGAGAAGGACCCATCGTCTGCGATTTGGATGGCTGAACTCTTCACTGAGGCCGGACTGCCGGATGGCGTCTTCAACGTCGTGCACGGTGACAAGCTCGCCGTCGATACCCTTCTCGAGCATCCGGATGTTGCCAGCGTTTCGTTCGTTGGCTCCACCCCGATCGCCAAATACATCTACGAAACTGCTGCCCACCACGGCAAGCGCGTGCAGGCTCTCGGTGGCGCCAAGAACCACATGCTCGTGCTTCCGGATGCTGATCTTGACCTCGTTGCCGACTCTGCCGTCAACGCCGGTTTCGGTTCTGCGGGCGAGCGCTGCATGGCGGTGTCGGTCGTCGTGGCAGTTGAGCCCGTCGCTGATGAACTGATTGCTAAGGTCAGCGAGCGGATGTCGGGCCTCACGGTCGGCGATGGAACCCGCAATTGCGACATGGGTCCGCTCATCACCGCGCAGCACCGTGACAAGGTCGCGGGCTACATCGACATCGCCGAGAAGGATGGCGCCACAATCGCTGTCGACGGTCGCGGCATTGAGATCGATGGTGACGCTAACGGTTTCTGGCTCGGCCCCACCCTGATCGACAACGTTTCGACCGATTCGGATGTCTACAAAGACGAAATCTTCGGCCCCGTTCTTAGCGTGATTCGTGTCGCGAGCTACGAAGAAGGGCTCGAACTCATCAATGCCTCGCAGTACGGAAATGGCACGGCGATCTTCACGAACGATGGGGGAGCGGCTCGTCGCTTCCAGCGTGAGGTTGAGGTCGGCATGGTCGGTATCAACGTGCCGATCCCGGTGCCTGTTGCGTACTTCTCCTTTGGCGGTTGGAAGAACTCAGCGTTTGGTGACGCGAAGGCGTATGGCCCGGATGCGATTCGTTTCTTCACCCGTCAGAAGGCTGTCACGAGCCGCTGGCTCGACCCCAGCCACGGTGGAATCAACCTGGGCTTCCCACAAAACAACGGCTAAGAACGAGCTGGCTTTACTGTCGCGATAGCGGTCCCGTTCCTCGGGGCCGCTATCGCCGGTAGGATTGACCCTCGTGGCTCTCACTATTGCAATCGTTGGACTCCCGAATGTCGGCAAGTCCACCCTCTTTAACGCTCTGACCAAGAATTCGGTGCTCGCCGCGAACTACCCGTTCGCGACCATCGAACCGAACGTGGGCATCGTGAACCTTCCCGACCCGCGCCTCAAGGTGCTGGCGGGCATCTTCGGCAGTGAGCGCATTCTGCCTGCTCCTGTTTCTTTCGTTGACATCGCCGGCATTGTGCAGGGCGCCAGCGAGGGCGAAGGTTTGGGCAACAAGTTTTTGGCGAACATCCGCGAGGCTGACGCTATCGCCCAGGTTGTGCGCGGCTTTAGCGACCCGGATGTTGTTCATGTCGACGGCAAGGTTGATGCGGCATCCGACATGGAGACCATCAACACTGAGCTGATCTTGGCTGATCTGCAGACGCTCGAAAAGGCTATCGCTCGGTACGAGAAGGAACTCAAGACCAAGCGCGTGGAGCCTGCCGTTCTTGAGGCCGCGCGTGCTGCGCAGGCTTTCCTCAACGAGGGCAAGCCGTTGTCTGAGGCCACGAAGATTGAACTTGAACTGATCCGCGAGCTGGGGCTGCTCACCTCGAAGCCGTTCATTTACGTTTTCAACGTGGATGAAGCGGTGCTGGGCAGCGCCGAAAAGCTCGCCGAATTGGCGGCTCTGGTTGCCCCCGCGAAGGCGATCTTCCTCGACGCCAAGTTGGAGGCCGAACTCATCGACCTCGACGAAGAGGATGCCGCAGAGTTGCTTGCGAGCACCGGTCAAGAAGAGAGTGGTCTCGACCAGCTTGCTCGCATCGGCTTCGACACTCTCGGCCTGCAGACGTATCTCACGGCGGGTCCGAAAGAGACTCGCGCCTGGACGATCCCGAAGGGCGCCAAGGCGCCTCAGGCTGCCGGCGTCATCCACACTGACTTCGAAAAGGGCTTCATCAAGGCCGAGGTCATCGGCTTCGACGACCTCGTCGAAACCGGATCTATCGCTGAGGCTCGCTCCAAAGGTAAAGCTCGCGTCGAGGGCAAAGAGTACGTCATGCAGGATGGCGACGTCGTGGAGTTCCGCTTCAACAACTAGTGACGAAAGCGACGAGCTCTTGATAACCGCGATGTATCAAATGATTTGGACTGAGGAACCAAGCGCGATTCCCAGTAACGAGCCCGAAGTCGTATACCTTCTGAGCGCCGACCCTCTAGTGCAAAATCTCCTGACAATCTTCGGTTTTGTTACCGCACTTGGGAGCGCATTCGTGGTGGTTTGGGTGGCGATCCGGTTTTTGGTGCGGCCGATGCGAGCTCGGTGGCGCAACCGCGTTCAGCTCAGCGCCGCGATCGAAGGTAGCGCTCAGCACAGCAATGTTGTTTCACCGCGAGGACTTACGTTTCCGAAAGTAAAAGTCGTACTGCAGAACCTCTCCCTCGTACGCACTCTCCCAAACGCTGCGGTGTTAACCTCGACGCTTCCATCGGCGGTCCAATCAGGCCAAGGCAACGTTGAACCCGAGCGGACCATCGAGGTCACGCTCCCGTTGACAGACGCGCACGTGCGCGGACAACACACAAGCGAGATAATCGCACCTGAAAACTGGCAGTTAGTAGAGGAATTTTCCGTCACGCTCTCCTGGGAAACTAAGCGCATCACAGCCACAGAGAGCAAGCGTGCGAGCAAGACGTGGAAGTTTAAAACCTCGGAGGTGCAAGGACTACGCGAGTCATACTGAGGGAACTTCGTTGTGTTAGGCCCGAATTCAAGCAACATCTGGTCAAAAGTGATTGTTCGTGAGGAGCATTTTGTCCGCCTATAAGAAACCGAGCAAGCGACTGCATCGAGACTTCTTTTACCTAAATGACGAAGTAGCGATCAATTCTCTATCTGCGCTTGAGTCAGGAAAAGTCGATGAAATTGTCTCGAGAACTACAACCGCAAGAGAAGGCGGATTCAGTGGCGAAGTGAAGCTACCGATCGCCGATGTGGGTGTCGGCGCAAGTAAGAAATCCTCGTCCGAAATTGAGGAAGAAATGGTTCGCACTCGTACGCGATTCTCCATCTTCGACGCTTGGTATCAGCTCTTGCACGACAAGAAGTCAGTTGGCTCGTTCGATGGCTGGGGAGAAGATGCGCTCGACGGGGTAGAGCCCGGCGACACGATCGAGTTTCGTGCCCAGCTCTCACAGGGCCCGCTTCAGACTGTGTTGCGTATGTATTTGTGGTTTGCAGACCAAGCTACGAAAGATGGCAATTTGTTTTCGCAGAAAGGCGATGAGAGGAAGTCGACCCTGGCCGCTGTTAGAAACATTAAGCAGGTTCTGGGCGACACGGCAGACGAAACCGAAGAAATTCCCCTGATGGCTGTACCAGATGGTGGGCCTGGGCCAATCGTGCTCTTGTCGGTGTCCCAAAAATGGCTGATCGGGCGTTTGGGTCAGCTTGGTGGCATGTTCGGCGTTGTCGGTCAGGTTGTGCAGATTATTGATGATGGTGATGAATACCCGGTCATTCGCCTAACCAAGGATGTACCTCCAACGCCTCTTGAGATCAACACCCTCAAGGACGCTGTTTCGCACTTTGTGGAGCCCGCGAAAGCGCTCGGTGTTGAAGTCGAAACCGAAGAGTCGGTGATTAGAGGCCCCTTATTGGTCATCAAACCCATCGCTATTTATAGATAGGCAACTCCCCGCGGACGGTGACGTCTTGGAGTGCCGCTTTAACCAATATGGACTCCAATCGCGATTGTGTGTTGCGCGATGTGGGGTACCGGTTCAACAGCAGGATGTTGTGCCGGGGCCGGGGCCGGGGCCGGTGTCGCTTTCGGGAATGAGGTCAGTCATTTCGGCGGGCTCACCGAGCGAACCGACGCCCATGACCGTGGTGGGCGTGTAACGGCAGCAACATCGAAACCTGACATTTGGCGGTTAAATAGCCGGTGGCTTAGGGACTGGATAGTGAAGTAGCTGGCAGCTCGTCCGATGTCGTACGAGGCTGTCGGCCGGGCTTTGCCTTCTGCGTTGTGTTTTTTCGTGAGGAGGGCGAGCAGTGCGGAGCCGGATGCGAGCCACCGCAGAAGTCGTAGGTTTGCCCTAGGCTGATCGAACTACCCGATCGACGAGAGATTTTCATGTCATCTATTGAAGAAACCGCTGACGAGACTGATGAAACCCGCACCGGAAACGATCTTGCGCCGCTCGACGAACCGTCGGTCAGTCTTGTAGAGATCGAACCGGGTATGGCCGTGCTCTTTGCGGACAAAGCGCCGACCGATCTCGACTTCGTGCCGTTTGCAATGATGACTACGCAAGCACGTCAGGAGCTCACAGACAAGCTTTCTGTGGCGGCAGGTTTTAGCAACGTAGCCGTTCAAGGGGCCCAAGGCATTGTCTCTGCGCAAGGACTCGTGCGACTAGCGCCCCAGACTTTGGAAGCGCTCAAGGTAGCTCAGCCGATGACATCAGGCGGTTGGAATCTGGGGTCGATTGTTGGCAACAACGGACAGATTGCCGCATCGGTACGCTGGGCGCCGGCAACCGGAATGCAAAGTGTAGGGATACTGGCCGCTTTAGGCCCCGCCGCTGCCCTCCTCGCATTGCAGTTGCAACTCGCATCCATCTCTCGTCGTCTTGACGAGAATATCGAGCTGACTCGCGACATCCTCAAGGCGCTTCATGAAGATCAATGGGCGACGCTCCTCGGCCTACACGAAACGACCATGCGGGCGGTCGAAGAAGCGCAGGCAGCCGGTACGGTAAACGACCACATCTTCAGAGCCATCGGCACACGTGAGGCCGATCTTCGCAAGCAACGACACCTCTTCACGACGTTTGTTCGCAGCCACACCAAAGCTCTCGATTCTGATGCTAAAACACGACGTGACTACATTCAGAAAAACGTCCAGCAGCTGTTTGCGGATGCACACGGCATGCTTATGGCGGAGGGCTCCTGGTACCGGTATCAAGTATTGCGCGCTGGGTGCATCAGTCGCGATGAAGCAAATGCTGTCGAGAACGAGGGACTCCTCGCTAACCTTGTCGCTGAAACTCAGCGGGATCACGCCCAAGCAATGGACGACATGGCGGCTCTCTTGGGTGACCTCGAGCGCCAGTGCCGTTTGCTTGCCGAACTTCCGGGCGAGCTCAGTTTGCCATTTACTGCGAAACGGAAGAACTTTCACGACGCGGTTGCGATGGCTGTTGCATTGGCGCAGATAGTTTCGGAGCTCCGCAACCGCTCCCGCACTCAACTCGATCCGCTGGACCCTGAACTAGTAGTTTTCAACGGTGAGGTGCCGGCGGAGGTGTTGCGGATTCTGCGTTGGGCGATTCCTGGTTCGGCGCCGTTGCTGGCTATCGCCGATGTGAATCTAGATCGGCTCATTGGCGACAGCGCTTACCTGGGGGTAACACCCGATAGTTTCTTTATTTCGGCCCAGAGCGCCATACGCAAACAAGGCGCTATCGACCGTCAACTTCCGCTCTCGGATATCCGCTACGTTCGATTGCGCGAGAGCGAAAAGCAGGGCCCTGTGCTCGATATCATCACCGCAGATGAAAACATTCGGCTCAGCTTTGACAGCTGGGCGAACAAAGGTGAAGGACTAGACGGTGCTCGGCGGATCGCCAACCTTCTCGCAGCAGCGATGGATATCCCCGAAAGCGAGCGCCGCACTGACGCCCTGTTGAGTAGCGAGTACATGGAAAAGATTGCTATCGCGCGATAGTTATATGCGGATCGGAGTCGATCGCGATCTACTATGCTGAAGAACTTCTCCCGAGCATTGATCAAGAAGACTCCAACTTGCCCACATCGGCTTCGGCGGGTGGTGAAGTTCCGGTTCAATAACCAGCTTCGTGTCGATCTAGTGCTGTTGCACTTAGATTACCAATCTTTGGTAATCTAAGCACATGGCTCAGAACACGTCGATCAGTCTGGACGACCACTTCGCGGGTTTTCTTGCCCGAGAAGTCGAGACCGGGCGGTACCGCTCCGCAAGTGAAGTTGTCCGTGCCGGCCTCCGGTTGTTGGAAGACCAAGAGACGCAAATGGCAGCGCTGAGATCCGCGCTGATTTCAGGCGAAGCCAGCGGCGAGGCGGAAGATTTCGACTTCGACGCTTTCGTTGCGTCGAAGAAGCGGTGAAGCGCTACCGTTTCACGCTGGCCGCGCAGCAAGACCTCTCCGCGATCTGGGACTACACGCAAGAGCGCTGGGACGGGACTCGGGCGGAGCTCTACCTATCCGAGCTGAGGGCAGCGATCGAGCGGATCGCTGCGGATCCTCAGCGCGGGCGCGCTTGCGACGAGATTCGTGAAGGCTACCGTCGCTACAGCATCGGCAGCCATCTGGTCTTCTACATTGAGAGACCCGACAGCGTGGATGTGATCCGCATCCTGCACCAACGGATGGATCCGACCCGGCACGTTTAGGTGAGCTGACGGCCGATTGAGAGGCTATTTTGTGCCGGAACGCGGTGGAGTTCCGCTTCAACAACTAGGCGCAGCTCAGCCTTCGGGCTATCAGCTGTTGCAGCGTCACGCGAACTTCGTGAAAACCGAGATTGGGTGTGTGAGGTCACTCACCTCGGTGAACCCCATTGCGCGGTAGAACGTGATCTGACCAGGCCCGTCATCGGTGAGGAGAACCTTCTGCCGCACGTCATCGTAGGGCTCAAAAACTCGAAGGAAGAGTTCGCGACCGATCCCGGTGCGGTGATGCTCGGGCACGACCAGAATGTCTTGCAGATAAACGATCGTAAGCCCGTCCCCGACGACGCGGGCGAGTCCCACCAAGCGGACGCCTTCCCACGCAGTCACCACCCTGAGCGATGCCGTGATCGCCGCTTCAAGCCGTGCGGGATCATCCGTGTAGGCCGACCACTGCACCGCGGCGTACAGGTCGATGATCGCGTTGCGGTCAAGGGGCGCGTCAACACGGTAGGTGATGCTCATCCCGAGATCATATCTGCGGAGAACAATGGGTGAGGCCTCGCGCGTCAGCATCAGGAGAGCAGGGCGGCCCAAAGAGTGTGCTCAATTTTGAGATTCGCCAGCTGCCGCCGCACAACACATTTGCCTATACCCGTGCAGCAATCGTCTCTAGCTGTTCGCGCACCTGTTCCCAAGGCAGGGCGAGGTCGAGTGTTCGAGCGCCGATTCGGGTTTTTTGGATCACGACATCGAGGTCGGGGTGTAGGGCAGCAGCAGTTCGGGCGTACAGCAGCAGGGCACTCACCGAGCCGTCCTGTTTAACGTCTTCATTTTTCGCGTAGGCGAGGATTTGGTAGAGGTGGTCCGAGCGGATTTTCGGCTTGGTGCCGTTCCGCCCTATTTGCATCGGATCGTGGTAGAACTTCGCATCGACTATTAGAGTTCGACCGTCGCGTTTTAGCGTGAGATCGGTTTGCATGCTGGGAAGCTGGTCGATCCCAACAGCGGCAACAGCGGTGTAATCCCACTTAACGTGCGGCGCCGTTGGTGATAATTCTGGGTGGTGCACAATGAAGTACTCACGGAGGAATCGCTCGTAAAGGCTGCTCATTTCTTCAGGTCTAAGCCACGAAGCAAGTTTCTTTTCACCAACTTCTTCGGTGAGCAGCAACCCGCGAACAACCAGTTCACAGGCCCCCAGGAGAAGTCGATAGGGGGCGTTCGCGCGATGGAAGTTGAGTGAGTTCCAGCGGACGGATTGTGGCGCAACGTCGGTGACTTCTGCGAAGTGTGGCATGAGCCTGCGAAGGGCCTTTTTGCGATCTGTCGAGACCTCACTATGTCTGGCAAGCAACAGGAGCACTGACTTCAGCGCCTGATTGTGAAGAGTATCGGCCTCGTACTCGTCAAATCGGCACACTAACCGACCGCGGGTCATGGAGCGCGTAGCCACGGTCTGAGCCATGTCGATTCGCCCCCGCACGCCCGCGACGTCATCGATCTGGGGCTGATAGTCACGGTGGAGGCCGCGTTTTATTTGGGTGGCTACTCCGCGTTCCAGGATGTGCGCGAGCAAATCATGTAGATGATCGAACTCTTCGCTGAGCACGGGGGCAGTGCCGCTACTGTCAATCGTGCGAAACGCGTAGGCCATCATCACGTAGATGTTGCGGATGCCGATCGATTCGGCGGTCATTCCAGCGCGCTCCTGAGCTTGTGCGCCCACTCAGTGGCTTTGGGAAGTTCGTCGAACCAATACTCGTCTAGCAGTGGAATGAGTTCATCTTCGACTACCGACCGCAGCCAAGTCTCGTCAGCTTCGCCGTCAATGGGGCTCGAGAGGTAACTATGGCCGATGGTGAAGCCCCGGCCCAATGCTGGGTCATCGGTGATGGCGTCGTTCAGGGCCGCCAACGTAGCTGTTAGACGTTCAAAGGCGGGAATTCCAACTTGTTCTTGCCAGTGGACGAATCCTGCTGAATTGAAACCGGGTTCCATCTCAAAGAAACCAAAGCGTCGCCGAAGCGCATAGTCGAGAACAGCGAGGCTGCGGTCAGCAGTGTTCATCATGCCGATGATGTGAACATTCGCGGGAACCGAAAACGACTCGTCCTTGTAGAGCAAGCGCAACTCTTGTCCGCGTTTGTCTGCTTCGATGAGCATCAGCAGTTCGCCAAATATTTTGGAGATATTTCCGCGGTTAATCTCATCAATAATGAAGAAATAGGGGCGTTCGCTGTCGTCAATGCGAGCTTCCTCGCAAAACCGATAGAACGGTCCTTCGGAAAGCGAAAAGCCACCGGCTTCGGTGGGGCGAAATCCCATCATGAAATCTTCGTACGAGTAGCTTTGATGAAATTGAACCATCTGAACACGGCTCGGATCTTTAGCCCCCATGATCGAGTAAGCGAGTCGCTTTGCCGCGAACGTCTTTCCGACGCCAGGCGGGCCCGCCAAGATCACGTTTTTTTTGCGTGCCAACAGTCCTCTGACTCGGCTGTATTGCGCGTCTGAGAAGTAGACCTCGTTGAGGAATGAAGCACGGTCATAGATCGGCAGCGGCGTTGGTAGTGGGATCGGGTCTGGCTCGACGACTCCGGTAACCAATTCCTCTAACGTCTCGACGTAGCCGTGATGCGGCGTGATGTCGGTGAGCGTTTTGAGAACTGCGTTTCCCGGATGCGCCCAGGAGCCAACGTGCGTCCATGTTACGGAGCGTACTTCACGGAACGATGCACGCTCCGGCTCAAACCGCGCAGCTGACTCGACGATTCCGCGCCCGATGATCTCCTTAGTTCCCCGCTTGGCGAAGACAACATCGCCAATCGCCATGTCGTGTTGAAACTGCCAAACGGCAAGGACATCGTTTTTGAAGGAAGCGCCAGTGTTTTCAGTGTCTAACTCCTGGCGAACCTCTTCTCGGCTTGAATACTGGGCGTAGTCTCCGAGCTGATCCCAACCTAGCGTCATGATTGCGTTGGTCGAACATTCTGGCCATTCAGAGGCTGATTGGCCAGGCGAATAGATCCAGGTGCGTCGTTGCCGTGGTTCCGGCGCAGACGAAGTAACCTCCGGGTTCCAACGCTCGATTATCCCGGGCGCCCAAAAGTCGAACTCACCCGGCATTTCCTTTGCGAGATGCCCTCGGATTCTGAGAAGGTCGCGGTCAACAGATTCGGTGCCGCCTCCGATGGTCTCCGCCAAGGCGTCCCGAATTTGCCGCTTCGTCGGGTCTGAAGAAATCAATTCGAAATGCTGCGGGTGCGCGAGGAACTGTAACGCGTTTCGAATATCAGGCTGGTCGCTGCCTAAATCCATCATCACCTGCTGCAGAGCCCAGGGGTTCGAGCGCGCAGCATCACGTTCGGCCTCTGACAGCTCTGTCCAGTGAGAGACGAAAGTCGAGACCCAGATAACGTGACGCCAAAGTGACCCGTTGTACTGCCGCCCGGGATCAAAACCTGCAACGCGGGCTTCCCGTGCCAAAGCAATTGACAGTGCTTTAGGTATTTCGATCGCTTGGTCAAGATGCGCTAGAACGCGGCGGACGTTTTGCCGCCGCGTATCTGGCCGCGCGCTTGACACCACATGCCCGCGCAAGAAGATGATTTCGGCGGCGAGAAGAACGACCGCGTTGGAAGCACCAGCCAGTTGCTTGTCGAGCTTTTCCCATTGGCCTTGATCACTGCCCTCTATGGGGTTGTCGCCGACTCTGGACCTTAGGTCTTCAGCCACCGTGCTGGTCCAGATTGTAGTATCGGGATCTATCAGAGATTTACCGCTGCCAAGCATGTTTGCGATGACCGGTTGTGCTTGCGCCGCGAGCTCCAGTTGTGCCGAAAGACGCGAAGTTGCTGGAGCTGCATCCTCGTCAGTGCTTGAATTCACAGTCATGTAGCGATTCCCTCGATTCGAACAGGCACCGACGACGGCCCCGATTACTTAAGAGTACCGATTCCATTGTGACGCGGGAGAGGGGAGTATCACCTTGCATCGTTGCCCTCGCGTCCGTCACGGATGGCTTGCGGTGGCGTCGAAGCAGTGAGCCTGAAGTGGGAGCAGACGCTGAAGAGGATGCCGTAAAACTTCTCGCGAGCACAGGTCAAGAAGAGAGCGGTCTCGACCAGCTTGCCCGCATCGGCTTCGACACTCTCGGCCTGCAGACGTATCTCACGGCTGGTCCGAAAGAGACTCGCGCGTGGACGATCCCGAAGGGTGCCAAGGCGCCCCAGGCTGCCGGCGTTATCCACACTGACTTCGAAAAGGGCTTCATCAAGGCTGAGGTCATCGGCTTCGACGACCTCGTCGAGACGGGCTCCATCGCTGAGGCTCGCGCCAAGGGCAAGGCTCGCGTTGAGGGTAAGGAATACGTCATGAGCGACGGCGACGTCGTGGAGTTCCGCTTCAACAACTAGCCATACCGCTGGCCTCACAACCTCCGTGAGAAGGACCCCTAGCGCGCTGAGACCTTCAGCGTGTTGACGGTTTTGGTGATGCGCTCACCGTCGTTCTCGAGGAAGACGATCTCGCCGAACTTGAGCTGCGACCAGTCGTCACCCTCGGTCAAGGGCTCGGAGGCGAATATGACACCGGTCGCGTCATCCTCGCCGCTTTCCTCAAAGTCGTAGGTCGTTGCATCGTCCTCGAAGTTGCGCCCCATCAGTAGGTACATCGGTTCGAGGAGCATCGAGAGCGCGAAGTCGTCGCTGTCGGGGGCTGACTTCCGCAGTTCCTTCCAGTCACCAGCGGGGTTAGTCTCACCGTGGTGACCGAGGCCGACGTTGACACCGATGATGCGGTCGGCTGACACGAGGGCCATTTTCAGCTTGGTCAGAGCGCCGAGGTCGAGGTCCTTCATCGCCTGGGCGATCAGCTCGATGAGCTTCTCGATCGCTCGTTGGACGTCCTCGTTGCTGTCACCCTCGAGCAGCGAGAGGAGTAGCACGTAGATGAACTCGGTGTCCGTGTTCCCGCGCATTTGTTTGAGATACCGATCCTCGCAGTACTGCAGTAGCTCGCGCTGCAGGAGCTGCCAGTTGGGCAGGTAGCCATTTTGGGCGACGATCCACGGGGTCTCCTCGAAGGAGAACGGGTGGCAGTTCTCGTCGACCATCACGACCTTCGAGTCGTACGCCGCGGCTCGCACATGCGCCAACATCGTGCTGGCCTGGAGGCTGGGGATCATCCGGCTGGCGTTGTCGTCGTAAAAGGCCGCCATGGGGCGGCGGTAGATGAAGGGTTCTTCGGGCTTCAGCAGGTGTTCGCCCCAGATCCCGAATCCCCATCCGGCCAACTGGAGCTCGGGGTGTCGTTCGGGGTCGAGTGCCTGGTTGATCAGGCTGTTCTCTGGCTTGAGTAGGAGATTCTCCAGTGGTGTCTCAGGACCGAGGTAGGCGAGCACGCGGCACATACGTCTCTTTCGTTGGGCTCCTGTCATCCTACCGTCGGTGCATGGAGCCGGTGCTGGTCATCTGAACCGCGCACCGAGCTTAATCGGCTACGAAACGCGGCGGAGTTCCGCTTCAACAACTAGCAAGTGTCGTGGTGTCGCAAGGCGGGCTCTCGCCGTCATGCCACTATGACGTATGACAACAAATGCTGTCCCGCGTACGAACACGCTCGCGCTTGTCGGATTCATTGCCTCCTTCATGATTCCGGTTGTCGGCATAGTGCTGGGTGCGATAGGGCGCAAGCAGATCACGTCGAGTGGGGAGTCGGGTCGTGGGCTTGCTCGCGCGGCGATCATCATCGGAATGTTGGGAACACTGATCCAAGTCGCGTTCTTCTCAGTCTGGCTGACCCTTATGACTGCTGGGATCGCGCAGAGCGGCCTTCTGGGTTAGGGCTGCGCTGATGAGCCGCTCGTGATCGGTCTAGAGAGATTGACCTTGAGCTCGCGCAAGCTTGGCACTTCTTCGTTCCCGTGGGCGCAACACTGCTGTTCTCGGCGGTTGGCATGTTCGGAAGCTTGATCCACATCGTCTTGAATCCGCGAGATCGGCGATCGACCGCTTCCCGGTAGGCTCGTTCGAGCGGCACTCCCCGCCGTGTGTGTCAGCTGAAGGAGTTCACCATGCCCGTCATCGCCATCATTGGAGCCGGACCAGGGCTTGGAGCAGCAGTCGCCCACAAGTTCGGACGCGAGGGTTTCGCTGTCGCCCTGATCTCACGGGATCAGTCGAAGCTCGATGCGCTCGTCGCTGAGCTTGAATCGGCTGGAGTGACCGCCCGCGGCTACGCCGCTGACGTGCTGGAGCCAGAGGCTCTTGAGGCCGCACTCGCAAGCGCAGCTGCCGAGCTTGGGCCGATCACGACGCTGCAGTACAGCCCGCTGCCGGCACGAACTTATCTGAAGCCGGTACTCGAGCTGACCCCCGAACTCGCGCTCGAAGCGCTGCAGTTCTCAGCGCTCGGTCTCATTCATGCGGTGCGCACGGTGCTGCCCGCAATGCGTGAGAATGGCGACGGCAGCATCATCCTGATCAACGGTGGCACCTCAGTGCAGTCACGCGCCGGCTTCGCAGGAACCTCAGTTGCCTTCCCGTCGGAGAGCGCCTACGGCCAGATGCTTCACGAAGCCCTCGAAGACGAGAATATTCGCGTACGCCAGCTCGTGATCCCCGGTGGAATTCCCAAGCTTCAGCTTCCCAACGGCATCGACGATGTCGCTGCTCGCATCTGGGAGATTCAGGCTGAAGCAGGCGAGTTTCGCACCATGCTGATCCCGCTTCAAGACGGCCGCGAGTAGCGGCTAGTTGCGCAGCGTGCACCCCACGCGCCATCAAGCGCTAGGCGTTGACGAGCACCGATTCGGCAGCGGCACGTCGTGCACGGGGTGCGGTTTCGCGTTCGCGCAGTCCTTCGGGGATTTCTGCGGGGTCGCCCGGTGTTCCGACGGCCATGACGGTGGTGGGCGTGAAGTGGCTGTCGATGTCGAGGGCGGTCGCTGCGGCATCCGCATCGAATCCTGACATTTGGTGGCTGAACAGTCCGTGGCTTTGTGCCTGGATAGTGAAGTAGGCAACAGCCTGGCCGGTGTCGTACGACGCGGTTGGCTGCGCTTTGCCTTCAGGGTTGTGGTGTTCCGTGAGGAAGACGAGCAGCGCTGAGGCAGATCCGGCCCACATCTGGTTGAAACCACTCAGGGTGGCAATGATCGCGGCGTGCTGAGCGGTGCCACGACGAGCAACGACCACGCGCCACGGCTGGCTGTTGTAGGCCGACGGTGCCCACCGGGCAGCTTCGAGAGCGTTCTCTAGCGCCGCCTCATCGAGCGGCGCGGTGGCGTCGAAATGGCGGGGGCTCCACCGTTCAGCAAGCACATCAAGGATGGGGGAGTCGGTCGCCGCGACGCGGTCGTGAAGCGCGGTCATGAGTGGGCCTTTCAGGAGCTGAACAGAGTCGATCTGCGATGTCGATGGGTGCAACAGGGGTCTATCCGGTCGTATTCCAGATCAGGACATCAAACTGCAACCGCGCAATCGGGTAAAATTGACGATCAGCGACTAGCTCAGCGCTGCGCCAGCCCGATCGACGCCCGGCCGAAAGTACCTTATGCCTGACGCCCTACCCCTGTGCCCCAACTGCTCAAGCGACCTCGCCTACGAGATGGGCGCGCTGTTGGTGTGCCCGATGTGTGGTCACGAATGGTCGCCGAGTGAAGCGGATGCCGCTGCCGAAGCAGAGCAGGGCGCTGCGGTCGTCAAGGATGCGTTCGGCACTCCGCTCGCCGATGGCGACACGGTGAGCATCATCAAGGACCTCAAAGTTAAGGGCAGCCCCACGTCGATCAAGGTCGGAACTAAGGTGCGCAAGATCCGTCTCGTTGATGGTGTTGGCGACCACGACATTGACTGCAAGGTTGACGGTTTTGGCCAAATGCAACTCAAGTCGAGCGTCGTCAAAAAGGTTTAGCCGTGAGGCGTTGGCGTTTCAGGGCCGCGAAAACCCAACCTACATTTATGGACGGCTCTCTATTTTTATAGACGGTTGTCTATTATTATGTAAGTACTGCCGAGTTTAGCTCGAGCCCGGGAGGCGATATGCGTTTGCAGAACCCATTCTCAGCAATATCCACAACAGGGATCGATTCCCAGGTGCTCACCGTGCTAGTGCGTAGCGAGCAGTACCTCACGATTCGCGAGATCCACCAACTGTTGCCGGAGCAAGGCTCTCATCAAGGGGTGCGACTCTCTGCCGGACGGCTCGTCGAACAAGGCATGCTACTGCAACGACTCACCGGCAGGGGCTACGCCTTTGCCTTCAACGGAGATCATCTTTTGGCTGCCGCAGTGAGAGAGATTGCGCAGGCTAAAAGCGAGTTGATCTCTCGGATGTCTCGTGTCATTTCCGGCTGGCAGATTCAGCCACTTGTAGCGACCCTATTCGGTTCCGCAGCGAGAAATGAGATGGATACCGATAGCGATATTGATGTGTTGATCGTTGTCGCTGATGGCGTGGCCGTAGACCTTGTGGAAGAACTTGTCAGCGACTTTGCCGCTCACGTTACTTTGTGGACCGGGAATGATCTGCGCCCCTTGATCTATCAAGATTCCGAAGTGAAGCCCGCATCAATATTTGACTCCGTCATTGCTGACGGCATTGTGATCGCTGGGGACCATTCTTGGCTGAGGAAGCGGCTCCGTAAGAGTTAGGTAGCGCACGTGAATCCGAAAGCGGACAAGGTCAAGACTGTCCCAGCCAATAAAGCTGTCGAACAAGGGCGGCGGGCCAAAGCGACGCAGTTCTTGAGGGTCGCTGACGATATCCGGGAGCTTTCGGACGAAGAAGACGTGCGTGATGCGGTGGTAACGCTTTACGTTCACGCCGGAATTGCCGCGGCGGACGCAATTTGTTCCGCTGCGCTTGGAAAACACGCACAAGGTCACAGCCACAATGATGCGGTCATGCTGCTCGAATCCGTGGATAAGCATGCGTCCAGATCACTGTTCACTTTGCTCGGAATGAAAACCCGAGCAGGTTACGGCCACGACCCGATTAGCAAGTCACAGCTCGCGCGGGCAGAGAAGGCTGCGCGCACACTGGTGAATAGAGCGTCGCTGTAATTGTCCCGTAGCCTCGAAGCTGCTGTTGACCCTGAGGAGCAAGCTATGACCCGTGTTGCCGCCATCGACTGCGGAACGAACTCGATCCGCCTCCTCATCGCCGACCCCGACGGTCACGGCGGCCTGATCGATGTCGTGCGCACTCTCGAAGTCGTGCGGCTGGGGGAGGGCGTTGATCGCACCGGCCAGTTCAGCCCGGGTGCCCTCGACCGCACCCTCGCCGCGGTGCGCGCCTACGCTGAGCTGTGCCGCGAGCACGGCGCCGAGCGCATCCGTTTCGTCGCCACGTCGGCGACACGGGATGCCGCCAACCGTGCCGAATTTACCGACGCCGTGTACGCGATTCTGGGCGTGCCGGTCGAAGTGATCCCCGGAAGTGAAGAGGCCGCGCTGTCGTTCAGTGGTGCCCTCACCGCGCTCGCCGCCTCCGACCACCGCACACTCAAGCACCTCGTCGTCGATCTCGGCGGCGGCTCGACCGAACTCGTGCTCGGCAGCAGCACCCCCGAGTCGGCCTATTCAATGGATGTCGGCTGCGTGCGCCTCGCCGAACGGAATATCGTCAGCGACCCACCGTCCGAATCTGAGCTCGCCGCCATCCGCAGCGATGTCACCGCCGCGCTCGATATCGCGACTGCGACCGTCGACCTTTCGCAGGCAACAGAAGTTATCGGGGTCGCGGGCACGGTCACCACGATCACCGCGCACGCCCTGGGCCTCACGTCATACGATCCTGTCGCGATCAACGGCAGCCGCCTGCCCCTGGCAGCGGTGCTGAGCTCGTGCGAAGCGCTCACCCGCATGCCGCGCGCCGAACGCGCCACTTTGCCCTACATGCACCCCGGCCGCGTTGACGTCATCGCTTCGGGTGCCGTCATCTGGGCTACCGTTCTGCAGCGAGTGGCGGATGCCGCGGCCACAGCCGGCCACCCCCTCGAGTGGATCACGACCAGCGAGCACGACATCCTCGATGGGTTAGTGCTGTCGATCTGGAATAACACGCACGACGCACCTGTTTGAGCCGGTATGACGAAATTAGGCTTCCTCTCCTTCGGACATTGGCAAGACGTTCAGGGCTCACGCACGCGCACAGGTGCTGACGCCCTGCTGCAAGCAGTGGATCTCGCTGTTGCCGCAGAAGAAGTTGGAGTCGATGGCGCCTATTACCGGGTGCATCATTTCGCGCGACAGCACGCATCGCCGTGGCCTTTGCTCGCGGCGGCTGCCGCCCGCACGAGCACCATCGAGCTCGGCGCCGGTGTTATCGACATGCGCTACGAGAACCCTTTTGCGATGGCAGAGCTTGCTGCTCAGGCCGACCTCATCGCCGCCGGGCGACTGCAGCTGGGTATTAGCCGCGGTTCACCCGAAACCGTGATCGACGGATGGCGCGCTTTCGGTTATGAACCGGCTGCGGGAGAAAGCGATGCCGATATGGCTCGCGCTCACACCGACAAGTTCCGTCGCGCTATTGCCGGTGAAGGCTTCGCACCCGGCAACCCGCAGATGACCGGAACGAGTGCTCTGCAGCCTATCCAGCCACAAGCACCAGGGCTCAGTGAGCGTATCTGGTGGGGCGCAGGAACCCGCGCCACTGCAATCTGGACAGCCGAGCAGGGCATGAACCTGATGAGCTCGACGCTCCTCACGGAAGACACCGGAGTTCCCTTCGATGAGCTTCAGGCTGAACAGATCTCGATGTTCCGTGAGACCTGGGCGAGTGCCGGACACAGCGGTACCCCACGCGTTTCGGTGAGCCGCAGCATCCTGCCCATCATCGACGAAGAGACCGAGTACTACTTTGGTGTTCAGGGGCAAGTGGAACAGCGCGATCAAGTCGGCATGCTCGACGGTTCGCGCTCACGTTTCGGCCGCTCGTACATCGGTGCCCCTGACGTGATCGCCGCAGAACTTGCCAAGGATGCGGCAGTTCAGGCCGCCGACACTCTGCTCGTCACCGTGCCGAACCAACTCGGTGTCGAGTTCAACGCTCGCATCCTCGAAGCGCTCGTGAAGCACGTCATGCCGGTGGTCGACGCGTAGTACCGCACCAGCGGTCACTGGATCGAGTCTGCGCACCCGTCCCATCAAGGTCGCATCGTTGTGTTACTTCAACCCTCAATGGTCCAGATCGCGAGCCAGCGCCGTGGGCTAACAGGTCTCGAACGACTGGCAAACTAGAATCAGTCAAAGGTTCCGAACGGCAGGGGGTGTTTCGCGTGGGCAGACCTGCCACTGAAGAACTCGCCGCTCTCTCGCGACTCTTCTCTCCTGCAGCTATACGCGAGCTTGGTCGAAGCGGTCGTTCGCCCCTTGTCGCTCGCCTATTGAAAGCCACTTCCGTCCCAGCGGACCTGCCCGGCGGCGCAACGCTCCGGGATGCACTCGATCTCGGTTACACGAAGCTGACGAAGTCCGGCAATAGGGATGATTATGTCTATCGGAGTTCGGTAGTCGAGAAGATTGCACTCGGTCGACACAACCTCCGCACAGCGACTGTTCTGAACGAGGTGCGTGCACGGGGGTCCAAGGCGGATCTGGTCATTCTCAACGGCACCGCCACGGCCTACGAGATCAAGTCGGAAAGAGATTCGCTTAGCCGCCTCACTACCCAACTCAGCGACTACAGGTCTGTCTTCGCGAGTGTCACGGTGGTGACGAGCACTCGTCAAACGGGCGCTGTCCTTCGCCTTGCTCCGGATGACGTCGGGGTGCTTGCGCTCTCTCCTCGTCTTCGACTGCAGGTCGTCCGTGAAACCCAAGACCGCCCAGAACGCATCGAACCGACGGCGCTTTTGGAGACTCTCCGGTCAAGTGAGGCTGTGCAGGTGCTTGAGAATATCGGGATAGAGACGCCCGACGTCCCGAACACACGTCTCTGGACGGAATTGAGGAAGCTGTATGCGGCCCTCGATCCGGTCGAAGTGCATCGGCACGCTGTCGACGTCTTGAAAAGGAGTCGATCACGTGCAGCTCAGGAAGCGCACATTGACGCTTTTCCGCCCTCGATTAGGACTGCCGCACTGTTCGGCGACCTAGACGACGGCGCGCGCGCGAATCTGTCCGTAGCCACTAGTACGCTGATGTCATCAGTGATGACCTGGAGTTAGGAACGAAGATGTACTTCCCCTACTTTCGCGGCAAGCAGTTCGAGTTGATTGCGATCCGCGAGTGCGCGGAGGTCATCGCAGAAGCGGGCTTCAATCCGATCATCGAACCAGTTCGTGAGACCTTTACGGGACTTCAGCGCACACTGGACGAACTACTTCTCAAGGGCGCCAACGCAACGGTGATCGTGAATCCGAGACATGGCGATCACAGGGATAGTAGCGAGATTTTGGCGCAGTACATGGCCGACAGCCATGGGGACAACGATGCGATCTCCCCGGCGCTTCTGCTCACAAGCGACCTGACTGTGGACGATGCGACCAAACTCATCGAACCATTCGCTGACCGCCCGCTTACGCTCGTGCATGCGGGGTTTACTGACGGCAAAGTTCTAGCGAACAGCCTCCAGCCGGATTCGATAACGCATGTTTTCCTTGATGCTCGCAACACTCTCTACCGCCGCCCGTTCAAGGGCGCGCGGCGCATCCTGATTGAAGACGGGTTTGAACGGACGAAGAACGCGGACTACGACTTGGTCAACAGGTTCTCAGATCTTCACGTTACCTATGAAGAGCTAGGTGGCGACGGTTACGGTGACTTCCTAACGGTTGGCGATCACTACAGCGAGGGCGGTGGCCCTGCATACGCTGTGGCCATCCATCTGACATACATCGACCCCTCGAACGATGACGCGATGTTCGTTTATCACTTTAAGTCCGACTCAAACGACACTCCCGTCGACCCGGCAGGCAAGTTCGCACAGGCGCTCGCCAAACTCATCTCAGCGGTTGATGATCCCCACACGAAGATCCTCTCCACAACGGCTGTAGAAGAGTTCCGCGACCTGCACGAGCGTAAACACTTCCCTGGTCTGGGATATGTCAAGAAACTGTCCATCAAGCATCACATCGAGACGCTTGCGGACTACCACGCGAATGCCTGAGCGACGCTGCTGCGCGACTTGTTTCAACGATCGGCACATTCGAGTTCAGCTGATCGATCAATGCGAACCCCTCAGGCAGGATTGCGACTACTGCGGCGAGGTGGACGCGCTCTGCGTCATTCCCTCCAAGCTGAGTCAGTGGTTCGCCCCACTCATCGCGACCTACACCGAAGATCCGGGCGGGGACTTCTTAGTCCGACACCTGATCAACGAGTGGAGGATGTTCTCAAACGGGAAGTTGAGTGAAGCAGAAGCAAAAGAGCTACTCGCCGAGGTGATGGACGATGGCGAGATTGTCCGTAAGAAGTTCACGCCCATTGCACATCCGAGCGGCGGTAATCTTCGTCGCTGGGAGGAGTTGCGTGACGAACTCATGCACAGTAACCGTTGGTTCCTTGAGGAACCAATGGACATGGATCGCCTGGCAGTTCTGCTCGATCGACTGATCACTACGCCCACTGCCCTTGAGTTCAGCAACTGGTATCGGGCTCGCCTGATGACGGGCGATGATGCATTCCCTCTGGCGGACATGAGCGCACCTCCGCGTCACAAAGCGGGTCACGGTCGAGCAAATCCTGCGGGTATCCCGTACCTCTACCTGGGGTCCACCCGCGCAACCGCCGTCGCAGAGCTTCGCCCTCACACAGGCGAGCGAGCATGCGTCGCTCGATTCGACGTGCTAGACGCAGACAACCTCAAGCTGGCTGATCTTCGTGATCCTCGATCCCTCATCTCGCCGCTGAGTGATGGGGATGAGACCTTGATTATCGAGCTTCGAGCCGACTTGCCGCTCCTTGAGCGACTGGGCGAAGAGCTAACACGCCCTGTCCAGCCTAGTGGCGTCGCTTTCGAGTACGTTCCAACGCAGTACCTGTGCGAGTACATTAAGAAGAAGGGTTTCGACGGGGTCTTGTACAGGAGTTCGGTCAGCACCGACGATGGAGTGAACATCGCACTCTTTTACCCAACCGTTGCGTCAGCTGCCGAACTGGATGTGGTGTCCGTCTCGCGGGTCACGGTCACTATCGAGAACTGACCAATCACCCGACGAGATATTGCCTACTCGTCGGGAACGAACTTTGGCTTGCGTGGCTTCCTCGGTTTCACCTTGCCAGCCCGATTCGTGGCATCGGGGACCAGCTGGACACTTACTGGTACACGCATGGCGGACAGACTCCGCAATGCCCGACGCAATGAGATCCTTGAGAAGATCGGCAGGTTGTCCGACTTGAGCTCTGGAGTCCTTTTGTGACTCACGATGGCGATGGCCACTTCAAACTGGTCGTTCTCCACAGCCGCTAGTACCGAGTCAGCCGTCGCCAAGTCCGCGTTCTTCTCGACGAGCTTGTGCAACTTCTGTCTTGATTGCTTCACGGTCCTCAACAGCTCCGCTGAGTTGACGGCTTGGTTGAAAAGGTGGCTCAGATTGGCCGAACTCGTTCCAATCTTGACGTGAACCAGCTCGAACTTGTTGCCATCCCCACGCAGGATGTCGCATGGCTCAATAGCAGTCTGGCCCTTCGGACTGACGTTCGTCTGATCGAGACAGACAGCGTTCAACTCATCGCTAACTTCCTTGTTGTAGTCAGCTTCCGACGGCCACCGGTGCTCAGGGAGGTTAGCGTCGATCCAGTAGGGATCTACATCTTGCCGCAAAGCCACGATCAAGTCTGCGGCCACTCTGAACCAAGAGCCGTCGCTGAAGTGATAGCTGTAGTCCGTCCCGTCCGAGACTTCGTATACAAGCGACTTGTAGATCGACCAACGCTGACGTTGGTTGTTGCTCCCGTCAAGCAGCAACATGTAGTCGTGCTTGAGGACCTCTACAGACATGGTCTCTAGCTCAACTTCGTGAGCTTCCAGGTACTCTCGATAATGCTTCACGTAGACGTCATCGAATACCTGACTCACGCCGTGACCGGAGAACTGAATGAACGACTCATCCCTATAGTCAAGGATGTCTGGGACCGTCAGCACGATCGGGGCGGAAAGGTCAAAGACCGCTGCGGACAGCTTCTCATCCAACGTCGAGATCAGCACCGGATCGGTGATAGGACGAATCTTCGCGACATCAGGGAACGTTTTCAGGAAGCTGTCGGATCTGTAGAGCTTCCGCAGTCGCGACAGAAGCCTAGGAAGATCCTCAGCCCGCGCTGGGGTCGTCACACGCAGGCTGCTTGAACCGGTCACGCTTCGGACCAGATCGCTGTACTTCGGTCGCGCTTTTCCAGTAAGACTTTTCAGTACGGACGCATCTCCAGCGAAGCTCAGGAGCGCCAGATCCCCGTCGTAGGGTATTTGGGTCCTACGACGCTGAGACGAGTCCGGATCAAGGGTTTCCGTGCTCTTCAGCTTGCGCGGGTCCACCGCATTCAGGACAACACGCGTGCCGAAGTCATGCTCATAGGCGTCATCCCGCAGCAAGAACTGACCCGCCCCGAAGGTCAAGACCATCATTCGTTGGCCTGATGGCACGAAGGCAGCGGCAGAATTAGTCCCCTGAAGAAGGTCTTCATTCAGATCGAGGTATCCCTTCCACCAGGGCGGGTCTTGAGAGCCTCGTTTTATGAACACTCGGAGCTCGGGAATAGAACTCGAATGGTCAGCTGTCTCGGTATAGCCGTGATCATCTCGCAATGAGTCTTCGACGGTCATTCCGAGCTTTAGTGCGTAGATCGACATTGATCGTGTGGTCACGTGCTCCCCCAAGTCGCAGCCTGTAGCAGGTGGGCTCGATCCTAATGGCTTAAACACTGCAATGGCTCCGAGGCTCTCCGAATCGCACTGGGTTCGGTTCATCGGATTTTCCGAGGCTGACTGGTGTCGGCTCGGCTGATTTGAGGCCGCCGTGGTGGGTGACCTCGACTTCGATCGTGGAGAGGTAGTTAAGCTCATCACTGACGATGCGAGGGCGCGCACCCGAATGGCTCCCAGCGCGATGATCCCAGTTCCGGGCGTGACGGTCCAGACACCGAGCTTGCTGCTGACTTGGGTGATCGTCGCGAACTTGGTCTCGTGATCAGACAACGAGTCCATCAGTTCAGAAGACCACGGACCGGATACTTGCTAGCACCATCCCCAACCAACTCGGGGTCGAGTTCAACGCTCGCATCCTCGAAGCGCTCGTGAAGCACGTCATGCCGGTGGTCGACGCGGAGGTTGCGCCCTCGATCGCTTGAGATCGAGATTGGCGCCGGACAGCAGCCTCTGAGGGGCTTCGGCGATAATGGCCCAATGACCGCTACTGAATTTTCTGCTCTCGCTGCGGAGACGTATGTCTCGCTCACCACATTCCGCAAGTCGGGGGAGCCGATAGCGACGCCGGTGTGGGTTGTTGCTGATGGCGACAGGCTGCTGGTCACGACGGCTCCGACGTCGGGCAAAGTAAAGCGCATCCGTCACACGTCGCGAGTCGAGGTAACGCCGTGCGATATGCGGGGCAGTGTTTCCGAAGGGGCGACCACTGTGCAGGCAACAGCAGCAGTGCGTGATGACGAAGCGACCTTGGATGCGATGGATGCCGCGCTGAAGAAAAAGTACGGTGCAAAGTACACGGCCATTCGCCTCGCGCAAAAGGTTCGAGGCACTTCGGGTCAGTCGGTGGCTGTGGAGATTCGGCTCTAGGACGCGCCCACGGCAAAGACATTCTTTTGCGTGCATGTGCGATTTCGGTCGTATTTTCGAGGACTTCAACAACTTTTAATCAGCAAAATAAGAAAAACCTGTGCATAACCGTTTCTACGATGCGAAATTGTGTCACTATTGTCGTCGCCCCCGAAAGGGGGTCAACTCTCGGTTCCCCCGAAACCGAGTGCACCCGTGATCGATGGAGTCCCCGTGTCCCGACCTCGCCACCGTTCCAGAACGCTCAAATCCTGGCTCATACGCGCAAGTACCCCCGCTCTCGCTACCCTATTGACCCTGTCTCTCGCGGGCGGGGGAGCCCTTGTCGCGCTCGCGGCACAAGACAAGCTCGATGATTTCGTGGCGCAAACCTTTGGATGCCCGAACTCCACCGAACTCGTTGTCGTGACGGATCCCACGATCTCGTCTACTGTGCAAACTGTCGCCAACAGTTTCAACGCTGAGTATGTGGGCCAGTGCCTCACGGCGAAGGTCGTCACTCAGCGGTCTGCTGATACCGCAGCGCTGCTAGCCTCCGGCACGTCGACGGGTGCTGATGCGTGGATTCCTGATTCACCCGTCTGGCTGAACCGTGTGGAAAGCACAGCAACTGCGCTCGGTCGAGTTGTTCCTGCAACGCACGAGTGGGATTCCATTGCATCGAGCCCACTCGTGCTCGCAACGCCCGCTGTGAAAGTTGCTGAGTTTGAGGCGGCAGAAGTCGGTTGGGGCGCCATTCTTGCTGGTCGCTACCGCACCCTGCTTCCCGATCCGGAGTCGTCAGCGTCGAGCATGATCGCCCTCGCTACGCTCAACGATCTCGCTGCTGAAGGAGACCCCTCCGACTTCGATCAGGTTCTTACCAACCTGGGGCGGTCCATCCCCGATTCCACGAAGGCAGCATTCGCTGAACTGCAGATCTCGGATTCGCGAATGGTCGCTCTGGCAACGGAACGCGAAATCGTCGAACACAACGCGTCGAACCCTGACGACCCCCTCGTTGCGCTCTATCCCGCAGAGGGAACCGTCGCACTCACCTACCCCTTCGTAGTCGTCGACAATTCCACCGTCTCAGAATTAGAGCTCTCTCGCATGACCGAAGATGAGCGCGGCAAGGTTGCGGATGCTGAAACTACCCGCACCTCGCTGCTCGAAGAATTCGCAGATCTCGTTCGTGGCTCATCTGAGGTGCTGAACGCTGAAGGATTCCGCGACAACGCTGGAGAGGGCGAGATTCTTGCGTCCGGTGTGATTGCGGCCCCGGTTGCCACCAAGAGCGTTGGCGACACTGACGAACTTGTGGGCATTCTGCGCAACTGGAATGCTCTCAACTTGCGCTCGCGCATCCTTACCGTCGTTGATGTTTCTGGTTCTATGCTCGAGCGGGCATGGGATGGTCAGCGCCGCATCGAGATGTTCCAGAACTCGGCAGAAGACGCTTTCAGCACGCTCTCTGAAGACGACGAACTCGGCATGTGGCTGTTCTCTAAAGAGCGGGTCGGCACCGAGGACTGGGAAGATGTCGCAGGCATCCGATCGATGAACGATCCCGAGCACGTGAAGAATCTGCAGGCGATTATCGACACTCTCCCGTCGCGCATCAACGGCTACACGGGCCTCAACGACTCAGTGTTGGCTGCAGTGACGCATATTCGTGAAGATTTCAACCCTGACAAAGTCAACTCAGTGATGTTGATCACCGACGGTCGTAATGAAGACGACAACGGCATCTCGCTCGAGAAGCTGTTGAAAGAACTCACGGTCATGATCGAGAAAAGCAGAGACGAGCCCGTGCCCGTGGTTCTCGTCGGAATTGGCCCAGACACCGACGTCGAAGCGATGCGAAAGATCGCTCAAGTGACCGGCGGAACGGCCTACCAAGCAAACAACCCCACCGAGCTCAGCAATGTCATGCTCGAGGCGTTGTCCCAGCGCGACTGCCGCCCGAACTGCAGTTAGCGAAAAGCCCAGCAGTCTGGCGTGCTACCCGTGGTACTCCAGACTGCTGCGGTCTGCTCTGACGGCGGCGGGACCCGCCGAAGGAGTGGACCGGTCAGGCGCCTGCTGTCGGGGCTGTTTCGGCAGAACCGGCAGCAGGAACGCCTGCGGCAACATCCGCAGCCATGCGTGAACGGCGATCCAAATGGATGCCAGCGACCATGCAGCGAACCGAACCACCAGCCAGCTCGATCGTCGGAATATCGAGCGGCACAATCTCGCAACTCGCCTCGATCACCGAACGCTGAGCACGCGTCAAGCTTCTCAATGCGCGACTCGACAACGCCAAAATTCGGCCGTGAGCACCCCTGAGTTCCAGAGCATTACCCGCGAAGTTCGAGATCTGATCTGCCGTGAGATCAATGAGCGTGCGACCAGGTTCCGTCAAGCGCTCCGCCATCTCCATCCGGCGATCCCCAGAAGCAATCAGGTCGAGCCCGATCATCGCAAAGTCCGTCGCGATGCACATCATGACATTGGTGTGATAAATCGGCACACCATGGCTGTCACGCGCCTCGAACATCATCGGCTCATAACCAAATGACGCACAAAAACGCTCAAGGGCAAGCGGATTCGCGCGGTGCGACTCTGCCGCATAGGCCACCCGATTGGTGTGGTCAATGACCATCGCGCCAGTGCCCTCAAGGTAAATTCCGTCATGTTCCAGACCGGAATAGTCCACAACATCCTGCACTCGAAAGTCGTGCTTCAACATTTCGATCACATCAGTGCGCCGCTCGGTGCGCCGGTTCGGCGCGTACATCGGGTACACCGCAACACGACCACCGCTGTGGGTGGAGAACCAGTTGTTGGGGAACACGCTGTCGGGGCGTGAGCTCTCCGTGTCTTCAAACACGTGGATGTTCACGCCGGCGTCACGCAAAGTCTCCGCCACTTGGGTGGACTCTGCGTACGCGGCGCGAGCAATCTCATCCGGTGATCGTGTGGGATCAGTGGACTGGAAGGCGTTGTCTCCCGCGGTCTGGCTGTTCGGGGTGAACAAATGCGGGCGGATCAGTACTGCGGCGGAAGGCGCCTGAACGCTCATCGACGGCTTAAGCGGTCAGCGCCGGAACGCGCGAAACGAGCGAGAACAGATCCTTGGGGTCTGCCGGGTCGGCGATCAGATCAAGATGAGTTGCGTAGTCAGTGTCGCGAACGGCATCGAAAACGTAACGCAGAGCAGAGAAGTCTTCAATCGCGAAACCGACCGAGTCGAAGAGGGTTACCTCATCGGTTGAGGTGCGGCCGACAGCGGCGCCCGAGAGAACCTGCCACAGTTCGGTGATGGGGGAATCAGCGTCGAGCTGCTGAATCTCGCCCTCAATGCGGGTCTGCTCAGGGAACTCCACAAAGACTGTCGCGTCGCGCACGATAGCGGCTTCGAGTTCAGTCTTACCGGGGCAGTCGCCGCCGATCGCGTTGAGGTGCATTCCCGGTTCGATCATGTCGGCGGTGAGAATCGTGGCGTTCTTCTTGTCTGCGGTGCAGGTCGTGACGATATCGGCCCCGGCAGCGGCATCCGCAGCGGAGGTGGCCCGCACGATTTCGAAACCGAGCGGTTCAATGTTGCGGATGAACTTGTCGAGAGCTGCCGGGTCGGTGTCCCACACGCGCAGGCGTGTGATGCCGAGCCCTGCCCGAAAACCGAGCGCCTGGAACTCTGACTGAGTGCCGGTGCCGATGAGGGCGAGCACGCTCGAGTCGGGGCGTGCGAGCGCCCGCGCAGCCAAGACGGAGGTTGCTGAAGTGCGCAGTGCAGTCAGCAGTGTCATCTCCGAGAGGAAGGTCGGGTAGCCGTTGTCGACACGGGCAAGCATCCCGAGGGCCGTCACGGTTTGGAACCCGAGAGCGGGGTTCGAGGGGTGCCCATTCACATACTTAAAGGCATAGGTTTCGCCGTCACTCGTGGGCATGAGCTCGATGACTCCCTCAGGGGAGTGCGCGGCTACACGGGGGCTCTTGTCGAACTGCTGCCACTTGGCGTAATCCTGCTCAAGGTAGCTGACGATACCCATAATGATTGGCTCGATGCCGGTGTCGGCGATCCAGCGGCTCATGTTGTTGACGTCTACGTAGTGAACCATGGTCACTCCTTTCGTTGCAGTATTACTAGTCCCCACGTTACGAATGTGCACTATGTAGTTACAACTCGCAGTTGACGCGAATATTGACCAATAAATGTGCAAAACTAACGATGCACTTATACACTTTGTGCATGTCTCAACTGGATGATCTCGACCGCCGTCTCCTCGCCGCCCTGCGCGCTGATGCGCGCGAGTCAGTGGCCAGTCTTGCGCGCCGACTCGATGTCACTCGAGCGACCGTAACGAGTCGTATTGACCGCCTCGTCAGCAACGGCACCGTGCTCGGTTTTTCGATCCGAGTTCGCGAAGATCGCGACCCCTCGACCATCCGCGCCATCTCCTTTATCGAGGTAGAAGGGCGATCGACGGATGCCGTCATCCGCAAGTTGCGGGGACTACCCGAGATCCACGAACTCCACACCACGAACGGTGCTTGGGACCTCGTGGCCGACATCCGCACCGACAGCCTCAGCAACTTCGACCGGGTGCTGGCTCGCATGCGCAATGTCGAAGGCGTCGTCAATAGCGAGACGAGCCTGCTGCTCAGCTCCGCGCTGCTGTAGACCGCCGCACTGCTGTAGCCCGCCGAGTTGTAGACCGCCGCACTACCAGTCGCTCGAAAGGCACGAATTGGCGGGGGTCGACGCGCAGAACGGCGCGAGCATCCGCCCCACATTGCTATGCTGAGAGGACAACTGAACATCGGGCCGCAACACGATGCGGGAGAGCCGGGCAGCAGCGCTAATTCAACAGTCGTTGAGCAGCGTCGAGCACGGCACCGAAGGAGCAAGCCTCCCCGCCAATCTCTCAGGTTCATGTACCGCATCGCACTGGCCACTCTGGAAAGAGAACCTCGCATCACCCTGAGGTTCCGCCGACGGTGAAAGCTCACTAGATTCATAGTGTGTGAAGCTCTCAGGCTCATCACAGAGGGGGAGTTCTATTCACTAGCCCACGCGCCAGGAGAACTCCGTGTCCGATGAATCAACCTCGTCAGCATCACCCGCTGACTCTTCACCTGCCTCGGTGAAGTACTCGCCGTTGCACAGCATCCACGAAGAGCTGGGTGCTGCTTTTACTGATTTCGCTGGCTGGATGATGCCGGTGCGATACAGCTCAGATCTCGCCGAGCATCACGCTGTGCGCACTGCCGCAGGCATCTTCGATATTTCGCACATGGCAGAGATTCACGTGCGCGGCGCCGAGGCGGGTGCCTACCTCGACTTCGCGCTCGCCGGAAAGCTCTCAGGCATTGCTCTCGCACAAGCGAAGTACAGTCTGCTGCTGAACGAAGCGGGCGGCATTATTGACGACCTCGTCACGTACCGCCTAGCCGATGACCACTTCCTCGTTGTTGCGAACGCGGGCAACCGTTTCGCTGCGGCAACGGCGCTCACCGAACGCGCTGAGGGCTTCGATGTTGCGGTCACCGACGAGAGCGACGACTACGCGCTCATCGCCGTGCAGGGTCCCGTTTCACGGGCGATCCTCGAAGCGACTGCCGGTCTCACCGGTTTTGCGACGCCGCTCGATGAACTCAAGTACTACCGCAAGACAGCTGCCACCTTCAACGGCACCGACCTCATCATTGGCCGCACGGGCTACACGGGCGAAGACGGTTTCGAGCTGTACATTCATGCGGATGCCGCAGCCGACCTGTGGGCCGCGCTCACGGTTGCCGGCTCACCACTCGGTCTCGTGCCCGCGGGTCTCGCGTGCCGAGACACTCTCCGCCTTGAAGCGGGCATGCCGCTGTACGGTCACGAGCTCAACCTCAGCACCTTCCCCGTGCAGGCCGGGCTTGGCCGTGTTGTCGCGCTCAGCAAAGAGGGCGACTTTGTGGGCCGCAGCGCAATCGAAGCCGGGCCGGATGCCGGTGCTCGTGTTCTCGTCGGTCTCGCCGCTGAGGGCCGCCGCGCCGGTCGCGCGGACTACCTGCTCTTCCACGGTGACAAAGAAGTCGGCGTCATTACCTCGGGTGCGCTTTCGCCAACCCTGGGCCATCCGATCGCTATGGCTTACGTCGATCCTGACGTGAGTGAGGTCGGCACCGAGCTTCACATTGATGTGCGGGGCAGTCGCATTGCTGCATCCGTTGTTTCCCTACCCTTCTATAAAAGAGAGGCCTGATCATGGCTGAGAAGAGCGAATTGCAGTACACCGCCGAGCACGAGTGGGTGCTGGTTGACGGAAACGTCGCGACTGTCGGAATCACCGATTTCGCCGCAGGCAAGCTGGGCGACATCGTTTTCGTTGATCTCCCCAAGGTCGGCGACACCGTTGCCGAGGGCAAGATTGTCGGCGAGATCGAATCGACCAAGTCGGTTGGCGAACTCTTCGCCCCCGTTGCCGGAACCGTCGTTGAATCCAATGACGCTGTTGCCGACAGCCCAGAACTCGTCAACAGCGACCCCTTCGGTGAAGGCTGGCTCGTGAAGATCGAGTTCTCCGAACTCCCGTCGATGCTCAGCCTCGACGAATACACCGCACTGACAGGCGAGTAATGCCCAACACGATTATCAGCGGCACTTTCGCCGACCGTCACATCGGCACGGATGCTGCCGCTCAGGCGAGCATGCTCGCCGCCGTCGGCTACGACAGCCTTGAAGCGCTCGTGGATGCCGCGGTTCCGCCCGCGATTCACCAGACTCCGGTCGTGAACTCCACGATCCCGGCTCCCGCTTCGGAACGCGAAGCGCTCGCCGAACTGCGGGCTCTCGCTGGCGCGAACAAGGTTCGCCGCAGCATGATCGGGCTTGGCTACTACGACACCATCACGCCCGCTGTTATCAAGCGCAATGTGCTCGAGAACCCGAGCTGGTACACGGCCTACACGCCCTACCAGCCGGAGATCTCGCAGGGTCGCCTTGAGGCGCTCATCAACTTCCAGACGATGGTTGCTGACCTCGCCGGCATGACGACGACGAATGCGTCGATGCTCGATGAAGGCACATCGGCTGTCGAGGGAATGTTGCTTGCTCGCCGCGCTGCCCGGGTGGAGTCGAACGTCTTCATCGTCGATGCAGACACTCTTCCTCAGACCAAGGCTCTGCTCGCGAACCGCGCGGAGGCTGTCGGGATTGAGCTTGTTGAGCTTGACTTGGCGGCGTTGGGTGCGAACCCTGAGCTGCCGGAATGCTTCGGCGCGCTCATCCAGTACCCGGGTGCTTCGGGTCTTGTCTGGGATTCGAGCGAGGTAATCGCTGCGGTCAAGGCTCACGGCGGACTCGCTATTGTCGCCGCTGACCTGCTCGCGCTCACTCTTCTTAAGTCGCCTGGCGAGCTCGGCGCAGACGTCGCCGTCGGAACCACGCAGCGTTTCGGCGTTCCGATGGGCTTTGGCGGACCGCACGCCGGCTACATGTCGGTGCGCAAGGGCCTCGAACGTCAGCTGCCCGGCCGTCTCGTTGGAGTGTCTCAGGATGCCGCTGGCGATCCCGCCTACCGGCTCTCGCTGCAGGCTCGCGAGCAGCACATCCGTCGTGAGAAGGCGACCTCCAACATCTGTACCGCTCAGGTTCTGCTCGCGGTCATGGCATCGATGTACGCCGTCTACCACGGACCTCAGGGCCTCAAGCGGATCGCTCAGCGCATTCACCAAGACACCGCGCAGTTCGCCGCTCGCTTGACCGCTGCCGGCTACACGGTGGAGAACAGCACCTTCTTCGACACCCTTTCGGTGACCAAGAAGGGACAGGCTCACGCGATCGCCGCGAAGGCTCTCGAGAGCGACATCCTGCTCTATGTCGTGGATGCTGACACTGTTCGTTTGAGCTTTGACGAAGTATCGACGCAGCCCTACGAGGGTATTTTCGCGGCTCAGAAGAACGACCTAGCGAAGGCTTTTGGGCTGGATGCTGGCTTCGCGTATAGCCCCGACGACGACAGCATTCCCGCCGACCTCAACCGCACGAGTGAGTACCTCGCGCACCCGGTGTTCAACACGCACCGCTCGGAAACGAGCATGATGCGCTACCTCAAGTACCTCGCCGACAAAGATTATGCGCTCGACCGTGGCATGATTCCGCTGGGCTCGTGCACCATGAAGCTCAACGCGGCGACCGAGATGGAAGCCGTGAGCTGGCCGGAGTTTGCGGGCATCCACCCCTTCGCTCCCGCGGAAGACGTGGCCGGGTACATGGTCATGATTTCGCATTTGGAGTCGTGGCTTGCTGAAGTCACCGGTTACGACACCGCGTCACTACAGCCGAACGCCGGCAGCCAGGGTGAGCTCGCTGGACTGCTCGCGATTCGTGGTTACCACCGCGCGAACGGCGATTTCGATCGCACGATTTGCCTCATTCCTTCAAGCGCCCACGGCACCAACGCGGCCAGCGCAGTGCTTGCAGGGATGCGCGTCGTCGTCGTGGCCTGTGACGAACTCGGCAACGTTGACCTCGGCGACTTGCGTGCCAAGATCACCGAGCACGCGAGTGAAATCGCGGCGCTCATGATCACCTACCCCTCCACCCACGGTGTCTACGAGCATGAAGTGCGTGAAATCACGCAGGCAGTTCACGACGCTGGTGGACAGGTGTACGTTGATGGTGCCAATCTCAACGCCCTGCTCGGCTACGCGCGCTTCGGTGACTTCGGCGGAGACGTCAGCCACCTCAACCTGCACAAGACCTTCTGCATCCCGCACGGTGGCGGCGGGCCCGGCGTTGGTCCGGTCGTTGCGAAAGCACACCTCGCCGCGTTCTTGCCTGGGCACCCGATGGCGCAGAGCCAGCAGCATCCTGCTTTCGACATGCAGACCGGTGAAGCCGGACCGTATGTTCACAGTGGGGGAGCGGTCAGCGCTGCGCCCTACGGTAGCCCGAGCATCTTGCCCATCACGTGGGCCTACGTGCGCATGATGGGTTCGGCAGGCCTCAAGGCTGCCACCGGTGCCGCTGTTCTCGCGGCCAACTATGTCGCTGTTCGACTGCGCGAGCACTACCCGGTGCTGTACGCGGGAGACAACGGTCTTGTAGCTCACGAGTGCATCCTCGACCTGCGTCCCCTCAAGGAGGCCACGGGGATCGACAACAACGACGTCGCCAAGCGTCTCATCGACTACGGGTTCCACGCTCCGACGATGTCGTTCCCGGTGTCGGGCACGCTCATGGTTGAACCGACCGAGAGCGAAGACCTCGCCGAGCTCGATCGTTTCATCGACGCGATGATTGCCATCAAGGACGAAGCGGATGCTGTTGCTGTCGGAACGTGGCCGGCCGACGATAACCCACTCATCAACGCTCCGCACACGGCGCAGTCGGCCGTGTCGAGTGACTGGCCGCACGCCTACTCGCGGGAGCAAGCGGTGTACCCGTTGACGTCGCTTGTTTCGGGCAAGTATTGGCCTCCGGTTCGTCGAGTGGATAACGCCTATGGTGACCGCAATTTGGTCTGCTCATGCCCTCCCATTGAGGCATTTGCTCACTAGCTGAAGGCACTAATTCTGCTCATTGGTGCGGATGATGGCGCGTGCGGAGCCGAAAATGTTCGGCTCTGTACGCGCCTTTTCTGTCTCTACAGTGGGAGTTGGGCGCCCGAGGCGGCACGTATGGGCGCGGCCTAGTCGCTAGTGCTGCTCACACCGAATAACGCCGGAAAGCTGCCGACAGCCCACCCGTAGCCGACAAATATCGCGGCGTCGATGATCGTGTGGGCGATCACGAGCGGCAGTACGCGACGGTAGCGGGTGTAAAGCCAGCCAAAGAGCAATCCCATAGCAACGTTGCCGATAAAGGCTCCGATGCCCTGGTACAGGTGGTACGTGCCGCGCAGGAGCGCCGTGGAAATAATGATTTGCCAGCGGCCCCAGCCCAGGTCGCCGAGGCGGGCATAGAGGTAGCCGATCACGATCACTTCTTCAGTGATTCCGGCGCGCAGCGCGGAGAGCAGCAATACGGGCACGGTCCACCAGTACTGGTCGAGCGCGGCGGGAACGACGTTGACGGTCACTCCCAACGCGCGCCCTCCCAGGTAGACGGCTATGCCGGGAATGCCGATGAGGAGGGCGAGGCCCACTCCGCTGAGCCCATCCCGTGCAGGTCGAGTGAAGTCGATTCCTAAGCGGGAGAGTCGCGGTTTCTGGGCGTTCCAGAGAAGAAACGCGACGAGTGCGACAGGCGCGAGGTCGAACGTGATCCCGAGCAATTGGTAGATCAGGTCAAACGTGGGGCGGGGGCTGAGCGAGGAATTCAGAGTCGCCGTCTGTTGAGACAGAGATTCGGGCCGAGTGAGTCGATTCGTGATCGACACGATTGAATAAATCGCGGATGCGCCAAGAGAGAGCGCGAGAACGATCGAAATCTCACCCCAGATTCTGCCTCTCGTGGGGAGGTCAGGCGATGGATAACTCACGCGGCAGGGCGCATGGCACAGGCCGGGGTTCCTCCCGGTAGACGGTGTCGGAATCGCGCGACGAAGCGGTAGCCGAGGGCGGCGATGGTGTTGAAGGGCTCAGTCGCGATGAGGTGCCCCAAGAAGCGCCATCCGAAGTTCGGTTGGCTTCTGAGCAGCATCGAAAAGGCGAGATGGCCAGCGAATTGTCGAGTAGGAGTCACAAACCAGGCCGCTTTGTCGACGTCATCTTGAGTGAGCGCATAATCGTCGAGATTGATCCATTGCCACGGGGTTGTGGCGGGAAAAGTGGGCAATAGAGCCTCAAGGCGATCGACCCAGAGCGTGCAGAAGGCGCAATCGCCGTCGAAGATGAGAACGGTCTGGGAAGGGCTCAAAGTCGGGCTCGATAGCGACATGAATTGATGTTAACGCATGATGCTGAGCGCTTGTCTTGCGGAGTTTGCGCACTAATTCTGTGAATTACACCCTATGTGCGCGGGATACCTGCAAAGTCTGCACATAATCTTCACGAGCGTTACCGCGGTGTAACGTTTGGCTTTACAGTTTTGATTGGGGTATCCCCCCGATTTAGGGTGTGAACTATCAAGCGCGGTGCGGCGCCACAATTTCCGTGCCGCTAGCGCAATTCTGCACAGGAGGAAACATTGAAGAGATCACGCATAGGCATCAGTGCAGTCGCACTGCTGTCAGCCTCAGCACTCGCACTTGCGGGTTGCTCGGCGAGCGAGGCGCCCGCCGAAGGCGACACCGCCGCGATCATCACGACCAACGGTAGTGAGCCACAGCAGGCGCTCATTCCGACGAACACCACCGAAACCGGTGGCGGCAAAGTAGTTACATCAATTTTCGCGGGTCTCGTCTCGTACACCGCTGACGGCGATGTCGTCAACGAGGTAGCGGAGTCGATCGAGTCCGAAGATGGCCAGAACTGGACCGTCACGCTGAACGATGGATGGACCTTCACCAACGGTGAGGCAGTCACGTCAGATTCGTTCGTGAAGGCATGGCAGTACGGTGCACTGCTCAGCAACGCGCAGAGCTCCTCGTACTTCTTCGACAACATCGAGGGCTTCAGCTACGACGAAGATTCAGAACTCACCGGACTTGAGGTCGTTAGCGACACCGAGTTCACCGTTGCTCTGAACAACCCCGAAGCTGACTTCCCGCTGCGTCTCGGCTACTCGGCATTCATGCCGCTCCCTGAGTCGGCTTGGGAAGACCTTGACGCTTTCGGCGAGAACCCCGTAGGTAACGGTCCGTACATGCTCGATGGCGAAGACGCTTGGCAGCACGATGTGCAGATCGACCTCGTCACGAACCCTGACTACGACGGCGTACGCAAGCCCGTAAACGGTGGCGTTTCGATCATCTTCTACACGAGCCAAGACGCAGCATATGCTGACGCTCTCGGTGGCAACCTCGACATCCTCGATGCTGTCCCCGACTCGGCATTCGCCACGTACGAAGCTGACTTCCCCGGTCGTTCGGTGAACCAGCCTGCGGCAATCTTCCAGGCGTTCAACATGCCCTACTACCTCGAGCACTGGTCGGGCGAAGAGGGCAAGCTGCGTCGTGCAGCTATCTCGATGTCGATCGACCGCGCTGAGATCACGGATGTCATCTTCCAGGGCACCCGCACTCCCGCGACCGACTTCACCTCGCCGGTAATCGCTGGTCACTCCGACAACCTTGCCGGTGCTGAAGTTCTTGACTTCAACCCTGACGAGGCAAAGAAGCTGTGGGCAGAAGCCGACGCAATTTCACCCTACGGAGACACCGTCTTCGACCTCGCGTACAACGCAGATGGTGGACACCAGGCATGGGTTGACGCTGTTGTAAACAGCATCAGCAACACGCTCGGAATCGAAGCTGTCGGTAAGGCATACCCGACGTTCAAGGACGCGCTCAACGACCGTGACGCTAACGCGCTCACCGGTGCAACGCGTGCTGGATGGCAGGCTGACTACCCGTCGCTGTACAACTTCCTCGGCCCGCTCTACGTTGATGGCGCTGGCTCGAACAAGGAAGGCTACTCGAGCCCCGAGTTCGAGAAGATCCTGGCTGAGGGTGCTAGCGCATCGTCGGTAGAAGAGGCAACGGCGAAGTACCAGGAAGCTCAGGAAGTCCTCCTGGTCGACCTTCCTTCGATCCCGCTGTGGTACTCGAACGTCACCGGTGTCTACTCAGACAGCGTTGACAACGTTGTATTCGGTTGGGACTCTGTCCCGCTGTACAACGAGGTAACTAAGGGCTAATTAGCCTCTAGCTTTACCCAGTTTCCACTCTCAACGTGTGATGCCCGGGGCTATTTTCGGCCCCGGGCATTACACTGAGTACCCTCATTCAGTGATTGTGACTCTTATGCTTATCCGTTCCTTAGAGGGAACCATCTGATGTTTTGGTACGCAGGCAAGCGTTTCCTCCAGATGATCCCCGTGTTTTTCGGCGCGACATTCTTGATCTACTTCATGGTGTTCGCAGTCCCCGGCGATCCAATCGCGGCGCTCTACGGAGACCGCCCCCCAGCTCCCGGAGTCATCGAGCTCATCAGAGCCGAGTACAACCTCGACAAGCCATTCATCGTTCAGTACCTGCTCTACATCGGTGGGCTATTCCAAGGTGACTTCGGCACTACGTTCTCTGGCCGTGCGGTCTCCGATGTCATGGCTCAGGCCTTCCCCATCACCGCTCGCCTCGCACTCCTCGCTCTTGCCTTCGAAGCTGTCTTTGGCATCATCGTTGGACTCGTCGCTGGACTGCGCAAGGGAAAGCTCTTCGACGCTTCCGCTCTCGTCATCAGCCTCTTGCTCATCTCGGTGCCTACGTTCGTCGTCGGTTTCGTGCTGCAGTTCATTTTCGGTATTCAGCTCGGCTGGGCGAGAACAACAGTCAGCGGCGACGCCCCCTGGGGCGAATTGATCATGCCAGCCATCGTGCTTGCTTCTGTATCGTTCGCCTACATCGTCCGCTTGACACGCGCCAGCGTCGCCGACAACCTCGGCGCTGACTTCGTGCGCACTGCGACAGCCAAAGGGCTATCTCGACGTCGAGTGGTCACTGTTCACGTGCTGCGCAACTCGCTCGTTCCCGTCGTTACCTACCTCGGTGTCGACATCGGATCGCTCATGGTTGGTGCCATCGTGACCGAGGGAATCTTCAACATCAACGGTGTCGGTGGAACCGTCTACCGAGCAATCACGTTGGGAGAGGGCCCGACGGTCGTCTCGTTTGTCGCGGTGATGGTCATCATCTTCGTGCTCGCCAACTTGCTCGTCGACCTTCTGTACGCCGCGCTCGACCCAAGGATTCGTTATGCCAAGTAACAACACTGGCCGTGAACGGCCAGGCCAAGATCACTTCATCGCCTCGCTCGCGGAAACTCCGGTCGCCGAGATTGATCAGGTTGATGAGTCGGGCAAGGCTCGCAGCACGTGGACTGACGCGTGGGAAGCCATGCGTCGTCGGCCCATGTTCTGGATCTCGTCTGTGCTCATTTTCATCATCGTGATTGTCGCGATCTTCCCCGGGCTGTTTGCCACGTACAGTCCAACGGAGTGCTACCTGAAGTTCAGCGACGGCGGCCCAGAAGCTGGGCATCCGCTCGGATTCACTCGTCAGGGCTGCGACGTGTACTCGCGAATCATCTTTGGAACTCAGGCTTCGGTAACTATCGGACTCTTGACGACCATCATGGTGACCCTCTTCGGGGGGATCGTTGGTGCTCTGGCAGGCTTCTACGGCGGACTACTCGACTCGTTCGTGTCGCGAATTGGTGACATCTTCTTCGCAATCCCCACCGTTCTTGGTGCAATCGTCGTTATCTCGGTCATCCCCGTTCGCGACGCCCTTTCGGTATCACTCATCCTCGCGCTGTTCGCCTGGCCACAGATTGCCCGCATCATGCGCGGTGCTGTCTTGTCTGCGCGCAACTCGGACTACGTCACGGCCTCGGCCGCACTGGGCGTCTCGCGATTCAAGACGCTCGTGCGTCACGTGGTTCCGAACGCGATCGCTCCGGTAATCGTTATTGCGACCGTTTCTTTGGGAATCTTTATCGTGGCGGAAGCCACTCTGGGGTTCCTGGGAATCGGCCTCCCCCCGACAGTCATGTCGTGGGGAAACGACATCAATCAGGCTCGAGTATCGATCCGCACAAACCCGCAAACGCTGCTGCTGCCCTCTGCCGCACTGTCGATTACGGTTCTTGCTTTCTTGATGTTCGGCGACGTAGTTCGCGATGCCCTTGACCCGGAAGCGAGAGCACGCCGATGACCCATCCAGAAACAGTTCCCGTGTCGGCCGAATCCTCGAACGAGGAAACGCCACTGCTCAAGATTCGCAACCTCGAAGTAGGCTTTGAGACCCAGCGTGGGCTCGTTCCCGCCGTTCGCGGAATCGACCTCACCCTGTATCAGGGACAGTCGCTCGCGATCGTGGGAGAGTCCGGTTCGGGCAAGTCCACCACTGCTCAAGCAGTGATTGGCCTTCTCCCAGGAACAGGCAAGGTCTCGGGCGGTTCGATCGAGTTCGAGGGCCACGACCTCACCAAGTTCTCTGACGGAGAATTTGCACAGGTTCGAGGTAGCCAAATCGGCTACGTGCCTCAGGACCCGATGTCGAACCTCAACCCGGTCTGGAGCATTGGCTTCCAGGTTGAAGAAGCGATCAAGGCTAACGGAATCGCTCAGGGTAAAGAAGCGCGTCAGCGCACCATTGAGGTGCTTCAAGAAGCAGGCCTGAGCGACGCCGGGGAACGACTCAAGCAGTTCCCGCACCAGTTCTCGGGCGGAATGCGTCAGCGCGTGCTCATTGGTATAGGGCTTTCGGCTCGACCGAAGCTGTTGATCGCTGACGAGCCTACGTCTGCACTCGACGTTACGGTTCAGCGCCAGATCCTTGACCACTTGCAATCGCTCACGCGTGACTACGGCACTTCCGTGCTGTTCATCACCCACGACCTCGGCCTTGCCGCAGAACGTGCTGAGCAGCTAGTCGTGATGTACAAGGGCAAGGTTGTTGAGTCAGGGCCGTCACGGGCCATTCTCGAGAACCCGCAGCATCCGTACACTCAGCGCTTGGTCGCTGCGGCACCGAGCCTCGCCTCGCGTCGTATTCAGTCGATCAAGTCCGCCAAGCAGTCGGACGACGACGTGCGTATCTTCGGAGAAGGTTCGCTCGATGACGCCCTGATTGCTCGCGCTGCAAGCCGCGAAGCGAGCGCTACAGAAGATCTGATCAAGGTGAGCAACATCACCAAGGTCTACGAGATTCGCAAGCAGGGATTCCGCAAAGACAAGCTCCTCGCTGTTAACGACATTTCGTTTGGCGTGAAGAAAGGCACCACAACCGCGTTGGTTGGGGAGTCCGGTTCGGGCAAGTCGACGGTCGCAAAGCTGATCTTGCAGCTCGAGTCACTCACGAGCGGAACCATTGAGTTTGACGGCCGGAACCTCGCCGGAATCAAGGGCCAGGAGCTCTTGGAATTCCGTCGTCGCGTTCAGCCTGTATTCCAAGACCCGTATGGATCGCTCGACCCGCAGTACAGCGTGGGCAACACCATCGCGGAACCGCTTCTTGCTCACAAGATCGGCACCGCGAAGGAACGCTTCAACCGTGTGAGCGAACTGCTCGATCAAGTGTCGCTTCCGCAGGCTGCACGTCACCGTTACCCCGGCGAACTGTCCGGCGGCCAGCGTCAACGTGTAGCAATCGCTCGTGCCTTGGCGCTCAAGCCGGAAGTTCTCGTGCTCGATGAAGCAGTATCTGCTCTCGACGTGCTCGTGCAGGGACAGGTTCTGAACCTGCTCACCGAACTGCAGACGGAGCTCGACCTGACGTACCTCTTCATCACTCACGACCTCGCGGTTGTGCGCCTCGTCGCCGACAACGTGTGCGTGATGCAGGGTGGTCGCATCGTCGAAGCCGCCTCGACAGACGAAGTGTTCGAGAACTCGACCAACCCGTACACTCGGGAATTGCTCGAAGCCATCCCTGGCGCCAATATCAAACTCGGCGCTTAGTTTATTAGTGCAGAAGGGCCGTTCCCCCTCGGGGAGCGGCCCTTCTGACTTAGACTCGTTTCTAGCGTGCCACCGCGCGCTGCGAGTTCGTGTGCAGGAGGTTCAGTGAGCGCCACAAGAATCACGGCGACCCTGGCAATCGCCGCCGCCACCGCGATCGTGCTAGCCGGTTGTGTGCCTCAAGCGTCCCCGACGATTGAGGGATCTGAACTGACGGTTGCCGTCACTGAGCCCTACACCTCGGGCAATCCCGCGACTGCTTTCGGCACCGGAGATACCAACGAGAGCATTGCTTACGCGACAGGCACGGGCTTCACTTACTTCACTGCAGACTCTGAACTAGTGCGCGATGAATCCTTCGGGCACTTCGAGAAAGTGTCCGATGACCCCCTTGCCGTGACCTACACCGTGGCAGACGGAGTGCGCTGGTCGGACGGCTCAGCTGTCGATGCCGTCGACTTGTTGCTCGAATGGGCTGCGACATCCGGCGCTCTCAACGCTGCGGATGCTGATGCCGCGAGCACCGTTGACCCTGAGACGGGCGCGCCCATTGATCGTTCGGACCCCCGTGTGCTGTTTGACGCTAGCGCGAGTGAGGATGCGGGAATCGGGCTCGTCACTGAGCTGCCACAAATGAGTGACGACCGAATGTCGCTCACGCTTGTTTTTGATGAACCGACTGCGGACTGGCAGACGGCTTTCTTCGGCCCCGGTTCGTTCGCAAAGCCGGCGCACGTCGTGGGAATGATGGCATTCGCGAGCGATGACGCGATCACCGCCAAAGAGCGCGTGTACTCCGCGATTGCTGGTGACAGCGACGTTGACCTCGCCGCGGTTGCCCGCACGTGGAACACCGTATTCAATTTCTCAGGGATGCCGGCTAACAAGAGCCTCGTCGTATCGAGCGGCCCCTATGTGATCTCGGAATTTGTTGCTAACCAGTACGTCACGCTGCGCGCCAATGAAAACTACACAGGCATGCGTGAAGCAACGTTCCAAGAGATTCGGGTGCGCTTCATGAGCGACCCGCTCGCTCAAGCTCAAGCGCTGCTCGTCGGAGCAGTGCAGATCGCAATACCGTCGATGAACAGCGATGTGCGGGATGCCCTTGCCACCATGGATGCGACGATTCGCGATGGCAGTACCGACAGCTTTGAGCACCTCGACCTCCAGTTCGCGCAGTCAAAGAGTGGAGTCTTCGATGACCCTCTCGTGCGACAGGCGTTTTTGAAGACCGTGCCGCGGACAGAAATTGTGGCAACTGTGCTGGCCAACGTGCAACCTCGTGCGAAGCCGCGTGATTCTTTCCTTTTTGCACCGGGCGACCCTGGCTACCGCAGCGCGCGTTCCGCCAACGGTTCAGCGGAGTACGCCGAGCCCGATGTCGCGGGAGCGAAGGCGCTGCTGGCTGAAGCGGGAGTTTCTCAGCCCGCCGTCTGCATCCTGTATGCCGCGGACGATGCCATGCGTGCCGCTGAATACGCGCTCATCGCAGAGTCTGCCGGTGCTGCTGGCTTCGTGGTAACAGACTGCTCTCGTGACGACTGGCAAGAGACCCTCGGCACGCCGGAGGCCTACGACGCCGCACTCTTGAGTTGGCAGAACTCACGACCCGGTGTGGGAGTTGCGCCCGCCGTGTTCTCAACAGATGGCTATGCCAACCTCAACTACTTCTCCGACTCGACGGTTGATTCGCTGCTGGCCGATGCTGGTTCGGTGTCGATCGACAGCGACGAACAGACTGCGCTGCTGAAAGAGGCGGATGCTGCGCTCTGGGCCGCTGCCTACGGCATGCCCTTGTTCCAGCATCCCGCCACAATTGCCTTTGATCAGGACCGAGTGGAGAACGTTTCGTTGTCATCGCTCAGCCCCGGTGTGTGGTGGAACGTCTGGGAGTGGAAGCCGTAAAGTGCTCGGCTGCAACATTTCTTGCTAAACAGGGTAAACTGGTTGAGCAGGATACTCTGAACGATCTTCTGCGTCCTCCCAAGATCTTAACCCGGTGGCACTCGTCGCCGATCTGCTGCCGAGACTTTCTGCGCAGCGACTGCGGTGAAAGTCCGCACAGCCTCCAATGAATTAAGGAATATTGCTATGGCTATGGCCACTCGCAGCGACTTGCGCAACGTAGCTATCGTTGCCCACGTTGACCACGGAAAGACCACTCTCGTTGACGCGATGCTTCGCCAGACGAACTCATTCGAGGCGCACGCGCACCTTGAAGAGCGTGCGATGGACTCGAACGAGCTTGAGCGTGAAAAGGGAATTACGATTCTCGCGAAGAACACCGCGATCTCGTACAACGGCAAGTACGCCACTGACGGCCCCATCACGATCAACGTGATCGACACTCCCGGCCACGCCGACTTCGGTGGCGAGGTCGAGCGCGGACTCAGCATGGTTGACGGTGTTGTTCTGCTCGTTGACGCGAGTGAGGGCCCGCTTCCGCAGACCCGCTTCGTGCTCCGTAAGGCTCTTGAGGCCAAGCTTCCCGTCATCCTGTTGGTCAACAAGACCGACCGTCCCGACGCACGTATTGACGAGGTCGTCGGCGAAAGCCAAGACCTCCTGCTCGGTCTTGCCAGCGACATGGCGGATGACGTTCCCGACCTTGACTTGGACGCCATCCTTGACGTTCCTGTTGTCTACGCTTCGGGCCGTGCTGGCGCTGCAAGCTGGAACAAGCCGGAGAACGGTTCGCTCCCCGACAACGAAGACCTCGAGCCGCTGTTCGACGCCATCCTCAAGCACGTTCCTGCTCCGTTGTACGACGACGAGCACCCCCTTCAGGCCTGGGTCACGAACCTCGACTCCTCGCCGTTCCTCGGCCGTCTTGCTCTGCTGCGTATCTTCAACGGCACGATCAAGAAGGGGCAGACTGTTGCCTGGGTCAAGCACGATGGCACGCAAGCCAACGTTCGCGTGACCGAGTTGATGATTACGAAGGCTCTCGATCGTTACCCCGCCGAGAGCGCTGGCCCCGGCGATATCGTCGCCGTTGCTGGATTCGAAGACATCTTCATCGGTGAGACTTTGTGTGACCCAGATGACGTTCGTCCGTTGCCGACCATCACCGTTGACGACCCCGCTATCTCGATGACGATCGGAACCAACACGTCGCCGATCATCGGCAAGGTCAAGGGTCACAAGCTCACCGCGCGTATGGTCAAGGATCGCCTTGACCGCGAGCTCGTCGGTAACGTATCGCTCAAGCTCGTCGACGTCGGACGCCCCGATGCCTGGGAAGTTCAGGGTCGTGGCGAGCTCGCTCTCGCCATCCTTGTTGAGCAGATGCGTCGTGAAGGCTTTGAGCTGACCGTTGGCAAGCCGCAGGTAGTTATCAAGAAGATTGACGGAAAGGTTCACGAGCCTTTCGAGCACCTCACGATTGATGCTCCCGAGGAATACCTTGGCGCAATCACTCAGTTGCTTGCTGCCCGCAAGGGTCGCATGGACGGCATGAGCAACCACGGCACCGGCTGGGTTCGCATGGAATTTATTGTTCCTTCGCGTGGACTTATCGGTTTCCGCACCGAGTTCATGACCATCACTCGCGGTGCAGGTATCGCCAACGCCGTATCGCACGGCTACGAGCCCTGGGCTGGCGAGATTGTCACGCGCGTCAACGGTTCGATCGTTGCCGACCGTGCTGGTGTTGCCACTCCGTTCGCGATGGTCGCTCTGCAGGAGCGTATGTCGTTCTTCGTTGAGCCCACTCAAGAGGTGTACGAGGGCATGGTTGTCGGCGAGAACTCGCGCGCTGACGACATGGACGTCAACATCACGAAGGAAAAGCAACTTACCAACATGCGCCAGTCGACCTCGGACTCGTTCGAGCGTATGACTCCGTCACGCAAGTTGACGTTGGAAGAGTGCCTCGAATTCGCTCGTGAAGATGAGTGCGTAGAGGTCACCCCTGAGCACGTTCGTATTCGCAAGGTCGAGCTCGACAGCAACGCACGTGCACGTCTCACGTCGCGCCTGAAGAAGCAAAACGCTTAACCCTTATTCTCGCAGCGGGCTCACATGAGTCCGCAATCTGCAGAGAGTACGATGCAGCCATGGTCATGTGATCGTGGCTGCATCGTTGGTTAACGACCCGTTCAGTCGTAGTCCTTTCGTCCTCTGGAGTTGTCATGTTGAGCGCACGCCACAGTGTTAGCGCATCCGTTGCCCTCGTTCTTGCTCTTGCCGCCACGCCGGCGCTTGCTGGCTGTTCTGGCGAGAATCCCATCGGTGGCATCGTCGAGCAGGCCACGGGAGGCAACGTCAGTCTGGGCGGTACTGAGATTCCCACAGGCTTCCCCAGCGAGGTGCCTCTTGCCGACGGCGAAGTCCAATTCGCTATCGCAGCGGGGGAGGGTGACAGTCGCGGCTACAACATCACGATCATGACGGGTTCGCAATCGCCGCTTGAAGCAATCGAAGCAGAGTTCGCGGATGCGGGTTTTGAGTCGCAAGTGCAGGCGAGCGGTGCTGACGGTGTCGGCTCGGTCATTTTCTCGAGTGACGCCTGGAACGTCGCGGTTATCGTCGCGAGCACCGAAGACGGTTACACCGCGAATTACACTGTGGCGCCCGTGAGCGCCACCAACTAGCCGTTCGCTTTACGGCAGGCCGAACATCCCGGCACCGACGAAGCTTGAAGACGTAGCTCCCGGGGGCACGGCGAAGATGGCGGATCCCACGTAGCGCACGTATTCATTCATGAGGTCGTTGCGAGAGAGCGCGAGCTGAATCGGCACAAACTGCGTTCCGGGGTCGCGCTGGAAGCTGATGAAGAAGAGCCCAGCATTCAGGCGACCAAGTTCATCATTTCCATCGACGAAGTTGTAGCCGCGCCGCAAAATTTGGGCGCCACCGTGGCTGTCGGGGTGGGCGAGCTTCATGTGTGATGAGTCATCAATGAGCGGAATATCGTCTCGGCCGGTCTGCTCGAAGTCGGGCTCAGTGAATTCACTGCCGCCGCTGAGCGGTGCGCCTTCACCCTTGGTGCGACCGAAGATTTTCTCTTGCTCACGCAACGACGTGCGATCCCATGTTTCGACGGTCATGCGAATCTTGCGGCTCACGAGATAGGAGCCACCGGTCATCCATGATGCTCCGTCTTCGGATGCCGCCCACACATGCTGAGCGACGCCAGCGGTATCTTCGGCTCGCAGGTTTGCGGTGCCGTCTTTGAAGCCGAAGAGGTTGCGCGGCGTCTTCTGCGCCTGAGTCGTTGACGATGTTCGGCCGAAGCCAAGCTGAGACCAGCGAAGCGTTGCACGACCGAATGCGATCCGCGAGAGATTCCGGATGGCGTGCACGGCCACTTGCGGGTCGTCACTGCACGCTTGGATGCACAGGTCGCCGCCGACGAGTTCAGGCTGTAGGGCGTCGCTGGGGAACTTCGGCAGGTCGATGAGCGCTGACGGTCGCTGCGCCGCCAATCCAAAGCGGTCGTCGAAGAGGCTCGGGCCGAAACCAAAGGTGATGGTGAGCCCGCCCGGAGGCAAATCAAGGGCTTCACCAGTGTCATCCGGCGGCGCGTCGTAGGGCCCGCTTGCCGGGCCATACTCGCCGGCCGCTTGGCCCGCTGTCATGCGTGCGGCAGCGTAGCTCCAGTCACGGAGCAGCTCGATGAGGTCGTCACGCGAGATGTCGTTGACGTCGAACGCAGCGAAATGCAAACGGTCCTGTGCTGGCGTCGTGATGCCGGACTGGTGCTTTCCAAAGAACGGGTAGGTCGAGGCAACAGCGTTGGTCGTGGATGCTGAACCGCCGCCCACGGCGAAAGCGCCGCCGACGCCGAGGCCAGCACCCACTACTCCAGCACCGGCAAGGCCGAGCAGGCCGCGACGGGAGAGCCCTGTGCTTTCTTCTGTCGGCATGGCGGTACTTTCGTGTGAGCGTAGCGTGCTGGTCGGCGTGTGGGTGGGGCGTGCTGGGTCCTAGAGAACGAGAACCGCAGTGAGCCGTGAGAGGGGCTCGGCGAGGGCGTTCACTTGGTCGGAGAATGCGCGGATCTCACTCGTGGATAACTCAGTGTAAAGGCGGAAGCCGTCGCCCTCCTTTTGAGCATCCAGCAAGACTTGCAGCTGCTCGAACTCGGCATCGAGCGTCGAGGCGAGCTCGGCATCCTTCTCTACGAGGATGTCGCGAACACCATCGTAGAGAACGCGAGCGCCGTCGATGTTGGCCTGGAAATCCCAGAGGTCGGTGTGAGACCAGAACTCTTCCTCACCGGTGACTTTGCCACTGGCGACTTCGTCGAGCAGTCCAATGGCACCGTTGGTCTGCTGATCGAGAGTGAACTCGAGTTCTTGAACGTTGGCGTAGAGAGTGTTCGTATCAGCCACGAGTTGCGTTGCGAGAGCTTCACGCTTCGACTGGTCGTAGGCGGTGAAGCCTGCTTCTGCGTCTTGTGGCCACAAGTCCTTTTCGATGGCGTGCCAGCCGGTCCACTCTTGGCCGTCTTCGAGGTCTGCTTCGCGAAGATCCATGCGGGGGTCGAGGTCACCGAAGGACTCGGCCACCGTTTCGACGCGCTCCCAGAACACTCGCGTGGGGGCGTAGAGTGCGCGAGCGGCGTCGTCATCGCCCGCGATGTAGGCGGCGGCGAAGTCTTCAGTGCCCACAACCAGATTCTCGATCTGGTCTTTTACATAGCTCTTGTAGTTAGCGTTTGCGGTTTCGACCTGAGCGGCAATGTCTCCGCTCAAGGCGAGATCTGCACCAGAGTCGGTCACGGTGAAGGGGGTCTTTCCAAGACCCTCACCGATCATTCCGGGCTTGCAGACCGTGAAGTAGTCGCCGGGCTGCGCCACGACGACGAGATCGCGAGAGATTCCGGGGCCAATATTCTCGACTTCGCCAACGATGCGCAACCCGTCATCCGCGAGTAAGTAGAACTCGGTGACTTGGTCTCCGGAGTTGGTGACAGAAAACACAAGGTTGCCGCTCGGTGCCTCCGCGGAACTAACAGCACAGTCTGTGGCGCTGCTGTCGACAGCGATCGTGTTGTCGGATGCCGTCGTGCCGACGTTATTGGGCACGCAACCGGTGAGTGCGAGCGCAGCAACAGTGGCCGCCGCGGCGAATCCGAAGCGGGTGGAGAGGGAAGTCATCAGGCTCCTTGAGCGTTGAGAGGTGAAGTAGGAATGAGAGGTTTGTCTTCGCGGGCATTGCCGCGAACTGTGCGGATGAAGATCGTCATGACGACGCTGACGTACGCCAGCCAGGCTCCTGCCTCGAACCACGTGGTGGCGGGGGAGAAGTTGAAGGTGCCCTTGAGGAGCGTGCCGTACCAGCTGTCGGGCGGAATGACAGCGCTGACGTCGAACGCGAGGGCGTGAAGTCCAGGCAAGACGCCGGCTTCTTGAAGGTCGTGCACGCCATAAGAGAGCACGCCAGCCGCGACGATGATGAGGATGGCGCCGGTCCAGGTGAAGAAGCGGGTGAGGTTGATGCTCACGACGCCGCGGTAGATGAGGTAGCCAAGCACGATCGCGGTGGAAATCCCGAGGGCTGCACCTGCGAGGGGCAGAGTGGTGGATCCGCTGGCCTGAACGGCAGCCCAAATGAAGAGAGCGGTTTCGATTCCCTCGCGGCCAACAGCGAGGAATGCAACGAGAACGAGGCCCCACCCCGCGCCAGTGAGGTGCGAATCAACCTCGTTGCGCAACTCGCGACCGAGACCGCGGGCGGCACGCAGCATCCAGAAAATCATCCAGGTCACAAACGCGGTGGCAACGATCGACAGGATGCCCCCAATGAGTTCCTGCGCCTGGAACGAGAGTCCGTAGGCGCCGAACGTCAGGCTCGCGCCGAGCCCGAGTGAGAGCAGAACCGCGATGCCGACTCCGAGCCAGATTCGGGGGAGTACGTCGCGGCGGTCGATCTTGTGGACGTAGGCAATCAGAATGCCGACAACAAGGGCTGCTTCGAGGCCTTCGCGCAGGCCGATCAGGAAGTTTGCGAGCACGGAACTCTCTTGTCGATCGAATTTTTAGGGACTTTGGTAAGCCTAACCTAATCAAACGGAATCGATCTACCTGTGCTTATTCTGTCTAATGCAAAACAAGTGGTGAGGGAGCGGCCGTGAAAGATCGCGCACAACGCGTGCTGGTTATAGCCGCACGCCCAGAAGATGAGGCGTATGTCTTTGGGGCTACCATCGCCACCCTTGTTCACCGCGGCACCGAACTCATTGTTCTCAGCTGCAGCAATAACGCCACGGCAGCTATTTCGGCGACGCCCACTACCGCTCATGTGCCCGTCATGACAGCAGAGACCCATCTCGCGCCCGCCGCTGAGGTCGCGCATGAGACAGATGTTGAGGAGCTTTCTCCCCTCTCGGTCGACGAGGTCGTTCGCGAGATTCTCGGGATCACCGCTCATCACATCTTGCGCGAAGACAATGGGCGCCAGTTTGCAACCATGAACGCTCGAGACCTCGCATCAGACATCGCCGCCGCGATCACTTCGCTCAAGCCGGATGTCGTAGTGAGTTACGCAAAAGAGTTCAGTGGTACCGCGCGCGGCTCCGAAGCGCTGCTCGTGCACGAGGCCACCGCCCTGGCGACCGAGCTTGCAGGGGTGCCGTTCTATACGGCATCCGCTGTTCCTGTTGATCGTGGCGTTGCGGTGTCGTCGGCGACGGCGCTTGCATTTAAGCGTCGGGCGACGGAAATCTACCGCAACGAGATTCCGGTTGGTGAGGCTGTGTCTACTCCGGCGGAGTACTTGCGTCGCTTGCGGCGCCGGGAGTTGGTTGTCGGTGAGCGCAGCCGCTTCGAGCGCGTAATGCTTGCATTCCTTTCTCTTGTGCTCGGTGCTCTCGTTGGTCTTGTCTTGACCGCTGTGCATCAGTCGGCGTTTACGATCGGTGATGCTCGAATTCCTTGGGGGATTGTGGCCTCGGTAACTTTGGTCACAGCATTGATTCTTGGCTTGCGCCTTATCTACGACACTCGAGTGGCTGCGGGCTTTGCCTCCCTCGGTGTGTTGGTGATGTCTGCTCTTCTTGCCGCGGTGATGCCGGGAGGGACCATCTTGATTCCGGCGAATGTGGCGGGCTATGTGTGGACTTTTGCGCCCGTTGTTGTTGTGCTGGTTGTCGTCGGCTGGCCACGGGTGAATCGTCAGGTTTCGTCAGCGAGCCGCGCTAACATTGAACTGAACTCTCCCGTGAAAGGTGCGGATATCTCTTGACGTATGTCATCGCTCAGCCCTGTGTCGATCTGAAAGATCGCGCGTGTGTCGACGAATGCCCAGTTGACTGCATTTATGAGGGCGACCGCATGCTCTATATCCACCCGGATGAGTGCGTCGACTGCGGTGCCTGCGAACCGGTGTGTCCCGTCGAGGCCATTTACTACGAAGACGATTTGCCCGACAAGTGGGCCGATTACTACAAGGCCAATGTCGAGTTCTTCGATCTGCTCGACAACTCGTCGCCCGGTGGAGCTGCGAAGGTCGGTGTAATTCACAAAGACCACGCGCTCATCGATGCTTTGCCCGAGGGTGGCGGGTCTTCCGACTAATGACGCGCACGCCGTTGGTCCTTCCCGACTTTCCGTGGGATTCCCTTGCGCCTTTTGGCACAACCGCGCGCACGCATCCTGATGGCATCGTTGATCTCTCGGTGGGCTCTCCGGTCGACCCGACGCCCGCTATTATTCGTGAGAGTTTGGCGACGGCGACGGATGCCCACGCCTACCCGACTACAACGGGCACCGTTCAGCTGCGCGAGGCTATTGTCGACTGGTTTGAGCGTCGCCGTGGCGTCACCGGACTTACCGTTGACCACGTGCTTCCGACGGTCGGATCCAAAGAGCTCGTAGCCCTGCTGCCGCTCTTGCTCGGCCTTGGCAAAGACGATGTGGTCGTTCATCCTTCGGTCGCCTATCCGACGTATGCCATTGGCGCTGCGCTCGTGGGTGCTACCGCCGTTGCTTCTGACAACCCCGCTGAGTGGCCCGAGAATACTGCGCTGGTCTGGCTCAACAGCCCGGGTAACCCCGACGGTCGTGTGCTCGACGTCGATGAGTTGCGCGCGGCTGTCGCTCGGGCCCGCGAACTGGGCGCGGTGATCGCTTCCGATGAGTGCTACGCCGAACTTAATTGGAACGGTATCGATCCGACGCCCTCCATCCTTGACCCCGAAGTCATTGGAAGTGACCGTTCTTCGGTGCTCGCCGTGTATTCGCTCAGCAAGCAATCGAATCTCGCGGGGTATCGGGCGGCTTTTGTGGCCGGATGCTCGCATGTGATCTCAGAGCTTCTCGCGGTGCGTAAGCACGCGGGGCTGATCGTGCCGGGCCCTGTGCAGGCGGCGATGGTCACTGCGCTGCGTGACGAGGCTCATGTTGTGGAGCAGCGTGAGCTGTATCGTGCGCGTCGTGCTCGACTCCTCCCGGCGCTTGAGCGAGCCGGATTCCGCATCGATGACAGTGCGGCTGGGCTCTACCTCTGGGCGACAAAGAACGAAGACTCGTGGCAGACGGTTGGCGATCTTGCCCAAGTAGGCATCCTTGTCGTGCCTGGTTCGTTCTACGGCGAAGCTCCCGCCCGCCATGTGCGTATTGCGCTGACGGCGAGCGACGCGACAATCGCGGATGCTGTCGCTCGTCTCGATTTGCTCGCTTAAGTGCACTAACTGGCCGGGGTCTTGTCTTTGACCTCCAAAGCGAAGAGCATTTGGTTGGCTGGTGTGACAGTGGCTATCCAAGCCTTGTAGGCTGTAGCGGTGAATGAAGCCCCTCAAGACCCAGAGAAGGCCACCCTCCACTTTCCGGGCGGTGCTGCTGAATTTCCCATTATCCGTGGGGTCGATGGTCACAACAGCATCGATATCTCCACCTTTATGAAGCAGACCGGCTACACGGCGCTTGATCAAGGATTCGTGAACACTGCATCCACACGCAGTGAGATCACCTACATCGACGGAGATCGCGGCATCCTGCGCTATCGCGGTTATGCGATCGAAGACGTCGCGGCAAACTCGACCTACCTCGAAGTTGCTTGGCTGCTGATCTACGGCGAACTGCCGTCGAAGTCGCAGTTGGAAGAGTTCGACGAGAAGATTCGCCGCCACACTCTGCTGCATGAAGATCTGCGTCGTTTCTTCGACGCTCTTCCCCACAGCGCCCACCCCATGTCGGTGCTCTCTAGCGCGGTATCAGCGCTGTCGACGTACTACGAAGATTCGCACGACGTTCGCGACCCAGAGCAGGTCGAGATTTCGACCATCCGTCTCCTGGCAAAGTTGCCGGTTATCGCGGCTTACGCTCACAAGAAGTCGCTCGGGCAGGCATTGCTCTACCCCGACAACTCCATGAGCTTCGTCGACAACTTCTTGAAGCTCAACTTCGGCAACATGGCCGAAGAGTATGAGGTCAATCCCGTACTCAGCAAGGCGCTCGACCGCTTGCTTATCTTGCACGAAGACCACGAGCAGAATGCATCCACCTCAACGGTGCGCCTCGTCGGTTCGACCGAGGCAAACATCTTCGCGTCGATCTCTGCGGGGATCAATGCGCTCTACGGGCCACTTCACGGCGGTGCCAACGAGGCTGTTCTCAAGATGCTCAGCGAGATTCAGGAGTCGGGCGAAGGCGTAAAAAAGTTCGTCGATCGCGTCAAGCGCAAAGAAGACGGCGTGCGTCTCATGGGCTTCGGCCACCGCGTCTACAAGAGCTTCGACCCGCGTGCACGACTCGTGAAAGAGAGCGCGGATGAGGTTCTCGCTGATCTCGGAATCAGCGACCCCCTGCTCGACATCGCTCGTGAACTCGAAGAGGTCGCGCTGGCCGATGACTACTTCATTGAGCGCAAGCTCTACCCCAACGTCGACTTCTACACGGGAGTCATCTACAAGGCGATGGGCTTCCCCCCGCGCATGTTCACGGTGCTCTTTGCCATCGGTCGTCTGCCGGGCTGGATCGCCAACTGGCGTGAGATGAACCAAGACCCGAAGACCAAGATCGGTCGCCCGCAGCAGCTCTACACGGGCCCCGCAGCCCGTGACTGGCCCCAGCGCTAACAGCTGGGCTAGCAGGTAAACGAAACGGCCGGCACTCCGCAAGGAGCGCCGGCCGTTTCGTGTTTACGTACGGTTGCTGTTTAGGCGTGCAGGGCCGAGTTCAGTTCAACGCCGCTACCGCTGCGTGGCAGAACCTCGACGGCGCCCGTGACTGAGTTGCGACGGAACAGCAAACCATTCACGCCGCTGAGCTCCACAGCCTTGACGCTGCGCGGCGTCGCTGACCCATCGATGATGGTGACTTTTGTGCCTGCGGTGACGTAAAGGCCAGCTTCGACGACGGTGTCATCACCGATCGCAATACCGATGCCCGAGTTGGCGCCGAGTAGGGCGCGCTCGCCAATGGAGACGCGCTCAGTTCCACCGCCACTGAGGGTCCCCATAATGGATGCCCCACCACCGATATCGGCACCGTCACCGACAACGACGCCCTGGGAAATGCGACCCTCAACCATCGAGCTGCCGAGCGTTCCCGCGTTGAAATTGACGAAACCCTCGTGCATGACTGTCGTGCCGGGGGAGAGGTAGGCTCCGAGGCGCACGCGCGAGGCATCCGCGATTCGTACGCGTTCGGGCAAGACGTAGTCGAGCATCCGCGGGAACTTATCGATACCTGTCACGACGATGCCGTGGCGCTTGAGCGAGACGCGCAGGGTGCGGAAGTCATCGGGGTGCACCGCGCCGGCGTTAGTCCAGACAACGATCGGCAGCGTGCCAAACAGTCCATCGAGGTTGATGCTGTTGGGCTTCACGAGCAGGTGGCTGAGCAAGTGAAGGCGCAGGTAGGCGTCGGCGACATTCGTGGGCGCTGCATCCAAATCGATCTCAACGGTGACGAATTCAGTGCGCACTCGACGACGTTCATCGGCACCCAAGTGTTCTTCGAGGTCGGCTGGTGTGTAGTGCGGGTCGGTGCCCTCGGGAATTGATCCCAGGTGCGGAGCGGGGAACCACACGTCGAGTGTTGTTCCGTCGCTGGCGATTGTTGCGAGTCCGTATCCCCATGCTGTGCGCGAAGTCATGCCTCCAGATTACTTACACTGGGTGCATGCCTGTGACCGATCCTTCCGTTCCCGTGCTCGATCTGACGGCCTCGAGCCCTGAACTCACTCGCCAGATTTGCGACATTGAGTCGGTCTCCGGCAACGAACAGCGCCTTGCGGATGCCGTAGAGACGGCGCTGAGTGGGTTCAGTCACCTTGAGGTGATTCGGGATGCGGATGCCGTTGTCGCCCGCACAAACGGAGGCAAGGCGCAGCGCGTCGTGATCGCGGGGCACCTCGATACGGTTCCGGTCAATGCCAATCTGCCGACGACTCTGGAGATGATTGACGGCGAGGAACATCTCGTGGGCCGCGGCACCGTCGATATGAAAGGCGCCGTCGCGATCGCTCTCAAGCTCGCCGGTGAACTGGTCGACCCTGCAGTCGACGTGACGTGGATTTTTTACGACCATGAGGAGGTCGCTGCCGAACTCAACGGCCTGGGACGAATTGCACGTAATCGTCCCGATCTGATGGTCGGCGACTTTGCCATCATCGGCGAACCGTCGAATTCAACTGTTGAAGGCGGCTGCAATGGCACCGCGCGCATCGATATTTCGCTCAAGGGAGTTCGCGCTCACTCCGCCCGCGCGTGGATGGGGGAGAACGCTATCCATGCCGCCGCACCAGTGCTTGCCATTCTGGCTGCTTATGAGCCAGAGCAGCACGAGGTCGATGGGCTTGTCTATCGCGAGTGCCTCAACGCGGTAGGGATTTCTGGTGGTGTTGCCGGCAATGTGATTCCGGATGCTGCGACCGTGACCGTTAATTTCAGGTTTGCCCCGGATCGCAGCGCAGACCAAGCCATTGATTACTTGCGTGACGTCTTTGACGGTTTCGACTTCGAAGTAACCGATCTTGCGGGAGGGGCTCGCCCGGGGCTCGATGCTCCGCTCGCCAAGAACTTCTTGGCCGCCGTCGGCGGGACTCCTGCCCCCAAATATGGCTGGACCGATGTTGCTCGCTTTGCTGAGCTCGGCGTGCCCGCCGTGAACTATGGTCCCGGCAACCCGCTGCGTGCCCACGCCGATGATGAACGTGTCGCGACGAGCGAAATTGTGGCCTGCGAGCAGGGGCTCAGGGCGTGGCTGACAGCGCGCTAGCCTCCACCCTGCGCCGCGCAACAGCGGTGATGCTTGCCCCTCAACGCTGGTGGCTCGCCGTCATCGCGATCTTTGTCGCGTCTCGAGTGGTGACGACGTCGCTCTTGCTGGGGTTCGCGTCGATCCAGGGCCAGAATCCGTGGACGGGGCCTCAACCCGACTACTTCTCCTTTGCCAAAATCTGGGACGGTCACTGGTACTTCATCATTGCGATTGCGGGCTATCCCACCGAGTTGCCGGTGACAGAGGCGGGTCACGTTGCAGAGAACGCCTGGGCCTTCATGCCGGGCTATCCCGCGGTTGTGCGTGCGGTGATGATGCTGACGACTCTCGATTTCGCGGTCGCTGGCGTGCTGGTTACTCTCGCTTTTTCGATGGGTGCCGCGCTCATGCTGTATCGAGTGATGCACCTGGTGCTGCCGCCGACCACGGCACTATTCGCCGTAGCTATCTTCTGCTTCGCGCCGCTGTCGGCCATTCTTCAGGTCTCCTACGCCGAGTCGATGTATCTGTTCTTGCTGATGTTGGCGCTGTTCTGGCTCATGAAGCGCCAGTATTGGGCACTTCTGCCAGTGATTGCGGTCATGTCTCTCACCCGCCCGAGCGGTCTTGCTTTCGCCCTCGCCCTTGGCTTGCACGTGGTCTATCGCTGGTGGATTCGCCGACGCGAAGAGTTTCCGATGCGCGAGCGAGTGGCGGCGATATCGGCAACTCTGTTCAGCCTGCTCATGGGCTTCGCGTGGCTGTTGATCGCGGCCGCGGTCACAGGGTCGCTTACGGCGTATACCGATACCGAGCTCGCGTGGCGGGCGCCGTACGTCGGTAATGGCGAGCTCATCCCGTTCGCGGCGTGGTTTCAAGGGGCTGCATTTTGGGCGCAGTGGTGGAGGATTCCGCAGTGGTTGCTGGTGGTGATGCTGGTTGCCGGCGTTGTGGCGTTCTTCGTTTTTCTCATCACTAAACCCGCACAACGATTGGGGGTGGACTTGCGATTGTGGGTAGCCAGCTACGCGCTCTACCTCTTAGCGGTGTTCTTTCCGCAATCGAGCACCTTCCGGTTGTTGATTCCCATGTTCCCGTTAGCGGGAGTTCTTGCTTTGCCGCCGTCTCGGCTCTATCGGGCTCTGCTCCTTGCCGCGTGTATCGCGGGACAGTGGTGTTGGATCCATGTCGCATGGTGGGTTGACGGCTATGACTGGACGCCGCCCTAAACAGGTGCACAGCGGGTGAATGATTCGACAGAGTTTCAGTATCGGCGGTTTTTGCTGGATAATGGGAACTAGTACCGATGAAAGGGGACTATCTATGGCAGCCATGAAGCCGAGGACCGGTGACGGGCCGATGGAGGCTGTCAAAGAGGGTCGACTCATTGTCGTGCGCGTACCTCTTGAAGGCGGCGGTCGACTCGTAGTTTCTGTAAACGACGAGGAAGCAAAAGAACTGCACGACGCTCTCGCGGGTGTTGTGACTCCCGCCTAGCGCACCTTCCCAGCCTTGACCGGCAGCCCCGCCACTGTGCGGGGGTAGTCGGAACTAAACACCGGACACGATCATGTCGTGTTCGGTGCTTTTGTTTTTCTCACGCTGTCGGTGTCCATCCATTCTTTGAGGTAGTGCGCAGTTACACCGGGGCCAGCGGCAACATCGCGCGGAGTTCCTGTAGCCACGATCGTTCCACCCTTGTCACCGCCGCTGGGGCCCAAGTCGATAACCCAGTCGCTGCTGGCAATGGTAGCGAGATCGTGTTCGACAAGCACGACGGTGTTTCCGGCATCCACGAGTCGTTGCAATTGTGCAAGCAACAAATCGGTGTCTGAGGGGTGCAACCCCCCTGTGGGTTCGTCGAGCAAGTAGAGCGCGTGGCCGCGACGGGCACGCTGTAGCTCGGTCGCGAGCTTGATGCGCTGCGCTTCACCACCACTCAACTCTGTTGCGGGCTGGCCAAGACGCAGATATCCAAGCCCGACATCGCGCAGAGTGTCGAGGCTGCGCAGCGCTGAAGAGGATTCTGTGAAGAATTCCGCAGCGGTGTTCACGGTCATGCCCAGTATCTCGGCGATGTTCTTGCCGAGGTAGGTCACTTCGAGCGTCTCATCGTTGTACCGTGCGCCGTGGCACGTGTGACAGGGAGCATAGGTTCCGGGCAAGAACAGCAGTTCGACCGACACAAAGCCTTCGCCCTGGCACGTTTCGCAACGACCGCCCGCGACGTTGAACGAGAACCGGCTCGCTGTATAGCCGCGAGCCTGTGCTTCATCGGTTGCGGCGAAGAGCTTGCGCACGACGTCAAACATTCCCGTGTAGGTTGCGAGGTTGGAGCGAGGAGTGCGGCCGATGGGGCGCTGGTCGACGAGCACGAGGCGGTCGAACGAGTCGAGCCCGCTGGTGTTTTCGAGGGTGAGATCGTGCAGTTGTTCATCCGGATCCGCAGCTTCATCAGGAGCAGCACCGAGACGGTCACGCACTGCCTGGGCGAGAACGTGGGTGACGAGCGTTGACTTGCCCGAGCCAGAGACTCCCGTGACAGCGGTCATGACACCGAGCGGAAAATCGACGGTGAGATCGCGGATGTTGTGCAGCGACGCCTTCTCGAGACGCACCCACGACTGCGGTGCGCGTACCGTTCGCGCCGGTCGAGCCTCCTGCGGAAAGAGGTAACGGCCGGTCACTGATTCGGGCACATCCCGCAGGCCTTCGACGGGGCCGGAGTACACGAGTTGACCGCCGCCTTCACCCGCGCCTGGCCCGATATCGACGATCCAGTCAGCGCGACGAATCACGTCGAGGTCGTGCTCGACAACGAACAGCGAGTTGCCGGATGCCGTCAGACGATCGAGTACCTCCAGTAGCGGCGCCGCATCCGCCGGGTGCAATCCCGCGGAGGGCTCATCAAGCACATAGACGACGCCGAAGAGACCGGAACGCAATTGCGTCGCGATGCGGAGCCTTTGCGCTTCACCGGGGGAGAGCGTCGTGGAATTACGGCCAAGGCTGAGGTATCCCAGTCCGAGATCGAGGAGAACGTCGACGCGCGCAATCACATCGTCGCCGATGCGCCGTGCAACCTCATTGCCGTCGGCAGAATCACTTTCTGCGTCAGCGCGCATGATGCCCTGCCGCAGCCGGTCTGCGATCTCTGTCAGCGGTACGGCATTCATCTCGGCGATGCTGAGCCCGGCGAAGGTGACAGACAGGGCGTTAGCCTGCAGGCCGCTACCGCCACACTCGGGGCACGTCATGCTCTGCACGAAGCGGAGCGCGCGCTCGCGCATCCGCTCGCTCTGGGACTGCGAGAGCACGTTCATGATGTGCTTGCGGGCGCTCCAGAACTTGCCGTTGTAGCCGTGATCGACGCGGCCCTCTTCTGGCTGGATGAAGACGGAGGGCTGTTCTTCGGTATAGAGCAGCCAGTCGCGGTCTGTGCGGCTCAGAGTGCTCCACGGCGCTCGGGTGTCGATGCCGAGACCGTTGACGATGCTCTTGAGATTGGCGCCCTGCCACGCGCCAGGCCAGGCCGCTATTGCGCCATCGCGAATAGAGAGCGAAGCATCGGGAACGAGGAGATCCTCGGTGACATCGTGCACGACGCCGAGGCCGTGACAGCGTGGGCAGGCTCCCGTTGCCGTGTTGGGCGAGAACGCTTCGGCCGAGAGGTGGCTGACTCCCGCGGGGTAGCTTCCGGCCCGGGAATACAACATGCGAAGAAGGTTGGAGAGGGTAGTGATGGTGCCGACACTCGATCGAGAGCTGGGCGCTCCGCGGCGCTGCTGAAGGGCAACGGCAGGCGGAAGCCCCGTGATGTCGGTGACATCGGGGGCGCCGACCTGATTGAGCAGTCGCCGGGCATAGGGGGCTACTGACTCGAAATAGCGACGCTGTGCTTCAGCGTAGAGAGTTCCAAAAGCGAGAGAAGATTTTCCGGATCCAGAGATTCCGGTGAACGCCACCATGCAATCGCGGGGCACATCAAGATCAATGTTGGCGACATTGTTCTCGCGCGCACCTCGAACGTGAACCCAGCCGTCACGATCATTGTTGTTCATGGATGCTCCGTTCTGGCGACGGGCGCAGAGCCATGGTTGCTCGGCTTCGCGCGCTCAGTCGTGGTTGTCGAGATATGGCGGTGTTTCCACACTACGGAGAGGAGACTGAACGCGGGGTGAGCGTTCGCTGAGCGCGTTAGTCGCTGAGCTTGGTGAGCTGCAGAAGTCCGTCGCCCACGGGAATCAGCGAACTGATCACCGCCTCCGACTGCGCAACTTCGTTCAAGAGAGTGCGGAAGTTTCGCACCGTCGAATCACGCTGAGCGGGATCGGCAACGCGGTCACGCCACAGGGCATGAGCAACCGCCACAACGCCACCGGGGCGAACGAGGCGAAGCCCGTGCTCGACATACTCAATAACCGACTGCGGGTCGGCATCGATGAACACGAGGTCGTAGCTTGATTCATTCATGCGCGGGAGAACTTCGGCCGCCTTGCCACCGATCTGACGTACGCGGTTCGGTTGGATGCCCGCATCCGTGAATACAGAACGAGCGACCTGCTGGTGGTCAATCTCGGAATCGATAGTGGTGAGCAGTGCGCTTGGGCTGCCCGCGAGCATCCAGAGCCCGCTAATGCCAACACCGGTACCGACTTCGATGATGCTCTTGGCGCCTGTCGCGGCAGCGAGCAAAGCCAATTGGGCGCCGACAGCGGGGCTGACGGCTTCGATTCCCAGCTCACTGGAATGCACGCGCGCCGCAGCGATCTCTGGGCGTTCGACAACGAACTCCTCGGCGTATTTCCAGCTCAACTGCTTGTCTGACACATTGCTCCTATCGCTAGATCAACTGTAGACGTAGCAACGACAAGCGCAGGTAAGCTAAACGGGTGTCCTTCGGTCTCACATTCGACAAACTGCTGATCATTGGGATCATCGCTGTCTTTTTGCTTGGCCCCGACCGCCTGCCCTACTACGCCTCGCAACTTGCTCGCCTCGTCCGGTCACTGCGCGACATGGCCAACGGTGCGAAAGATCGCATGCGTGAAGAGATGGGGCCAGACTTCGACGACATCGACTGGAAGCAACTCGACCCTCGTCAGTACGACCCCCGCCGCATCATCCGCGATGCCCTGCTTGAAGAAGAGAAGCCCGCCGTGACGGTGCGCCCGGCACGATCTGCCGCCTACGCAGAACGTCAGGCAGCGCTCGCCGAACACCAAGCGCAGCTCAACTCAGGCGTGAGCGCGGGCGAGCCCGCCCCCTTCGACAACGAAGCGACCTAGCGGCGGCGCAACACCTTCAACACGGTCAGCAGGGTCACCATCATTCCCGCCATGGCCGCGAATTCGGCTCCTGAGCGGGGCAATTGCAGAATGCCATTCGATTGAGAAATTGTGCGCGATTGCACGAAACGCAGGATCCCCTCCGGCCCGTTACGGCGTCCGAGTCCTGAGTGTTTCATGCCACCCATCGGGGCATCGACACTCGAGAAGCTGCCGCGGTAACCCTCGTTGAGGTTGACGCTGCCCGCATCGAGCCGCGCGGCCACGCGGTGGGCATGAGTTAGCGAACCGCTGAAGACGGAGGCGTTGAGACCGAATTCGGAGTTGTTGGCCTGGTTGATGGCGTCGGTATCGCTCGCGACCGTCGTGATGGCGACCACCGGGCCGAAGGTTTCGTTCGCCCAGCACTCCATCTCGGCAGTGACGCCCGTCAGCACGGTCGGCGCGAAGAAGTAGGGGCCGATGTCGGGGCGCGCAACCCCACCAGCCAGCACTGTTGCACCTTTGGTGACGGCATCCTGAACATGCGCGTGAACGCGCTCCAGTTGAGCCTTAGAGGTGAGCGATCCCACATCACTCGAGTAGTCGAGGGTTGCGCTTTGCGAGAGTGCCGCAACGCGCTCGGTGAAAGCCCGCGTGAACTCTTCGGCGATTGACTCGTGCACATAGATGCGTTCGATGGAGACACACAACTGGCCCATCGAAGCGAAGCAGGCGTAGACGGCATCCGCGGCAGCCTGCACGGGGTCGGCGTCACCGAGCACGAGCAGCGGGTTCTTGCCGCCTAACTCGAGGGATGCACCGATGAGACGCCCGGCGGCGCGCTTGCCCACTGTGGTGCCCGTGGGGGTCGAGCCGGTGAAGCAGATGTAGTCGCTCGAATCGACGACGGCATTTCCGACTTGATTGCCGGGGCCAGCCACTATCGGCCAGACGGCGGCAGGAACGCCGGCATCGATGTAAGCCTCGCGAGTTGCGAGCATCGAGAGCGCGCCCTGATTGTCGATTTTTTGAATGACGGCACTGCCGGCAGCAAGAGCGGGAACAACATCCATAGCTCCCAGTGCAATCGGATAGTTCCACGGCGTCACAACACCGATCAGCTGTTTGGGGGAGTAACTCACGCGCGTCGACATCACTAGAGGGATGCCCGCCCGGCGGCGTTTGGTGGCGAGTACTCGCTCAGCCGATACCGCGTAGTACCGCGTGACCGATGCGGCTTGAAAGATCTCTTCGAAGGCCTGACCGCGGGTCTTGCCCGATTCTGTCTGCAGCAGGTCGAGCAGCTCTTCTTGACGTTCCAACAGCAGATCGTGGGCTCGCAGAAGAACCCGGCGACGGTAGGCGAACCCAGCGGCCTGCCACGCACTCTGAGCGGTGCGAGCGGATGCCGCAGCATCCCGAACATCGCGAGCAGAACTTTGCGGCAACTCATGCAGGGGTGTGCCGGTGAATGGGGCAATCACGGTGGCCGTGTCGGAGGTGGTGCACCGCAACCCGGCGACAAGAGCGTCCCGACGACGGGACCCGATCAATGAAGCAACTGTGTGAGGCGACATGTCTCAACACTACGACTGGGCACCACAATTTCGGCTGTGCATAGCGCTAGGCTCACAAAGATGACCACCGCAGCGCCGCGAGCTCTGACCCGATCCACAATCGCCACCTATGCCATTGGTTCTCTCGGCACGGGAGGCTTCAGTGCGTTGCCGGGTCTCGTGCTTGTCTACTACCTCACCGACACTCTGGGTATTGCCGCGCTCGCGGCCGGAATCTTGGTAACCACCGCCAAAGTCTGGGATGTGATTATCGATCCCGTTATTGGGGCGCGCAGTGACCGTAGCCTCGCCCACCGCGGCACGCGACGGCCCGTCATGCTGCTGGGCGCCATTGCGTTGCCAATCTTGTTTGTCGTGACCTTTGCGGTGCCTGCTGGTATCGGTCCGCTCGCCTCGGGCGTCTGGGTGTTCATTGCTTTCGTCGCAACAGCAACCGCATTCAGCCTGTTCCAAGTGCCCTATATCGCTTTGCCTGCTGAACTCACGCGCAGCTATGACGAACGCACCCGACTCTTGGCGGTGCGCGTCGTCGTGCTCACTATCGCAATTTTGCTGTTCGGTGCTGGCGCTCCTGAGATTCGTGACGCTTTTGCGGATGAACGGCTCGGGTATCTCGTCATGGCCCTCTCCGCGGCAGTGCTTATGGGCGTCTCGCTCGTGATCTCGTCGTTTGCTGCACCGCGCGGTGCCACCGCCATTGCCCCCACGGTCTCGATCGCGCAGACCTATCGAGCCGGTGTCGCTGCGCTCAAGCGCAGTCAACCGTTCCGTGCACTCTTGCTCACCTTCTTGCTGCAAGGGCTGGCAACGGGAGTCATGCTCGCGGGAGCGCAGTACGTGGCTACATGGGTACTCGACACGGGAGTCGCGATCCTCTTCGTTTCACTCATCGGCCCCGCACTGCTGTTCGCGCCGGTATGGGCCGCGATCTCGCGCCGCATTGGTAAAGAACGCGCATTCGTGTGGGCTTCCGCCTGTTACGGCGTCGGTGCGCTGCTGATCGTGCCCCAATTGTGGGTGCCAGGGGCCTGGATTTATGCGCCGGTCGCGCTCGCGGGAGCAGGCTACGCCGGCATGCAAGCCCTGCCGATGTCGATGCTCCCCGATGTGATCTCCCACGACTCTCGCCGTCACAACATCGCCTCGGCAGGAACCTTCGGGGGAGTCTGGACCGCGGGAGAAACCACAGGAATGGCCATCGGGGCGACCGTGCTCACGATCGTGCTTGCGGCATCCGGCTATCTTGAATCGGTCGCCAACCAGACGGTGACTCAGCCCGATTCGGCGATCGCCGGAATCATCATTAGCTTCAGCATCGTGCCCGCCGTCATCATTGGCCTCTCGCTGCTGACGTTCACGCGCTACCCCCTGCGTCGTCACGACATCGACGACGCCGACAACGACGAGGGCGACTCTGCCGCGACACCCGCCACCACCCCGCACCCCACCAGTGGCCTCACCACCACGGCGAACGATCAGGAGACCCGATGAAGTTCGACCATCAGCCCGCCGATATTCTCGAACGCCTCGCCGAGTTGCGAAGCGCGGATGCTCCCACCCACGGTGGGCGAGTGCTCTCGTACGTCTACGATTCGGGCCTGGCGGAACTCGACGAGCTCGCTGCGAGCGCGATCCGTGCGGTTCAGCCCGTAAACGGCCTCGACCCGACAACTTTTACGTCGGTCGCTGTCATGGAACGTGAAGTTCTTCGTTTTGCTCGTGACCTGCTCGGTGGTGATGAGGATGTCGTTGGCACCGTCACGACCGGGGGAACCGAGAGCTGCCTCTTGGCCGTCAAAACTGCCCGCGACGTATGGCGCGGGGTCGGAGCTTCGGCGCGCACTGGCACGCCGCGACTATTGGCTCCCGTGACTGTTCATGCGGCCTTCCAGAAGGCGGCTCACTACTTCGGACTTCAGCTGGATCTCGTGCCGGTTGGCCCGGGCGGTGACGTTGCTGCGGGCGATCTCATCGCACGCATGGATGATGACGTTGCTCTCGTCGTGGTCTCCGCGCCGAGTTACGCGCACGCAGCGATGGATCCTGTTGTGGAGGTCGCGGCAGCCGCATCCGAACGGGGTATTGCCTGCCACGTCGACGCGTGCATCGGCGGCTGGGTTTTGCCCTTCTGGGAGGGCGTGGAGCCGTGGACCTTTGCAGTTACTGGTGTCACAAGTATCAGCGCTGATCTGCACAAGTTCGGCTACTCGCCGAAGGGTGCTTCGGTGATTCTGCAGCGTGGGCGCGACCGCCAGCGCGAGCAATACTTCGCCACCACTCAGTGGCCCGGTTACCCGATCGTGAATCCCACAATTCTGGGGTCGAAATCGGCTGGCCCTCTCGCCGCGGCGTGGGCAATTATTCAAGCGCTGGGAACCGAGGGGCTCGCCGAGCTCTCTCGCTCCTGTGCTCGGTCTACTCGCATGCTTCGAGACGTCATCGGCGGCATTGAGGGACTTCGCGTTGTGGGCAATCCTGTAGGCCCCCTACTCGCTGTCGCAACGGACGAGTCGGTCGCTGAAGAGCGCCGCGTTGATCCGCATCACTGGGCAGATCAGGTGCGCGAGCATGGTTTCTTGCTTCAGCTGCAGCCCTCTCTCGTGCAAAGCGACGGCAGCACGTTGCCTGCGACAACTCACCTCACGGTAACGCCGGTCACCGCTGAGGTTCTCGACGAATTGAGCGTGGCTCTGACCGCCGCGGGCGACGAGGTTCGAGGCGTGCCTCCTGTCGCCGTTGAGGCGCTGCTCGCCACGTTGCCCGCTGAAGCCCTCGCCGTCTTAGGGAACCCGGATGCTGCCCCGCTCGATTCAGCGTCGGCTGCGGGCATCCTGGGCGCGCTCGGTATCGGTGCAGCCACCGGGGGACTCCCGGATCGGATGGCACCGCTACTCGCCCTCATCTCCGCGATGCCGGCGCCTCTCACACAACGATTGCTCGTCGAACTGCTTGCGCGCCTGGTCGAGCCTGAAGCGACGTAGTTCACTGGCGAGCCGCGAGAGTGGCTGCCAGGCGAGTCACTGGCTCTAGTCGAGAATGGCGGGCCGCGTCATCCACACGTCGTGTTCATCCTGGTCGTAGGGCACGAAGCCGTGACGTTCGTAGAGTCGAATTGCCGGGCTGCCCTGGAGAACCATAAGCCGGAACGGTCGCGCATCGGGGCGGGCGAGAACGTCGGCGAGAGCTCCCGTGCCGATTCCTTGACCGTGAAGACTCGTCGGCAAATAGAAGTGTTCGATCCACCGGGCATCGGTTTCGTGGCGCACCGTGATGCAGCCAGCATCGGCACCGGCTACGTGAATGATCTGGGTGTTGGCGGCGACGAAAGCATCGCTCATCCAGCGCCGAACGCGCACCGGGTCATAGAGTCCGTGGCGTTCCAGATCGTCGCGAAGCACGTCGGCGCGTAACTCAAGCAACCAATCGAGGTCGGCATCGGTGCTGGGGCGCAGAGAAAAGTTCACTTCGGAATTCTACGGCGGGCCGGATGCTGCGGACGCCTGTATGCCGAGAATCGCAGGGAGTGGCTCGTGCGCCTTAGGCAGTGTGCTCGCGCTCGAAGCGCTGGGCTTCATCCACGAGCGCTTTCACGACGGCACGAACGGAGGGGCGTTCGGCACGGTCAGGCCGCAGCAGCGCAGAAATGAGGCGCGACGACGGCACACCCTTGAGCGGCCGGGTGATGAGGCCATTTTCGCGGTCTCGAGTGGTGAAGCGCGGCAAGATCGCAATGCCGTGACCGGCCGCCACGACCGCTTCGACGATGCTGTTGTCTGTCAGCCGCTGAGCAACTTTTGCGGGGGCACCGTTTGCCGCTTCGATGCGTCGAAGAATGCGGTCGAACGGCAGCCCCGAGGGAACACCGATCCAGGTCTCGTCGATGAGGTCAGCGGGAGTGAGGGATGCCTTGCGACCGAGCGGGTGATCTTCGGGCAGCGCGACATCGAGAGACTCCCGCATGAGCGGAACCACGGCAAGCCCACGCTCGGTCCACGAGGGAAGCACGTGGGGAGAGTCGGAGACAACGACGTCGTAGTCGGCGGTCAGGTTGGCGACATCTTCGAGCACCGAGTCTTGGTCATGGCAGTCGAGGGTGAGCCCCGCAAGACGATTGATCGAATGGAAAAGGCCCGGCAGCAACATCTCACCACCCGTGGGGAAAATTGTCATCGTGACTTCACCGCGTGGCGACTCCCGAAAGTCGTTCCAGAGCGCTTCGGCCTTCTCAATAGCGGTGGCGACATCGGCCGCGGTCTGGGCCAGCGCACGCCCGGCCGACGTCAAGACGATGCCTCGGCCCACTCGTTCGGTGAGCGGAATTCCTGCCTCACGCTCCAAGATTTTCAGCTGCTGAGAGACCGCGGATGGCGTGCGCATCGTCGCCTTCGCGACAGCCGTAATGCTGCCGCGGTCGGCCAACTCGCGCAACAGCTCTAAGCGCCTGATCTCCATGTAGTTAGTCTACAAGGTTAGATAAGGAAGATCATCTTGTTCTAAAGGATTGCGGAGCGCCAGAATATAGACATGAACCTCGAACTCATCATCATCGCGGCACTAGCTGCAACCGGTATCGCAGCAACCGTGCGTGCCGTTGCAACCGACGGATACCGTCGCGTGCCCACCCGCCGCTACAACACCATGCCGTAGCCAACCGCCAGTCGGTTTACGCAACACCACAGCATTTCTGCTGTGGTGTTTTTGCGTTAACGCGTGCTGAGCCCGAGCTTGCGGCCGGCAACGCTGCGCTTGTGCGAACGGAGGGTCGCGGCAAGAGCCGTGATGGCTTGAGCTGCCGGATCCGCGGGAGCCGCAATGACCACGGGCACCCCGGCATCACCACCCTCACGCAAAGCAATGCTGAGCGGAACTGACGCGAGCACCGAGACAGGCTCTTCTGGCGTGGAGAGCTTGGCTGCGGCATCCGCCCCACCACCCGAACCAAAGAGTTCAAGCACGCTGCCGTCAGGCTGGGGGAGACCCGCCATGTTCTCAATGACGCCGATCACGCGCTGACCGGTTTGGCGCGCAACGAGCCCGCTGCGTTCCGCAACATCAGCGGCGGCCGATTGCGGGGTCGTGACAACAACCACATCGGAGTGCGGCAGCAACTGCCCGAGCGAGATCGCGACATCGCCTGTGCCGGGAGGAAGGTCAAGCAGCAGGACATCGAGGTCGCCAAAGAAGACATCAGTCAAGAACTGCTGAATCGTGCGGTGCAACATCGGCCCACGCCACGACACGGCCGTGTTGTCTTCGACAAACATGCCAATCGAAATCACCTTCACGTCATAGGCGACCGGCGGCAGAATCATCTCGCCCACCTGCGTAGGCTTTGCGCCGTGCAGGCCGAGCAACCCGGGGATCGAGAACCCGAACACGTCAGCGTCGATCACTCCGACGCGCAAGCCACTCTGGGCAAGCGAGACGGCGAGATTGGCGGTGAGCGTCGACTTGCCCACCCCGCCCTTGCCACTCGTCACGGCCACAATCTGCGTCAGCGAATCCGGCCCGAACTGCATCGTCTTCGGTTTGCCCTTGCGCAGCTTCTCCGTGAGAGCGTCGCGTTGGGCGCGAGTCATCACCGACACGTCTACCGTGACCGCCGTGATGCCGGGCACACGCTCGGTAGCCTCGCGCACATCACGTTCGATCGAGGTTGCAGCCGGGCATCCGACAATCGTCAACGTCAAGCCGACGGATGCCGCCCCCGCGTCGTCGACAGAGACCCCCGAAATCATGTCGAGCTCTGTCACGGGACGTCGAATCTCGGGATCGATCACCGAGGCAAGAGAGGTGAGTACCGCGGCTTCACGTTCAGCGTTCACGCTTCTCCGCGTCTTTAGTCTCGTCGTCCTTTTCTAGCTCCTCGAGCAGAGACCGCAGTTCTGACCTAATGAAATCTTTGCTGGCCAGATCGGTCATGGCCAGTCGTAGCGCGACAACTTCGCGCGCCAAATACTCGGTGTCGTTGAGGTTGCGCTCGGCACGCTGGCGGTCTTGCTCAATCTGCACGCGGTCGCGGTCATCCTGACGGTTCTGGGCCAAGAGGATCATTGGGGCAGCATACGACGCCTGCAACGACAGAATCAGCGTGAGCAGAGTGAAGTTGGTGGCGCGAGGGTCGAACTGAGCATCGAACGGTGCGCTCGTGTTGTAGATCAACCACACGCCAACGAAAGCCGACAAGCCCACCAAGAACCAGGGAGTGCCCATGCCGCGGGCAAAAGCCTCGGAATAGCGGCCCATGCGGTCGCGACTTTCGAACATGCCAAAACCGGTACGCAAACCCTTAGGGCTGTCGAGGCGTGCCTCGTTGCGCTGAGACCGTGGAGTGCGTCGTTTAGCGAATGCCACGTGCTGACCTCCCTGCGCGAATTTCTTTTTGCTGAACGATAGTCAGCGGTCTGGTAGATGTGTCGTCGAAACTGGCCGATTCATCGGTGGTGCTGCGCCAATCATCGGGAAGAAGATGGTCGAGCACGTCGTCAATGGTCACCACCCCAAGTAATCGATGGTTGTCATCAACAACAGGCACCGACACGAGGTCGTAGCTCGCGAGGATGCGCGACACTTCTGCCGCCGTCGTCGACGAGCGCACCGGCTCGAGCGACTGATCAATCAGCGCGCCGAGTCGCTCGTTGGGTGGATAGCGCAACATCCGTTGGAAGTGCACCATGCCAAGCAAGCGCCCTGTTGGTGGTTCGTACGGCGGCAGCGTGACACAGATTGCAGCGCCGAGGGCTGGGGCAAGTTCATGGCGACGGATGAGGGCAAGACCCTCAGCAACAGTCGCGTCAGCAGACACAATGATCGGCTCGGTCGTCATGAGTCCACCCGCCGTATCGGGGGCGTAACTGAGCAAGAAGCGCACATCTTCGGCCTCTTCGGGCTCCATGAGGTCGAGGAGGGTCTCGCCGCGCTCATCGCTGAGGTGGGCAATAAGGTCGGCTGCGTCATCCGGCTGCATCTCATCAAGAACGTCAGCAGCGCGGTTGTCGTCGAGCTTGTTGAGCAGAGCAACCTGCTCGTTCTCGGGCATCTCTTCGAGCACGTCAGCGAGGCGGTCATCGGCGAGTTCTCCCGCGACCTCCATCATGCGCTGCTCGGGCAATTCCAGCATCGCGTTGGCGAGGTCGGCGGGGAGCAGATCAGAGAAGCTTGCAACAAGTTGAGTCGCCGACTGCGCCTCACCCGTTCGTTGATTGTGCTTTATCTCATCCCACTCAGCGAAATCGGTGGGGCCCTTGGCGAAGAGCGGTGATCCGCTGGCTTTGGGGCGGCGCAAGAAGAGTTGGCTAATTTCCCACTCGCCGAGGTCGACCTCTTCGATCGCAACATCCTCGATCTGAGCCTCGCCAGAGCCATCCTGCATGCCCACACGACGGCCAAGGAGTTCTGCCATGACGCGGATCTCGCCGCCGCGCTGCTCAAAGCGGCGCAGGTTCAGTACACCCGTCGTAATAATTTGCCCAGAACCGATACTCGTCACGCGACCAATGGACAAGAAAACATGGCGTTTACCGGGAACTTCAGCGATCATTCCCACAACACGGGGGCTCGCATCGGCTCGCTCAACAACAAGGACATCGCGCACTTTACCGACGCGGTCGCCATTGGGGTCGAAGACAGAGCAGCCCACCAATCGGGCGACGAATACTCTTGAGGTGCTCACAACTAAAACCCTACCCCTGCATGGGACAATGAACTGATGAGTAATTTCAGTGGATTCTCCCGCCGTGCCCCTCTGCAGTCGAGCGTGCCCCGTGGCGACGTGCTCGCTAGCTTCTCCAGCTACACCGATGCCCAAGAGGTAATCAACAAGCTGGCCAAAGCTGAATTCGATGTCAAAGGCATCGCGATCGTCGGTCGTGACCTCACGACGGTTGAAGTGGTGACCGCGAGGCTGAGCTACGGCCGCGCCGCAATTGCCGGTGCCAGCACTGGTGCGTGGCTGGGGCTGTTCTTCGGATTGATCTCGACGATCATCTCGCCCATCACGGCACAGCAGATCGGCATCTTCTTCGCAGCCATCCTTACCGGTGCTGGAATCGGAATGATCTTTGGTGTGGTGAACTACTCGATCACCCGCAAGCGCCGCGACTACGCCGCAGCGTCACAACTGCTCGCGGAACGCTACGACATCATCATTTCCCCCGACCTCACGGCCAAGGCTCACGGAGTCTTGGGAACGTCAGCTGCGGGAATGCCCGGCGTGCACGCAGCGCCGCACGTTCCGACGCCGACCGGGTCACCTACCGCTCCGGAGCCAGAAGCGCCGGTTGACCCTGACGCGCAGCCCAAAGCGTAGGGACTTCGAAACGCAGAGCTGGCGCGCGCCGAGCTTTCGCTGACGCGCGCCTGCACGACTACGAGCGGGCGATCCACGCCTCTACGGCATCCGCTGTGCGCGGAATGTTGACAGACAGGTTCTCGGCACCATCTTCAGTAACCAGGATGTCGTCTTCGATGCGCACACCGATGCCGCGGTATTCCTCGGGAACAGTGATGTCGTCAGGCTGGAAGTAGAGGCCGGGTTCGATCGTGAAGACCATTCCGGGCTCAAGAACGCCGTCGAGGTACATGTCGCGACGGGCAGCGGCGCAGTCGTGAACGTCAATGCCGAGGTGGTGACTTGTGCCGTGCACCATGTAGCGGCGGTGGAATTGCTTGTCCGCCTCTAGCGACTCCTCAGCTGATACGGGCAGCAGTCCCCATTCGGCAGTCTTCTCAGCGATAACCCGCATTGCTTCAGCGTGGATGTCGCGGAACTTGATTCCCGGACGCACAATGGCGAACGCAGCATCCGCAGCCTCGAGCACGGCGTCGTAGACGCGACGCTGTACTTCGGTAAACGTGCCGCTGATCGGCAGCGTGCGCGTGATGTCGGCGGTGTAGTAGCTGTCGAGCTCGATGCCGGCGTCAATAAGAATGAGATCGCCGGGCTTTACCGGCCCATCGTTGCGCGTCCAGTGCAGCACGCACGCGTGGGGGCCGGAGGCAGCGATCGTGTCATAGCCGACAGTGTTGCCTTCGGCGCGAGCACGACGGTTGAACGTGCCCTCGACGAGGCGCTCGCCACGAGTGTGCTCAACGATGTTCGGCAGGTCAGCAACAACATCGTTGAAGCCCATCTGCGTTGCATCGACAGCACCGCGCATTTCAGCGACCTCATACGAGTCTTTCACGAGACGCAGCTCGCTCAAGTTGCGGCTCAGTTCGTCATCACCGTCATGCTCAAGAGCTTCAGAGTCAGCGGCGAGCAGGCGACGGCCGTCTACCTGGTCAGTGACATCGCGGTCAGCGTCACGAACGATCAGCGTTGACGCGTCAACACGATCGAGCACGGCGTCAAAATCGGCCAAGGGGGCAGTCGCGACGCCGAGATCGGTCGCCACGTTGGCGAGGGACGGACGTGGACCGGTCCAGAACTCTCCGACATCCGGGTTCGCATAGAACTCGTTCGTGTCGCGGCCGGCGGCGGGACGGAAATAGAGGGTGGCGTCGTGGCCGCTAGCGGTGGGCTCCATGACGAGCACACTGCCGGCGACAACATCCGAACCCCAGCCGGTGACGTGTGCAAACGTCGAGTGAGCCCGGAACGGGTAGTCGGTGTCGTTCGAGCGCACCTTCGCGGAACCCGCAGGAAGGATGAGGCGCTGGCCGACATGAAGCTGCGAAAGGCGCTCGCGGCGGGCAGCAGCAAACGCGGCTTGCTCGCGGGGAACCACCTCGGCGTCGACTCGCTCAGCCCACCCCGAAGAGATGAAATCAGAGAAGCCCGAAGAGTGGGGCGTCGTAGAACGGTTAGAGGTCGCGCGGGGGCTGGGAGCCGTAGAATCTGCCATACCTCTAGTGTCTCTCGTCGCGCAAGAAAACGCACTATCGCGAGCTACCCTCACGAGTCGCGAACTGCTGCAGCTGCGGCGATTCTGGCTGGGCGATTACTGAGTGCGGGAGAGTGTCGCGAGCACCGGTCGGTGGTCGCTGCCGAACCCATCGTGAGACTCGATGACGCGCATCCCGGTGGTTGTCCACTCGCTCGTGCTCATCACATGATCGATCGGGGCGCCCAGCAGCGCTGGCAACTGGGTTGGCCACGTGCCGACCGCAGCATTGTCGGAGACAGAGGCGGCATCCGTGCAACTACCGAGAGCGAAATCGGCACCGTCGGCCAGCGACGCGTAATGATCAAGTGTCGAGTTGAAGTCGCCGGCGAGGATGACGTTGCTTCCGCGACATTGTTCGGCCAGCCAGTCGAGGTCGGTGCGCCAGTTCGCCATCTCGCCGCGAACAGGGGCGACTGAGTGCACTGCGATAATCGTGGGCATCGTGGGATCTTGAGGAATGGCGACGAGGCTCGGCAGCGTCGATGTTGTTCGGGACTGGAGGTCGACGTCATATTCGCCCAGGTCGACGCTAATCAAAACAGTGGTGGAGCGTGACTTGGAAACCTGGTCGTAGGCGAGCGTGTGCACCCACATGGGCCGGTCGGCCTGTGCCATCAACTGAGCAATCTCGAAGCCCATTTCGCGCGTTGTTTCGGGCAACGTCACAACGTCGGCATCGTTCTCCAACGCCAGATCAGCAATCGCTGTTGCACCGGGTGCATCGCCCAGAGTGTTCCATGACAGCACCGTGACATCGCCTTCGGACTTGGTCTCAAAGCTCGGGCTGCCAAAACCTCGCGTCGACAGAACGATGATCGAGAGTGCGCTGAAGGCTAAACCCACCACGGCGAGTGCTGCCGCGAAACGACGCATCCGCTGCGACAACAGTGCGATGAGTGTCAGCGCGACCACGGCGAGAAAAGCAGCGGCAGCGCTCAACCCGCGCAGGGACACCACTTGAGCGATGCCGACGGTCTGTTCCAGAGAGAACAACTGGGGCCAGGCCACGACAATAAGGGCGGCAGCGGTGGCGAGTATAAAGATCGCCGCGAGGAAGCGTTGAATCATAGCCAGCTGAGCCTAGAGCAATAGGCTTACATAATGCTCAACACCCCGATCGACCTGCACACTCACAGTGCCGTGTCAGACGGTACCGAAACCCCCACTCAGCTGATTCGTTCCGCTGCTCGGGCGGGGCTTGCCACGGTAGCGCTCACTGACCACGACTCAACTGCAGGCTGGCAAGAAGCAATCTCTGCGGCAACCGTCTCGGGAATCAACGTTATTCCGGGTATGGAGCTGAGCACCAACTTCGGACCCGCGAGTGTGCACGTGCTCGCCTACCTCTTCGACCCGCTCGATCGTACGATTGTCAGCGAAACAGCCCGGATCCGCGATGGGCGCTTGCGTCGCGCTGAGCGTATCGTCGAAAAGATCGCCCGCGATTACGATCTGACGTGGGATGACGTGCTCGCCGAATCATCCGACGGCACGACTCTGGGGCGCCCGCACATTGCTGACGCGCTCGTACGCAAAGGGCACGTCGCGAATCGCAGCGCAGCATTCGAAAGCATTTTGCACTGGCAGGGTGGCTACTACGAGAAGTACTACGCGCCCAGTCCGCTTGAGGGGGTGAAGATGATCGTCGGTGCCGGGGGAGTGCCCGTGCTCGCGCATCCGGCCGCCCACGGAAAATACCGACCCATGGATGACTCGGTCATCCGTGAACTCGTTGATAACGGGCTCTTCGGCCTTGAAGTGCACCATCGCGACAACACTGACGAGGGCAAGGCCTGGTTGATGACCGTCGTGAAAAAATTTGGGCTCGAAGTCACCGGCTCCAGTGATTATCACGGTGAAGGTAAGCCGAACCGACTCGCCGAGAACACAACCGCCCCCGAGGTTGTGGAGAAACTTATCGCCAGAGCGACAGGCTCGAAACCGTACATTGTGGGCGCTAACCCCGCCGAGGAAGAGGAAAAATGAGCACCAACGCCGAACAGTGGAACGCACTCACTCCCGAATTGCTCCGCAGCCGGGGAAGCAACAAGTGGACCGCGCCTGAAGGCGAACTGCTGTGTGCCGGTGTCGCCGAAATGGACTACGGCACCGCCCCCGCCGTGCTTGAGGAATGGGCCGCGGTCGCCGAGCGATTCGGCTTCGGCTACCCCGATGAGTCAGTCGCCCTCGAAATGAACGCGGCGACAGCGAAATGGCACCATGAACAGTACGGCTGGGAGGTGGATGCCGCTCACGTGCACCCGCTGCCCGACGTGCTCACGGGGCTCAAGCTGGCCATCACGCAGTTCAGTGCGCCTGGAGCGGCCGTCATCGTGCCGACTCCCGCGTACATGCCGTTTCTGACAGTGCCCAAGGACCTAGGCCGCGACGTCATCGAGTCGCCAATGCTGCGCGGCGACGACGGCAGCTTCGCCCTCGATCTCGACGACATCGCTCGACACTTCGCTGCCGGCGCCAACCTGCTCATTCTTGCCAACCCCGGTAATCCGACCGGCAAGGTTTACTCCCGTCAAGAGCTCGTTGCGCTCGCCGACGTTGCCGATGCCCACGGTGCACGCGTCTTCAGCGACGAGATCCACTCGCCCCTCACTCTCTTCGGCAACAAGCAAGTACCGCTCGCAAGCGTCTCGGATGCCGGCGCGCGCGTCGCGATCACCGCCACGAGCACGTCGAAGGCGTTCAACTTGCCCGGGCTCAAGTGCGCGCAGATCATCCTCAGCAACGATGCCGACCGTGCACAGTGGGATTCACTGAACTGGCTCGAGACACACGGTGCAAGCACACCCGGGATGAAGCTCAACACCGCCGCCTATCTCGGTGGCGAGCCGTGGTTGCGCGAAGTGCGCGAATACATCGAAGGCAACATCGAGTTCGCGCGAGCGGCGCTCGCCGAGCACTTGCCCGAGGCACGCATGGCCCCGATGCAGGGCACCTATCTGGCGTGGCTCGACTTGCGCGCCTACTCGGATGAGCCGGAACTTGCGGAGATGCTGGCCGAGAAGGCGGGCATCCGAGTCAATGGAGGTGTGGGCTACGGTGCTGTCGGCGCTGGCCATATTCGTGTGAACTTGGCGACGTCGCGCCCGATTCTTGAGCGGATTATCACGCAGCTTGCCGCGGCGATGTTGGCTTAGAGCGCTTCGGCTGTCTCGCGCCACTCGGCGAGGGACAGCCGGTGTTCTAGAGAATCGAGGATGAGCTCTAGACCGATCTCAAACTCGTTTGAATAGTTGTAGCCGGGCAGCATCGCGTGCCCGATAGCCATTTCGGTCAGATGGGGAAACTCACCGACGGGCATGTCGGTGACGATTGCTTCGGCGACTTCGGTGAGCTCTTCTGAGCTGTCGAACGGCAGACTGAGTTCTTGAAGCACGAACCCGTAGATGTAGCTGTCGAGAGCAGAAAAAGCGTGAGCGGCTCCGGCGATGGAGAAGCCGCCGGCGCGAAGCACGCCGATTACCGCGTCGTGGTGGCGGAGTGTGGCGAGTCCCGGGTCGCGGCGGGAATCCATGAGGCCGATGGCCCAGCGATGGCGCACGAGCACGTTCCGGGCGGAGACTGCGCGGGCGTGCATCGCAGTGCGCCACCCGTGTTGCGTGGTGGGGAGGTCGATTTCGGCGAAGACGAGGTCAACAAGGCCGGTAAGGATCGCCTCTTTATTGGGTACGTGGTAGTAGATCGACATCGCCTCGACCCCAATGCGGTCAGCCAACTTTCGCATGGTGAGCGCGTTGGAGCCTTCCGCATCAGCAAGTTCGAGGGCTGCAGCGAGCACAGCATCGCGAGTGATGGGGGTGCGTTTCTGCGCTGAGCGCGCTTTGTTTTTTTCCGGCACTACTCCTGTGCTCCTTTCGTCGAGCTCTTGACTATCTTACTGCGTAAGGTAGTCTTACAGCGTAAGGTCACTTGAGAGGAAACCATGACCAGTCCCGAAATCGACCGTCCAACTCCCGAGACACCACGTCAGCGCGTGTGCATTGTCGGCATCTCCGGCAAGCTCGGCCAGTATCTGGCCACCCACGCCCTGGATCGCGGCTACGAGGTCGTCGGTGTATGCCGCCCCAAAAGTGTGTCGAAACTCGAACACTTCGGCGATCGAATCACGGTGCTCCCCGGCGAGACCTCCGATCGCAGCGTCATCGAGCAAGCAGTCGCGGGGTGCACAGCGGTTCTGACAGTGCTTGCGCCGTGGGGTGTGCGGGACTACTCGTCGCGCACCGCGCAGGCCGTACTCGACTATGCCCCCGGTGATGCCCGGCTCATCTTTTCGTGCGGCTGGCACGTGCGTGCGAGCGCTCACGATTTTTACTCGCGTCGGTTCCTTGCCACCGTTGCCGTCGCATCCTGGCTCGCTAAGGCGGTCCGGGCTGTGGACGTCGCTGACCAAATTCGTGCAGCCGAGCGCATCTTCGCTAGCGCTTCACGCTGGACGCTCGTGCGGGGAAGTGACCTCGAAGAGGGCCCGAGTGAGGGGCTGCCCGTGTGGAGCTCTGCAGTCGGTTCGCCGATCTTGGAGAGCAATCTCACGCGCCGTACCGACTTTGCCCTCTTCATGGTTGAGGCCATCACCAACGACGCCCTCATCGGCCAAGCACCAGCAATCGTTGGATGCCGCAGCGAATCCGCCCTCGCGCAGCAATCGGCGAGCGTGCCACACTGATCGCATGAGCGTTGTCGAGAACTCCAAACTGACCATCGTGGGTGCCGGGAGCGTGGGCGCGAGTGCTGCTTACGCCGCTCTGATCAGGGGGTCGGCCCGGCAGATTGCGCTCTACGACATTGCGACCAAGAAGGTGGATGCCGAGGTGCTCGATCTCGCCCACGGTACGCAGTTCACAGGGTCGAGCCAGATCATCGGCGGTAGTGACATTTCTGTCGCTGCGGGCTCACACGTCGTTGTCATTACGGCGGGAGCCAAGCAGAACCCCGGCCAGACTCGACTCGAGCTTGCTGATGTCAACGCTCGGATGCTCGGCTCGATGATCCCGCAACTGATGGAGGTCGCGCCCAACGCCATCTACGTGATCGTCACGAACCCCTGCGACGTACTTACCGTGCTCGCGCAGGAGCAGTCCGGGCTGCCCCCTGAACGACTCTTTGCCTCGGGCACTGTGCTCGACACTTCCCGACTGCGCTGGAAGCTTGCGGAGCGGGCCGGAGTGTCGCCCTCCAGCGTTCACGCCTCAATCATCGGTGAGCACGGTGATTCAGAGTTTCCGCTGTGGTCGCGAGCCACGATTGGCGGTGTTCCCGTTCTCGAATGGCAGCGTGACGGGCATCCGCGCATGACAGAAGCTGAGCTCGACGAGATCGCGATCGGAGTTCGCGACGCCGCCTACAAAGTGATCGAAGGCAAGGGAGCGACCAACTACGCGATCGGTTTATCGACGGCGCACATTGTTGAAGCAATTCTTGGCGACAAGCATTCGGTCATGCCGGTGGCGCCGGTGCTGACCGATTTTCATGGAATCAGCGGTGTCGCGCTCTCGGTGCCGTGCATCGTGAGCGCTTCGGGAGCTACCCCAATCAAAGAGACCACGTTTAGTGAGAAAGAACTGCGGCTTCTCACCGAGTCAGCGTCGGCACTCCGTGGTGCTGCGGAGTCACTTCGAGCGTAGGGGTGACCTCGCGCGAGATCGTACCCCGGCAATCCTCGATGACGTCGCGCAGAAGTGCTCTCAATCGCTGATTGACGTCGGGGGTGCACGCGTTAGCGATTCCGACTACAGACGTGCGGATGATCGACTCAATCATTCTCGTGACCGCACGACCGTGGCCGTCGACGCGATACTCCGCGCTGAACTTTTTCGCCCACTGCTCTGCTGCGGGAGCCTGAGCGAAAGCCGAGGCAACCCCATTCGCGAGTTCAGAGCCGTCAGCGGGCTCGAGTTCTGCCAGTCGCGCTTGAGCGGCCATGATGCCGACGGCGAGAGCACGTTGACGGCCCTCGCTGGCCACAGGCAGGGCCGATATCGCGGCGAGCAGTGCGACGCGGAGCTCGACTCGAGGGTCGGTGCTTGTCACGCCGATCACTGACGGGATGAGGTCAGCTAGTTCTGAGCGGTACTGGTCTGACGTGCAGTCGTTGACGAGTCGTGCGAGGAGAGCGAGCGACGGGTGCGTGCACGCGGGGTGATCGCTCCACTTTTCTCCGGCGAGGTAGGAGGCAAACTCCATGAAACATCCACCTCGGCGTGGAGTTCGATGCCGCCCCACCGAGAGAACAGGCATGAAGTCCGGCAGATAGTTCTTCTCGTGCGCCAACATTGTTTCTCCTCCGTGGCTACCGCGCTGTGAGGAACATTTTTTCTATTGTGCGCCTGTTGTGGCCATAAAACCAGTGCCTTAAACAGCCGTCCGCTTCAATGCAGAAAGCCCCGCACAAAGTGCGGGGCTTTCTTTTCACAGTTGAGGCTGGAGCGAACTAGGCGGTGGGGGGAGCGCTCGGTGCGCCTTCGCTGCCGCCGCGGCGACGACGAGTGCGTTTGCGGCGAGCAGGAGCTCCGCCGTCGTGCGTGCCGCCACCTTCGGGGCGAGTGTTGTCGTCAGCGGCGCGTGCGCTGGCGACCGAACCGCCCTCGCTCGAGCGCGATCCTGAACCGGATGCCGAACCAGACCCTGAACGGGTGCGGTTACGAGGCGGACGCGACGAGTCGGTTGAGCGCTGTGAACCACGACCGCCGCCTGATCCCGATCCGGAACCTGAAGCGGCGCCACTGGCGCGGACAACTGGCGCGTGAGAGCCAGGAAGGCGTCCCTTGGTTCCCTCAGGAATGTCGAGGTCGCTGAAGAGGTGCGGGCTCGACGAGTAGGTTTCGACGGGCTCGGGGATGCCCATTTCGAGCGCCTTGTTGATGTGCGTCCACTTGAGCATGTCTGCCCAGTCCACGAACGTGACAGCAACACCGGTCTTGCCAGCACGGCCGGTACGACCGGCGCGGTGCAGGTAGGTGTCGTGGTCGTCAGGGATGGTGTGGTTGATGACGTGGGTGACGTCGTTGACGTCGATGCCTCGTGCCGCAACATCCGTCGCGATAAGAATGTCTTTCTTGCCGGCCTTGAATGCGGCCATGGCGCGCTCGCGCTGCTCCTGGTTGAGGTCACCGTGCACGGCGGCGGCGTTGAAGCCGCGGTCGTTGAGCTCTTCAACGAGTTTGGCTGCTGCACGTTTGGTGCGCGTGAAGATCACGGTCTTGCCGCGGCCTTCAGACTGCAGGATGCGCGCGATGACTTCGTCTTTATCGAGGTTGTGTGCGCGGTATACGACGTGCTTGATGTTCTTCTGCGTCAGTCCCTCATCGGGGTCAGTGGCGCGGATGTGGATCGGCTTGTTCATGAAGCGACGAGCGAGAGCCACGATCGGGCCGGGCATCGTTGCGGAGAACAGCATCGTGTGGCGGGTGGGAGAAGTCTGAGCAAACAGCTTCTCGATGTCGGCGAGGAAGCCGAGGTCGAGCATCTTGTCTGCCTCATCCAGAACCATCACCTTGATGTCTTTGAGGGAGAGCATGCGTTGGCTTGCGAGGTCGAGCAAACGACCAGGCGTTCCGACGATGACTTGTGCGCCGGCCTTGATCTGTTCGACCTGACCTTCATAGGCCTTGCCGCCGTAGATTGCGGCGATCTTGGTTGAGCGGTTGGATGCTGCGAGCACGAGGTCTTCAGCTACCTGAACACACAGTTCGCGAGTGGGCACCACGATGAGTGCCTTCACCCCGGGCTCAGGGTCGGTGCCGAGAGACTGCAGCACGGGAAGCCCGAAGCCGAGGGTCTTGCCGGTACCTGTCTTGGCCTGACCAATAATGTCTTGACCGGCGAGGCCCATGGGAATGGTTTGAGTTTGGATCGGGAACGGTTCGAGGATGCCCTTGGTTGCAAGAGCATCGACCATGTCCTGATCGATGTTGAGTTCTGAAAATGTCACGTATGAAGCCCGTCTAGGTGCGATGCGCCCTTTTTGACCTGGGGCGCCGGACCCCCTCCAGATTCGGGGGGATGCCCGCAGTTTAGCGGGTTGCGCTGGGCTGAAGCCGTGAAGCCGGGCGGCGAGGCGAGTCGTTGCAGCCGCGCCTAGCACAAAGACGCTCTAAGCTAGCTGCGTGGTTAAGTGGTTTTCGCGCAAGCCAGGTCGCATCGAAGTGCCTCGCCTTCGGTCACGATCTGACGTTTCCGCGACTGAAAAAGTAGCCCTAGCGGAGTTCGCTCCCGACACTCTCGCCTTCCTCGGCCGCGCAGCCTATGTGCAATTGATGATCTTCGAAAACCTTTCGCGAGTGATTTCGACGGCGCCAACGACGGCCGCCAAAACAGCAATCGGCAAAGCCGCCGAACTGTCAATGGCGAAGCACCGCAAGCTGGTCGACGAGATTACGAAGGCTGGCGGCACGCCCGCCGAAGTGATGGATTCGTTCACTGACGAGGTCGACGAGTTTGACCGCATAGCTCGCGGCGCTGACTGGTACGAATCATTGCTCTCGGCGTATTTGAGCGCCGGTTTCTTCGACGACTTTTATGCTCGCCTTGCGGCGGGGCTCCCCACCGAATCTCACGCGCGGCTTGTTGAAGTGTTTCGTGCAGAGTCGGGCGAGAAAGTTCTCGCCGAGTTCTTGCAGGCAGCAATAGACGCCAACCCGCGGCTCGATTCTCGACTCGCCATGTGGGGCCGTCGTCTCATGGGCGACATGATGTTGCTTGCACGGTCTGCGCTGGTCTTCCCCGACCACACTCGCACCACCGAAGCGCAGGTCGAACCTGTCTTTACCGAACTCGTGGCTGCGCACACGCGTCGAATGGACGCGCTCGGTCTGACCGCCTAGTTGCGGCGCGAGAGTGCTTCGAAGGCACGCGCATCGGCGGCTTCGCGGTGGCGCGGAAGCAGAATCGCGGTAGCGAGAGCTGCACCTACACCGGCGATAAGGCTGGCAACCCAGATCCAGGTTCCGTCGAAGGTGAGGCCGACCCAGACAAGGGCGACCCAAATCGTCGCGGTAACGGCAGCGCCCACGGCGGGCAGCAACGCCATTCCGTACATGCCGCGCGAGGGCAGCAGGTAGCGCACGATGGTCGCGAGCGATGCACCGATAACGGTGACGAACAGCAGTTCCACTGTTAGGCCACGAAACCGATGCGGCGCGACTCTTCTTCGCCAAGTTCGACGTAGGCCACGGCCGCGGTCGGAACGATGTAGAGCTTGCCCTTGGCGTCGCGCAGGCTCACGTACTTGGCATCCGAGTTCAATGCCTCGGCAATGATCGACTCAACCTCGCTCGACGACTGTGCCGACTCGAAGTTGATCTCACGGGGGCTGTTGTTGATACCGATGCTTATGTCCACGAACACAGATTACGACACAACGCGAGTCGATGAATGTCCCGTTCACTGTCAGCGCATCCCGATAACGTTGATTCATGGTCACCTTGCCCCCAGAGCCAGCGGATGCCGCGGCAAACGCACCGCTGAATCTCGACGATTCGCAGCGGGCGGTTGTTGACCTCGCTGACGACATGAGCGCAGTGGTTGTTGGCGCGCCGGGCTCAGGTAAAACCGCGACTCTTGTGGAGCTGGTGGCGCAACGTGTGCACGCGCGCGGGTGGTCTCCTGAACAGATTGTGGTGCTTTCGGCTACTCGACACAGCGCGACGGCACTGCGTGATCGTCTTGCGGCACGCATTGACGCGCCAACGCTTGGGCCGATGGCTCGCACCGCCAACTCCTTGGCTTTTGAGGTCATTCGTGAGGCTGCCGCGGTCGCCGGAGAGGGCGCTCCGACCCTGTTGACGGGTGCTGAGCAAGACCAGATCATTGCCGACCTTCTCGCGGGTGAAATCCTTGACGGCACGGGGGCACCCTGGCCAGCGCACCTCGATACGGAGGTTCGCCGGCTTCGAGGGTTCCGCACCGAGTTGCGAGATCTCATGATGCGCTGTGTCGAATTCGGAGTCACTCCCGAACAGCTGGCGGCGCTGGGCGAACGCACCGATCGGCCGGAATGGGTGGCGGCATCCGCGTTCATTTCGGTCTACGACGCTGTGAAGGCGAATTACCGCGACCGGCACTTCGACGCCAGTGAGTTGCTTGCCGAGGCTGCCGTGCTCATTGAGGGCGGTCATTACGCTGCGATCGACCGACTGCGGCTTGTCGTTGTGGACGACGCTCATGAACTCACCGAGGCCACAATTTCGCTTGTGCGAGCTTTGGCGTCGCGAGGCATCACGATCATCGGTTTTGGGGATCCCGACCTGACAACGGGTTCCTTCAGGGGCGCTCAGCCGGCTGTGCTCTCGCGGTGGGCTCGTCGCCTTGAGCTAGAGAAGTGTCAGACGCTGTTCTTGTCTTCGGTCCATCGGCATAGTGAGCAGTTGCGGCAGACCGTCACGGCTCTCACCGAGCGCATCGGTGTCGCGGGGCTCATTGAGCAGCGCAAGTCGCCTGCGGTCGCGACGACAGCATCGAGCATCCACAGTTTTCAGTTGTCGACACCGGCAGAAGAGGTCGCCTTTATCGCGCGGCACTTGCGCGAAAAACACGTCTTGGAGTCGGTGCCGTGGTCGCGCATGGCTGTCATCGTGCGCACGGGTTCGCTCATTCCTTCGCTCGCGAGACAATTGCGCACCCTCGAGGTCGTGACGAGTGTGTCGAGCGCGCGAAGTGCTGTGCGTGATGAATTCAGTGTGAACGGGCTTATCGTGTTGCTCGAGTTGGCGCTGGAACGTCGACCTCTGGATGCCACGGCGGCCGTTGAGTTGCTGTGCAGTTCTGTTGGTGGTTTCGATGCTGTCTCGTTGCGTCGACTCAAGGCAGCGCTGCGTCACGAGGCACTCGGTGCGGAGATTTACGACTCGGCAGATGAGCTCATCGCTCAAGCCATGGCGGCACCCGCGGGGTTCATCACAATAGATAACCGGGTCGCGCGGCAGGCTGCTGCCGTGGCGAAGAACCTGCGCGAGACGGCGGCGGCCGGGGCAGCGGGCGACACTATCGAAGAGCTTCTCTGGGGTGCCTGGCAGCGCAGCGGGCTTGCTGATCGGTGGTTCGAGCAAGCGCTCGGCGCTGGGGTTGTTGCTGAAGAAGCCAACCGCCACCTTGATGCCGTTGTGGCCCTGTTTTCCTCGGCCAAGCGTTTTGTGGAGCGTCGACCGGATGCCCCAGCGAACGTTTTTCTCAACGAATGGCTTTCGGCAGACGTCGCAGAAGACACGCTCGCTGCTCGCTCGATCGTGGACTCTGTGACGGTCGGAACGCCGGCATCCGTGATTGGTCACGAGTTCGATGTTGTCGTCGTCGCCGGGGTGCAAGAGAATGTGTGGCCCAACCTTCGGGTGCGTGGCTCCCTCCTCGGCGCGCACGATCTTCCACGCGTCCTTGCAGGGGAGCAGCTTGCTGTCGCGGACCGTCGGCGCGAAGTGCTGCACGACGAATTGCGCATGTTCGCCCAGGCGGTCTCGCGCGCTACGAGCGAGGTGCTCGTGACTGCCGTGGCGGGCGACGACAATATGCCTTCCCCGTTCCTGACCCTCATTCCCGAACCGGACGAACCCGTGCGCTCGCGCCCTCCCCTCAGTTTGCGTGGCCTCGTGGGCGTGCTGCGCCGCGAACTGACGACGGGCGTGCATCCCGAAGCCGCTGGCTCCTCTTTGGCGCGTCTCGCCGCCGAAGGCGTCCCGGGCGCTGAACCCGGTTCGTGGTACGGCCTGCGAACTCCCAGCACTACCGAGCCCCTTATCGACCTCACTGAACCGGATGCCGAAGTGCGGGTTTCGCCCTCGCGCATGGAGTCCTTCGAAACCTGCCCGCTGCACTGGGCTATCGACCAGTTGGGAGGGTCAACGTCGAACACGGCGTCGAACCTCGGCACGCTCATCCACGGCGTCGCGGAGACGGCCACCGATTTCAGCGCCGAGGCGCTCTTCGCCGCTGTCGAAGATCGCTGGGGCGAAATGAGTTTCGAAGCCAGTTGGCAGTCGGAGGCCGAGAAGCTACGGGCGAAGAAGCTCACTCAACACCTCGCGACCTACTTGCGCGATTTCGCGGCTAATGGGGGAGAACTCATCAGCAACGAGATGAAGTTCGAACTACCGCTCGAATACGCGCTACTGAGCGGAAAGATTGACCGCGTCGAAAAATATGGCGGCACAACCGCCGTAATTGTGGACCTCAAGACCGGCAAGAACGAGCCATCGACCGACAAGGCTGTTGCCGATCATCCGCAACTGGCGGCGTATCAACTGGCGTTCGCTTCGGAGGCGATCGAGGGAGTGCCCAAGGGACTCGAGAATGGCGGCGCCAAGCTCGTAGTGCTTTCACCCTCCGCGAAGACTCGCGACTATGTCGACCCCAAGCAGCAACCGATGACCGATGAGGAGCTCGAACTGTTCCGACAGCGAGTTGTAGACGATGCCCGCGGAATGGCCGCCAGCGTCTTCGTGGCGCGCGTCAGCAGTCACTGCACCGATCCGTGGAGCTTCGGCAATTGCCGCATCCATGTAGTGCCGGCGGTGAGCGCTCGATGATCTCTTCTGTTGACCTCGCTGGTCTCATGGGCATCCATGCTCCAACCGCCCAGCAGCAAGTCGTGATCGAAGCCCCTCTCTCACCCGCACTCGTTGTCGCGGGCGCTGGCAGCGGCAAAACCGACACGATGGCCAGTCGTGTGGTCTGGCTCGTCGCCAACAACTTTGTGAGCCCCGACCAAATCTTGGGCCTCACGTTCACGCGCAAAGCGGCGGGTTCGCTCAGCAAGCGAGTGAGCGAGCGGATTGCGATTCTGCGCGACGTGCAAAACCGGCACCCCGAGCGGTTCGATGCGACGCCCGAGACTGCCTCGATAGAGTTCGATCAGCCGACAATCTCCACGTATAACTCTTTCGCTAGTGCCCTTTTTAGTGAGAACGCGCTGCTCATTGGGCGCGAACCCGAATCGACGCTGCTCAATGACCCTTCGTCGTGGCAGCTCGCCCGCAAGCTAGTGGTTGCGAGCACGGATGATCGGCTCGTGGGGCTCGAAAAATCCATCAATGGCCTTACCGAGGCCGTGCTCGACCTCAGCCACGCTCTGAGCGATAACGTCGCTCACGCCGATGAGGTCGCCGCCTACGCCCAGCGCTTCACGCAGATTTCAGAGCTTCCCTATGCCGACACGGCGCGCAAAAAGACCCCCTACGCTTCCGTGACCGATGCGGTCAACGAGATTGGTTCGCTCGCCCCCTTGCTTGATCTAGCCGTGCAGTATGCGCAGCAGAAAAGGGCTCAAGGCTTGCTCGAGTTCAGCGACCAAGTGGCGCTGGCGCTCGAAGTTGCCGAGAGGTCACAGGATGTCGTCGACCACTACCAAGATCGCTATCGCGTTGTGCTGCTTGATGAATATCAAGACACGAGCGTTGTACAAACCCGGCTGCTCGCGCGCCTCTTCGGCAACCACTCGGTGATGGCCGTCGGCGACCCGCACCAGTCGATCTATGGCTGGCGTGGAGCGAGTGCGGCCAACCTGGCCCGCTTCAGTCGCGACTTCACGGAGAACGCCGATGCGCACTACTTTGCACTCTCCACTAGCTGGCGCAATGCGACGTCGGTGCTCGACGCTGCCAACGTGATCGTTGAGCCGCTCAGCGCGCGTTCGCCCGTGCGGGTGGAATCTCTCGGTGCTCGCCCCAACGCACCCGCTGGCTCTGTCGACGCGTATTACTACGAACACATCGATGAAGAAGCGACGGGCGTCGCCACGTGGTTCGCGCGCGCTCTCGCCCCGCAAGCGTGGAACCACTACAACCCTGACCCGGATGCCGCCGCCCCCGAACCGCCGACCGCCGCCATCCTGTTCCGGCGCCGCAGCGACATGGATCGCTTTGCCACGGCGCTCGGCGCCCAAGACGTTCCGTACCACGTGCTCGGAATCGGCGGCCTCCTGTCGACCCCCGAAATTGTTGACCTCGTCAGCGCGCTCACCGTCATTCACGACCCGAGTGCGGGCTCCGAACTCATCCGCCTTCTCTCGGGTGCGCGCTGGTTGATCGGTACGCGTGACCTGCAAGCCCTGGCCGACCTGTCGCGGTGGCTGCTGAGCCGCTCTGTCTCCCAACACGAGTTGAGTGACGACGTGAAGCAGCGGATGCGGGACTCCGTTGCCGTCGATGATTCGGCATCCATCGTCGATGCTCTCGACTTCGTCGGAGAAGCCCCTGCCGGCCATTCGCAGCTGGAGAAATTCAGCTCCGAGGGCCTGTCGCGACTGAAAGATGCAGCCAAGCAATTGGCGTTCTTCCGCTCGCGGGCCGGGCTCGAACTCGGCGACCTTGTGCGCCTGCTCGAACAAGAACTGCTTCTCGACATCGAAGTCGTGGCGAGTCGCCCTCAAGCGCAAGGCATGGCCAATCTCTATGCCTTCCATGACGAGCTTGCCGGGTTCCTCGCGAGTGATGATCAGGCCAACCTCGGCAGCTTCCTCGCGTGGCTGCGGCGTGCCGCGCAGCAAGACATGATGGGCCCTCGCAGCGACGATGCTGAAGCGGGCACAGTGCAATTGCTCACCATTCACGCCTCCAAGGGCTTGGAATGGGATCTCGTGGCAGTGCCGCGACTCGTCGACGGCGAAGTGCCGGCAACTTCCCGAGAAGGCAAAGGCTGGGTCTCGTTTGGCAAGTTGCCCTTCGCCTTCCGAGGCGATGCTGCCGAACTGCCCGAGCTCGACTGGGAGAACGCGCAATACCAGTCCGACTTTGACGGTTCCCTCAAAGAGTTCAAAGCAGCATTGGCGGACCGCCACCAAGCCGAAGAACGTCGACTCGGCTACGTTGCGATTACTCGCGCTCGAGACAACCTGCTGCTTACCGGATCGTTCTGGTCGAGCCGCAGCAAACCTCAAGCACCGAGCACCTTCCTGCAAGAACTTGAAGAACACGAGTTGATTGGCGAGCTGCCGAGCGACCCCGTCAACGATGAGAACCCCACGCTCAACGATGTTGTTGACCCGCTGTGGCCCTTTGATCCGCTCGGCAATCGTCGGGCGAACGTCGAAGCTGCCGCCCAGCTCGTGACGACAGCTGACCCTGGCGCAGAGGGGCTGTGGGCGCACGAGATCGACCTGCTACTCGCCGAGCGCGCCCGTGCCGCGAGCGATGCCCGACGCACTCCGCTGCCACAGCGCATCCCTGCTTCACGGTTCAAGGACTACATCGCTGACCCCGAAGCCGTCGCGCTCTCGCTTCGCCGCCCCATGCCAGAGAAGCCGTACCGTGCAACGCGACTGGGAACCCAGTTTCACGAATGGGTCGAATCTCGTTTCGGGTCTTCGGCATCCGCCGAAACGCTCGACGCGTTTGCGCTCGAGCTTGACGGCACCGACGACGATAGTGCTGCGGATGCCGCGAAGCTCGCCGAGCTGCAGGCAACGTTCGAGCGCTCAGCGTGGGCCACGCGGCAACCCGTTGATGTCGAAATCGAGATCCACGTTCCCTTCGGCGACCGCGTTGTCATCTGCAAAATTGACGCGGTGTATGCCGACGGCGACCGCTTCGAAATTGTCGACTGGAAGACCGGGCGAGCACCCCGCGACGAAGCCGACCTGAAAGCTAAGCAACTACAACTCGCGTTGTATCGTCTTGCCTACGCACAGTGGAAGGGAATTCCACCGGAGAACATTGATGCCGCGTTCTACTTCGTTGCCGACGACACAGTCATCCGCCCTCCGCATATCTCGAGCGAGAGCGAACTGCGGGAAGCCTGGGCGAACTCCGTTGGCGCCGCCGATAGTTTCGGCGGCTAGCGGAAGCATCCGAGGCAGACGTAGAGGCGGTGTGTGCGGTGCCTGACCGCGTCACGCTGGCGCCGCTGCCCCTACGCTCGCCCCTACGCTCGCCGCTGCACCGGTCGACTCAGGATGGCGGTGCTGAGCGCTTCGACGGGCTCGCGAGCCGCCATCGGGTTATCGAGCAGCACGAAGTCGACATCGCCCAGCTCGGGCAACTCGAACGAGGCAGGCACTTGCGCAAGATCTGGCGGGATGAGGGACTGCGGAAACACTGCGATGCCGATTCCCGCCCGCACCGCAGCAAGGGCTCCATTGACTTCTTTCACATTGCAGGTGATTCGCCAAGTGCGTCCTTCAGCTTCGAGAGCGCGCATCGCATAGGCGCGACCCAGGCTGGGAGCTTGATAGGCGATCAGAGGAACAGGGGAGCCCGCTTCTAACGTGACGCTCTTATGGCCCAGCCACACCATTCGGTCGCGGCGCACGAGTCGACCGCCCTCGGTGCCGGTGTCTTGCTTGACGAAGATTAGATCGAGTTGCCCGGCCTGGAGGCGACGAACGAGGGTGCCGCTCTGGCTCACGGTGAGTTCGAGATTGATATGAGGATAGAGCTGGCGAAAATCCCTGAGGATTCGCGGCAATTGCGTGAGCGCCAAGTCGTCAGCGGATCCAAAGCGAAGTCGCCCGCGCATAGCGGAGCCGGTGAAGTACTTCACGGCCTGGTCTTGCGCAGCCAAGATGGCTCGGGCAAAGCCGAGCATCGCTTCACCGTTGTCGGTGAGCGAAACCGCGCGCGTATCGCGCACGACGAGAATGCGCCCAGCGGCGGTTTCGAGTTTGCGAATGTGTTGACTGATCGTGGGCTGGCTCAGTTCAAGGGCGCGTGCGGCATCCGTGAAGCTACGGTTCTCGGCGACGGCGACGAATGATTTCAGCAGTACAGGATCGAACATAATGCTCCATTACGAAACGTAATTGAATTTATAGGCTCGATTATGCAGCGAAATGACAGGCGAGACAATACGGTTGAAGGTGTGAGCATGCCATCTGAGACGTCCCCAGCGACAGTTCCCATCTCGGCGGTCATGCAACGACCGCTGTGGCGCGACACGTTTAGCTCCTTGCGGCTCCACAACTACCGCCTTTACGTGATCGCACAATTCATCGCATACACCGCGTCGTGGGTGCAGCGCATTGCGGTTGACTGGCTCGTTCTCGAGCTCACCGGCAACGTTGCTCTCGTCGGGCTGACGATCGCGATCCAGTTCACACCGACAATCGTTCTCGGTGCCTATGCCGGCGTCATCGCCGATCGCTTCGACAAGCGCGCCACGCTCATGGTCGCGCAATCGATTATCGGGCTCCTTAGCCTCGCGCTCGCCATCATCACGATTACAGGAGTGGCGCAACTGTGGTTGGTGTATTTGCTCGTCCTCCTGATGGGCATCATCCAGGTGTTCGATAACCCGGCTCGCGCTGTCTTTGTCAACGAATTGGTCGGGCCACGCCACTTGCGCAACGCAATCAGCCTCAATGCCTCGATCTTCCATTCCGGGGCATTCCTCGGGCCAGCGCTCAGCGGCGTGCTTATCGTTGCCGCGGGTTCTGGCTGGGCAATCGGCATCAATGCTGTCGCTGTCGTCATCGGCGTCATCATTCTGGCTTCGATGCGCAAGAGCGAACTGCTGATCGCGCCTCGAGCTCCCGAATCTAAAGGACAAATCCGCGAAGCCATTCGCTATATCAAGGCGAAGCCAACGCTGTTCTGGACAATGATCATGGTGTTTGTCGTCGCCGTCTTCGGTATGCCCATGCCGACTCTGCTCGCGGCCATGGCCAACACCGTCTACGACACCGGGGCCAGTGGGTATGGGCTTTACAACTCGCTCGCCGCGATTGGTGCGCTGCTTGGAGCGCTCGCTTCAGCCCGTCGCGCGAGTCTGCGCTTGCGCACGATTATCTTCGGGGCGGTGCTCTACGGAGTCATGATGATGCTCGCGGGAATCGTGCCGATCTACGGACTATTCCTTGGCGTTCTGATTGGTGTCGGTCTCAGTCGACTCCTGCTCATGACGGCGGCCGAAACCATGGTGCAATTGTCGTCGAACCTCGTTATCCGCGGCCGAGTGATGGCTTTTTGGGTCATAGTGATTTTGGGTGGCCAGGCTGTTGGCGGGCCGCTCATGGGCACGATTGCCGAACTGTGGGGGGCCAAGCTCGCTTTCGTGATCGCCGGCGGAGTTCCCGCTGCTGTCGCGATTGGCATCGCTATCGTGCTCGCACGATCTGGTCGACTCACCGTGAAGGTTGCTCCTCGTCGCAGTGGACGCTGGGTTGCTATCGTTCCTCAGCATCAGTCGCGGGCCATCACAGAACCCATCACGATTGTGGATGCCGAGGCTGTGCAGAATACGGCAACGCATCCGGTGCCTAGCCGCAATCGGCTCCGCACCCTCCGGTCATCGCTTATTCGCCGGTCGGGGTCGAAACGGCGCTCGGAAAAGTAGCCCGGTTCGATTGAGGTTTTAGCCCGCGCGGTTGTCCTTGCGCAGCATTGCTTCGACCTCGTCAACGGCCATCGTGGGCATGGTGTTGGCGCTGATGGGGTTCATGACGTCATCACGGATGTCATCGAGTAGCGTCGTGAGCATCTCACCTGCGTCGTCCACGATTTCGGTGCTGCGCACTTCGGTGCCGTGGAGCAACCATTTCGCTACCGAAAGTTCGGCATAGAAGGTGGCGCGCTGCTTGAGCTGGCGGTCACCGGCGCCCCGGGCATCCGCATAGGCGCCAAAGGCACTATCGATAATTGCGTCGTTGCGGGGGCCGAGCAGCCACTGCAAGTCTGTTGCGGGGTCGCCCACCTTGATGTCTTGCCAGCCGAGCACACCGGTGACGGCATTGTCTGCGCTCAAGAAGGAGTCAGAGACGAGCGAACCGTTGACGACAGTGGGTTGAAACTGCCACAGTGTGGAGTCTTCGGTTGCTTCGCGCCAGCGCTCAAGGAGTGCGGCAGGAACCAGTTTGGTGGCGGCCGCGCGGTCGATGATCGAAATGCACGAACGTAGTGCTTCACCTGATGTCTGAACAGGGAGTCCCGCATCCGCTACGAAACTTGTGGGCAACGCGTGAATCGCGGCGATCGCCGTGCCGACGGATGCCGCGAGTGAACCAGGGCCGGTCGTGTACGAGCGCATGGGAACTTTGTTGCCATAGACGAATTCATACACGATTCCGCGAGTTTGACCGACGGGAACCTGACCGGCATAACTCGTGACAGCGAAGGGCAGGCGAGTGCGCACTCCAGCGCTGAGGGCACGCAGGGCGACGAGGTCGGCGGATTGCACATTCTCGGCCGCAGCGTTGCGTGGCACGCGAATAATCCAGTGCTTGCCGTCGCGGCCGGTGATGAGCGCCGAGTCGAAGTCATTGCCGTTGCCGGTGCCGAACGGTGCGGCTGCGGCAACATCGAGTCCCTCGACAGCAGAGGTCGCCAGCGCGGCTAGAGTGAGATGTGATCTGGCCATAACACTCAGGGTAGGTTGCTCTGACGCGCATTTGCCGCACGCCACGCACTTGGGACGGGGTCGATACATGTCACAGTCTTTTCTTTCGCGACTGCCATTGTCGCGATACGAGATGGATCGTGACCACTTAGCTCGAGAAGATCCACGTCTTCTTGATCGCTTGTGGCGCGATTCGGCGACCCGCGTGCTGCCCATCTTCAATGGGTCTGCGCTGCTGGCTGCTGATGGTTCTTTGGCCCTGCTTCACCCGGAGGCTATTGAGCGTGGCCACACGAGCGTGTACTTGGGGCGTTCTCTGTCGACCACAAGCCCGGAGCCCGTGGGCACCCCTATCGTGACGGTCGAGCTAGAAGATGCCGGCCACTTTGCTGAAGCGAACTGGGGAAACTTACGCAGCATCGCCACACAATTGAGCGATCGGGATGCGGGGCTCTTCACCGAGGCACTCGCCATTCTGAACTGGCACGCATCGCACCTATTCTCGCCCCGCACTGGTGAGCCGACTGTCGTGGAGAAAGCCGGATGGGTGCGTCGCGATGTTGCGTCCAAACTTGAAGTTTTTCCCCGTACCGACCCTGCAATCATTGTGGGCGTGACCGATAACGACGACCGCCTGTTGCTCGGATCGAACGCGCTCTGGGAATCCAACCGCTATTCGCTGCTCGCAGGTTTTGTCGAGCCGGGAGAGTCGCTCGAGTCCGCCGTGCAGCGCGAGATTCTTGAAGAGTCCGGGGTTCCCGTTGTTGATCCGGTGTATTTGGGTAGCCAGCCGTGGCCGTTCCCGGCGTCGCTCATGCTCGGGTTTACGGCATCCGTCGCTCCCGGATTCACCGGGCTCGGTACCCCTGACGGCACCGAGATTCTCGACCTGCGCTGGTTCAGCCGCGACGAACTTGCGGGCGCTATGAATGAGATCCGACTACCAGGCCACTCGTCGATTGCTCGCGCGATCATCGAGCACTGGTACGGCCAACCGATTGACGAACAACCGTGACGCTAGAGGCGAATGCACTGCTCGACGCACTCGACGAGGGGCAGAGGCACGCTGCCGAAACCCTGCTTGGCCCGGTCTGTTTGCTTGCCGGCGCGGGCACCGGAAAGACTCGCGCCATCACTCATCGCATCGCTTACGGTGTCGCAACAGGGGTTTACCCTCCCGGCCGCGTCATGGCGCTCACCTTCACCAATCGAGCTGCCGGTGAATTGCGCGGGAGGCTCCGCGCGCTCGGGGCTGATGGTGTAGCTGCTCGCACTTTCCACGCGTCTGCGTTGTCACAACTGAATGCGTTCTGGCCGCAAACAATCGGCGGAACAATGCCCCGTTTGCTCGAGGGCAAGGCGCGCATGATTGCCCACGCGGCAGACTCTCTCAAACTGAAACTCGATACCGCTACGCTGCGCGATGTTGCCGCCGAGATTGAGTGGCGAAAGACGTCGCGGATGTCGGTCGAGCAATACGGCAATGCCGGCCGCACTCCTCCCGCGGCTCTCACTATCGATCGCATGGTTGAGCTGCAGACCGCATACGAATCGATCAAGGATGCGCGGCGCCAGATCGACTTCGAAGACGTGCTTTTGGCTGCCGCTGGAATGATCGAGGCAGAGCCGCGGATCGCTCAGCAGGTGCGCGAGCAGTATCGCTTCTTTGTCGTGGATGAGTATCAGGACGTCTCTCCGCTGCAGCACGAGTTGCTGCGGCTGTGGGTTGGCGACCGTGATGATCTGTGTGTTGTTGGCGATGTGAGCCAGACGATCTACTCATTCGCCGGTGCTAGCCCTGACTTCTTGCTGCGCTTCGCCTCCCAGCACGAGAATGCCGCGGTGCTGCGGCTTGAGCGCAACTACCGTTCAACGCCTGAGATTGTGCACGCCGCCAATCGTCTGATGACGAACCAGAAGGGCGCACTCACTCTTCAAGCGGCGACGAGCGAGCATTCAGATGCCCCGCACGTCACCGGCTATGACAATGACAACGAGGAAGCGACCGCGATTGCCGCTGCCATCGCGGCACAGATCGCGGCGGGGGTCAGCCCTGAAGAGATCGCGGTGCTCTACCGAATTAATGCTCAGTCGCAGCCTATCGAGGCAGCGCTCGCGGCCGCGGGTGTTCCCTTTCTTGTGCGGGGCGCTACCCGTTTCTTTGATCAGCGCGAGGTCAAAGAAGCGATCATGCTGTTGCGGGGCGCTTCTATCAGTACCGCCACTGAGCCGCTCTTCAAATCGGTGAGTGACATTCTGCGTTCTATCGGCTGGTCTCAAGACCCGCCGGAGACTCCTGGGGCAGTTCGCGAACGGTGGGAGTCTCTCAACGTGATCATGCGGCTCGCCGAAGAGGCTTCCCCCGAGGTCACGCTACGCGAATTCGTTGCGGACTTGGTCGATCGTCAGAGCAGCAACAACGAGCCGCTTCGATCGGCCGTGAACCTTGCGACCCTCCACTCCGCTAAAGGCCTCGAATGGGAGTGCGTGCACCTCATCGGTCTCAACGAGGGCTTGCTTCCGATCAGCTACGCGCGCACTCCCGAAGCGATCGATGAAGAGCGCCGTCTTCTCTACGTGGGAATCACTCGCGCGCGTCGATCACTCGGGATGTCGTGGTCGGCTAGTGCACAAACAGGCCGGGGTGCGCGCCGCGCCCCCAGTCGCTTCCTGGACGATGTTCGGGACCGGAACCAACGCTTGTAACGTTGCTGACTTGGTGGCAACCGCACTCCGGATGCCGGAATCGCAGGCTCTCATCGCGACGCCCCGTGGCGTAATCGATCCGAACTGACGACGTGGCGTCAGCGGGGGTCTGATCGAACACGGTGTACCCGACGCGACCGAGGCGATGCAGCGCCATTCTGCTGGTTTCAGCTGCGGCCTCAGCAACGAGCGCCGGGGTTTCGGCCAGCGATGTTCGCCCCATGAGTTGGGTCGCAATTGCAGGCCACGAGGGATCGGCATCGCGCCGCTGAAGGTCGATGCAGAGGAGGCATCCGGTGACTCCCGGAGTTACCACTGGGCCCACTTCGGCAGCAGAATCTGACACCACCACCGGCAGATGCGGGATGTCGCGGCGCAACCAGTGCGAGTGCACCGACGGAGGGATCACAAAATGTCCCACGAGAATTGCGAGATCAGGGTCAGGGGTGCTGAGTTCGTGTGGTGTCGCTGCGGTCTCAACGGTCACGCCACTAGCAGCCAAAATGCGCGCTATCGATTCGACAAGAACGCCAGAGCCCAGCACAGCGACGTGAGCACTCGGCGCTTGCGGGGGAGTGGCCACGAGAACTCGCGATAGGGCGTCGATAAGTTCGTTGGATTCGTGAGGGTGGGTTGCGGCCAGCATCTCTAATCCGCTGCGACTAATGCCGGCAACCAGCGCCGCAAGAACTTTCTCTTGTGCTTCAGTCACGTGCGGAATAACGACGGCAGGCGGGTCAATGCCAATTTGGGCGCTGGTGGGGGATCGCCACACGAGCGGTAGTCGGGGGTCTACTCGCAAGATCATGTGCCCATTGTGCACAACCGGCAGGCTCGCCAGCGTGAAGCGTCCACAGCAAGAAAATGAACGATCAGCGACGAACGTCACGCGGCAATACGGCCGCAGTGCGAAACCTGATTCTAAGAGTTGTCGCCCTCGTGGGGGCGGTCACCCGATTCGTCATTCAGAAGAGCGTTGATCGCTTGATCGATGTCATCTGGAGTGCTTCCGCCGTCGCGCAACCGCGCCACGAGAGCGGCAGGGTCATCGATGTCTGCGGCGGTAGGCATGAGATCGGGGTGCGACCACAGTGAGTCACGTTGCTCCGCGCCAAGCTCATCGGTCACGTGTTGCCACATGGCGGCAGCTTCGCGAAGTCGACGCGGGCGGAGTTCGAGGCCAACGAGAGTAGCAAAAGCAGACTCTGCCGGACCCCCGGATGCCCGACGGCGTCGCACGGTCTCAGCGATTGCGCTGCGGGCAGGCAGGCGTGAAGTGGCAGCGGCAGTTACGACATCCACCCAGCCTTCGACGAGCGCGAGAACAGTTTCAAGTCGCTCAAGTGCTTCACGCTGTTCTTCACTCTTCGGCGGAATGAGCGAGCCGTTGGTCATGGCATCGCGAAGCTCTTCAGGATTATTGGGGTCGAAGTCGCTTGCAAGCTCGGCGATCGCATCCGAATCAATGTGGATGTCGTGGGCATACGCCGTAACCGAGGTCATGAACTGAAGGCGAAGCCACTTTGCGTGCCGGAAGAGTCGGGCGTGGGCGAGCTCGCGCACCGCCAAATAGAGGTGAATCTCTTCGTCGGGTAGGTCGAGTCCGTTGCCGAAAGCGAAGACGCTTTGGGGCACAAGAGCGGCCTGCTGCTCATCAAAGAGAGGGATGCCGATGTCGCCGCCGGAGACCACTTCGCTCGACAACTGACCGACAACCTGGCCGAGTTGCATCGCAAACAGGGTGCCACCGATATTGCGCATCATCTTGCTCGCGCCGCCGAGCATCTCGCTCATCTCTTCTGGCGCATTCTGCTTGAGCACGTCGGTCAGGGAGTCAGCGATTGAGTTGGCAACGGGCTCAGCAAGCTGAGTCCAGATGGGCATCGTGATCGTGACCCACTCGCTGCGACTAAGCAGCTTAGGTTCCACGGTCAGCTCCGAGATGTCGGTGACTTCGTTAAGCCACAGTGCGGCGACGTGCAATGCCTGCTCAAGCTTGGCGCGCTCCTCCGGCAGCGAAACGACCGTACTCTGCGAGGCCAGGTTCTTGGCTTGCTCAAGCGCGATATCCCAATTGATTCCATCGCCAGATTTTCCGAGGGCATTCTGAAGCTGGTTGAGCAGTTGTTGGATCATTGCCGGGTCGTTCGGCAACCCCGCAGCACCCGCCAGCTTTGCGGGATCGATTTCGCCATCGCCCGACAGGAACTCCCGCATCATGTCGCGGAACTCGTCTTCGGAATTGTTCTCAGCATCGTCAGCCATGGTTTAACGCTAGCCGCTCGATGCCGTGCGCGGCTGAGTTTTGACCTAGGCTAGTGAGTCTTACCGTGCGCCTGTGGCGAACACCGCTCCCCACCCCGTAAGGATCTAGGTGGCTCTGTTTACTGATAATCGACCCGAACCGTCATCTCGTCGCGCCCGAAGCGGCTGGCTGGGATGGTTCATTCTTAGCGTTGCGCTGGTCGGCACCTTACTCGCGACCCTGGTCCCTTCGCCGTACATTATCGAGCAGCCGGGCCCGGTCTACGACACTTTGGGTGACGTTGAGATCGAGGGTGCACTCGTGCCGCTCATTCAAATTCCGGTCGAGACGACGTATCCCACCGAGGGAGCGCTCGATATGTTGACAGTCAACGTGAGGGGTAACCCTGATTCTCCGTTGAGTTGGTTTGAAATCGGCGCCGCCTACTTCGACCGCAGTCGAGCGATCGTGCCTGTCGAAGCCGTGTATCCCGTCGGAGTCACTGTTGAAGAATCGACCGAGGCCGGTCGCGTTCAGATGGAGACCTCGCAGCAAGAGGCTATCGCCGCGGCGCTCTCCAACTTGGACTACGAGTTCGACGCCACGCTAACCGTCGCAGAGACCACCGATGGTGGCCCTTCAGACGGCGTGCTTCAAGCGGGCGATATTGTCCTCACCGTGAACGGTGAAGAATTTGCGGATGTTGCCGGACTTCGCGACACCATCGCGGCCAACGGAACCAGCACGCCTGCCGACGTCGTCTATGAGCGCGACGGCGAAGAGCTAAGCGCAGAGATCACGCCCGTGTTGAGCGAGGGCGACGACGCGATCGCGATCATCGGCGTCGTTGTTGGCAGCGAATACAATTTCCCGGTTGATGTGAAGATTCAGCTGGAGAACGTCGGCGGTCCCAGCGCCGGGATGATGTTCGCGCTCGGAATCATCGACAAGCTCACTCCCGGCGCCATTAACGGCGGCCAAGAAGTCGCAGGCACCGGCACGATCAGCGCGACGGGCGATGTCGGCCCCATCGGCGGCATCCAGCAAAAAATGTATGGTGCCAAGGATGCAGGTGCTGACTTCTTCTTTGCGCCGGTCGAGAACTGCGATGAAGTTGTGGGCAACACCCCTAAGGGCCTCACGGTGTACGCAATCGACAACCTCAATGACGCGCTCGTCGCACTGGCCAGTATTCGCGGCGGCCTCAGCGGAGCAGGGCTTCCCTCGTGCAGTGACCAATCGGCGTCGGCTGAATAGAGTCACGCTGAGAGCGATCTCCAGCCCAACGCCCATGAAAGACCTTTAAGATACCTCTAGGCCCCCAATTTCAGGAGCGAAGTACTGTGTCGAGCCAAACCCAACCAGCCCCGAAGAGCAAAACGAGGTCTGCGTTTACGATCACGGCAATAATTCTTGCCGTCATTGTTATCGCATTCTTCTTGTTCTCGAGCCTCTACGCCGATGTTCTCTGGTTCAGCCAGACCGGCTATCTGGAGGTTCTCACCACTCAGTGGATTGCAACCGCCGTAATGTTCGCCATTGGCTTTGTTGCCATGGCAGTACCAGTAGGCGTCAGCCTCCTCGTCGCATTCCGTGCGCGTCCCATCTACGCAAAACTCAACGCGCAATTGGAGGGGTATCAGCAGGTTGTTGAGCCTCTTCGTAAGCTCGCTATGGTCGGCATCCCGATCCTGCTTGGCGTCTTCGGCGGTGTCTCGTCTGCGAGCGCATGGCCCGTTGCCCTTCAATGGCTCAACCGCAGCTCGTTCGGCAAGACCGATCCTCAGTTCGGTTTAGACATCTCGTTCTACTTCTATGAACTCCCGATGTATCACGCGATTGTCGGCTTTGCGTCGGCTGTTTTGATCATTTCGTTCATCGGTGCTTTGGCTACCAGCTACCTCTACGGTGCGCTCAGCGTTCATGGCCGCGAAGTTCGTATTTCTCGTTCCGCCCGCGTGCAACTCGCGGTCACGGCCGGTCTCTTCTTCGCCCTTCAGGCGCTCAGCATTTGGCTCGACCAGTACACGACGTTGTACTCCGCGAGTCAAGGATTCTTGCAGACCGGTGCAAGTTACACCGAAGCGAACGCGACAATTCCCGGGCGAGCGATTCTTGCCGGTATCGCCGCGATCGTTGCCATCCTCTTCATCGTGACCGCGATCATCGGTCGCTGGCGTCTGCCCATGATCGGCACGGCCCTGCTGCTCATCAGCGGTCTCGTGGTGGGAAATCTCTACCCGTGGATCGTTCAGCGCTTCCAAGTAGACCCCAACGCGCGTACGTACGAATCTGCGTATATCGATCGAAGTATTGAAGCGACCCGAGACGCCTATGGCGTCGCTGATGTCGAAGAGATTCCGTACAGCGCGACGACCGATGCCGAGTCTGGTGCGCTTCGCGAAGACGCAACGACCACGGCTAATATCCGCATCCTTGACCCAGCTATCGCGCCTCAAGCGTTCGCGCAGCTTGAGCAGTTCAAGCAGTACTACCAATTTGATAGCCACCTCGATGTTGACCGTTATGAGATCGATGGCCAAACTCAAGACACCGTTATCGCGGTTCGTGAGCTGAACCAGTCTGGACTGGGCGAATCACAGTCCTGGTACAACAACACCGTTGTCTACACTCACGGCTATGGCGTCGTTGCCGCGTTTGGTAACCAGCGCGCTGCTGACGGACAGCCGGTGTTCCTGCAGTCCGGTATCCCCAGCACGGGAGAGCTTGGCGACTTCGAACCTCGCGTGTACTTCGGTGAGAAGTCACCGGAATACTCGATCGTTGGAGCTCCTGAGGGATCGCCCGATATCGAGCTTGACTACCCGTCCGGTGGAGAAGATAGCGACCAAAACGCCACGACAACCTTCTCGGGAGACGGTGGTCCGGCCTTGGACAACATCTTCAAGAAGCTTGTTTACGCGATCAAGTTCCAGTCTGAACAGATCTTCTTGTCGTCTGATGTGACGGACGAGTCGCAGATTCTCTACGACCGCGAACCTCTTGAGCGTGTGCAGAAAGTGGCACCGTATCTGAAGGTTGATAGCGACGTGTACCCCGCCATCGTCGATGGTCGCATCGTCTGGATCGTTGACGGCTACACCACGGGAGCTAACTACCCGTACTCGCAGGTCGAGCAGCTCTCGAGCGCGATTGCCGACACGTACACGCCAGCGCCACAGTTTGCGCTCGACGACATCAACTACATCCGCAACTCGGTCAAGGCGACCGTTGATGCCTATGACGGTTCGGTGAAGCTGTACGCGTGGGATGACGCAGACCCAGTTCTGCAGACGTGGAACAAGATCTTCCCCAACACGCTGCTTCCGCAAGACGACATGAGTGTCGAACTGCTGGATCACGTGCGGTACCCCGCAGATCTCTTCAAGATGCAGCGCGAGATCCTCGGTTCGTACCACGTGACGGATGCTGGCTCGTTCTACTCAAGCGATGACCAGTGGGTAAGCCCGGAAGACCCGGTATCAACCACCGGTGCGACGCAGCCGCCGTACTACCTCACGATGCAGGTTCCCGGAACGGATGACCCCGCATTCACGCTGTACTCGACATTCATTCCGAAGGGAACGGCTGACGCCAGTCGAAGCGTTCTCACCGGTTATTTGACGGCAAACTCGGATGCTGGTCCTGACTACGGCAAGCTCACGCTGTTGAACCTGCCGAAGCAAGATACTGTGCCCGGTCCTGGACAGGTGCAGAACAGCTTCAATACCGACACGATTGTGGCTAACCAGCTCGCGCTCTTGCAGCGCGGTGATACCGAAGTGAAACTCGGTAACTTGCTGACGCTCCCTGTCGGTGGCGGACTGCTTTACGTGCAGCCTGTGTATGTTCAGTCCACAAGCGGAACTCAGTATCCGCTCTTGCGTAAGGTGCTCGTGTCGTTCGGTGACGAGATTGCCTTCGAGGACACCCTCGATCAGGCGCTCGACTCGCTGTTCGGCGGTGACTCTGGTGCAGAGGCGGGTGACGGCGAAGTTCCCGTCGATCCCGAAGTTCCTGTCGATCCTGAGGCACCCGTAGACCCGGAAGCTCCGGTTGATCCCGGCACGCCAGGTGACAACGCCGCGCTCGACAAGGCTCTCGCCGACTACAAGGCGGCTCTCGCCGATCGCAACGCTGCGTACGCAGCCAACGACCTCGTTGCCGCAGCAGAAGCTGACAAGGCAATGGTCGCCGCAATCGAACGAGCAATCGCCGCAACCGAATAACAAACTCTGACTCAGCGGGCCGCAGCACACTGTGAGCCCGCTGAGTTCGGTTTTTGCGCCGTTCACCCTGTGTTAGTCTTTAAGCACGCCGCGGGGTGGAGCAGTTCGGTAGCTCGCTGGGCTCATAACCCAGAGGTCGCAGGTTCAAATCCTGTCCCCGCAACCACGTAAAAGAATCCCGGTCTCGAAAGAGGCCGGGATTCTTGCGTTAAGCGGTGCCCTCGGAGGCAGCCACCGTGTGACGAGTATTGCGCCAGCGTTTTGCCGGGTGAATACTGAAGTCACGCGTGTGTCGGCGCTAGCTTCGGCGCAGCCCTGAACGTCGGAGGCCCCATGATTTCTGCTCTCAATAACGTTGAAGCGATCACTATCTTTTCGAATGACGTTGCTGCCTCCCGCAGTTTCTACATCTCCATCTTTAACGCCTCAGTTCTCTTTGAGGACGACGTTTCAGTGGCGCTGCGCATTGGCACCATCGTCATCAATGTGCTGGCGCGAAGCGAAGCCCCCGAGCTGTTGAACCCCGCTCCCGTTGCGAAGTCGGGCGGCGGGGCATCCGTAATGCTCACGATTAATGTGACGGATGTGGATGCCGTTTGTGTGGCGTTAGCAGAGCGAGAAGTCACGCTCGTCAACGGCCCTATTGATCGCCCGTGGGGGCGCAGAACCGCAGTGTTTCTTGATCCCTCGGGTGTGCCGTGGGAACTCGCGCAGGAGCTTGACGTGTAACGAATCGCACTGTTGTGGCTACTTCTCTGTGGGGAGAGGCCGTGTCTCGCGCTCTGCTTCGGGAACTGGCTCAAGAAAGCTGAACAAACTGGGAAGGCGACTGTCGCGCAGTGCGCGCGACACCGCTAGTCCGATCAAGACGCCTAGTGCAATCGCGAGCATCGTTCCGACCATCGTAACGATCGTGCCGATGTCGCCCGTGCCAGCGAGCAGCTCGGTCACTCCGACGAGACCGAGACCGCCCGGGACGAGAAGCCAGAAGGCGGGCAGAAAACTCACAATGGCGGGTGGCCCTGTGCGGTGTCGAGAGACGAGCACCGCGACCGGGGTCATCGCGATCGCACCGATAAGAGCAGAGAGCACTCCGCCAAACAGCACATCGCCGATGACTTGAGCGCCGTAAGCAACATAGAGCACGAGCAAGATCCAGGGGATGGAGGCCAGGCGGGCGCACTGGTAGATCGTTATTCCCACCCCGAAGACGGCGACCGCGATCCACGGCGCGATTGAGCCGAGGGGAGTGTTGGCCATGTCGAGTGAAATCGAAGGGACGCCGATGAGCGCGCCGGCCGAAACGATTCCCACACCAAGCAAGAGCAGTCGCATTGCGCCCGCTGCTGCTCGGGCCGAACCCGACATGATGTCGCCCGTCGCAAGTTCGATCACTGCGGTCGTGAGGAGCCCACCAGGCAGCAAGATCACCAAGGGAGCGATCAGCGCGGGGAGAATTCCGGGGTCTTCGGCGACTCGAGCGGCGAGCAAGAAGATAAGTGATGAACCGAGCGCGGCGCCCACAATCAGCAATGCGCTGAAACTCGCTGGCAGCCGTTCGCCGAGCAGGAGCAGCGTTCCCACGCCCAAGCCGAGTAACGCAGCGATGAGCGTTCCCAACCAGGATGATCCGAGGAGTACAGAAATCGCCCCTGAGGTGAGTCCATAGGCAAGCACGCGCTGCACGCTTGAGAATGGCGGTGCCAGCTCACGCATCTTTGCCATCTGACGTGACACCCACGCGCTTGAGCCAGAGCGGAGGCGACCCACCGTGGTCACGCGATCAAGAACATCCATTTGATGCAGCAAATACGATTGGCCGCCGGCGGAGACCGCCCGAGTGACGGTGTGTTCGTCATCCGTGAGAGAGACGAAAAGTGCGGTTGGGAACACCACCACGGAGGCAGAGGGATAGCCGTTGGCGGCGGCCATATCCTGCACTGTTGACCGCACCATACTCACGGGGTAGCCGCTGTCAATCATTGCCTCGCCGACCTCGGCCAGAGAATCGAGAACGGCTGCGGCCGGCTGCGACCGCGTGCCCACAGTCGACGTGGCCGCTCGGGAGCCATTGGCGGCCGTGACGCCGTTGGGGCGTCGCCTCAACACAAGCCACAGGACGAGGATGCTGCCCACGAGCACCCCTATGGCGATGAGCAGCGACGTGAGTGAGGTGTTCGACGTCGCGATACTGGGTGGCACGGGCGGCAGCGGTGTGACTTCGCCGTTATCAGGTTCGACGGGAGTTTCGACCGGAGTGGGGGTTTCAGTGGGAACCGGGTCTGCCGTCGGGGATGATGTGGGCGTTGGGCTCGGACTGGGAGTAAGTGTGGGGTCGACAGTCGGCGTCGGGCTCGGCGTCGGGTCGAACGTTGGTGTGGGACTTGGTGCCGGCGTTTCATCGCCGGGCGCGGCAGGAACGCCGACTGTTGCGGCCACTGACACTGAATGCGCGGCGGCAGGGAGTGCGGTCGTAATGGTGAGAGTCGAGTAGTCAACGAGGCTGCAGGCCCCCACGAGCGCGAGCGCGAGCGCGACAAGGATTCTCAAGCTGAGACGCAAGCGCAGACGGCGAAAACCCTGTTCCATCGTCGGCCGGCCTCTCTGTCGTCGAACCCTCTCTGTAGGAAAACGTACGCGGAATACGCTGAGACGGCGAATAACGCGGGCGAGTCGCTGATCAGCGGTGTGCGGAGGATCGCTCGATCTTCAGCATCACCAGTGCACCGACCACCAGTACGGGACCGAAGAGGCGAGCGAGCTGTCCCAGAGATTCAAACCCACTTACAAGAAGGCCTACGAACTGCTGGGCCATCGGAAAGTTGACCGACTGTACAGCACCGTAGAGGGGCGGAACTAGAAAGTTGAACACAACGAAGCTGGCGATAGTCAAGCCTGCGCCCGTCCAGAACGCGATCTTGGGGCGAAGTAGTTGGTCGATCATCCGAGGCTCCTGTGTTTCGTGGGCGTAACAGTTTCAGGCTAACCCGCCGAGAGTTCACGGCGCAGCAAAAGTGAACAATCCTAATAGCGCACCACGGGGTTAGATTTAACCTATGACTCCGTTGCAGGCGCGCATCATCTACGATTTGAACACCCAACCCTCGATCGATGCTGCTGAGCAGATTCGCATGCGCATCGACTTTCTCAAGGAGTACCTCAAGGCATCGCACGCCAAGGGTCTCGTATTGGGCATCAGCGGTGGGCAAGACTCGTCGCTCGCCGGGCGACTCTGTCAACTCGCGGTTGCTGAACTGCGGGCGGAGGGCGCCGAGGCGCAGTTTGTGGCCGTCCGGCTCCCGCACGGGGTGCAGCGCGACGAGGATGATGCGCAATTAGCGCTCGACTTTATTGAGGCTGACCGCGAGGTGACCTTCAACATCCAGCGGGCTGTCGACGGCATTGCTGCTGAATTCGCGGATGCTCTGGGCGAGCCGATCACGGACTTCAACAAGGGCAACGTGAAAGCTCGCGCTCGCATGGTGGCGCAGTATGCGATCGCGGGGCAGCTCGGCTACCTCGTGGTCGGTACCGACCATGCAGCAGAAGCCGTCACTGGCTTCTTCACGAAATTTGGCGATGGCGGTGCTGATGTCTTGCCTCTCACTGCGCTCACGAAGCGTCAGGGCAAGCAATTGCTCAGGCACCTCAACGCTCCCGAGCGGCTCTACGAGAAGGTGCCGACCGCTGACCTGCTCGACCACACTCCTGGTCAAGCTGATGAAGCGAACCTCGGCGTCACGTACGAGCACATTGATGACTACCTTGAAGGCCGCGACGTGCCCGCCGAGGTTGCGGTAGAGATCGAGACGAAGTACCTCAACACGCGCCACAAGCGCACTGTGCCGGTCTCGATGTACGACGAGTGGTGGACCGAGTAGCGAGAGCGCTCAGTAGAATTGGTTTCATGGGGAAATCTCACCACGGCACGGACGCTGTAGCGAGCGGTAGTGCTGTCGCCGTCGAGGTTGACTCTCTCGCGGTGCAGGTAGACAGTGTTTCGTTGCTCGAACCTCTCTCGTTCGCGCTCGACGCGGGCACAGCGGCTGCTATCACTGGCGCTAACGGCGCAGGTAAAACGACTCTGTTGCGGGCGGTCGCTGGATTGATCGTGCCTACCTCGGGAAGTGTCCGAGTGGGTGGGCTACCGGCGGATGAACGCAGCCCAGCTTTTCGCAGACTCATCGCCGGTCACATCGGCCTTGCATCATTCGCACGGGATCTGACTCTTGAGGAGCAACTCACGATGGTCGCGGTGTCGTGGGGGTCGGAGGTTGACGCTGCCCGCTCCGCAGCAGAGGTTCTTCTTGACAAGTTCGGTCTGCTTCGCCTTCGAACCAGATTTTCGCACGAACTCTCCTCGGGGCAGACGCAGATGTTTTCACTGGCACTCGCTCTTGCCCGCCCGTTCGAGGTGTTGTTGCTTGATGAGCCGGAGCAGCGGCTCGACAAGGAACGCCGGGCTCAGGTCGCAGAAATCTTGCGAGCTGTCGTCAACGACGGAAAAACACTCGTGTTTGCTTCGCACAACACCACGTTGGTGGATGCTGTGAGCGACAGGACTGTTGCGGTGAAGCGGTCGTAGTGGCAACTGATCCCACACTGAGCCGCTTGCGGCGATTGCGCCGCGAACGCCAGCGGGGCAGCGGAAGCAACTCGCGGTACACGGTGTACAGCGTCATCATGTTGCTACTGATCGTGGGCATTCCGGTATTCCGGATGCTCGTGGTGGAGCTTTCGTCAGCTGAGGGGGTAGCGGTTCTCACGAGCCCAATCGCGCCGCAGATTCTGGCGGCGATAGCGGGCTCATCGTGTGCCGCACTGGTTCTTCTCGGTCGGATCCGCGGACCAGCACTTGTGGATGCCTTTGCCGCTGAGGTGGTGGCGAGCAATCATCTGCCTCGGCGACAGACGCTGCGCCGTACGTTCCTTCGTTCGGCGGCGGTGCTGGTGCTCACGTGCATGCTGAGTGCAGTCGTCGCCGTTTCGGCGTTGGCTGTCGCTGGCATTGCGACAGCATCCACCGCTGTCGTCTTCGTAGTTGGCGCAGTGCTCCTAGGCATCCTCGCTTCGGTGGGGTGGCTGCTGGGCCAAAGCGTGCTGCCCCGCTCGTCGCGCTGGGTTGCCGCGGCGATCGCGGTCACGGCGCTTCTCGCTGCCGTCATTCCGGGAGCACTCGCGGCACTGCCCTGGGGCTGGGTTGCGCTGCTCTACCCTGGCGATACTCCTCCGTCGGCGCTCGCTCTGGTTCCCTTGGTCGTGCTCGTGGCGATTGCTGGTTGTGCGGTGCCGCCCCTGCTGGACAACATCCGTGGTGGCGAGTTGAGAGTTCAGGCCCGCCGGTGGAGCAACGCAACGACGTTTGCGGCAACCGCCGATGTGGCTGGCGGTCTTGCTGAGCTTCGAGCGCTTCCCACTGGTGGGCGCGGCTGGTTCGCGGTGCGGAATGCCCCTCTTGCCGTGCTGATCCTGGTGCGTGACCTCGTGGGGTCGCTGCGGAGCCCCGAGCGGCCGATCACGGCGGCACTCGCGCTCGTTGTGGCGGGCTTCGCGCTCGCGAGCGTCAGCGTAGTTCCCCCGGCGCTAGCGTGGATCACCGCGGTGTTCGGGGCCACTGTTGCCTTTCTCGCGCTGGGAGTCTGGAGCGATGGGTTTCGCCACGCTGCCGAGACCGTTCATGAGCTTCCGCTTTATGGCTTTGCGATCGCGAAACAGTTTGCGCTCCATTCGCTGCTGCCGATCGTGGGGGTGATCGTGTTTGTCGGGGCGGGAGCCACAGCCGCGCTCGCGGTGGGAGCCACAGCGGCGAGCGTGAGCATGTCGATTGTGTTTGCTCTGTTCGTCATTGCCATCCGAATCATGAGCGCAACCAAGGGGCGGATGCCGCTGGCGCTGCTCACTCCGATTCCCACTCCGGTGGGGGATTTCTCCGGGCTCGTTGTCGCTTTCTGGCAGGCCGACGCCCTTCTCGTGACGGCAACGGTGAGCGTGATCGTCACGGCCGAGTGGCTGAGCCTGCCGCTACTGGTGCTCGTTCTCGTGGGAGCGGGCGCAGCCGCACTGGTTATGGCCCGCAGAAACCTCCAGCACGCACGCTAAAGCGAGACCCGCGTCACATCCACCATCCACGCGTAGTTGAAGGCTCGTTCGCGCCACGCGTCATAGCGACCGGAGACGCCGCCGTGACCTGCCGCCATCTCGGTCTTGAGTAGAGCATCCGCCCCCACCTCGCGCAGCCGGGCAACCCACTTGGCTGGCTCAACATAAAGCACGCGGGTGTCGTTGAGCGAAGTCACCGCAAGAATGCGGGGGTAGTGCACGTCGTGCACATTCTCGAGCGGAGAGTACGACTTCATGTAGTGGTACACCTCCTCGTTGTGGAGCGGGTCACCCCACTCATCCCACTCGATGACCGTCAACGGCAGCGACGGGTCGAGGATTGACGTGAGTGGGTCGACAAACGGCACGACCGCGAGGATGCCCGAGAACAGTTGTGGGGCCAGATTCGCCACGGCGCCCATGAGCAGACCGCCAGCACTCCCGCCCTCCGCAACGAGACGATCGCTTGACGTGACATCGATGTCGATGAGGTGACGCGCACACGCGACAAAATCGGTAAACGTGTTGCGCTTGTGGAGCTTCTTGCCGCCCTCGTACCAGGTTCGGCCAAGCTCCCCACCGCCACGCACGTGGGCGACCGCGAACACCATGCCGCGGTCGAGCAGGCTCAGACGGCCGACAGTGAAGCTCGGGTCGATGCTGATCTCATAGGAGCCATAGCCATAGAGCACCGTCGGAGCCGGGGTGCCTGGTGCCACGAGGTCGTTGCGGTAGACGAGCGAAATCGGCACGCGCGTTCCATCGGATGCGGTGGCCCACTCCCGACGCTGCGTGTACAGCGCGGGATCAAAGCGGCCAAGCACCGGCTGCTGTTTGCGCACGACAAGTTCGTTGTCATCCACGAGGTAGTCGTAGACGATCGTTGGCGTCACGAAACTGCCATAGCTGAGGCGGATGCTCGGCTGGTTCCACTCGGGGTTGGAGCTGAGCCCGACGGTGAAGAGTTCGTCGTCAAACTTCAGTTCGTGCGGAATGTCTTCGTAGCGGCCGCCATGCTTGGGAACGATCGCAATCGCCACTCGCGTGAGTCCCTCGCGACGGTATTCGATCGCGACGAAATCCTTGAAGGCATCCACGCCCTCGAGGCGTACGGCTTCATTGTGCGGAAGAATCACGCGGCGCTCGCCGAGGGGCTCCGCCGCTGCAACGCTCACGAGCTCGAAGTTGATCGCATCCTTGTTGTGCACGATCAGGAGGCGGTCTTGCGTGCCGACGACAACGTGCTCGACGTCATACTCGACTCCGACTTCGCGCGGCCAGACAACCTCAAAATCACCCGTCGGGTCGCTCGTGTCGAGCAAGCGCGTCTCGCTCGTGAGCCGCGAACCGGCCTCGATCGCCAAGTATTTACCACTGCGTGAACGGCCGACGCCCACCCAGAAGCTCTCGTCAGGTTCATGAAAAACCTGAACTGCGGATGCCGCAGCGGTGCCCAGTTCGTAGCGCCAGACGGTATCGGGCCGCCACGCATCATCGACCGTCGTATAGAAGATGTACTTGCCTGTGGCATCCAGAAGCGCGCCGCTCGCGGTGCCCGGAATCTCGTCAGCAAGGTCATCGGCAGCGCTGAAACGAACGACGGTGTCGGCCTCGCTTGCACTAGCGCCGGCGCTACCGGCAGGGGAGCCGCCGACCTGACGCACACGCAGCGTGTATCGTTCGTCGCCTTCGACGTCGACGCCGTAAAGCAGCAAGGTGCCATCGTCACTGAGCGAGAAGGAGCCAAGACTGAAGAAGTCGTGACCCTCGGCCTCGACGTTGTCGTCGAGAAGAATTTGTTCGCCGGGGAGCGTTGCGGGCGTGAGCGCAGCATCCGTTCCCGTGTCACCGGCAGCAGGCTCGACGATCGTCGGGGGAGTCCAATCGTCGGCGTCGGCGATCGGTGCCCGGCAGTGAATGGGGTACTGCTTACCCTCTTCGGTGCGACTGAAATACCACCACTGGCCGCGGCGAACAGGCACACTCAGATCGGTCTCTTGAGTGCGCGACTTGATCTCTTCAAAGATCTGCTCCTGCAGCACACTGAGGTGACTGGTGCGTGCCGCAGTGAAGGCATTCTCGGCGTGGAGGTGCGCGAGGGTATCGGGGCTCTCCTTGTCGCGCATCCACTCGTAATTGTCGACGTAATGGTCGCCATGGTGAACGCGTTCTGTGGCAATTTTCGCGGCTTCAGGTGGGGTGAGCATACCTTCAGCGTAGGCCGGATTGCTGGGGAGCGGGAGTGCGGCACGTTGGCCAACAGCGTCACAGAGAAAATAGACGCACCGTGTCGAGTGAGATCATTGTTCAACCCCACGATCGGAGTTTCGGATGTCTCACCCTCTCGTCACCGTTCATGAACTCGCCGCGCTGCTCGACGACGCAGCACGTGGAGGCGAGCCCGTTCGCGTTCTCGATGTGCGCTGGAGTTTGGGCGTTCCAGACGGGCTGCCTCTCTATGAGGCGGGGCACATTCCCGGTGCCGTGTACGTCGATCTTGAGACCGAGCTCGCGGGCCACGGCGAACCTCGCGACGGCCGCCATCCCTTGCCGAGCGTCGATGATTTTCAAGCTGCAGCACGCCGCTGGGGGATCAATGACGGTGACGCCGTTGTCGTCTATGACGACTGGAACAGCCTTGCCGCGTGCCGCGCGTGGTGGTTGCTGCGCTACATGGGTGTCGAGAACGTGCGGGTGCTCGACGGGGCGCTGACCGCGTGGACGACGGCCGGGCATCCACTCGTCACCGGTTCAGGCGAGATGACGACAACGCAGCCCGGAACCGTCAGTCTCAGCGCGGGCAACGAGCCCGTGTTGAACGCGGATGACGCTGCCGCCCTTGCCGAGACCGGTGTGCTGCTGGATGCGCGGGCGGGCGAGCGCTACCGTGGCGAAGTCGAGCCCATCGATCCGCGAGCCGGTCATATCCCCGGAGCGATCAGTGCACCCACCGCGGGAAACCTCAATGACGCTGGCGAGTTTCTTGATGCCGAGACGCTACGCGAGCGCTACGAAGCACTCGGCGCCAGTGTCGATCAGGCGGTCGGCGTTTATTGCGGGTCTGGAGTGACCGCCGCCCACGATGCGCTTGCGCTGACAGTTGCGGGGTTTCGGCCGGCACTCTTTCCCGGTTCCTGGTCGGCCTGGTCGAACCAGAGCGAGCGCCCTATTGCGACGGGCGAGAATCCTCGTTAACGACGAAGGGCTCCAACACCAGCGCGGTGTTGGAGCCCTTCGTGTGTTTGTTTAGGAAATAACGTCCTGAAGCAGTTCTTCCTTCAGTGATTTGCGAACGCGGGCGACCACGTAGCCGATCACGAGGGTGATGAATGGCGACAGGATGAGGAACCAGCCGAATGGGCTGAGTCCCCACGGTGTTGCTGTCGGGTCGACTCCGGCTCCGGTGGCGAGCTCGCCGGCCAGAAGCGCGAAGCGTGACATCAGCAGGTATTCGCCGAGCAGCAGTCCGATGAACGCCAGAATGGGGGCGATCAGGGTGACGAAGATGTTCTCGGTTCCCTTGTTCCGCAGGAAGAACCGGATGATCGCGATGCAGACTAGTGCCTCGATGAGCACAATCGCGACGACAGCGAGTCCGCTGAACCAGAGGAACATGTTGATGGCTGGTTGCTGGAAGACAGCGAACAGGAACATGACGACCGCTGAGATGATCGCGACGATTATGGATGCTCGTCCCGGCGCACCGCGGCCATTGACCGTGCCGACTGAGGAAGCGATGACCCCGCCACGACCGAGTGCAAAGAGATAACGGCTTGCCGCGTTCTGGAAGGCTAGGAGGCCGGCGAATAAACTGGAAACAACGAGAATTGCCATCAGGCTAGCCAGCCAGGGACCAACATACTGACTTGCTAGTGCGAACAGCACCGCTGCGGGATCTTCAAGATTGTCGCCAGCCAGCGCGACTGTTTCTTCAACGACGTTGGATGCGCCGAGGCCGGTAACCATGGCGAACGAGGTGAGGGCGAAGAGCACTGTGATGACGCCGACAGCGAGGTAGGTTGCACGGGGAACTGATCGCTTGGGGTTTTTGCTTTCTTCACCGTAGATTGCCGTGGCCTCGAATCCGATAAAGGAGGCGAAGGCGAAGGCGAAGGCGATTCCTGCCGAACCGGCGAGCCCGCCGACGAGGATGTTCTCGGGCGAGAACGAGGCAGCGAAGTTGAGGCCTTCCGGACCACCATCAATGAGGATCGCGACGGCCGCAATCACGAGCACGGTGAGTTCGGCCAGCATCAGAACACCGAGTACTTTGGCGCCGATATCCACGCGCAAGAGCGAGAGCCCGGTGACGAGGATCCAGGCGATGAAGGTCCAACCCCACCAGGGAAGAACTCCTACTTGGCCCTCCATGAGCGCACCGAAGAATCCGTAAATGGCGAGCTGAATCGTGAGGTAGGCAAGTACCGAAACGAAGGATGATGCGATTCCAGCATTGCGTCCGAGTCCGCGACCAATGTAGGCGAAGAATGCGCCGGTATTCGTGACGCGTTGGCTCATTGCGGCGTAGCCCACGCTGAACAAGAGAAGTGTGATGCCGACGGCCAGGTAGGCACCGGGAGCTGCGGCTCCGTTGCCGAGAACGATTGCGACGGGCACTGCACCGGTCATTCCGACGAGTGGTGCGGCAGCGGCCACAACAAAGAAGACGATTCCGATTACGCCGAGTTGCCCTTTGCGAAGGCTGCGATCGGGATTTTCCTGCGTTTTAGGGTCAAGCGCCATGGTGAAACTCCTCATTGAGTTCTGGATCAATTCGTCCGCATCCGAACGAGTTGGGTTCAACACTGGCGAAGACAGGGCAACTTAGTCAAGCGTTTTGAGAAATTCATTCGGATACGAACTGTTTTCGGCTACACTCTGGCGCATGACCGAACTCAATGGATTCCTTCCTCCACTCACTCCGCAAGGGTCGAGTTCGCTCGTGCCGAAGATGCCCTGGTATTACTCGGGAACGCTACTCACTGTCGAGTACTTGACCGATCCAGCCAACGTACGTGCGATCCTTCCCCCCGATATTGACCTCGCTCCCGAGCAACCCGGCGCCGTTGCCATTGTGTGGGCCGACTGGCAGTCCTGCAGCACAGGCGGCCTTGAACTGCTCGACCCCGTTCGCGCCCAGTACCTCGAAGCGTTCATGGTGGTGCGTTGTTCGCACAAGGGAGTGGTCTACAGCCGCTGCGTCGCCATCTGGGTCAACAAGGACTTCGCCATCGGTCGTGGCTGGTTCCAGGGCTACCCCAAGAAGCTTGGCAACATCGCCGTTACGCGAGTCTTCAATAAGGGCAAGGCAACTCCCAAGCTCGAAAACGGCGGCCAATTCGGTGCGTCCATCGCGGCCTACGACCACCGTCTCGCCTCGGCCGTCGTCACCCTGCGCGAGCCCGCCGAGAGCAACGGCTTCGTCAATGGCCACAAGATGCTGCACAGCCGCTTCATGCCATCCATCAGCAAGGATGCCGGCATGTCGCTCGACCAACTCATCACGATGGGTGGCACTGACGTCGAGATCGGCGAGACCTGGAAGGGCGACGCCGAACTTCACCTGGGTGACTCGCAGTGGGATGAACTGCACTCGATCCTGCCCGTGCAAGAGATCCTCGGCGGCTACTATCGCGAGATCGGCGTCACCTTCAACGGTGGCGAACTCGTAGAGGACCGATCGAACGCCATCTAACTCCTCGTCATGCAAAGAAGGGCCCCGCCGAGTGAATCGGCGGGGCCCTTCTCGTGAAGTGCCGACTTGCTCGATTTAGTAGTCGGCGAAGTACTCGTCGATCTCCCACTGGCTGACTTCGCGAGTGGCCTTGTCGGTGACAGTGTCTTCATAGCGCATGACTTCATCGCGCTTGAGCACGCTGAAGACATTGATGATCGTGCTGCCCATCGTCTCGCGCATCGCTGTGTCGGCATCGAGAGCGTCGAGGGCAGCGTTGAGGGTCATCGGCAAGATCGGTGCCGACTCGTCCTCATAGGCCCAGCCTTCGACCGCTGCGGGCGCCGCGAGCTTGCGCTTGATGCCATCGAGGCCAGCGGCCAGAGTGGATGCGATCAGCAGATACGGGTTCGCTGCCGGGTCGCCGAGGCGAACTTCCAGTCGTGTGCCGGCGCCGCGCTCAGGCGGTACCCGCAGCATCGCGCTGCGGTTGTCGTGGCCCCAATTGGCGCGGTAGGGAGCCAAGGTATCCGGGCCGAGGCGTTTGAAGGCGTTGACCGTGGGGTTGGAGAGCGCTGCGAGCGATCCGGCGTGGGCGAGGATTCCGCCGATCATGTGGTTGGCGGTCTCTGAGAGCCCGGCGCCGCCATCCGACATGATGTTGTTGCCGTCTTTGTCGACGACGGAGAAGTGCAGATGGAAGCCGCTGCCGCCTTCATCGTCCCAGGGCTTGCCGACGAAGAGGGCGTGCTTGCCGGTGCGGGCGACAATGTCGCGCACGGCGGTCTTGAAGAGGAAGGTGCGGTCGGCGGCATCCAGCGCTTCGCTGTGCCAGAGGTTGATCTCGTACTGCGAGGGGCTGAATTCGTGGTTGCCGGCGAAGACGCCGATGTCCATGCCATCGAGCATGCGCATGAGGTTGAGGAACTCGCCGCCGGGGTCGACGCTTTCGCCGGTCGTGTAGACGCGGCCAGTGCGGCTGAGGCTGCGGCTCCAGCCGTTTTCTTCGTCGTAGTTGGCGATGTAGAACTCGAGTTCGGGGCCGACGGTGGGGGTGAGGCCGAGGGCGGCATATTCGGCGATGACGTTCTGCAGCACTGAGCGCGGCGCGATTTGGCTGACGCTGTGGTCGGCGTTGAAGGCATCTCCGATGACGAGGGCAACACCGGGCTCCCACGGCATCATCGTGAGTGTGTTGGGGTCGATCTGGGTCAGCAGGTCTGGCAGGCCGGATGACATGATGTCGTTTCCGTCGAGAACGTCGCCGCCGGTGGTGGTCACCCACACGCCCTGACAAAATAGCGGAGACTTCGCGCGGTGCAATTGGCTTACGAGGAGATCTTTCGAGCGCGTGATTCCCAGAACGTCTGGGAAGATCAGGCGCAGAACATCGATCCCTTTGGCCTGCAAGTCTGCTTGAAGTGCTGCTATGTCGAGAGTCATTCTTCCTCCGAAAAATAAATCGTTCGGCACTGAACGATTAGTGAGATACTAAGGCACACAGCGGTGTGGCTGTCCACTCATCGCGAGAAATTTACCTGAAAGGTACACAGTTGAGAGCTCTCCTGGTGCAACACGACCACGTCACTGCCAGCGGTCCAGTGGGGGAGCGCCTTCGGCAACGCGGCTTCGATATTGACGAGATCATGGTCGTGACCGAAGAGAACTACGACAATCCGAACGTCGACTTTGAATTCCCGGATGTTTCGGGCTACGACCTTGTCGTTCCCATGGGGGCACCGTGGGGCGCCTGGGATGACGGCTGTATCGGCAACTGGCTGACCCCAGAGCTTGAGTGGGTGCGCTCAACGATCGAGGCTGACATCCCGGTTCTGGGCATTTGCTTTGGCGGGCAACTCATCGCACGGGCACTCGGCGGAACGGTGTCCCGTGGTGCCAGGTCAGAAATTGGGTGGACCGCGATTCACAGCGACGACACCTCGCTCATCTCGAACGGTCCGTGGTTTCAGTTCCACTATGACCAGTGGACGATGCCTGAGGGAGCGGTAGAAATCGCCCGCAATCCCGTCGCTCCGCAAGCTTTTACCTACGGCCGCAGTCTCGCGCTGCAGTTTCACCCTGAGCTCAACGCCGCCATTCTTGAGGGCTGGCTCGATCAGGGAGGAATCGACGAGGTGATCGCGAGCGGTCAGGATCCCGAGATCATGCGCGCTCAGACGCGCGCCGAAGAAGGCGTCGCCGCAGAACGCACTGCAGCGCTCGTGGATGCCTTTCTCGACCGCGTCGCGAAGCTTGGCTAACGCAGTGTTTCGAGTGCCGCCATCACCTTGTCGGCCTCCGTGTCAGGGTTCACAAAGGCGAGCCGCAGAACGCTCTGGCCGCGCCAGCTCGTCGGCACGCACAGAATGACACCATCGTGAGCTACTTGTTTCGACCACGCCGAATACTGTTCTGCAGTCCACCCGGTGCGCACAAAAAGCAACACGGAAAGCTCGGGCTCGCGCACGAGCTCGAGATAGTCAGTTTCATCGATTGCGCGGGCAACAGCGCGAGCAGTTGTGACGGAGGCCTCGATCGCATCCCGGTACTTGTCGGTGCCGTGCGTGGCGAGACTAAACCACAGCGGGAGTCCCCGCACCCGCCGTGACAAGTGCAGGGCGAGTTCGCTGGGATTCCACTCATCGCGGTCGATCGCGTCCAAATAGCTCGCGTGTTGAGAGTGCACCGCTCGGGCGAGCTCGGGTTCGCGGTAGACGAGAGCGCAACAGTCGTAGGGGGCGAAGAGCCACTTGTGCGGGTCGACGATAAAGCTGTCTGCCCGTTCGATGCCGTTGAAGACAGAACGGATGCTCGGGGCGGCGAGCCCTGCACCTCCGTAGGCACCGTCGACGTGCATCCAGACGCCAAACTCGTGGCACACGTCGGCGATGTCGGCCAGATCGTCGACGAGGCCTTCGTTGGTTGTTCCCGCGGATGCCACAACAGCGAACACGTTCGGTGACTGTTCAAGAATGGTGCGCAGTGCAGCCCCGGTCATGTGCCCTCGGTCGTCGATGGGTACATCGACCACGTCGACGTCGAGCGCTTTCGCGGCGGAGTTGATCGACGAGTGAGCGTTCGTGGTGCAGGCTAGTTGCCAACCGCCAGCGGGGCGACCACCGCGGCGAGTTTTGGCTGTTTCGCGAGCGGTCATGAGCGCTGAAAGATTGCCTGAGGTGCCGCCGGAAACGAAAGTGCCGCCAGCGGTCTCTGGCCAATCGAGTAGCCCGATGATCCACTGCAGAGCCTGGTTTTCGGCAAAGATGGCGCCAGCGCCCGACTCCCAGAGACCGCCGAAGATGTTGGCGGAACTCGTGACGAGGTCAAACGCGACCGCCGCCCGAGTGGGGGCTGCCGCAATATAAGCGAGGTTCAGCGGGTCGTCCTGAGCTCGCGTGGCTGGCTCAAGAATCTCGTCAAAGAGGCGGAGCGCTTCTGCGCCTCCGATGCCTTCCGGGCGGATCGCGTCGCCAACCGCTTCTGCCAGCTCGGCTGCGGGCCGTGCTGTCGATAGCGGATCGGTTTTGCGGACCATTCTCTTGGCGGTCCAGTCGAGGGCGAGCTGAACTACTTCAGTCTCGTCGCCCCATACTGCGTGCGGTCTACCTTGTGGGCGTACCTCGCTCATGCAACTGCCTCGCTCATGTGACTACTTTGCTAATTCGACGCGTACCGGGAGTCTTTTGATTCCGTTAACGAAGTTGCTGCGCAGACGGTCAGGTTCACTGAGCTTCGTCATTCCGGTGATCCGGGGCAACAGGTTCTCGAACATGATACGGATCTCTAGTCGGGCTAGTGAGTTTCCGAGGCACATGTGCGGGCCGCCGCGACCGAAAGCCATGTGCTCGTTCGGGTTGCGGGTGACGTCCATGCGGTACGGGTTCTCGAAGATTTCGGGATCGCGGTTGCCTGCGGCGAACCACGTCACAACCTTCTGGCCTTCTTTGATCGCTTGCCCGTTGATTTCGGTGTCTTTCGTTGCGGTGCGACGGAAGTGGTAAACCGGGCTGGCCATGCGCAGGAACTCCTCAACAGCCCACGGGATGAGCTCGGGCTTCTCCTGCAGGAGTGCCATCTGGTCGGGGTTGTCCATGAGGTAGTTCATGGAGTGCGTGATGGTGTGACGCGTTGTCTCATTGCCGGCAACGACAAGTAGCAGGAAGTAGCTGTTGAAGTCACGTTCGCTGAGTTGTTGGCCATCGGCGGGGGTTTGGTTCACGAGGCGGGATACAAGGTCAGTGCCGTCCTTGCCGCGGCGCTGATTGGCGAGGTCGTTTCCATACTCGAATACTTCGCGAGCGGCGGGGGAGCGGAAGGGAAGAAGTCGGAACTCTTCGCTTTCAGCGGAGCTTGCCAGCACGTCGGCGTGTTCGGGATCGTCGTTTCCGATCATCCGGTTGCCCCAGTCGATCAGTTTGTAGATGTCGGTGTCTGGCACGTCAAGCATTTTGGCGAGCACGCGGATAGGGAAGTCGGCGGCCACTTGGTCGACGAATTCGAACTCCTGGTTCGCAAAAGCCGCATCGAGAGTGCTTGCCGTGAGGCCGCGGAGGAAGGTCTCGTAGCCGGCGACTGCGCGGGGTGTGAACTCGCCCTGCATGAGTCGACGAAGTGCACGGTGCCGAACGCCGTCGGTTTCGAGCATCGACTTGCGGGCCTCGATCTGCTCCTCATCAAGCTCTTCAAGGTTCACCGTGCCACGCTCGCTCGAGAATGTTTCGGTGTCACGGAGCACGGAGACGATGTCGTGGTAGCGAGTCAGCGACCAGAAGCCGTGGTTAGGGGAAGGCTCTTCCGACCAGTGCACGGGGGCCTCTGCTCGAAGCTTGTCGAACACGTTCCAGGGTGTGCCATTTTCGAACAGATCTAGGTCTGCCAGGGTGACGTTCGCCATTGAAGTCAACTCAATCCTCCGTGGGTTGTTTGGATACAAACAATACGATACTCGATCGAGTTTCCGCGAGTATTCGCTACAAATCTTTCTGAAGCTCAGGGGTTGGATAGAGTAACCGCAGCTAAACGCGAGCGAGGGGACTCTCCGTGGCCGGACCACACACACTCACTGAAACCGAACGCCAAGTGCAGGCGAGGGTCGGCGGCTTGCCGCTCGACTACTCAGCAATGGCTGTAGCGTCGAACCTCTTTCGTGCCGCGAATGCGGTGCGCAATCACTTCGAGCGCACCGTCCTCGCGGAACACAATCTCTCGTGGACGGCTTTCGTTGTCTTGTGGGTCACGTGGATCTGGGAGCCGATCGAGACACGTCAGATCGCGCTCGAAGGCGGTTTCTCTAAAGCGACCCTTACTGGTGTGCTCTCGACCCTTGAGCGGCGGGGCTGGGTGATTCGCGAGCGCAGCACTACTGACGGTCGCTTGGTCATCGTCACGCTCACTGAGCGTGGGCGTGAGCTCATGAAAGAGCTCTTCCCGGCCTTCAATCTTCAAGAGCAGGCAGTGACCGGTCCCGTCGATCCGGCGCGGCGCGAAGAGCTGGCCGAAATGCTGCGCTTGATCACGGCGGGCGTGGAGCCCAAGCCGTAGTCAACTCGCCCTTTTTTGTGGTCGGATGCCCCGAACTCTTGTTTGGGCTCGAATCACTCGCTAAGGTAAGTCATTAGCATCCGAATGACTTAACGGCGAGCGATTCGAGACGGGACCACTATGACCAACGTTCAAGTAGCCGGAGTGACCGTCGACACACGGCACTTCATCAACGGCGAGCGCGTCGCCTCAGACGAGACCTTCGCCAACACCTCACCGATAGACGCCAGCCCGCTCGGAGAAATCTCCCGCGGAGGTCAGCGCGAAGTCGACATGGCCGTTGCCGCTGCTCGCGCCGCATTCCCCGGATGGGCTGCCACAAGCCCCCGCGACCGTGCAGCAATCATGCACAAGATCGCCGACCTCGTCGAAGAACGTGTCACCGAACTCGCCAACGTCGAGACGATGGACAACGGCGCGCTACTGCGCAGCCACTTGCGCGGCGTGATGCCGCGAGTAGCCCACAATTTCCGGTTCTTCGCTGACTATCTCGTGAACGACCTCGGGCATCCGGACTTCGAAACCCGCGGCCACAACAATCACGTGTCGTGGGATCCCTCGGGAGTCGCCGCGCTCATCACCCCATGGAACGCGCCGCTGATGCTCGCCACCTGGAAGATCGCTCCCGCGCTCGCGGCTGGAGACACCGTCGTGCTCAAGCCTGCCGAGTGGACACCACTTACGGCATCCTTGCTCGCCGACATCACGGTTGAAGCAGGGCTTCCCGCCGGTGTGTTCAACGTCGTGCAAGGGTACGGAAAAGAAGCAGGCGCCTCACTTGTTGCGCACCCCGGCCTCAGCCGCATCTCCTTTACCGGATCCGTCCCGACCGCCAAGTCGATCGCTCGCGCGGCAGCCGACAACCTCACCCCGTGCAGCTTTGAGCTCGGCGGCAAGAGCCCGTGCATCGTCATGGAAGATGCTGACCTTGAGCTCGCAGCAACCCTCGCGGTTGAGCAGTACGACAACGCTGGTCAGGTGTGCTTGTCGGGCACGCGCATCCTCGTTCACGAGAGCATTGCGGATGCCTTTGCCGAGGCATTCAAAGCCAAGGTCGCGAGTTTGCGCCAGGGCGACCCGCGCGACCTCGAGACAGACATTGGGCCGCAGGTTCACCGCGTGCACTTCGAGCGCATCAAGGGCTTTGTCGACCGCGCGAAAGATGGCGGCGCCAACATTGTGTTCGGCGGCCAGCCGAATGACGAACTCGGCGGACTGTACTTCTCGCCGACTCTCGTGAAGAACCCCGATGTCGACAGCGAAATCGTCACGCAGGAGATATTCGGGCCGGTGCTCACGATGCAGACGTTCACGACGGATGACGAGCTCGTCGCTATGGCGAACGGTACCGAGTTCGGTCTCGCCGCCATTCTCGTGTCGGGCAACCGCGAGCATGCCGACGTCATCGCCAAGCAGTTGGTGGCAGGCACGATCTGGGTCAACTGCTTCTTCGTGCGCGACTTGCGGGCCCCGTTCGGCGGTTCGAAAAAGTCGGGTGTCGGTCGTGAGGGTGGCACGTGGTCGTTTGATTTCTACGCAGATGTAAAGAACACGGTGGTTTCACCGAACGGATGGAAGGAATAGTCATGGGAGAAATAGTTGGGGCTGGGCTTATCGCCCACGTGCCCACGATCATGTTGCCCAAGGAGATCCGGATGGAACTCAATGAGGGCAAAGACTCAACACTCGTCGAAGGCCTCGAACGACTCCGCAAGGACTATTTCGAGAATGACGACTACGACACTGTTGTCGTGCTCGACAGCCACTGGGCAACCACGGTTGAATTTGTCGTTACAGCGCACGAGCGTCGCCACGGCAAGTTCACGTCGGAAGAGCTTCCGCGTGGCATGAGCGGTGTGCCGTACGACTTTCAGGGCGATCCTGAGCTTGCGAAGCTCATGGGGGAGCAGGCCGAGAAGAACGGCACCTGGATCACCCCCATCGACGACGAGTACCTACCGATCATGTACGCCACTATCAACCTGTGGGAGTACCTCGGTAAGGGCCTGCCCGACAAGAAGTGGGTGAGCGTCTCGATCTGCCAGACCGCCACCGATGAAGATTTCTTGCGCGCGGGGCGTGCGATCGGTGAAGCGATTGCCAAGAGTGACCGCCGTGTCATCCTGCTCGCTTCAGGTGCTCTGTCGCACACCTTCTTCAAGCTGCGTGAACTGCGCAAGCACGAGATGGCTGACCCGGCGCACATCTTCTCGGATGCTGCCCGCGAGGCCGACTACGAGCGACTCGACTGGTTCAAGGCTGGTGACCACGCCCAAGTGCTCGAGACGATGCCTGCCTTCCAGAAGGTGCGCCCCGAGGCTATGTTCGGCCACTGGCTCATGACGGCGGGAGCCATTGGCGAAGAAGCCTGCACGGCTCCCGGTGTGATGTATAGCGAGTACGAAAACTCGATTGGCACCGGCCAGGTGCATGTGTGGTTCCCGAAGCCAGAGGGTGGCTTCCCGGCAGCAAAGGATGTGGTTCTCTCTCGTGACTGAATTCCGCAGAGTACTTCTTGATGGATACCCGACGCAGGTAACGCGTCACGGTGATGTTCTGGTGTCCGGCGATGGCCGCGAGGTGGGAATCGACGAGGCGATCCACTTGCCGCCGACCGAGCCGAGCAAGATCATCGCTGTGCATTTGAACTACGCGAGCCGCACTGAAGAGTTCATGACCAAGCTGCCTGCTGCGCCGACCTATTTTCAGAAGCCGGTCACCGCACTCAACACGCACAAAGGTGATGTTGTGCGCCCTGAAGGCTGCAAATGGTTGAACTTCGAGGGCGAGATCGTCATTGTCATCGGACGCACGTGCCGCAACGTGTCGCCCGAGCAGGCCAGTGACTACATCGCCGGTTACTCGATCGGTAACGACTACGGTCTGCACGATTTCAGAGACACGGATGCCGGTTCGATGCTTCGCGTGAAAGGCAGCGACACTCTCGCGCCGGTCGGTCCCGGTCTTGTGACGGATTGGGATTTCCGAGGCAAGCAATTGCGCACCATCGTGAACGGTGAGGTCAAGCAAGATGACAACACCGACAACATGGAGTGGGACATGAATTACCTTGTTGCCGACATCGCGCGCACCATTACGCTGAGCCCCGGCGACATGCTGTTCTCGGGAACGCCCGCGTTCTCGCGTCCGGTTCAGCCTGGCGATGTCGTTGAGGTTGAAGTTGAAGGCCTCGGCAAGCTCACGAACCGAATCGTTTCTGGTCCGACTCCGATCCGCACCGACGTGGGGGCGCAGCCGACCGAGAGCGAAGAGGTAGTGTCGACCGCAATGGGTGGAGACTGGGAGTTCCGAGGTATTCGAACTCCGTCGAAAGACCTGTACCCGTCGAAGATTGAGGAAAAGCGATGATCAAAATCGAAGTCGACATGAACCAGTGCCAGCACTATGGCCAGTGTGTGTTTGAGGCGCCAGACAACTTCACGCTCAATGACGACGACAAGCTCGAGTACGTGGCCGAAGCGCCCGACTCGGAGCGCGACAACATTGAAGCCGCTGTTGATGTGTGCCCGATGCAGGCTATTCGAATCGTCGAATAGTGTCTGAGGCTAACCCCGCCGCGCCGGTCGTTATTGTCGGCGCGGCGATGGGTGGGCTTCGGGCGGCGGAATCTCTTCGTCGCTCGGGTTACACCGGTGCTATTCGCGTGGTTGGTGAAGAACTTCACGCACCCTATAACCGTCCGCCTCTCTCGAAAGAGGTGTTGGCGACTGACGTGACCCATGAGGCTGTCGCGTTTCCGTCGCGAGCTGAGATGGGTGATGTTGAGTGGATGCTCGGGGTGCGGGCATCCGCGGTCGATCTCGATGCGCACACTCTCACCACAGACGATGGGTCTGTGCAGCAGTGGCGTGCCCTAGTTATTGCGACGGGCTTGCGTGCTCGCCGCTTGGATTTTGCCCCGATTGCTGGGCGTCATGTCGTTCGTTCCTTGGATGACGCGATGGGTTTGCGCGCTGAGCTCACGCCGGGTGCACGCGTTGTTGTTGTCGGTTCGGGCTTTTTGGGCTGCGAACTGAGTGCTACCGCCCGCAAGTTGGGTTGCTCGGTCACGATCGTGACGCCGAGCGCTGAGCCGATGATGCGTCCGCTTGGTGATCTCGTCGCGAAGGAGATGCGTCGTCGTCTCGCCGACGAGGGCGTAGAGATTTTCTCTGGAGTGACGATTGCGGCGATTAATGGCGAGAGTTCCGTCGAGTCGCTTGAACTGAGCGACGGTCGCGTCATCGAGGCCGACGTCGTGATCGAGTCTATCGGCTCGCACTGCAACATCGAGTGGCTTGAGGGAACCAACCTCGATGTGAGCGATGGTGTGCTCGCCGATAACGCCATGCGCGCTGTGACCACCGACGGTGTCGCCCTCGATGATGTCTATGTGGTGGGCGATATTGCGCGCTTTCCGAACCCCATGTTTGATGACGTTCCGCGTCGCATTGAGCACTGGAACATCCCGACGGACACGGGCAAGCGTGCCGGGGCAGTGCTTGCTGCGCACCTCGCTGATGATGGCTCGTTCGCCGATGTGGTGGCGAAATCGTTCGCTCCGATGCCGTCATTCTGGTCCAATCAGTTCGAGATCAAGCTGCAGGCTTACGGTCTGTTGGGGCTGGTGTCGGATGACGACATCCGCGTGCTTGAGGGAGACCTCACCGAGCAGGCTGCCGTTGGTTACTATCGCGACGGCCGTCTCGTAGGCGTGCTCGGAATTGGCATGAAGGCCGCGCTGCTGCCGTATCGCAAGCAAATTGCTGAGGGCGGCATTTAGGTCTTGTGTGTTCGCGTTCCCCGCTTGTTGTTAAGGTCGGGTCGTAGGCTGGGGTTATGACTTCCGCTTCGACTATTGCTGTAGCCCAGTTTGCACCCGGTGCCGATCGTGCTGGCAACATCGCGGCGATCACCGAGCTTGCTGAGCGTGCGGCCTCGCGCGGTGCGAGTTTCGTAGTTTTTCCGGAGTATTCGGCCTATTTCACTCCGACGATGGGCGAAGACTGGGTGGCCGCGGCTGAACCGCTCGATGGCCCTTTCGTTCAGGCTCTTACGTCGTTGGCGCAGCGGCTGCGTATTCATGTCGCTGCGGGAATGGTGGAGTCGAGCGACGAACTCGGCCGGTTCTCGAACACTCTTGTCGCGATTGCGCCGACGGGCGCCGTGGTGGCGACCTATCGCAAACAGCACCTCTACGATGCTTTTGGTCAGCGGGAGTCTGACTGGGTCATTCCGGGGTCCATTGGCGCGCCGGAGACGTTCGCGTGGGAGGGCTTCACTGTCGGTTTGCAGACGTGCTACGACATCCGTTTTCCCGAGGTATCACGCCGTTTGGTGGATGCAGGAGCCAACCTCATTGTCGTGCCAGCCGAGTGGGTGCGTGGCCCGCTCAAGGAGTACCACTGGCGCACGCTGCTCACGGCGCGAGCCATCGAGAACACTGTGTTTGTCGCCGCAGCCGACCATGCCCCGCCGATTGGTGTCGGCAACAGCATGGTCGTTGACCCCATGGGCGTGGAGCTCGCGACTATTGGTGAACGAACGGATGTCGCTGTCGCCCACATCGAGCATGCTCGTCTCGATGAGGTGCGTGCGGTCAACCCCGCGCTTGAGTTGCGTCGCTACGGCGTGCACCCTCGTGAGGAGCGCTAACTGCGCAGCTTCATCCCTGAGAGCTGGGCGGCTGCACGCTCGAGCACATCAGTCTTCTTGCAGTAGGCAAACCGGATGAGTGTCTTGTAGTCGTCGTGGTTCTGAGGGTGCACGAACGCGGTGACGGGGATGCCGACAACTCCGCTGATATCGGGGAGGGTGCGGCAGAAGTCGGCGGCGTCGCTGATTCCGAGGGGGGCGGCATCCGCAATGATGAAATAGCCGGCCTGTGGCGTGCTGACTTCGAAGCCTGCACTACGGAGGCCCGCGCTCAAGGTGTCGCGTTTGCGAGCGAGACCGCTCGCGAGGTCGTTGAAGTAGCTGTCGGGGAGTCCAAGTCCGGTTGCGATGCCCACTTGCAGTGGTGCGCCGTTGACGTAGGTCAGGTATTGCTTTACGGCCATGATTGCCTGCAGGAGTGGCTGCGGTGCCGTAATCCAGCCGATTTTCCAGCCGGTGGTGTTGAATGTTTTTCCACCGCTGGAGATGCTGATGGTGCGGTCGAACGCGCCGGGCAGGCTTGCGATGGGGATGTGTTCGTGACCGAAGGTGATGTGTTCGTACACTTCGTCGGTCACGATGAGCGCATCGTATTTGTGGGCGAGTTCGACGATTAGTTCGAGCGTCGCACGGTCGAGCACACTGCCCGTGGGGTTGTGGGGGCTGTTGAGGATGATGAGCCGGGTTCGTCCGCTGAAGGCGGCGCGGATGTCGTCGTGGTCGGGTTGAAAGTCGGGGGAGCGCAGTGGCACGGTCACGTGGGTGGCGCGGGCGTAGTTAATCATGGCGCCGTAGGCGTCGTAGAAGGGCTCGAGGGTGATGACTTCGTCGCCCTCACTCGTGAGAGCCAGGATCGTGGCGGCGAGGGCTTCGGTTGCTCCGGCGGTCGCGAGCACTTCGGTGTCAGGATTGATGTCGATGCCATAGAAGCGCTGTTGATGTTCGGCTATCGCAGTGCGCAGTACGGGGAGACCGTTGCCCGGTGGGTATTGATTGACGCCGTCGCTGATAGCTTTGCGGGCAGCATCGAGCACTTCATCGGGGCCATCTTCGTCAGGGAACCCCTGGCCGAGATTGATGGCGCCGGTGCTGACGGCGAGAGCCGACATTTCGGCAAAAATTGTTTGGCTCAGTTGCCCGTCGGCGCCAAGCAGCATGGCGCCATTGGCGGCGCGTTCCCAAGATCCGGTGACTGTCATCGTTCCGCAAGCCTAACGACTTGCTGCACTTCGTGTGCGTTCGAGCTGTGGAAAGTTGAGCACTCGCGACGGCGGAAATGTTTAGCGTCGTTATACGCGGCTACCGAACCTCGTACACGCGTCGGTTGGCGTGCTCCTCTTGGTTTTACCGATCGGATGCACGCCCTCCGACGACTGTGCGGTTGAACGACTGTGCGGTTGAACGACTGAGCTGCTTGAGTTGCTGAGCCGCTTGAGTTTGCGGCGGCGCCGCATCACTATCTCCGCCGGTGGGATTTTCCGGCCTAACTCTCGCCAAGGCAGCAACGCCAACCCCACAGGAATCGGCTTCTCAACCCGAACCTGAACGCGATCACGCGCACAGCCCGCACAAAGCCGGGAAACCCGCGCGAACCACAAAGCTCACTCTTGCGAACCGCGCAGCCAGCCCACAGCCGAACTAAATAGAATGCACAGGTTCGCGGTGGAGGCTAGCACCGCTGAAAGGAGCACACCATGACCGAGGTCCCCGAAGAACCCACCCCCAACGCAACACCCGACAACACCCCCGCACCCAGCACCCCAGAGACTTCAGCTGCAACCCCAGACGCAGCCACGCCGCAGACCACCGAAACAGGCGCCGCCCCGGTAGTTCCGGCCGCCGCCTCGGAGACCCCCGCCGCGGCCGCAGTCGAGCCTGTCAACGCCATGAGCTCCTCGGCCCCTGCAGAAGCAACTCCAGCAGCCTCGAGCGATACACCCTCCAGCGCGCCGGGCGCTAGCTTTGGGGCGGCAGCAACTGCCGAACCGGCCGCGCCCGCCAAGAAGCCCAGAATGACGCTCGGTCTCGTCGCCGGATTCGCTATCGTCGCGCTCCTCGGCGGAGCCTCCGGAGCAGGCGTCGCGCTGTGGGCAGTCGGCAACCAAGCAACCTCAGCCGTCGGCGGCAGCGCAAGCCCCGCATCCATCACCGTGAACGACCCTGGTAACGCCACACTCGTCACTTCAGTCGTCGCGAAAGCGGCCCCCGCTATCGTCACGATCAACGTGAGCGGCCAAAACGCGGGCGGCAGCGGCTCCGGCGTCATCATCAGCGAAGACGGCAACGTCATCACCAACGCTCACGTTGTTACCCTCGACGGAAAAGTCGCTGACCCCAAAGTCACCGTCACTACCTCTGACGGTCGACTGCTACCGGCAACCGTCGTCGGCTTTGACCCGATTTCTGATATCGCCGTTATCAATATTGACGACGTCAGTGACATGCCCTTCATTAACATTGCGGACTCCAGTGAACTCAATGTCGGCGATAACACCGTCGCAATCGGTGCCCCCCTTGGACTGTCGGGAACAGTCACCAGCGGAATCGTGAGCGCTCTCAACCGCAGCATCACGATCGCCTCTTCCGCACTGCCCGAAGACCCTGAAACTGACACCGAAGCGCCCGAAGAGGGCCAAGCCCCCGATCTCTGGAACTTCGACCTCTTTGGAGAACAGGGACAGGGAAACGGCCAAAGCTCGGCCAACCAAGCCTCCGTTGCTCTCGCTGTAATCCAAACCGACGCTGCGATTAACCCCGGCAACTCGGGTGGAGCGCTGCTCAACTCCGACGGCGAACTCATCGGAATCAACGTCGCCATCGCCTCATCCGGAGGCAACCAGGGCAGCATCGGCGTCGGCTTTGCAATCCCATCCAACTTCGCCAGCCGAGTTGCGAACGAGATCCTCGAAACCGGCACCGCCACTCACGGTCTCCTCGGAGCATCTGTCGCTGACGTCACCGACGATCCTGCCCAAACTTCCGCCGCAGTAGTAGGTGCGAGCATCGTTGGCATTTCCGACGGGGGAGCAGCAGCGGATGCCGGACTCAAAGTTGGCGACATCGTCACCGGCTTCGACGGTCTCCCCATCACCAACAAGACTGACCTGACTGCTCAAGTACGGGCATACTCGGCCGGCCAAAGTGTTCCACTGACTTACGTCCGTGACGGTAAGGGATACACCGTCGACGTGACCCTCGGTTCACTCCAGTAAACGAACCAAGCACGGATGCGGC
>TARA_R110002020_G_scaffold91560_2_pt1 | contig 166453 bp, 134 predicted proteins | sample TARA_R110002020 | Tara Oceans TARA_R110002020 (sample SAMEA4396489) | marine metagenome | biome: Westerlies Biome; feature: [MES] marine water layer (ENVO:01000295) within the mesopelagic zone...; material: water (ENVO:00002006), including particulate matter (ENVO:01000060)...
TAGCCACGCATAACATCATAACCTAGTGGCCATTGCCACGACATAACCATATAACCTTTTGTTATGCTGTTATCTTGTTATCCGGTTACGGATCGGTCGGTTACATTGGAATTCATAATATCTAACCTAGTGGCGCTGGCCGTGCATAACATCATAACCATTTCGATAGCCACACATAATTACAGAGGTTGCAGTGCAACGTCCGTACAATGCAGTGCAACGTCCGTACTTATCCACTCCTGTTTTATACGGTCTACGGGACCATATACCGAGAAAGGGAAGTTTTGAAGGGGGAACAAAAGTTGGCCTTTTTCAGGCCTTCCTCAATTCCCTTTGCCCAGAGCAGATTTCCCGCAAGATTAAAATGAAGTCCATCACCCTTCTGCAGTTTTTCCGAAAGTTGCCCATACGGACCTAAAAGATATTTGGAGGAATCCAAAAAATATACGGCCTCATGGGTTGTACAATAATCTTCTAAAAGCATATTAAGTTCATCGATCTGGGCATTGGATTTGACCTTTCCCGTTACCTCCTTTAAAATGGATTCGTTAACGGGCAACAGGGACGAAATATAAATACTGGCACTGTGGGGCAGTTTATCGATGAGTTCTTTGTACGATTCGATAAAAACCTTGGAATCGCACGGAAGGTCGTTAATGCCATATGCGAGCACTATCTTCTTGTTCTCCAGGTTATGTATTTCGGTGATCCTACTTTTGGCCCTTCGTAAGGTCTCCCCTGAAATACCAAAATTGACCCCTCCAAAATAACTTTCCACGCAAAGCCCATTTATCATACTATCCCCAAAGAAAACAAGCTGATCACTGTTGGGATCTAACGTCTTGGACCGGTTGGAATAGTAGTCCCAAAGGCTTTTCATATAATAGGAATGTCCATTCATATAGTCGATCAACCCTAATTTGTTATAGGCCCTGTTCAAAATGTTCGGATGGAGCAGAAGGATAACGACCCCTATATGCATAGCGCATATATAAGAGATAATAATCTTATTTTTCATGGTTGGTGGTTTGGTTGGTGGGGGAAATCTCAAGTTCGAAGATTAAAATCGATATTCTTGAAAAAGTTCGATGTAATGCATCTTTAATCGCCGATCTACCTTCTTTCTTTAGAATTTTTGATGGACGTCGCGGTGCAACGTCCGTACAATGCAATGCAGTGAAACGGCTCAGCTAATCCTTTTCACGAAAAAATCCCTTCCAAAATTCCTCCAATTATTTTACAATGGTTCAAATCACCTGATTTTCAGCTAAGAATACCTCAAAAAAATAACGCTCATAATGAATAATATAAAAAATTGAAAGGCATTGACTCAAATGCGAATAATATTAGTGCATTTCAACGAATATATTGATCACTTTAGCGATTGGGATACTTTTTGATCTATTTTGCGCCCATCCAAATGTTACCAGATGGAAACCCCGACAACGGCAACTGGCCCGCTTCTAAAAAATGACTTTACAAAAGGGAAAAATTAGGACGGGATGTTAAAGAAAAGGGTAGTTCATCGAAAAACGAGTTTTAAATCAACTAAAATAAAAATCCGAACGTATTGCCTCTAATGAATTTAAAATTTGCGCATTTGAACGATGATTTCATACATTTCCCCGAATGTATGGATTTTTGCCCCCCACATCTTCAAATCCCAGATTTTAATGAAAAAGTGAACTTAACCTAATTTATTATCTTTGTATGCACCATTTATTGAAAACCTACGCCTACATGCTATTGGCAATCCTATTTACCATTTTTCAACTTGCATGTTCCAAAGACAGCGACCTTTTGGCCGATCAATTGCTCCCATCGGGAGAGGCCAGCATTATTGAGGGCGTTTTTACGAAAGAGGATTTTTCCACCACCACCCCCGGACAGTCGGTTGTTATCGATGTACTTGGGAACGATGAATTTCCCGATCCGGACGGGGTAAAGATCATTGAGGTGTCCCAGCCCAAAAATGGCACCATTACCATTAATGCGGACAGGACGCTTACCTACTCCCCCACGGCTCCTCCGGCGGGTGCCGAAGCGCCAACGGAAAGCATTACGGACAACTTTGAATACACTACGGAAGGTGGAACCACGGAAGAGAACGAGGTGGTACAGGAAACCGCCCCCGTAACGGTGACCATCACCCCTCCCGCCCCGGTCCAAGGGGAAAACGTGTATTACGTTACGGTAAACGGGTCCAAGTCCAATAACGGAAGGTCCGAAGCCGCTGCCTGGAGCTTTGAACAGGCCATTTCAAGTGCAGGGGCCGGGGACATCGTCTATATCAAGGCCGGGAATTATGGCAACCTACAATTGGAACTCTACAAAAATGGGAGCGCCAATGAGCCGATCCAATTTATAGGTTACAGAAATACGCCGGGCGACATACTGGCCAACCAAGGATCTACCTTTGCCTATGGCGATGCCATCGATGCCAACAAAATGCCCTTGTTTACAGGTTCGGCCCCCAATGGAAACGGGAACGGAACTGCAATTTCCATCAGGGGAACGCACGTGAAAATCAAGAATATTCAGATTACCAACTATCAGACAGGTGTTGCCGGATTTGCCGAATATGTAGATTTGAACAATATAATCGTTTCCAAGGTCGGAGACTTCAGGTCGAACATTGGAGGTTTTTCGGATTATAACGGCTTCGGTATTCGGATAATGGGAAATAACAGTACGATTACGAATACCATGATCCTAAACGCTGGCGCAGAAGGTATATCATTGCGGGACTGTGATGAATGTGAGGTGACCTACACCGAAGTAGCTGCAGATAACAATACCAACCCTACAGATTATTACATACTTTTGACCGGCGGTACCGAAAATTCTAAAATCGACCATTGTACCGTTAGGCGAAAAAGTGGACTTGAACATTTCGGACACGGCTTTTCCTTAAAGGCAGGTGCAAACAACAATACAGTTAGTAATTCGTGGGCTATCAATACCTCTATCGAATTACAATTTTCCGATGTTCGGGACAATACCGTAATCAATTCTAAAATTACGGGCACCTATAATCAGAACAAGGATTATGCCGGAGGAATTACCGTTGCTAATGGAGCCCACCATAATGTTTTTCAAAATATTCAGATTGATAATGTTTATAGCGGAATTCGTTTTTCGGATTGGAAGGACGGTTCCAATTTACCGAATGACGCAGTGGATGCCGGTAATAACAATCAATACATTGATGTTTCCGTTTCCAATTCGCATTTTGGCATCGACTTTAATGAATTTGAGAAGTTGGAAGGAAAGGCTTGGGACAATGAGTTTGTTAAGTGCAACTTTTCCAACATATCTACGCTATTTCGAGTAAATAGACCAAATTCCGGAAACAAATTCATCAGTTGTACAATAGAAAATGTTGGAACGCTCCAGCACACTTCTAATAACTTTAATTATCTGCTTAATATCGACACCATTTTTGAAACGGTTAACTGGATAAATGTTGCTTTTAAATTTCCGCAGTAAAATTTAATTTTTCATATAAGGTACGCTATGGCATTATAATATGACATAGCGTATTTTTTTTGCCCCAGTACTTCCACTTTAACGAGAAAAATAGAAACTTGTCGTAAATCCATGCTTCCCGTTCCTTTTGGCATATGGGTTACAATAAAAAGCGTAATTTTGCTGCTTATTTTTAAGGAGCCTATAGACTAATTAGCAAATTGGAACGTTCAGGTCCTATACTAAACACGAAAAACACATCTTGTAATATCGACCATTTATGACAAAAGTAGCATTGATTACCGGGGCCACCGGACAGGACGGCGCTTATCTGAGCGAGTTTTTATTAAAGAAAGGGTATACCGTACACGGCCTAAAAAGAAGGTCCTCCCTCTTCAATACCGATCGGATCGATCACCTGTACCAAGATCCACATGTGGAAAACCGTAACTTTATCCTACACTATGGGGATATGACCGACAGTACCAACCTGATCCGCCTTATCCAGGAGATACAGCCGGACGAAATATACAACCTGGCCGCCATGAGCCATGTTCATGTCTCTTTTGAAGTGCCGGAATATACCGCCAATGCCGATGGGATCGGTACGTTGCGTATCCTGGACGCCGTACGGATGCTGGGCCTTGAAAAAAAGACCCGTATCTACCAGGCCTCCACATCCGAACTCTACGGAAAGGTACAGGAAGTGCCACAATCGGAGACCACGCCCTTTTACCCCCGTAGCCCGTACGCCGTGGCCAAAATGTACGCCTACTGGATCACCGTAAACTACAGGGAGGCCTATGGGATGTATGCCTGTAACGGCATCCTGTTCAACCACGAATCGCCCATAAGGGGGGAAACTTTTGTGACCCGTAAGATCACCCGTGCCACCTCCAGGATCGCCCTGGGCCTACAGGACAAGTTCTATCTTGGCAACCTGGACGCACAAAGGGACTGGGGCCACGCCAAGGACTATGTACGTATGATGTGGATGATCCTTCAGGCGGAAGAGGCCGAGGATTGGGTGATCGCCACCGGAAAGACCACCCCGGTACGCGACTTTGTACGTATGAGTTTTGCGGAAGTGGGCATTGAACTGGAATTCAAGGGCGAGGGCGTTGATGAAAAGGCCTTCGTAAAATCCTGTTCCGACCCACAGTACCAATTGGAGATCGGCAAGGAAGTCCTGTCCGTGGATCCCAAGTACTTTAGGCCCACCGAAGTGGAGCTGTTGATCGGAGATCCCACCAAGGCGCAACAAAAATTGGGCTGGAAATGCGAATACGAGCTAAAGGACCTGGTAAAGGACATGATGCAGAGCGACCTTAAACTGATGCAAAAAGACCAGTACCTGCAAAATGGTGGGTACAGGACCTTAAACTATTTCGAATAGGCATACAAATCGCCGTTCCGGGGCCTTGGGCATTTGATCCAGGCCCCGTGCAACGGACACTAGCAAGAACCTGAAAATGCAAAAAGACGCAAAGATCTATATAGCCGGCCATAGGGGCCTGGTGGGAAGTGCCATCTACAACAACCTGCGCAACAGGGGCTACAACAACCTTCTTACCCGTACCCATGCCCAACTGGACCTGGTGGACAGTACCGCCGTGGCCCAATTTTTTAAGCAGGAAAAACCGGAATACGTATTTTTGGCCGCCGCCAAGGTAGGGGGCATTATGGCCAACAATACCTATAGGGCCGATTTTATCTACGCCAACCTGATGATCCAGAACAACCTGATCCATGAAAGTTATGTACAGGGCGTAAAAAAATTGCTGTTTTTGGGAAGTACCTGTATCTATCCCAAAAACTGTCCACAGCCCATGAAGGAAGAGTACCTGCTTACGGACACCTTGGAGTACACCAACGAGCCCTATGCCATTGCCAAGATCGCGGGCATCAAGATGTGCGAAAGCTACAACCTGCAGTACGGCACCAATTTTATTTCGGTCATGCCCACCAACCTGTACGGGCCCAACGATAATTTTGACCTGGAAAGGTCGCACGTACTTCCCGCCCTGATCCGAAAGATCCATTTGGGCAAGGCACTGGAAAAGGGCGATTGGGACAGCATCCTAACCGATTTGGACAAGTTACCGATCGAAGGGGTTTCCGGAACCGCCGAACGGGACGAAATTTTGTCCAAATTGGCAAAATACGGGATCGTACAACAACAAGATGGCAGCGTTCAGGTGGAGATCTGGGGCAGTGGGGCGCCCATGCGCGAGTTCCTTTGGTCCGAGGATATGGCCGATGCCTGTGTCTTCCTAATGGAGGAACGCGATTTTAAGGACACCTATACGGACACTACGGAAGTGCGCAACACCCATATCAATATTGGTACGGGAGAGGACCTATCCATTGCGGACCTGGCCCAACTGATCAAGGAAAAGATCGGGTTTCAGGGCGGTTTTGCCTTTAACAGCTCCAAACCGGACGGCACCCTTAAAAAACTGACGGAGGTTTCCAAACTGCACGGCCTTGGATGGAAACATAAAATGTCTTTGGAAAATGGAATTGAAAGTATCTATAAGTGGTATTTAAATTGAGTTTTGTTTAAAACAAAAATTTTTGCGCTTTATTGAAGATCAAAAATTTCATTAAAATCAAACATTCTTTTTCATGGCTAACACCAAGTCCAATTACCAAGCTTTTTATTGGAATGCATTGGAAAGATTTGGTAATCAAGGTATACAGTTTGTAATCGGAATTGTTCTTGCCAGGATTTTAAGCCCAACGGATTATGGATTAGTTGGATTATTATTGGTTTTTACAGCCGTAGCCCAAATATTCATTGACAGCGGGTTTACCAAAGCTCTTATTCAGCGGAACGACAAATCAGATGATGATTTAAGTACGGCTTTCACCTCCAATCTTGTAATTGGGTTAGTTATTTATGTAATACTATGGATCGCTGCTCCATATATTGCCGCATTCTACGAAGAGGAAGTCTTGAAAAATCTTCTTCGAGCTTTGTCGCTCATTTTAATAATCAATGCACTTTTTGCCATACCTAATACCGTTTTGACCATTGACTTGGAATTCAAAACTATCGCCAAAATCAATTCAGTTGCTGTCCTTGTCAGTGGAATTGTGGCGATAATATTGGCCATGAACGGTTTTGGGGTATGGTCACTAGTTTTACAGTACCTTTTAAAAGCGTTTATTACACTGATACTCTTTACTATTAAAAGTCCATGGAAATACCGTTTCTATTTTTCTAAGAGCTCCTTTAAAACGCTCTTCAGTTTTGGGTCAAACCTGATGGCATCTTCGCTTTTAAATGTGATTGTCAGTAAATTTTCCTCTTTGTTCATAGCAAAGGTCATTAGTACTCCAGATTTGGGATATTACACCAGAGGTATACAATTTCCGGATGTTGCTATTGGTACTTTGGGATCAGTTTTGGATACGGTTCTTTTGCCTACCCTAGCAAAGTTCAAGGAGCCTGAAAAACTAAAAGAACAATCAAAGCGAGTATTGGAATTATTAAGTTTGCTAACGATCCCAATAACTTTTCTCTTGGCAGTACTTGCCGAACCCATTGTATTATTGCTATTGACGGAAAAATGGATTAATGCCGTGCCCATTCTACAATTATTTTGCCTTTCAAGGTTTGTCACTAATTTATCCAGTGTAAATATCAATTTGCTGTATGTAATAAACAAGCCAAACCTAGTTCTTAGACAACAATATAGTAAAATGGCTATTAGAGTGGCATTGATTCTTATTGCTCTTCCATTTGGGATAGTTTATATAGCCTTGGCAGAAGTAATATCATCAGTTATCCATTTCGCTATCAATGCATACTATCCTGGTAAACTCTTAAATTTTGGTTTATCTTCACAGTTAAGGATTATTGGGCCTTATATTTTGATAGGATCTGGCATATACATACTACTATTTTTTATTGAAAGGAATTTAACATCCCCTATTTGGGAAATCCCCCTCATATCAATTATAGGCATCTTACTGTATGCCATACTGATAAATTTTCTAAAGAAGGAGGAAGCCGCAATGGTGAAAGGAATAATTAAAGATAAACTCTTCCGTTAAAAACATGGCTAAAAAATTAATTCTTAAGGCTGTAAGGCGATTTTATAAAGAGATATTTGCAGAGTCAAAAGTGCCTCCACATACTGACCTTAAGGGTGAAGAAGTGGCAAATTATATCGCAAAAAAAATAGAAGAAGGTGGTCCTTTCTTTGTTGCCAGATTAGGAGCAAATGAATTTAACTGTATTTCTGGGTATGTTCAAGGCAAAAAGAAAGGGCTTTCAAAATATAAAAAATATATCACGTCGGAATTGGATTGTTATGATCTAAATGATGAAATAATCACTCAGACCTACGAGTGTGCGGGGGTTTTTCCTCCGACCAATACTATTTTCGAGAAATTTGCTGAACTGTCATTGAACGATTTGAAAGATGTAGATATGTTGGGAGTATGGCTCAAAGAGGATAATTTATTAAAAAAGCAATTGGCTACCAAAATAAGAATTCCCCTGAAGGATATTGAACCTTACTACCACGAACATCCCTGGTCCAAAGCCCTAGCAGGAAAAGATGTTTTGGTAATTCACCCTTTTGCAAAAAGTATTCTTTCACAATATGGAAAACAAGCTTTGCTTTTTCAAAATAAGGATACCTTACCAAAATTTAATTTGAAAGTTATTCAATCGGTTCAGTCAATTGCTGGTCAACCAACACCATTTTTGGATTGGTTCGAAGCCTTGGAACATATGAAAAATGAAATTGACAATACAAAGTTCGATATTGCGATTATTGGATGCGGTGCATACGGGCTTTCACTTGGCGCCCATATCAAGCGAACCGGAAAACAAGCGATTCATATGGGCGGTGCCACTCAACTTTTATTTGGCATAAGAGGAAAGCGATGGGACGAACACCCAACTATTTCCAAAATGTACAATGAGCATTGGATAAGACCCCTTTCAGAGGAAACCCCGAAGGATAAAAACAAAGTGGAAGATGGTTGTTATTGGTAGAATTCAATTGTTTAATATTTACCGACTATATTTTTAACCGTAAACTATAGCACATGAAGAAAGTACTAAAAAAAATAGTACTATCCAATCAAATTCTAACCCGTATTAGTCATTACTTACTGCGTTTAATTCTTAAAACAAGAAAGGATCTTATTATTGGCAAGAAGGTGATAATTGGATTTTCATCTACTTTTGGAGGACAGAATTATATTGGAAAGAACACTACATTTACATCCTCCGAAATAGGGTTTGCCTCTTACATAGCGGAATTTTCTTACTTTATGAATGCCAAAATAGGGAAATATAGTTCCATAGGTCCACACGTAAAATGTATTTTTGGCAATCATCCCACCCATACCTTTGTATCCACCCATCCCTCATTTTTTTCTACCCGAAAGCAGGTGGGATTTTCCTTTACCGAAAAACAATTATTTCAAGAATTTGCCCTTCCCAAAGAAGAAAATGCCCCGTATACCATCGAAATTGGAAACGATGTATGGATCGGGGCCAATGTTAGCATACTGGATGGGGTAAGCATAGGCAATGGTGCCATAGTGGCGGCCAATTCCCTTGTAAACAAGGACATCCCACCCTATTCCATTTATGGAGGTGTTCCGGCCAAATTAATAAAGCCCCGTTTTGATCACGAAAAGGTGGCGTATCTGATCAATTTATCATGGTGGGACAAACCCTATGAATGGATCAAGGCCCATTCCCATCTTTTTGTAGATATTGACATGCTCATGAAAAATATAAAGTCCAATGAATAGCTCCACCCCTGCCATTGTTGTGGTAGCCTTCAATAGGCCCAGGTCCTTAGATCGATTATTAAAGTCCTTGGGATCTGCGCATTATCCAGAAACTTCCATCCCATTGATCATCAGTATCGATAAGGCAGAAAATAATGGTGATGTGCTGTTAATGGCCGAGTCTTTCGATTGGCCGTTTGGCGATAAAAAAGTCAATTATCAAGAAGAAAACTTAGGTCTCAGGAAACATATTTTGCAATGCATGGGATATGCAGCGGAATATGGAAGCATGATCTTATTGGAGGATGATCTGTTTGTTGCGCCCGGATTTTATAAGTATACCGTCCAGGCATTGGACTTCGTAGGAAACGACCCTAAGATTGCGGGCATTTCATTATACAACCATCAATTTAATGTTCATGTGGGCCAGAATTTTTCCCCTTTGGAAGATGGGTTCGACAATTGGTATTTCCAATTTGCTTCCTCGTGGGGGCAGGCTTGGACCAAAACACAGACGGAACAGTTTTTGGAATGGTACCACACCTCCCCTAAGATAAACGAAAGACAGCATATTCCCCAAAATGTCCGACAATGGTCGGACAAATCTTGGCTGAAATTCCATATTGCCTATTTAGTGGAAAAAGATCTGTTCTTCTTATATCCTAAAATATCCCTTTCAACCAATTTCAGTGACGCTGGCACCCATATCGGGAATGACACAACCACCTATCAGGTGCCCTTAATGTACGATGCCGAAAAAAAATATCATTTTTCGAAAGTATCCCGATCCTTGAGCGTGTATGATGCTTTTTTTGAAAACACGAATCTAGGACCGTTGCTTGATCTCATAGGGGACGAAAGTACCATCGACCTGTACGGTTATCAAAAACCCAACAAAAGATTTTTTCTTTCATCGGCCATACTGGATTTTAAAGTAGTTCGATCCTTTGGTAAAAGTTTACGTCCGTTGGATGCCAATATCATGTTCGGCATAGAAGGAGAAGACTTCTTCCTGTACGATACCTCTGTAATCGTCCAAAATAATAAAACAAAAAATCAGACACGCGAAATAATATACCAGATAAAACACTTATCGCATAAAAAAGCAGGGTATCTTTATTGGCATCTGACAACCACCAGATTGAAAGGGCTATTAGTGAAACTAAGAATTTTAAGAAAATGACCTTTTTACAGTATTTAAAAAAATGTAATTTCTTTTATGTTTTTGCCTTTACGTTCTATCTGTTAGACCCCTTTAGTTATGGCTATGTTTTTGCATATTTGTTAATGACCATGATGGTTCTTAATAAAGGGTTTATCGCCAATAACTTAGACAGGAATTTCCTTTTTCTTTTTATATTCTCTTTTGTGTACGCAATCTTTTATGCTTTCGATTTAGCCTTGGGGGTACAATTTATATTTATTTATGCCCTTTTTCCAGTGGGTTTTTATATGTTGGGAAAATACTTTTTAAATTTTAATCCGAAAGCCAACAATATATTTCTACTATTTTATATCCTTGGAATTTTGTATTCCCTACCTGCCATGTTATCCGTTTTAGGCAGTATTATTGCAGATGGATTTGTAGTAGTGGAACGCGATGTACCAATGATCTGGGACGGACATATTATTCCTGCCACCAACATGGCCTCCTATTTTGCCCTGAACATGTGCATTCCCTCCATTCTTTTGGTCAAATTTAAAAAATCCACTTTTTTCTTTAAGGTTATTTCCATAGCGGTATTTGTTCTATCGATCATATGTATCCTTCGATTGGGCAGTAGGACACAAATAAGTATCATGGCAATTACCTTCCTGGTATCCCTGATCTATATGATCCGTAAACAGTCCGTATCACAAAATTTGGTGCTATTCGGTTTTTTATTTTTGGTGATCAATGGCCTGTTGGGATATGTGTCCTTTGATAAGGACTCCGATGTGATGAGTGCCTTTGCAGGAAGAATGGATAGTAAAAAATATGGAGCCGCAACCGCCGGGGGGCGCACCGAACGCTGGGAAAAGTCCTTGATCAACCTGGTGGAAAAACCCCTGGGGTGGAAAGTGGAAGAGTTTGGATTTTCACATAACCTCTGGTTCGACGTTGCCAGGGTTGCAGGCACTTTGGCCTTTTTCCTGTTAATCATATATACCCTAAGGTCCTTTTTCCAAATAAAAAAGGCGATCGGATTCCAACCCAATAACCTATTGATCAATCTGATGTTCCTTTCACTTGGAATGTCCTTCTACCTGCTGTTCTTTGTGGAACCCATTTTTGACGGCTATTTTACCATGTTCATCCTTTTCTGTTTCTATATGGGATCGGTCAACAAATATTTGGAAAATGGAAGATTGCAAAAATCCTTACAATAAATTGCCCCCATTGTTGTTTTTAATTACGTCAACAGCCGGAATGGGAGCATGTGGCCCATAGCAAAAAACGAAAAGAGCACTATGCCACAGCCGGTTTGCGAAGGCGCCGGCCCTATATACCATTAACATATTGAACAAAAATAGTCTACCTTGAAAAATATAGCCGTTTTACTTACCTGTTTTAACCGAAGGGAAAAGACCCTGGCCGCCCTGCACCACCTGTACAAGGCCCATGAAAGGGTGGCGGGCCACATACAACTTTTTGTATACCTCACCGATGACGGATCTACGGACGGTACCGGGGAAGCGGTACAGAAAGCCTATCCCCAGATCAAGGTCCTACAGGGCACGGGCAACCTCTTTTGGGCAGGGGGCATGCGAAATTCGTGGCGCGAAGCGAAAAAGGGAACGTATGACGCCTACCTGTTGCTCAATGATGATACCAACGTATTTCCGGTCCTTTTTGAGGAACTCCTGAATACACATGAATACTGTCTGAAGACATATGGCAAAAGCGGGATCTATATAGGGGCCACCCAGGACGCCATTAGTGGAAAGCATACCTATGGGGGTGCCGTGCTAGAGGACCGCTTTATGTTCAAATACCGTTTCTTGCCCCCCACCGGGCAGCCGCAATCCTGCGAAATGGGGAACGCCAATATCATGTTGGTGACCGCTCCGGTAGTGGAAGAGATCGGGATCCTTTCCGAAGGATATGTACATGGGGTGGCCGACTACGACTATACGTTAAAGGCGGTCAAAAAAGACCTGCCCGTGCTACTGGCTGCACACTACTGCGGTACCTGTGTACACGACCATAGCAATATCTATGACAATTTTGCCGAAAAGAACTTTTCCCAACGGTTGGCGCTCCTAAAAAATCCCCTGGGACTGGACCTGCGTTCCAACCTGAACCTGATGCGCAGGCATTTTCCCCTCCGGGTACCCTTTGTACTGTTTTCAGCGGGTTTAAAGCTCCTTTTACCTAAAATCTATGTAAAAAGTCTCGCAAAACGATAGAAACCATTTTATTTTTCCAAATTTGCGGTGCCATTGGCATCCCCATCAAGATAGGTTTGCCCACAACATAAAATTGTAGAAAATGAACAAATATATCGCCACTTGGGTCTACCTGGACTCGGCCGCAGAAAAGTCAAAATATCCCAATACGGGGGGCGACTCCACCTCCCCCGAGTTCCAGGCCGTATATTGGCGCTGTATCATCGTCTTTTTTGAGACCTCCCTTAAGTTCCATAAGGATGCCACCCATATCCTCTTTACCAATACCACAGAAGTCCCCATAGTGGACGGACTTGACCTAAACGATTATTTCAGGAAAAAGGGCATTCAGGTAGTGACCCTTAAAAATAAATATCCCCTGCCCGAAAATTACTTCGGCAGCTTTAGGAACCAGTTCTTCGAATTTTCCATTATAGACCATTTGGCCACTTTTATGGAGGATGCGGACGGCCTGCTCTTGTTGGATTCCGATTGCGTCTTTACCGGTTCCATGGATGGGGCCTTTGCGCAATTGCAGCAACAGCCCTATGCCATGACCTATGTGGTGGATCACGAGGAAGAATACACGGTGCACGGGGTAAGTGGAAAGGATATGCGCACCCTCTCCAACGAACTGGGCCTTTCCCTGACCAAAAACCCATACTATTCCGGAGGGGAGCTCCTGTTCGCCAAAGGCACATTTTTTAAGGCGGTCGCGGCCGACTTCCCTTCCCTCTACGACAATATGATGCAGCGCCACAAGGCGGGCAAGATCAAATTTAACGAGGAGGCGCATGTGCTGAGCTACTATTATTACAAACACCCCTCCAAGATCGGTGGTATGGACGGCCATATAAAAAGGTTGTGGACCAACAGGAACTACTATAGGAACGTTTCGGCATCCGACAGGGAACTCACCATTTGGCACCTTCCCAATGAAAAACGCAAGGGCTTGGACCAGTTGTTCGCACTTATCGTAAAAGACCCCGAGGCCCTCAACAAGATGGAAGGGGAAGCGTACAGGCAACTGCTCTTCAATACCCTGCTCCTGGCCTCCAACCATAAATGGGACTACTACAAGGTATTCAAGAACGCTGTGAACAAAACGCTGAAAAAGTTAAAAATCATCAGTAAATGAGACCGATCATTTACCACTTTACCAACATAGCCCCCCTTTACAGGAACAGGCTGTGGAAAACCCTGTTGGGCAGCCCCCATTTTGAGTACCATTTCTGTTTCGACAAAAAATCCAACGCGGGTATCAGGTCCATTGACTTTTCGCAACCGCCCTACTCCTCCCATCCGGAGCGCCTGCACGATCTGCACAACATCTGGATCAAGCAAAAATTCCTGGTCTGGCAACAAGGGGTCTTGGGAAGGTGCCTGTCCACAAAAATGGACATGGTGGTCCTTTTGGGCGAATTTATGGTGGTCTCCAATTGGTTGGCGGCCCTTATATGTAAGGTACGGGGCATTAAGGTCATCTTTAGGGGCCATGGCATGTACGGGGACGAAAAGGGACTTAAACTGTTCCTGAGGACCACCTACTACAAACTGGCGGACTACCACCTTCTATATGAACGAAGGGCCAAAAACATCATGGTACGGCACGGCTTTGACCCTGAAAGGCTACATGTGTTCTTCAATTCGTTGGACTACGACGCCCATAAGGACTTAAGGCCCGGCCTTATGTCCCTGCAAAAAGCCGATCATTTTCCCTTTTTCACCGACCCCCACCTGCCCACCCTGCTTTTTGTGGGAAGGCTTACCAAGGTAAAGCAATTGGATATGTTGCTACGGGCGGTGGAAATGCTGAACAGGGATACCCAACGGGTCAACCTGTTGGTCATCGGCAAGGGAGAGGAAAGGGAATCCCTTGAAAGTTGGGCGAAGGAACATTTACTGTCGGGCTCCCATCATTTTTATGGGCCCTGTTACGATGAAACGGTACTGAGTCAGCTCATTTCCCTGTCCGACCTCTGTGTATCCCCTGGAAATGTAGGGCTTACCGCGATCCATAGCCTTAGTTTTGGCACCCCGGTCTGTACACATTCCAACTTTTACAAACAGATGCCCGAGGTGGAGGCCTTGGAAGATGGCAAAACGGGGCTATTTTTCCAACAGAACGATCTAGAGGACCTGGTACGGAAACTGCAAGGTTGGTTAACGGACCATACGGACGACCGGCAGACGGTCCGGGAAAACTGTTTTGCGATCGTGGACACCTATTACAACCCGCACTATCAGGAAAAGGTCTTAAAAAACCTTTCCGAGGGAAAGCGGCCCTTTCTTTAAGAACAGCCCATGAAAACCTTGTTGCAGATCAATATTGAAGTCAACTACGGATCTACCGGGAGGATCGCCGAAAACATCGGTGCCATGGCCATTGAACAGGGTTGGGAAAGTTATATCGCCTATGGCCGGAACCACCGGCCCAGTGCCTCCAAACTTATTCCCATCGGCGGCAAATGGGAACAGTACCTGCACGTTCTGCAGACCCGTCTGTTGGACCGCCACGGCCTGGGCTCCAAAAGGGCCACCAAAACCTTGATCGCCCAATTGGAACGATTGTCTCCCGATCTGATCCACCTGCACAATATCCATGGGTACTATATCCATATTCCCCTGCTATTTACCTATTTGGCGGAAAAGAACATCCCGGTAATCTGGACTTTGCACGACTGCTGGGCCCTGACCGGGCACTGTACGCATTTTGAATATGTGGGATGCCAAAAATGGCAGGGCGAATGCTCCGACTGTCCCCAATTACGGGCCTATCCCGCCAGTTTGCTGGCGGATAGGTCCACCAAAAACCACCGTACCAAAAAGGCCCTTATCCCCGCCCTTAAAAACCTTACCCTGGTGCCCGTATCGCAGTGGCTGGAAGACAGGGTAAAGGAATCGTTTTTGGCCCATTGCCCGTCACAGGTCATTTCCAATGGGGTGGACACCAAGGTCTTTGCCCCAGCCCCCGATCCCGGCTTACGGGAACGGTTCGGCCTTCAGGACAAATTTCTGGTGCTGGGCGTTGCCAGTGTATGGAGCAAGAACAAGGGTATGCGGGACTTTCTGGACCTTGCCCGGATAGTTGGGCCCGACACTGCCATTGTGCTTATCGGCCTGAACGAGGACCAATTGAAGGAACTGCCCAAAAATATGATCGGGATCAAAAGAACGGACAGCGTGGCCGAGCTGGCCCAATGGTACTCCACGGCGGATGTCTATCTCAACACCTCGGTAGAGGAATCCTTTGGGCTCACCAATGCCGAGGCGCTGTCCTGCGGCACCCCCATAATTGTCTACAATGCCACGGCCCTCCCGGAAATGGTGACGCCCCAAACGGGCGCCGTGGTGGAAAAGCACGATATCAGGGCGATAAAGGAAGCGCTGGCCACCATTCAAGAAAAAGGGAAACCCTTTTACGCCGAGGCCTGTTCGGCCCGTGCCAATAATTTATACGATAAACAAAAAAATTATCGTTCCTACCTCCAACTTTACGATTCCCTTAAAAAATAATTACGCTTTCCCGTAAATAGGCCGGATTGATGAAAAAAATTTTAGGAGTTGATAATTCTCGGAGAATTTGTTTTTGTGGTCTAGCGAATGATACCAATAAGATTTAATTTTATCACAGATTAGAGTAGGCTATTTTTCAAGTCTGAGCGTATATAATGGACCTAATACCAAAACACATGAATATTATCCTGGATAATATTATTTTCACGCTACAGAATTCCGGTGGTATATCCGTTTATTGGCACCACCACATCAAAAGATTACAGGAAAATAGGGACTACGTACTTAAATTTATCGAGGAACACCCCACCAATGGCAATCTTTTCAGGGGATTTTTAAACCTCGCCCAGGACCATTTTATTCCGGTGAAAAAAGTTCCCATGGTAGGTCGTTACCTGAACCTGAACCTCGACCATCATCCCGAAAAGGCGATTTTCCATTCCAGCTATTACCGGGTATCCAAAAATCCCAACCACGTAAACGTCACCACCGTGCACGATTTTACCTATGAGCATTTCAGCACCGGGATCAAACGGTTTGTGCACAGCGCCCAAAAAAAGAACGCGATCTTAAATTCCCATGGGATCATCTGTATTTCGGAGAACACCAAGGAGGACCTATTACGCTTTGTACCGGAGGCCGCCGACAAACAGATCCGTGTGATCCATAACGGGGTGGACGATGCGATCTTTAATTCGGAAACCGCCATGACCGATAAACTGCCCTACGATGTCAATACCTATATCCTGTACGTTGGAAACCGTTCGGCCAAATACAAGAATTTTGAGATAGCGGTAAAGACCGCGGCCTTGGTGGACAAACCCCTGGTCATGGTGGGCGGAGGTCCCTTGGGAGAGAAAGACCTGTTGATACTGGACGGCTCACTGCCAAAATCACAGTACAGGCACCTCGGGGAAATTACGGTAAAGGCACTGAACCGCGCTTACAACAATGCCTTTTGTCTTCTATACCCTTCTTCTTACGAGGGGTTTGGCATCCCGCCCATAGAGGCACAGAAGGCAGGCTGCCCCGTAGTGGCCTATAGGGCATCCTCCCTTCCCGAAATAGTGGGCGATGGCGGTATCCTAGTGGACGAAAGCAACCCCGAAGCCTTTGCCAATGCCATCCGCCAATTGGAAGATCTACAATTGCGGACGGACCTTATAAACAAGGGCATGGAAAATGCCAAAAACTACTGTTGGGAAAACACCTATAAGGAGACCACCGATTTCTACAGGGAACTGTTGGAAAGCAATACTTAGTCGGCAAGCGCCCAACACATATTGGCGAAAAACGGACATAACAGTGCCACGCAAGCGCGGGCAATGATAAATCCCACTTAGTGGGCCTGCACCCAGGGAGCAAGCGCACAAAACATATTGGTGGAAAAGGGACATAACAATACCACGCAAGCGTGGGGCATGATAAATCCCACTTAGTGAGCGAAGTTTTAAAGCTCGAGTATACTATTTTGGCAATTTACCAGTTAAAGGAATGGCATAAACCATCTACATGAAAGTAAGTATTGTTACAGGGACCTATAACAGTGAAAAGTACATTGCGGATTGCGTGGGCAGCATACATGACCAGACCTATCCCCACATAGAGCACATCATTATAGACGGCGCTTCCAAGGATGGTACCGTACAGCGTATAAAGGAAACCCCCAACAGGGTGGCCAAACTGGTATCGGAACCGGACAAGGGCATTTACGATGCCATGAACAAAGGGCTAAAAATGGCCACCGGCGATATTGTGGGCATCCTCAATTCAGATGACTTTTACAACTCCAATGAGGTGATCGCCATGGTTGTGGACGCCTTCGAACGCAATGCAGCGGATTGTGTCTACGGGAACCTATATTATGTGGACCAGCAACGTCCGGAAATCATTAAACGGACATGGACAACCGGTGCGTACGACCCCAAAAAAGGTTTCCGCACAGGGTGGCACCCGGCCCACCCCAGCTTTTTCGTTAAAAGGGAGGTCTACGAAAAATATGGCTATTTTGATGAGGAATTCAAATTGGCGGCAGACTTTGAACTGATGCTCCGTTTTTTGGAAAGGCATAAACTGCCCGCCACCTATATAGACTTTCCCATGGTACGCATGCGACTGGGCGGTGCCACAAACAAAAGTTGGAAAAACATCGTTCAGGGCAACAAGGAATGCATCAGGGCCTTTGGGAAAAACGACCTGCCAATTCCTTCGTTTTATACGCTCCATAGATTGCTTCCCAAACTAAAACAGTACTTTTGATCTAATACGCTATTGTAAATGGGAATCTTGATCACGGGGGCCCAAGGTTTTTTGGGACAACATATAAGCAAGGTTTGGGAATCGGAGGGACAGGAAGTCATAAGCTTGGGAACTTCCCGCTCCAATGCGATCGTGTGCGACCTCAGTAACGAGGTCCCCAACATTCCAAATACGGTGGAATATGTGGTGCACGCAGCGGGCAAGGCCCATATGGTGCCCAAAAACAAAACCGAGGAAAAAGCATTTTTTGATATCAATCTGCAGGGAACCCTGAACCTCCTAAAGGCTTTGGGGAACCTGACGATAAAACCCAAGGGCTTTCTCTTTATAAGCACGGTGGCCGTATATGGGACCGAAACAGGGGATCGTATCCCGGAAACCGCCCCCTTATTGGCAGAAGATCCATATGGAAAAAGCAAAAAGCAGGCAGAGGATAAGATCGTTCAATGGGGAAAGGAAGAGGGAATACCCATATGCATTATAAGGCCGCCCCTGATCATAGGAAAAAATGCACCGGGCAACCTCAAAAAAATGATCCAGGGCATCCAAAAGAACAGGTATGCCAATATAGCCGGTGGCAAAGCTAGAAGATCTATGGTACTGGCAGAGGACATTGCCCGTTTCTCCCCTACCTTGGTGCGCAGCGAAGGTATCTATCACCTAACCGACGGAAAGGATCCCAGCTTTAGCGAACTGGCTTCCCTCATAGGGAACAACTTCTCCAAAAAAATTCGGAACATCCCATATTCCCTTGCAAGATTATTGGCCCTTACCGGGGACGCCATCACGGGGATCTCGGGAAAGGAGATGCCCTTTTCCAGCAATAAGTTGTTGAAGATGACCAGCAACCTAACATACGACAGTACCAAGGCCAGGGCGCTGGGCTGGAACCCCAGGGAAATCCTAACACATCGGGAGGTATGGTTGTAAATACACATTGTTTAACTCGAACCCATTTTGGCATATGAACGTACTTTTTCTATACTCCGAAGTGGCCGGTTATTTTCTGTCAGCCGCAAAGATGTTGGTCACACGGCACCATTATAAGGTACATATCGTAACAAGGCCCCCAAATCCGGAAGCTCCCTACGACTTTCCCCAAGAGGACGGCATCGTCTTTTATGGCAGAAAGGAAATGGATACCCAAAAAATCATGGCACTGTACACCCAATTGAACCCGGTATTGGTCTATATATCGGGATGGAACGACAAACAGTACCTGCAGGCGGCCCGAAAAATACGAAAGGACAAAGTGCCGGTAATCTGCTCCTGCGACAATCCATGGCGGGGCGATCTTAGGCAGTACCTGGCCGGCATCTTCCTAAGAAGGTTCCTCCACAAACGGTTTTCCCATATCCTGATCGCCGGAATGTACCAATATCCCTTGGCCTCCCATCTCGGCTTTACGAGAAAACAGGTGCTCACCGGCATGAACACCGCCGATCTTTCGGTATTCCATAAGGCGTATCACGATTATCGGGGAGAAAAAGAAAAAAAATATCCGCACAAATTCCTGTATGTGGGACGTTTTGTGGAAATAAAGGGACTGCAGGAACTCGTAAGGGCCTTTGTGGAACTGCAACGGGAAAAAGACCATGATTGGACCCTGACCCTGGTAGGCGCGGGACACCTTAAGGAGTCCTTAACGGGCCATCCCAATGTATTTATAAAGGATTTTGTTCAGCCCCAGCACTTGGGAACCCTGGCACAAGATGCGGGCTGCTTTATCCTGCCCAGTAGGATAGAACCATGGGGCGTGGTGATCCACGAATTCTGCGGGGCCGGCCTGCCCTTGGTCACTTCCAATATCTGTGGGGCCTCCACCGCCTTTGTAAGGCCCGGCCACAATGGATTTATGCACGAGCCCAATGAGGTGGCCGCCATTAAGGAGGTATTGTGGAAAGTCATTCGGACACCGGATACGGAGCTGTTGGAAATGGGCGATAGAAGCCACCTCCTCAGTTACCATTTCAGTCCCGAAAGCTGGGCGAGCAACCTGCTCAACCTGCAGAAATGACAAAGATCGGCCCTACGTCCATTGCCCTGCCAAAGGCTATGTCAAGAGTAACCGCCTTAGTCCCAAATATGGTCTAAGGGTAAAATAGGGCCCATTTTTCAAGGATTCTTACTTTTCATCCAATTAATTGCGTCGTTGAACAAAAGAATACTTGCATAACAGCCACTTTGAGCTTACTTTGTAGCCTCAAAAACCCCTACCGAACCAATAAATAATTAATCCGTTATAATAATATGGTAATTCTTGGCCTTAATACGCATCACGCCGACTCATCGGCAGCAATCTTTATAGACGGGATCCTGATCGCCGCCACCGAGGAAGAGCGGTTTACCCGAATCAAGCATTGGGCCGGTTTTCCGGAACAGGCCATACGGTTCTGCTTAAAGGAAGCGAACGTAACCCTAGATCAGGTAGATCATATAACCATCGGTAGGGATCCGATGGCCAAAATGTTCAATAAGGCGGTCTACGTCCTAAAAAATATAGGCAAGAGCTCGGACCTGATCAAGGACCGCTGGGGCAACAGGGGCAAGATCACGTCCATGGGCGAGGAATTCCACAAGGCATTTGGCATTCCACGATCTGAAATCGAAAAAAAAATAAGGAACATAGAACACCACAGGGCCCATTTGGCCTCCGCCTTTTTTGCTTCGCCCTATGAGGAATCGGCCATTATTTCAATAGATGGCTCAGGGGATTTCAGCACCACCATGATCGCCTACGGAAAGGGCAATAGTTTTAAGGTCCTGGATTCCATCGATTTTCCCGTATCCCTAGGTTTTATCTATACGGCCTTTACCCACTTCCTGGGCTTTCCACATTATGGGGACGAGTACAAGGTAATGGGACTGGCGCCTTACGGCGAGCCCAAATATGTTGACAAGATAAAAAAACTGGTCACCTTCAAGGACAATGGCCTTTGGACATGGGACCAATCGTACTTTAAGGATATCAAAGTCCTTTACGAGAACAACCAGCCCGTGGTGCCCTTCTTTTTTACGGACAAATTTGTGGCCGAATTCGGGAACCCAAGGGGCCAAAAGGAAGAACTGACGCAATATCATAAGGATATGGCCAAATCCGTCCAGGTTTTCACCGAAGAGGTCATCTTCTATATGCTGAACCACCTCCAGAAAATAACGGGAAGCAAGAATATCTGTATCGCCGGTGGGGTTGCACAAAATTCCGTGGCCAATGGAAAGATCATCGCCAATACTACCTTTGAAAACCTGTACATTCCCTCTGCCGGACACGATGCGGGCATTTCAATGGGGTCTGCCCTCTTCCATTACCACCAAAACCTGGGAATGCCCAGGACCAAGGGCATCAGGACCGCCAGTACGGGATCTTCCTTTACCAATGCCGAAATTGAAGCCTTCTTGAACGAAAAGGGTATTTCCTATAAAAAATTGGAAGACGCCGAACTCTTTGATTATATCAGCGACAAACTGATCGTACCAAGTGTAGTGGGCTGGTTCCAGGGCCGTGCCGAATTTGGGCCCAGGGCCCTGGGAAACCGATCCATCATTGCCGATCCCCGAAATGACAAGGCCAAGGAGCTCCTGAACCTGAAAATAAAGAGAAGGGAAAGTTTTAGGCCTTTTGCTCCCTCCATCCTAAAGGAATATGTGGACGATTTTTTTGTGTACAACGATGAAGTGCCCTTTATGGAAAAGGTATTCCCCATCAGGGCCGAAAAGCACAAATGTATTCCGGCCGTTACCCATGTGGATGGTACGGGAAGGCTACAAAGTGTGGACAGGGAGGTTTCGCCTAGATACTACGGTCTTATAGAGGCATTTAGGAAAAAGACCGACATCCCCATACTTTTGAACACCTCCTTTAACGAGAACGAACCCATTGTGAACAGTCCCGCAGAGGCGTATGCCTGCTTTGAGCGTACCCAAATGGACGTATTGGTAATGGAGAACATTGTTATAGAGAGAAACTGAGACCGGAAGATATACCCATCCATGCCCAAACTGCTCAAAGGCGGCATTTTTAGCGATCACAGGGGCCAATTGACCTTTATGAACGAATTTGATGCCGCCCCCGTCAAAAGATTTTACCTCATCAACCATCCCGACAAAAAAGTGGTACGGGCCTGGCATGCCCATAAAGTGGAAAGCAGGTGGTTCTACTGTACCAAGGGCCGTTTCGATTTTAGGACACTGCCCCTTTCCGCAGTGGAGAATACCGATACGGCGGATCATGTGGAAACCTTTGTCCTGGATGCCCAAGAACCGCAACTGTTGGAAATTCCCCCGGGACATGCCCATGGCTTTCGGGCCTTGGAGGAAAATTCCGAACTATTGGTATTTGCCGATTTCCTACTTGGGGAAAATCCGGATGACCATTATAGGTTTGAGTCAAAAAATTGGACCGATTGGGGTAGTGAAGCTTAATTTTATTGTATAAATTGCGGCCCGAAAGCAAACCATTACAATAATGCACTTTTTTCTTATTGCCCTTATTCTGATCGTGGCGGCCCAAGGCTATTTTATACTGGCAAAAAGATTCAACATCATAGATCGGCCGAACGAAAGGAGTTCCCATACCAAACCTACTATCAGGGGAGGGGGCATTCTCTTTGTGGTATCCACCTTATTGTTCTTCTTTTTCTCGGAATTTCAATATCCTTATTTTGTGCTGGGCCTCCTTTTGGTGGCCCTTATCAGTTTTGTGGACGACCTTTACACTTTGGGGTCCAAAATACGCTTGGCAGTCCAGTTTATCGCAATATCACTTGTTTTCTTTCAGTTGGGCATTTTTGCCGAACCCCTATGGATGGTACCGCCACTCTTGGTGTTCTGTGTAGGGCTGCTCAACATTTACAACTTTATGGACGGGATCAACGGCATTACCGGCCTTTGCAGCATGGCCACCATCATCGGTTTTCTCATGCTGAACGGGGAAGCGGAGCTCGTACCCAGCTCCCTTTTGCTGTACACCCTAATGGCCCTGGCCATTTTTGGATTTTATAATTTTAGAAAAAAGGCCCTGTTCTTTGCCGGCGATGTGGGCAGTATCTCCATAGCGGTGATCATCATTTTTCTGGGCCTCCATTTCGGTCTTGCCCTCCGGGCGCCCATTATAATACTGCTGGTAGGGGTGTACCTTGTTGATGGGACCATGACCATTGGAAGTAGATTGCGAAAAAGGGAAAACATATTCAAGCCCCATAGGTCGCACCTGTACCAACGACTCGTACAGCGTACCGGACTATCGCACCTACAGGTGTCAATGGCGTACGCGGGCCTTCAATTCCTTCTTGCGCTACTGGTATTCCTTATGTACCAAATGCCCATGCAGCAGCAGTTCTTGGCACTGTTCGGAACCATTCTCCTACTAGGGCTTCTGCACTTTGTGCTGATATTAAAATTGAACCGTCAGGAATACCCGGACAATCTATCGACAAATTCGGGGCAAGCCCCCAGGGCATATGGAGGGAAACCAGAATAACATTCGTCGCGGGCCCGCGGGAGGCGGACGGACCTTAGAGCATAAAAGATCTCGATCAGCGAGTAAAAAAATTTAAAAAGTGTGCGTTAACAACATCTAAAGCAGGTTCCTAGATCGTATATCATAAAACATTTACCATGCCAAATCCCAAACTTTTATCCTACACGGGCATTTTTATGCGCGGCCTTCCCAGAATGGTCGGCGCCATTTTGTTATTGTTTTCCGCGGGCACCCATGCCCAAGTGACCTACCAAGATGCCTTCCCGAACATAACCTTTAACTATGCTGCCGAAATACAGAACGCCAACGATGGCAGTAACAGGTTGTTCGTAGTGGAACAGTCCGGAAGGATACGGGTATTTCCCAACCAAGCGTCCGTTACGAATGCCCAAGTAAATACTTTTTTGGACCTGAGCGGGACCGTAAGTTTTTCTACGGGACAGGAAATAGGCCTGTTGGGACTTGCGTTCCATCCCAATTTTTCACAGAACAGGTACTTCTACGTATACCATACCCGCAGGAGCAGTCTTCCGGGAATAAGTGTAGAAATGGTACTTTCACGATATACGGTCCGGGCCAACAACCCCAATCAGGCCGATCCCAATAGCCGACTCGAAATTTTTACGTTCGATAAAAACCAGAACAATTCCAACCACAATGGGGGCAAGATCGCATTTGGGCCCGATGGTTACCTCTATATTTCGATAGGGGACGGGGGCGGTGGTGGCGACCCCAATAAAAATGCGCAGAACCTCAACAATCCCTTTGGAAGTATCCTTAGGATCGATGTGGATGTCAATGGCAACAATCCGGTGGAGAACAATCCGGACCTGCCCAATGGAAACTATGAAATACCGTCCGATAATCCAAGGGTGGGACAGAGCGGTCTGGACGAACTGTACGCTTGGGGCATCCGAAATACCTGGAAATTCTCCTTTGACAATACCAACAATCGCATGTGGGGCGCAGATGTGGGACAGGACGGCAGGGAAGAGATCAACCTGATCCAAAGGGGCGGCAATTACGGCTGGAACCGATTTGAAGGGGCAAATTCCTATAACACTACCACTACCTTGGCCACGACCCCGGATATAAAACCCATATTTTCCTACAGTCACAATAATGGGGACGTTTCCATAACGGGAGGGTACGTTTACCGTGGGGCCAGCACCAACCCTTCGCTCCAGGGCAGGTATATTTTTGGCGACTATGTGACCGGCAGGGTATGGTCCTTAAATTACAATTCATCAAATGGCAGTGCCACCTCCGAACTGCTCTTTAGGACCAATGGCCAATTTGTCTCCAGTTTTGGCCTGGACGAGGCAGGGGAGCTGTACTTCAGTGATTACGGCACCTCCAAAAAATTGTATAGGATCGTTGGGGGATCCAGTGGCCCGGTCACCAACCCGGTGAACGGAATCGGTACTTGGGCCAATTTGGGGAACGGGACCAACGGGGTGGTCGAGGCCATTGCCGCAGGAAGTGATGGGCGTATGTACGTGGGCGGACAGTTCAACAATGCAGGAGGAAACAGTGTACGAAATTTGGCCACCTATCATCCGAACGATGGATGGGCCTCTTTTGGAAGCGGTACCAATGGGAAGGTAAATGCCATTGCGGTAGCACCCGGTGGCAATGTATACGTAGGCGGGGAATTTACCGAAATAAACGGCGTGTCCGTTTCAAATATTGCCGTGTGGAACGGAAGTAATTGGGCGGCAATGGGTTCCGGTACGGATGGACCGGTCGCAAAAATTGGCATAGACGGCAATGGCACCGTCTTCGCCGGCGGCGCCTTTATGAACGCGGGGGGTACCAGGTCCAATAATATCGCGCGCTGGAACGGTACCACATGGTCGGCACTTACCGATGCCGCTACCTCCACGGCAGGGACCAACAATGAAATTCGCGCGATCGCTTTTGACGAAAACAACGTGCTGTACGTGGGCGGGAACTTTGATACTGCCGGAGGAAATTCCGCGGCACGTATCGCCAGATGGAACGGCTCCAACTGGTCCGGTCTTGGAAGTGGTACCAGCGGCTTTGTACAGGCCATCGCCATTACCCCAAATGCGGTATATGCCGGAGGGAACTTTGCACAAGCAGGGGGACAGACCGTTAACAGGGTCGCACGGTGGAACAGGAATTCCCAGACCTGGCAAGCGCTGGGCAGTGGTCTTAGCGGAAATGTGAACAGTATGCTGCACGATGGCAGTTTCCTATACGTTGGCGGTAACTTTCAGACCGCCTCGGATATCTTGGACCTGAACCTTGTTATGAAGAGCGCTGCCCGGTGGAACGATAGCGAAGGATGGCAGGCAATGGGCACGGGAACCTCCGTGGGGGTCAACAACCAATTGAATACCCTGGCCTTCTCCAATGACGGCGCACGGTTGTACGCAGGTGGCAACTTCTCCATAGTGGGCCTCCTTAGCACCCTTAACATTGCGGTTTGGGGACTGAACCTTGAATGCACCGATGCCAGCGTGATTCCCGAGTACAGATTAAATGGCCAATGGTCCAGTGGCGATACCACCTTGGAAGTGGACGAGGGTGTTGAAGTAGTGTTGAGCATTCTGCCCAATGGGGTCAATTTCACCATTGAGACCCCCGATGGCACCTTTCATAACGGCGACCTAAACCTAGGGGAGGTGACACCTGAAAATGCAGGGGAATACATTTTTGAGACATCCGAAGGCTGTACCCGCACCCTTACACTCACCGTGGCCCCCACAGAAGTGGCCGATGATGACGGGGACGGGGTGCCCAATGCCGAAGATGACTGTCCCAACACCCCTGATGGGGCCATAGTGGACGCAAACGGCTGCGAGCCCAGCATCACGGACGATGACGGGGATGGCGTGCCCAATGCTCAAGATGATTGCCCCAACACCCCCGAGGGGATCACGGTGGATGAAAACGGTTGTGAGATCATTACCGATACGGACGATGACGGTGACGGCATACCCAACGATCTGGACGATTGTCCAAACACCCCGGAGGGGGCCACCGTGGACGATAACGGTTGCGTCATCCCGAACACGGACGATGACGGTGACGGCGTGCCCAATGCCCAAGATGATTGTCCCAACACCCCCGAAGGGGCCAACGTGGACGCAAACGGCTGTGTGATCTCCAGCTTTCCGAGTAATAATTTTACGATCTTGGCCTCCAACGCAAGTTGTGCCAATACCAATACGGGTACCATCTCGGTGACATCCCTGATCGATACCGAATATAGCGCCAGTCTAACAGGCGAACTACTGAACAACGAATACACCTTTACAAATGAGCTGGAAATTTCCGAACTGCCCATCGGAAGGTATGATCTATGTATCACGGCCGTAGGCGATCCCTCCTACCAAAACTGCTCGACCATCAATATAGGGGCACCCGAACAACTTTCGGTACTCATGGAGATGCAGGGATCTACCAACAGTGTTACCCTTAAGATGAGCGGGGCCAAAAAATACACCATTACCCTCAACGGACTTTCCATGGAGACGGATCAATCCGAAGTGACCCTAGCGTTGGAGAAGGAGCAAAATACCATTCGTGTCGCTACCGATCTTGCGTGCCAAGGCAGTTTTGAGGATACCCTGATACGTTCCCTTCCCTATCTTTTGGAAGAAAATCCAATTGAAGATACTATTTCCGTATTTTTGGGCGAAGGACAGGAAGATACGGTTACCGCATCCATATATACCTCCACCGGATCGCTTATAAGCACGGACAGCTACGATATTATTGCCGGGAAACTGACAATGGACGCGACTACCTTACCGGCGGGCGTGTATTACCTAAAATTGGAAAATAGCCATTTGGACCTTGGTTTTAAAGTCTTGAAGAAATGATAAAAACACCCCTTATAAGTGCTGTCATACTGCTATTGTTCTGCGCCTGTGGCAAGGACGGCGACCTTTGGAACGAGGAAGAGGACGTTCCGGGACAAGCCCTTTTGGTATTTCCCGACAACAACGAAGAATGTACCCAAGGAAATACCCTGTCCCCCACCGAAAATGAGATCGTTTTTATGTGGGAGCCCTCATTAGCGACAGATAGTTATGAACTGTTCCTGACAAATCTCTTCACCTCGGAAACACAACAATTTGAATCCGAGGTCCCCACCCTTACCGCTACCTTATTACGGGGCACCCCCTATTCTTGGTATGTGGTATCACGTGCCACGGATGTGGAAGAAACGGCACAGAGCGAAACTTGGGCATTTTACAACGCAGGCCCTGGAGTGGAGTTCTTTATACCCTTTCCTGCCGAAGCCGTTTCCCCCGTAAACGGACGTTTGCTACAGAGAACGACAACTGTGACATTGGAATGGTCGGCGGCCGATCTGGATGGCGACATTACCTATTACGATATCTTTTTTGGGGAGAGCGACCCGCCGATACTGGTGGAATCCGACCATGGTGGCACCACCTTGGAAAATATTCCAGTGGTACCGGGAAATACCTATTATTGGAAGGTGGTGACCAAGGACCAACGCAACAATTCATCTACCTCCGAAACCTTTACCTTTACGGTCGACGAATAGAGCCGAATAGAGCCGTAACATGTTACGGCCCAACAGGTCAAGATCCCAAATAGCAAATACAGCCCCAACAGGTTACGGCCCAACAGGTCAAGATTCCAAATAGCAAATACAGCCATAACAGGTTACGGCCCAACAGGTCAAGATTCCAAATAGTGCAGTACGTTGCGCTGAATACGTTGGTGTATGTCGCTGATATCGGCCTTGACAAAGGCCTCCCCGGTGATCTTTTCGTAGAGTTCCATATACCTCTCGGAAACAGTGCGCACAAATTCATCGGGCATCTCTGGTAAGGATTGGCCCTCCAGGCCTTGGAAACCTTTGGAAATCAACCACTGCCTTACAAATTCTTTGGACAACTGTTTCTGTTCCTCCCCATTGCGCTGTCGCTCCGCATATCCCTCCATATAGAAATACCGGGAGGAATCTGGGGTGTGGATCTCGTCGATCAAAACGATCTCCCCTTCCGCCGTCCTGCCAAATTCATATTTGGTATCCACCAAGATAAGGCCTTGTTTGGCGGCAATCTGTGTACCCCTCTCGAAGAGTGCCCTGGTATATTTTTCCAGAACGGTATAATCCGCTTCGGAAACGATGCCCCTTTTAAGGATATCCTCCCTGGAAATATCCTCATCATGAAGGCCCATTTCCGCTTTGGTAGCGGGGGTGATGATCGGCATCGGGAACGCATCGTTTTCCATCATGCCCTCCGGCATCGGCACCCCGCATAGGATGCGCTTTCCGAGTTTGTATTCCCTGGCGGCATGGCCAGAAAGATAGCCACGGATCACCATTTCCACCTTAAAGGGCTCACAGGCCAGTCCCACTGCCACATTGGGGTCGGGGGTGGCCAACAGCCAGTTGGGCACGATATCGGCGGTAGCCGCCATCATTTTGGTCGCGATCTGGTTCAAGATCTGTCCTTTATAGGGTATGCCCTTGGGCATTACCACGTCAAATGCCGATAATCGGTCGGTAGCCACCATCAATAGAATATTATTGTCAAAATGGTAGACTTCCCTCACCTTTCCCTTATAGACCTTTTGCTGTCCGGGAAAGTTGTAATCCGTACTGGTAATGGTATTGTTGCTCATCTACTGCAATTAGTTCTGGTGCTCTATATCCTTATAGGCATCTATTACTTTTTTCACCAATCGGTGCCGTATCACATCCTTTTCGTCCAAGTAAATGATCTCTATGCCCTCAATTCCCTTTAATATCAACAAGGCTTCCTTGAGTCCCGAGGTGATCCTTCGGGGAAGGTCTATCTGGCCCGGATCTCCCGTGATCAGGAATTTGGCATTTTTCCCCATTCGGGTCAGGAACATCTTCATTTGCGCATGGGTGGTATTCTGGGCCTCATCGAGGATCACGAAGGCATTGTCCAGCGTACGTCCCCGCATAAAGGCCATGGGTGCGATCTGTATGGTCCCGTTCTCAATATAATTTGCCAATTTTTCCGGGGGGATCATATCCCTGAGCGCATCGTACAGGGGCTGCATATAGGGATCCAACTTTTCCTTTAGGTCGCCCGGTAAAAACCCCAGGTTCTCCCCTGCTTCAACGGCAGGTCTGGTAAGGATGATCCTTTTTACCTGTTTTTCCTTTAGGGCCTTTACGGCCAGGGCAACACCGGTATAGGTCTTTCCCGTACCGGCCGGGCCAACGGCGAATACCATATCGTTCTTTCTGGAAGCGTCCACCAATTTTTGCTGGTTGGCGGTCTGCGCCTTTATCAACTTACCGCTCACCCCGTGCAAGAGGACATCGGTGCCGATCTGGGGCATTGCCTCCCCATCGGGGCCGTTGCTGCTCAATATGCGCTCTATGACGTTCTCGTCCAATTTGTTGTACTGGGCGAAATGGTCCGTGAGCATCCCGAACCGCTTATCGAACTCCTCCAGAAGTGGAGCGTCCCCATATACCCTCACCTTGTTGCCGCGGGCGATGACCTTGAGTTTGGGAAAGTACTTTTTTAAAAGGTCGATATTCGCGTTCTGTTGCCCAAAAAATTCCCTCGGACTGATTTCGGTAAGTTCTATTACAAGTTCGTTCAAAGAATATCTGTGTTAAGGGTTCGTGTCCCAAAAGAAAATTTCCGTTGGCTGTTTTTTTATGTAATTTTGTTCAACAAACTTAAGTAAAAAAACAGTTTGGATTCATAAAAACATATCAACAGTCCTTCATGGCAATTATTACGTTAACTACTGATTTTGGACATAAAGACCATTTTGTAGGGGCCATTAAGGGTGCTGTTTACAGCGAGCTGAACGACGTCCGGATCGTTGATATTTCCCATACCATAAGTCCGTTCAATATTCAGGAATGTGCCTATATCCTAAAAAACTCCTATAAGAGCTTTCCAAAAGGGTCCATCCATATTGTGGGCATGGATTCCGAGAAGACAGCGGAGAACCAACACTTGGCGGTTCTGGTGGACGGCCATTACTTTATAGTGGCCAACAATGGGGTCATAGGACTGATCATTTCGGAGAACACCCCGGAGAAAATTGTGGAAATAAACCTTCCCGAACAGGTCCAGGGACCCTTTCCCGTTATGGATGTTTTTGTAAAGGTGGCCTGCCACATTGCCCGGGGGGGCACCTTGGAGGTCGTGGGAAGACCTTTTGCCCAGCTTAGGGACCTAAAGGAATTCTCTGCCACCGTATCCGATAACGGCAAGACCATTACCGGACATATTATCTATATAGACAATTATGGGAATGTGGTGACCAACATACAAAAAAGCCTTTTTGAGGCATATAGGAACGGACGGAAGTTCGAATTGAGGGCACGGAACAAAAAATTGGTGGACATTCACCATAAATACAGCGATATCATCAATTTTGAACTGGAAAAGGGACAACGGAAAGGCCCTGGCGACCTGTTGGCCCTCTTCAATTCGGCAGATTATATAGAACTGGCCATATACAAGAGCGACCTCAACACGGTGGGGGGCGCCTCTACCCTATTGGGACTTGACTATAGGGATGTGGTGACCATAAATTTTATCTAAATGTTGGTACGCATCGTAAAACTTAGCTTTAAAAAGGAAAATATCGCTAGTTTTGAAAAAATCTTTGGGGAATCAAGGGAACTGATCGCCAATTTTAAGGGCTGCTCCCAATTGGAGCTGTACAGGGACCGGAACGATCCGGACATTTTCTTTACGTACAGCCATTGGGAATCGGGAGAAGCCCTCGAAAAATATAGGAACTCCCCTCTTTTTAAGGGGGTGTGGGCCAAGACAAAGGAACTTTTTTCACGGCCGGCCGAAGCGTGGAGCCTGGAAAAACATGAACCTTTTGAGAATAACGGACCAAAATTACCATAATGCTCGCCATTTTTAAACGCGAAATACAGTCGTTCTTCACTTCCCCCATAGGCTATTTGGCCATGGGCCTGTTCTTGTTGTTCACGGGCCTTTTTCTATGGGTGTTCAAAGGGCCCTTTAATATATTCGACAATGGCTTTGCCGATCTGGACCGCTTTTTTCTGCTGGCACCTTGGATCTTCCTTTTTTTGATCCCGGCCATCACCATGAGGACCTTCTCGGAGGAAATAAAGCTGGGAACCTTGGAACTGTTGCTGATCAAACCCATATCCATCTGGGAACTGGTCCTAGGTAAATTCTTGGGCACCACTGCCCTGGCGATCCTGACGCTGCTGCCCACCCTGCTCTACGTTTATTGTATCCACCAATTGGGCAGTGAGGTGGGCAATCTGGATATGGGGGTAGTCTTGGGTTCCTACTTTGGGATGCTGTTCCTTATCTGCAACTTTGTGTCCATTGGGCTATTTGCCTCCACCTTGTCCGAAAACCAGATCGTGGCCTTTTTACTCGGGGTCGTCGGCAGCTTTGTCTTTTTTTATGGCTTTGAGGCCCTATCGTCCCTTTTCCCTGACGGTGAAACCGTGCTATGGATCCGTAATTTTGGAATGGAGGCACATTTTGTTTCCGTGGCCAGGGGCATTTTGGATACCAGGGACCTTGTCCATTTTGCCGGCATGTCCGCTTTTTTTCTGTTCCTGACCGTAATGCGACTCAAAAACCGACAGAGCTGATGCGAAAAAATACGTTGACCATTTTAAAGGCATTGTTGGCACTTGTGCTGCTGAATATCCTCTCCCATTATCTGTACAAGCGTTTCGACCTGACCGAGGATGCCAGATATACCCTTACGCCCCAGTCCCTGTCAATGGCCCGTGGCCTGGAGGGAGTGGTCAGCATCGACATACTTCTGGGGGGCGACCTTCCCCCCGAATTTCAAAAATTAAGAACGGAAACGGCGCTTTTGCTACAGGGATTTCAGGAAGAAAACAAAAACATACGCATCGATTTTGTGGACCCCATGGAGGGTGCGGAATCCCAGGAGGCGGTGATGGCAGACCTTCAACGTCTGGGCCTGACACCCGTCAACAGTACCGTGGAGCGGAACGGGGAGATGACCCAGAAGATCCTTTTTCCGTGGGCCATGGTAAACAGGAACAATACCACCATAAAAGTACCGCTGTTAAAAAACAAACTGGGTGCCACTATGGAGGAACGGGTCAATAATTCCGTGCAGCACCTGGAATACGCATTTGCCGATGCCTTTTATAAACTGAACATCAAGGACAGGAAACGGCTGGCCGTGATCAAGGGAAACGGGGAGTTGGCAGATCTGTATTTGGCCGATTTCCTGACCGGCATACGCGATTATTACAATATAGGGGCGATCACCTTGGATTCGGTCGCAACGGACCCTCAGGGCACCTTGGATCAGCTAAAGGAGTTCGACCTTGCCCTGGTGGCCAAACCGACCGAGGCCTTTACCGATGCGGAAAAGTACGTAATGGACCAATTTGTGGTGTCCGGGGGAAAGTCGCTCTGGCTGATCGATGCGGTGGCCATGGAATTGGACAGTCTTTTTAATGAAAAGGGAAGTGCCCTGGCCACCCCGAGGGACCTTAACCTCAACGATTTTTTCTTCCGTTACGGGGTCCGTATCAACCCTGTGTTGGTGAGCGACCTATACTTTACCCAAATAGTGCTTGCCGCAGGGGAAGGCAACAACACTGCCTACAACCCCGTTCCTTGGTTCTATAATCCCATGGTCTTCTCCAAAAACGACCATCCGATCAATACCAATCTGGAGGCCTTGCGATTTCAGTTTGCCAACAGTATTGACACCCTGCCCAATGCCAATAGGAAGACCGTGCTCTACCAAAGTTCGCCCCTTTCAAAGACCGAGGGCACCCCTAGGTTGATCAGTCTGGACATCATCAACACCCCGCCAAAGAAAGAAACGTATACCAATGGTAACCAGCCCTTGGCCGTGCTGATCGAAGGGGATTTCACCTCCGCTTATACCAACCGTATCAAACCGTTGCAACTGGAGCAGCCTATCGAAAAAGGGGCATCGAACAAAATGTTGGTAATAGCCGACGGCGATCTGATCGGGAACCAGGTACGGAACGGAAGGCCTTTGGAACTGGGCTATGATAAATGGACCAATAATTTTTATGGGAACAAGGAATTTCTGGTGAATGCCGTCAATTACCTTTTGGACGATAAGGGACTTATAAACATTCGAAACAAACGGGTGGCCATTCCCTTTTTGGACGAAAGGAAGGTAGCAGGGGAAAAATCCAAATGGCAGTTGATTAATATTGGGCTTCCCATTGTTTTGATAGTTGCCTTCGGCTTCCTTTTCGGAAGGTACAGAAGGCAAAAATATGGGCGCTAACTGTTAATAAGTTTGTTTTTGTTAAAGGCACTTTTAAAATACCTTTGTGCTGGAATTTTTCGAATCCAATATGCTGGATGGATAGCGCCGATTTTCCCAAAATTTTATAATTTCGGGGCTTCCGGCCAACAATCTCGGAGAAAGCCCACCAGATATGTGGCGGAAAACCAAGATACTATTTCGACGCAGGTCCGCCCCCGGCGGACAGGTGTCGGAGCATTATAATTCTCGAGTAAATCCCGATCAGTGGGGCATTTCGACAACAAAACAATATAACGAATGAAATTTATAGTATCCAGCACGTATCTATTAAAGCAATTGCAGGTTTTGGGAGGGGTGATCAACAATAGTAACACCCTGCCCATTTTGGATAATTTTCTGTTCGATCTGCAACAGGACAAACTGACCGTTTCGGCTTCCGACCTGGAAACTACCATGAGCTCGGTTTTGGAAGTGGATTCGGACAACGATGGTGTCATTGCGGTACCTGCCAAATTACTGCTGGAAACCTTAAAAACATTTCCCGAACAACCCTTGACCTTTGTGGTTGCGGACAATAATACCGTGGAAATAAGTTCGAACCATGGAAAATATGCCCTGGCATATGCCGATGGGGCCGAGTTTCCCAAAGCCGTTGAACTTTCCAATCCCAGCTCGACCACCATTATCGGCGATATCCTTGCCACTGCCATCAACAAGACCATTTTTGCGGCGGGCAACGATGACCTTAGGCCGGTTATGAGCGGGGTATTCTTTCAGTTTTCGCCGGAGAACCTCACCTTTGTGGCCACGGATGCGCACAAACTGGTAAAATACCAACGTGCGGATGTATCGGCTTCCCAAGTGGCGGAGTTCATCATGCCAAAAAAGCCGTTGAACCTCCTAAAGGGCATACTGGCCGGCAGTGAGACGGACGTGACCATAGAATACAATGATAGCAATGCCAAGTTCAGCTTTGACCGGACAGAATTGATATGTAGGCTGATCGACGGAAAATATCCCAATTATGATGCGGTGATCCCAAAGGAAAACCCCAACAGGTTGAGCATTTCCAGAAACCAGTTCCTGAGTTCCGTAAGAAGGGTATCCATATTTTCAAATAAGACCACCCACCAGATACGCTTAAAGATAGCCGGCGCCGAACTGAACATTTCTGCCGAAGACCTGGACTACAGCAATAAGGCGGAAGAACGGCTTACCTGCTCCTATCAGGGCGACGATATGCAGATCGGTTTCAATTCCAGATTTTTGGTGGAGATGCTGAACAACCTGACCTCGGATGAAGTTTCCCTTGAAATGAGCCTGCCCAACCGTGCGGGGATCCTAACCCCTGTAGATGGTTTGGACGAAGGAGAACATGTGACCATGTTGGTGATGCCCGTAATGCTGAACAACTGATCGACCTTTTAATAAGGGCAACAGCCCCTGAAAAGCTCGCAAAGCATATAATATAACATTCCTTAATGGCCAAAACGTCCCTTTGCGATCGCAAAGGGACGTTTTAATTCTTGGGATATGGAACCCCTAGATAAACTTGATACTGATCGGGTAATAGGGAGGTTCCCCATTACTGGCTTTTACCGCATTTACGATCGGAAATACAAATCCCAATACCGCCACGCCCAAAAAGCCCAACAGTCCAAGACCGAAAAGAAGGATCAAGGGGATGCACATCAACATGTACAGGAACAGGCTGATCCTAAAGTTGATGATGGATCTACCATTTTTATCCATATCCATGACCGAGTCCCTTTGTGTAAGCCACAAGACCAAGGGGACCACAAATCCCATAAAGCCGGTGACCAGATCCAATAACTGGCTCAAATGTGTAAGCGCCAAAAGTTGTCTGTTTTCTATTTTCATGATCCGCGTTTTAAGGTTGATATCCATAGGACGTATTAAAAGGCGATTTGTTACAGAAAATTCCGATGTCACCGCCCATCGCCGTAAAATGGAGACGTACTATAGTAGGTCCCAACTTATAGGATTTGTACCTAAAACCAGATGGCCTTCCACACGATCAATAGGTAGTCCTAAAATTGGCCTTGTACGCCTTTTCATAGACCGCCTCATAGAGCGGCAGCACCTTGGCAATGTCAAATTTTTCGGCCACCCTTGCGGCATTGTCCTTAAAAGCCTCCAACACGGCATCGTCCCCGAGTATTTTAAGCCCGTTTGCGGCCATTTCGGCCACATTGCCAATATCGCTCAGGTATCCGGTGACCCCTTGCTCGTTTACCTCCGAAATGCCCCCTGCGTTGCTGGATATCACCGGCACCCGGTTCATCATCGCCTCTAGGGCCGCCAGCCCAAAACTCTCCGATTCGGAGGGCAGTAAAAAAAGATCCGAAAAACAGAGGATACGGTCGATCTCATTGCTATTGCCCAAGAACACCACCCTGTCCGTAATTCCCAATTGTTCGCACAGCAGTTCGGCCTTCTCCTTTTCGGGACCCTCCCCGACCATGATCAGCTTGGCAGGGATTTTTTGTTGGATGGTATTGAAGATGTGGATGACATCGGGAATCCTTTTGACCTTTCTAAAGTTACTGATATGGGTCACGATCCTTTCGTCCTCCTTGGCCATAAGGGACCGTTGGCAGTCCACAAAATGGGTAGTATGTTTGCGTTTATCTATAAAGTTGGGGATGACCTCGATTTCCTTTTTGATATCGAACAGATCAAGGGTATTTTTTTTCAGGCTGGCCGAAACGGAAGTGACCACATCCGATTTGTTGATGCTAAAGGTGACCGCGGGCCTATAGAAGGGGTGTTTGCCGACCAGCGTAATGTCGGTCCCGTGCAGGGTGGTGACCATGGGGATAAAGATCCCATCCTCTTCCAACATCTTTTTGGCCATATAACCGGCATAGGCATGTGGGATGGCGTAATGTACGTGCAAGAGTTCGATGCCGTAAAGCTTGATGGTATCCACCAATTTACTGGACAGGGCCAGCTCGTACGGTTGATAGTGGAAAAGGGCGTATTCCGGAACGTGAACCTCGTGAAAATGGATACGGTTGTTCAACAGTTCCAGTCGCACGGGCTGTTTATAGGTGATGAAATGGATCTCATGGCCCCTATTGGCAAGGGCGATCCCCAATTCTGTGGCCACTACCCCACTTCCCCCAAATGTAGGGTAACATACAATTGCTATTTTCATCTGTTTCAAAAGTTGTTAGTCGCACTATTGCAAAAACATTTCACCGTGGTGCATTTAAATTTGTCCGGGAGCAACTTGAACGTACGTACGTGCATATCCAAGACGAGCGGCACCGGTATGTTGTTGGAAGCCCTTTCAATTGATGATCGCTTCGTAGATCGCTTTCTGTATCCGTGTCCTCAGTCCCGATTTTACCAATAGGGTATTGGTAGCGGAGGGGTAGGTACGGTTGGATAGGAAGACGTATACCAGATCCTCATCGGGATCGGCCCAGGTATAGGTTCCCGTAAACCCGCTATGGCCAAAGCTCTTCCTGGATATCCCGCTATAGGCGGGGCCGCCGCCACCCCTGGGTTCGGGTTTGTCAAAGCCCACCCCCCTTCTTACATTATTGTCACAGAAATAACAGGTATTGTATTTCTTTACGGTCCGGGAGGCCATAAACCTTTCCCCTCCATAGTAGCCGTCCTGCAGGTACATCTGCATGATCTTGGCCACGTCGTTGGCGTTGGCAAACAGGCCCGCATGTCCGCCCACACCGCCCAGCATGGCGGCACCCATATCGTGCACATACCCCTGAACGGTGGAATACCGATAGTAATCGTCCTCCTCGGAGGGAACAATGGCCTCCTTGGGGTGGCTTTCCAACGGATTGAACGCGGTATGGTCGGCGCCCAAAGGCCCATACAGATAGTCCTGTGCGATCAGGTCCATATCCTTACCATAGGTATCCTCAATATATTTCTTAAAAACATAATAGGAGATATCGCTGTAGCGGTACCTGTTCGATTTTAATTGTTGTCTTCCGATGCGGTTATAGATGGAGTCTTGGTATACGTCGGCCAGGTACAGATTTTCGGCGACCTTGGTGGTATATCCGGGCGTTGGGGCCTTTCGGTAAAAATCCGCCATCGGTTTCCGGTTTTTGTCCAAGGTACTGATGTAAAAAGCGATCCAGGCCGGAAGGCGCCCGTAATGGGACAGGGCCTTCAATACCGATACATCCTTCAGTTCCGTATCGGCATAGGCGGGTACCAGGTCCGAGAAGGTATCGTTCAGTCGGATCTTTCCCTCATCGTCCATCCGCATAATGATGGGAAGGGAAGCCAATATTTTTGTCAGTGATGCCAGGTCGTACATATGCCAAGGGGTAATGGACGTATCGGAAGTATAGGTAGGCCTTCCAAAACCTTTGTTATAGATGACCTTTCCCTTACGGGCCACCAACACCTGTGCTCCCGGGAACATCAGGGAATCCAGTCCGTGTTTTACCAAAGTGTCCACCATTGCCAATTTGGAGGAGCTGATCCCCACCCGTTCCGGGCTACTGTAACCCAGTCGGGCCAACGAATCAAAAAAAATGCCCCGGTTCACGGGAAGGCTGGGGTGTGCCGATACGGGCAACCGGCCCTTGGCGCCGATGGCCCCAAAAATAAGCTGTGCGGCCTTTTGTTGTGCCAGTACGCTGTTCTGGTAGGCCACCACTACGGCGTCCGTGTCCTCCAGGGAAGGGATGTCCAACAGTGCGTAGGGCCTTGCAAAAAGGGTGAGTACGGTATTGGAGGTGCGCAATTGCGAAAGCTCCTGAAGCCAGCCGATCTCCTCTTTTGAAAGGGAATACGGTTTCCAAGGGCTCGCATTGCTCTTATGTACCCCCACGATCACGAGGTTGAAGGCTTCCAATTTCTTTTTTAACGCAGCGATATCGTTGGCCTGTACATGGGTAACGGTCGTATATTTTTTAAGCTCGTCCAAAAAAGGAAGGTGTTCTTCAGCCCCGAGCTTTACATAGGCGATCTTTTTATTTTCCAGATTTTTGACGGGCAAAAGGGATACCTCGTTCTTGGCCACCGTAATAGCCTGTTCCAAGGCCTCCTCATAGATAAGGTCGTTCTCCAGTGAATTGAGGTCGCCATGGAGGTTTTTCAGGTCGATGGGCCTATAATCGTGCAGTCCCACTTTGTATTTGGCCTTCAGTATCTTTTTGACGGATCTTGCCAGGCGCTCCTCCGTAATAATTTCGTATTCATAGGCCTGCCTCAGTTTTTCCTTGGCCTGTTCCACGTTGGTGGGCATCAGGAGGATATCGTTCCCCGCCATAAAGGCGGTAAGCTCCACATCACCGGGTTCATCAAGGTTATCATAGCCCTTGATCTGGGTGACCCCTTTCATATTGAGGGCATCGGTAAAGACAAGGCCCTTGAACTGCAACTGTTCCTGCAACAGGTCGGTGATGATGTTTTCGGAAAGGGAGGATGGATAGGCGGGCCTTGGTTCCAGGCCGGGCACTTCCAGATGTGCCACCATGACACTGCTTAGGCCCTGCTTGATCAGTTGTTTAAAGGGATAGAGCTCTATACTGTCCAGTCGTTCCGCGGTAAAGGGGATCATGGGCAGGGCCTTGTGCGAATCGGTGGCGGTATCCCCATGACCGGGAAAATGCTTTCCACTGGAAAGTACCCCGGCACTTTCCATTCCCCGCATAAAATAGAGCCCTTTTCGGGCCACATTTTCACGGTCCTCCCCAAAGGAACGGTTCCCGATGATCGGGTTTCGGGGATCTATATTGATATCCAGATCGGGCGCAAAATTGATGTGTACGCCCAACCGCTTGGCATGCAGTCCGATCTGTCTGCCCACCTTGGCCACCACATTGCTGTCCTGTATGGCCCCCAGGGTCATGTTCCAGGGAAAGGCGTACGTGGAATCCAGTCGCATGGCCAGTCCCCATTCGGCGTCCATACCCACCAGCAGGGGAACCTTGGCTGCCGCTTGGTAGGCATTGGTGAGTCTTGCCTGGCGTACCGGACCTCCTGTGGAAAAGATGACCCCTCCCAACTTTTGGTCGCGCACCATGGCCTTTATATGGTCCGTTGCGGCTTTCGATTGGTCCGAGGCCACGCTGAGCATAAACAGCTGCCCCAATTTTTCGTCGAGGGACATGGAGTCGTAAAGGGAATCGACCCAAGTGGCCTGCCCCAAGCTATCGGGAGCGATCAGGGGATCGACCTGGCCCCGGACAAAAGGGGCCGTGCACAAGAATAACAGAAAAGAACGGGCTATCTTTTTAAGGAACATACACGCAAAAACTTTGATGGTATAAAACAAGATTTTGGGCGGCAACGCTGCCGCCCATAAAAACAGGAGCAAGGACCTTGCCAAAAGTGTCCCTACATAAAACGACCGTGCCAACTTTCCTCGGCAGGGACCTCCCAATGGTTTTCGTATTCATGTTTGTTCACCACCAGATTGTTGAATACGATGGTATTTTTGGAGATGGACCTATTTTTTGCCATCTGCTTAAAATCGGTCAATGTTTTATAGGCGATGAAGTCGCCCTGTTTGTAGGAAACGTTCATTTTGTCCAAAAGATCCACGCCGTATCTTTTTTCGAGTTCTTGGATAAAACGTACCGAAGCATCAATGGAGCAGCCGGAAGCGGCTCCCTTTGACTGGTCCAGTCCGATGATGATGAAGCGGTTGTACCGGATCTCATATCCTGCCTCCAATTTACTTCCATGGGCGGTCCACTCCCCTATAAACGCATCCAGACCGCTTTTTATTTCATCCAGTTCCGTTTCGTTGAAACTTCTGCTTGCCTGATATATCCATACTTTGGAGGTATCGGCCAATGTGTTGAATTCTACTAACATCTTTCTATATTAACGGTAAACGGGTCTGGTCGGTATGCTTTAAGTATGGATGATCTTGTTACTTTTTAAAACGAAGGGGGCTTATAGGTCTTCCGCCCTGGCGATCAGTTCCGCAATATCCATTACGGCCACGGATGCCTCCCTATCCTTGTTCTTGACCCCATCGGTCATCATGGTGTTACAGAACGGGCAACCGGCGGCGATGATCTCCGGCCTTGTTTCCAAAGCCTGTTCGGTGCGTTCTATGTTCACCTCCTTATCGCCTTTTTCGGGCTCTTTGAACATTTGTGCCCCTCCGGCACCACAACAAAGTCCCTTCTTACGGCAATTCTTCATTTCCACCAGTTCGGCATCCAATTTTTTGATCAGGTCCCTGGGCGCCTCGTACACATTATTGGCCCTGCCCAAATAACACGGGTCGTGAAAGGTAATGCGCTTGCCCTTGAACTGTCCTCCTTCCATACTGATCTTTCCTTCGTCCAAAAGTTGTTTTAGGAACTGGGTATGGTGCACAACTTCATAGGAGCCCCCCAATCCGGGGTATTCGTTTTTAAGGGTATTGAAGCAGTGGGGACAGGCCGTGACCACTTTTTTGATGCCATAGCCATTGAGCACCTCTATATTGGTGACGGCCTGCATCTGGAACAAAAATTCGTTCCCGGCCCTTTTTGCGGGATCCCCTGTACAACTTTCCTCGGTTCCCAGGACCGCAAAATTGATCTTGGCCTTGTTGAGGATCTGTACGAACGCCTTGGTTATTTTTTTGGCCCTATCATCAAAACTTCCCGCACAACCTACCCAGAACAGGATTTCCGGTTGTTCTCCTGCGGCAGCCAGTGCTGCCATGGTAGGTACTTTTAATGCATTGTCCATATAATGTTCTTACTTAAGATTCTGTGGCCCAATTGAGCCTGTCCATCTGATTGAAAGGCCACGGGGCGCCATTGTTCTCCACATTGCCCATCATATTGTTGAGTTCCGATGGGGCGGCCGATTGTTCCATGACAAGATACCTTCTCATATCCATGATGATCGATAAGGGATCTATGCTAACGGGGCAGGCTTCCACACAGGCATTGCAAGTGGTACATGCCCAAAGTTCCTCGGGGGTGATGTAATCGCCCAGCAACTGCTTGTTGTCCGCCACAAAGCTGCCCTTGTTGGATTCCATATTTTTACCCACTTCCTCCAGACGGTCCCTCGTATCCATCATTATCTTTCTAGGGGAAAGTTTTTTTCCCGTCTGATTGGCAGGGCACTCACTGGTGCACCTACCGCATTCGGTACAGGTATAGGCGTTCAGCAGCTGCACCCAATTTAGGTCCATCACGTCCGAGGCCCCGAATTTCTCCGGAACCCCTTCATCCGCCGCCGGGGCGGCATAGGGATCTGCACTGGGATCCATCATCAGTCGCACCTCCTTGGTAACCGCCTCTAGATTGTCAAATTGTCCCAAGGGGCGCACTTTTCCAAAATAGGTATTGGGAAACGCCAAGAGGATATGGAGGTGTTTGGAATAATAGAGATAGTTCAGAAAAAAAAGGATTCCCACAATGTGCAACCACCAGGCGGTGCGCTCCAACACGATCAGGGACGAAATATCCATGCCATCTAGAAGTGGCAGCAACAAGGAACTGATGGGAAAGGAACCGGCCCTGGTATAGTGTTCGGCCCCTAATTGCTGTAATTGAAGATCGGCGGCGTTCATGGTCAGGAAAAGGCACATCAGCACCAACTCCGTATAGAGAATGATGTCCGCATCGGTTTTTGGCCACCCTTTCATCTCCGGCCTAAAGAACCGTTGTACCCTAACGGCATTCCTCCGCAACCAGAAGACGGTCACGGCCACGATCACCAAAAGGGCCAGAATCTCAAAGGAGCCTATCAGAAAATCATAGGCACTCCCCAATGGGGCGAAAAGTCGGTGGGTCCCCAAAAGACCGTCCAAAATAATTTCCAGTACCTCTACGTTGATGATGATAAAACCCAGATATACGATTATATGGAGCAGCCCAGCCACGGGCCTTACGACCATCTTGGTCTGGCCAAGGGCAATTTTGGCCATGTTTTTCCAACGCAGGGGCTTATGGTCGTTTACGGGAACATCCTTTCCCAGGCCAATGTTACGTACAAGGCGCTTACAATTTTTCACAAAAAAACCGATGCCGGCTACCAGTACGACCGCAAATAGGATATTGGGTAGGTAGGCCATAGGTTATTGGTTGATATTTTCGGCCGGATCATCTTCCGGCACGGTATATTCCTTTTGCTTTTTACCAAAGACCGAAACGTTCACGTACCGTTTGGGGTTTAGTCGGAAATCCTGTAGCAAAAGATCCAGCTCCCTGGAGGCATTGTTAAGGTTGTTGTACATTTCCCCATCGGTCATGAGTTTCCCCAGGGTGCCCTCTCCCCTTTCCACTTTGGCAAGCAGGGCATCCAAGTTTTTAACGGTTGCCTGAAGTCTCTCCATGGTCTCTACTATCCCGGCCCCGGAAATGGAATCGGACAATTTAGCAAAATTGCCCGTGATGGTACTGAGGTCGTCTATGGAACCGTTCAGTTTATCCTTATTGCCCACCAAGACCCCGTTAAGGGCATCGGCACTTCCCTGAAAGCTCTTTACAAGGGCATTAAGGCCGCTGATACTTTCCCGAAGGTCGTTTTTGGCCTTATCGTCCAAAATCTGGTTGACGGAAATGAGGAGGGAATCGGCATTGGAGACCGCACTTTCCACTTTTAACTGTAGCGGCGCCAACCGTTGTTGTACCATATCGGTAAGGCCGGGCTTGGTATCGGATACCAGTGTATCCCCCGATTTGGCCATAGGTGCCCCGTCCATTACGGGTTTTATCTGTATGCCCTTTCCCCCGATGATCCCGGTATCGTACAGTTCGGCCCTGCTGTTCTTGGAAAACTGGAATTCGTTGTCCACCGAAAAAGTGACCAACAAAGTTCCGCTCCTGTCCTTGAACCGAATGTCGTTTACCTTTCCCACGGCGAAGCCGTTGATGGAAACCTGGGTTCCCGGCTGCAGCCCCCCCACGTGTTTATAGACGGCATAGAAGGTTTTGCTATTGTCAAAAAGTGATGAAGATTTTAAGTAACTGAAACCTAAAATAAACAATAGGATACCGCCCAACACGATAATTCCCGTCTTAATTTCCCTGGATATCTTCAAAAGGATCGTTTTTCTGTTCCAAACAAAATTAGAAATAATTTTTAGAAGACCGGCTATTATTCCGAAACGTATTTCAGGGCCTCGGGAACGGAGATCCGTTCCCCATCCTTATAGGCCACCACATAGGAGTCCGTATACCCTTTGGCGTCCGCATTGGCCTTCAATAATTTTGCATCGAAATAGGTGGTGGCGTCCCCGTACATATAACGGAAAAGCTTGTTGACGGGCTCTTTGGAAATACGGTTCAGCCCCTTAAAGTTATTGGAATCCAAGGACATGTCCTTGGAGCTTGCAAAAAGCTGCACCTTAAAAACTATTTTGGGGCCGGGGACCACCGTTTGTGGGGCCTCCTTCTTTACGGTCGCAGCCTCTGGGATCTCCTCCACCACTTTTTCCTCTTTGGAAACGACCGTTTCGGGTTTCTTTTCCATTACGGGCGGCGATTGCTTGGGGACACTGCCCGTGGACTCCGCATCGGGGGCCTTTTCCACGGTAGTGGGGATTTCCGCTGCCACTTCGGTCTTGGGCGGACTTGTATCCCCTAGCGGTCCGCCCTGGGAGGAGGCATTGTCACTGATACTGTTCCTATAATTCAGGATGGCCGTCGCAATGGCGCTTGCCATTTCCGTTTGTCCCCGTCCGGAATTGAGGTAGGCGCCTTCCGTCTTATTGGTCAGAAATCCCGTTTCTATGAGCACACTGGGCATAAAGGTCTGATGGAGTACTATAAACCCGGCTTGTTTAACCTTTCTGTCCACCCGAGATAATTGGGACGTAAAATTGTCCTGTATAAATTTGGCAAGTGCGATGCTCCGGTCCAAAAATTCTTCCTGCATAATGGTGAGCCCGATCACCGACTCGGGGGAATTGATATCGTACCCTGCATAACGGGTCTCGTAATCATCCTCCAGATAAATGGCGGAGTTTTCCTTTTTGGCGATCTCAAAATTCTGTTTATTGGCGTGCAGGCCCAGCACAAAGGTACCGGCACCGTGTGCATCGGAGGAGTGCGAATCGCAATGTACAGATACGAAAAGGTCGGCATCGGCCTCATTGGCGATCTTGCCGCGTACATAGAGGTCCACAAAGGTATCGTCCTTTCTGGTATAGATCACTTTCACCCCTGGTATCTGGGCCAATTGTTTTCCTACGTTCAGCACAATATTAAGGGCTATGTTCTTTTCCAGGTAGCCGTTTCCCATATTTCCGGGATCATGTCCTCCATGACCGGCGTCCAAGACCACGATAAAATCCTTTTGGGGAAGATCGTCTACGGGAGGTCTCACAAAAGAAACCAGAAAAAAGACCCCTAAAACTACCGGGATCAGGTATAAACGCTTCAAATCCATAAGCTGCTCCATGTTAGTATCGTCCGTTCCAAAGTGGCCATTTTGCACAAGGCCGCCATGGTCCCCATGCACGGCTAAATTTAACTATTTATGGCCAAGTCCGCCACGATCCAGGGCTTGTTTTTATTATGGTTAAATTTATTGTAATGTGCTAAGGGCAGAACAAAAAATATATGTAAGTTTGGTTTCCAAAAAATACGCCAAACTATTACAAAAATAGGATTTATAGTCTTGCAATCAAACAAACATCATTTTCTTTTCTTTTTCTTGCTGATACTAACGGCAGGAGAGATGTTTGGGCAGGAATTTCCCATCACCCCGTTACCGATAAAAGCGGTGGGCGATAGTTTGACGGCCCCGATATTGACGGCCGTAATGTTGCAGGATTCCACCGTTACCGACTCGCTTGCGAACGATTCCCTCCAACAAAAAAAGCCGCTTTTGCTGGACAAGATCAAATACAAGGCCAAGGATTATGCGAAACTGAGCCAAAAGGACCAGAAGATCTACCTCTACAACGAAGCCGAGATTTATTATCAGGATACCGAACTAAAGGCCGGGGTCATTACCATGGACTATGTAAAGAACGAAGTCTATGCGGGAAGGATAAAGGATTCTACGGGGACCTATTCGCAACTTCCCTATTTTAAGCAGGGCACCAATGAGGTACGCCCAGATTCCATCCGTTTTAATTTTGATACCCAAAAGGCGTTGATATGGAATTCCCGCTCGGAACAGGAGGCGGGCCTGGGCCAAATGGGCAGCGATGCCATGAAGGTGAACGCCGAAATCACCAAAAAAGAGAACGACTCTGTCTATTTTTTGTACGAAGGCAAGCTCACCACCTCCAAGGATACCATCAACCCCGATTATTATATCCGTATAAGGAAGGCCAAATTTGTGCCCAAAAAGAAGATAATCGCGGGATATAGCAATATGTACATTGCGGATGTCCCCACGCCCATAGCCCTGCCCTTTGCGTACTTTCCCCTCACAACGGGCCGTACCGCAGGATTGATCTTCCCCACATTTGGGAACGACCCGGACCGGGGCTATTTCCTTCAGAACGGGGGGTATTACCTTCCCATCAACGAATATGTGGACCTCGATCTCTCGGGGGACCTCTATACCAACGGAAGTTACGGACTTAGGGGGCAGTCGGTCTATATTCGACGGTACAAGTTCCGGGGCAATGTCAACATCCGGTACGAAAATATAATAAACAGTCAAAAAGGTTTTGACGATTACAGCCGGAGCACCAATTACAACATCCAATGGTCGCACTCCCAAGACACCAAATCCAGCCCAAATTCCCGTTTTTCGGCCTCGGTCAATTTGGGAAGTAGCCAGTACTATAGAAATTCCCTGAACCAGATAAACGTACCCAACACACAGAACAACAACCTATCCTCTTCCATATCCTATTCCAAGACCTTTCCGGAGTACCCTATGGTGAACATGAGCCTTACGGCCACACACAACCAGAACACCAATACGGAAACGATAGACATGACCCTGCCCACGCTTACCGCCAGTATGGAGCGTATCTACCCCTTTGCCAAACGGGACGGGATCAAAAAGGGCATCATCCAGAACATCAACCTGCAGTACAACCTGAGCGCATCCAACCAGATCAGGACCACCGACTCCCTCTTCTTTACTTCCAAAATGTTCGAAGGGGCCAAAGTGGGGGCACGGCACACCATACCCCTTAGTACCAACTTTAAGGTGGCAAAATACCTGAGCGTTACCATGGGCAGCAGTTATGAGGACGTATGGACCATGCAGACCTATACCAGGGGCTATGATGCCGTGAACAATAGGGAAACGGTCCTGGATACCGTCTCGGGATTCGATCGCTACAACGAATACAATTTCAGTGCCAGTGTAGGGACCACGGTCTACGGTACCTTTGAATTTGGGGAGGATAAAAAGTTCCAGGCGCTCAGGCATACCATGCGGCCTTCCATCAGTTATGGCTATACCCCCGCTTTTGACCAATATTATGAGGATTACCTCAATACCGCCACCAACCAAAGGGTGCAATACAGTCGGTTCGAAGGGACCTTGAACGGGGCACCGGGCCTTAACAGGTCCAGCGCGCTCAGTTTTTCGCTGGCCAACACCCTGGAGGCCAAGGTGCGCGACAAGGATTCCACCGCTACGGAACCCAAAAAAGTGTCCATCCTGAACAGCTTGAACTTCTCCACCAGTTATAACTTCGAGGCCGATTCGCTCAAACTGAGTCCGCTCAACATCACGGGAGGGACCACCATTCTGGACAATAAAATGGCCATCAACTTTTCCACCAGTTTGGATCCCTATGCGATCGACAACAACGGTACCCGTATCAATACCTTCAATTCTGCCAATGGGGGCAGCCTGTTCAGGCTTACCAGGGCAAATGCCAACGTGAGCTATTCCATCAGCAGTAAGAGTTTTGGAAAGAACAAGGAAGAGGAGGAAGAGGAAGACGATCCCAGGGACGATTACGTGGCCGCCAGTGGCGGGCGGACGGACGACCTGTTCGGGCGGGCCGAAAACTTTAACGACCGTATGGAGGAGGACAACGAGGAACCCAGGGAAAACACCAATTACGGCAATGTGCTACCGTGGGACCTTCGATTGGCCTATACTGTTACCTATAGCAATTCGAACCGACAGAACGATTTTTCCAATAACTCCCTTATGTTCTCGGGCAATATAGAGCTCACCCCCATGTGGAAGGTGGGCGTCTCCTCCGGGTACGATTTCAAGAACAAGGGCTTTACCCTTACCCAACTAAGATTTTCTAGGGACCTTGAAAGTTTTAGGCTCAATTTTGACTGGACGCCCTTTGGGACCTATGAAAGATGGTATTTCTTTATCGGGATCAAAAGCTCCATCCTCAGTGACCTGAAATGGGAAAACAGAAGTCAGCGTTAACGAATTTATTTAATGGGCCCACGATCTTAGGATCGGGCCCCCACAAAACACACGACACATGAAAAAAGTGATCAACACCCCTAAAGCACCGGCCCCTATCGGACCTTACAACCAAGCTATCTTGATCGGGGATACCCTTTACATCTCGGGACAGATCCCCTTGGATGCCGTAACGGGTACCTTGGTTCAAGGCGATATCAAAAAGGAGACCCATAAATGCATGGAAAATTTAAAGGCCATTCTCACCGAAGCGGGAATGACCTTTGAAAATGTTGTAAAATCCTCCATTTTTGTAAAGGATATGCACCAGTTTGCCGCCATCAACGAAGCGTACGGCTCCTATTTTGAATCGGCTACCGCACCCGCTAGGGAAACAGTGGAAGTATCCAACCTGCCAAAATTCGTGAACGTGGAAATTTCCATGATAGCCGTTAGATAGAATCCTTGTGGAATTCCACCAGGCCTTCTATGGGACGCTGTCTGATGACACCTAGGACCATATCGTTACGTTCCATTGTCCTGGCCAGCTCGTCCCGCAGGTAATAGGCAATACTGCCAACAAAATTGATCGGCACCTTGGTAGCCAGATCGAACTGCATGATGGCATTGTTGACGAACTGTTGTAGTCCCTTTTCGATCACGCCACGACAGTAGTGGTCATCCTTGTTCTCGATGATGAAACGGGCGAAAGTCGCTAAATACGTATTTGGATTGGGCTGTTTGTAAAGGTGCTCCTTGATCGAATCCGCATCCAGATCGTACTCCTTGGCGAACTTCTCCGCCAGGGCCTTCGGAATTTTATTGAAATAGTAGTCCCGCAGCAATTTTCTTCCAAAGAAATTGCCACTGCCATCGTCCATAAGGATATACCCCAAAGAGGTTACCTTTTGGTGCAGGTCCTTACCATCAAAATAACTACAATTGGACCCTGTGCCCAAAATACATACAATGGCCTGTTGCCCCAACTTGGTGGTGGCAAAAATGGCGGCGTAGGTATCTTCCTTGACATCCACGTCGGCATTTGGGAAAAAATCGTTGAAAATGGCGGTCAGGAAAACCTTCATCCGTTTAGTGCCGCATCCCGCACCGTAAAAATGCAAACGGGTAACCTGGTCCCGATTTTTGGAAAGCTCGAAATTATTGGCCAGTCGGTCCTCAATGACCTCCTTTGTCAACACTTCCGGGCTAAGCCCCAAGGTCTGGGTCATAAACAAGTGATCTCCCTTTTCATCAAGCGCTATCCAATCCGATTTCGTAGCACCGCTATCAACAATTAATATCATATACCAAAACTTAAAAAGAATCCTGAAAAGGGGTCTTGCCCCCCTTCAGGAAATCTGCGGGTTATAAATTTAAATCCCATTAATCGGGTCTTGTTCCGCGATGCTCCGCATCGGGGCAAATAGGTTCCTTTCTTTAAGACCATTTGGACATGTGCCCACCTGCTTTACTTAAAGGCCGGAAACGTATTCAGCCAAATCAACCAATTTGTTCGAATATCCGGTTTCGTTGTCATACCAGGAAACCACTTTTACAAATTTAGGACTGATCTGTATCCCTGCGTCGGCATCGAATATGCTGGTACGGGTATCCCCGATAAAATCCTGTGATACCACAGCTTCCTCGGTATATCCAAGAATGCCCTTCAACTCCCCTTCGGAAGCGGCCTTCATCACTTTTTTGATCTCCTCATAGGAAGTTTCCTTTTGCAGTCGCACGGTAAGGTCCACTACGGACACATCGGCGGTGGGGACCCTAAAGGCCATACCCGTCAATTTCCCGTTCAGCTCGGGGATTACCTTTCCAACGGCCTTTGCGGCACCTGTGGAGGAGGGTATGATGTTCAAAAGTGCGCTCCTACCGCCCCTCCAATCCTTTCTGGACGGACCGTCAACGGTCATTTGGGTAGCGGTCGTGGCATGTACGGTGGTCATAAGGCCTTCCTCTATACCGAAATTATCATGTAAAACTTTTGCCAATGGGGCAAGACAGTTGGTGGTACAAGAGGCGTTGGATACGATCTTATCCGAAGCTTTGGCCGATTTATGGTTTACCCCCATTACGAACATGGGCGCATCTGCGGAAGGAGCGGAAATAACCACTTTCTTGGCACCGCCGTCCAAATGGTACTGTGCGGTTTCAAGAGTTGTAAAGATACCGGTACATTCTGCCACAACATCGGCATCCACTTCATCCCACTTCAGGTTCTTTGGATCCCTTTCGGCCGTGATCCTGATCTTTTTTCCGTTCACTACCAAATGGCCATCCTTTACCTCGATGGTGCCATCAAATCTGCCATGTACGGAATCGTATTCCAATAGATATGCTAGATGCTCTACATCAAGTAGGTCATTTATGGCCACGATATCAACATTATCCCTTTTCACGGTAGCCCTGAAAACCAATCTTCCAATTCTACCAAATCCGTTAATTCCAATTTTTAAATTCGACATTTTCCTTATTGTTTATTATTATGTAGTCATTATTTCAGAAACCCTCATGAGTTCCTTGTCAATCTTAGTGTGTCCCTTGATGGCCTTGCTGATGGGGGTCAGGGTAATTTTGTTGTCCTGAATGCCCACCATTAGGTTGGTCTTGCCCTCCATTAAGGCCTCTACGGCCCTAACGCCCATCCTACTGGCCAGTACACGGTCAAAACAGGAAGGGGCGCCGCCCCTTTGCATATGGCCCAGTACGGAAACCCTTACATCATAGATGGGCAGGTGCGTTTCCACATACTCCTTTAGTTCAAAAACGTTCTTACCGGTCTTGTCGCCCTCGGCCACCACCACGATACTGGAGGATTTACCGGATGCCTTACTGCGCTTAAGGGATTCCAAAAGCCTGTCCAGCCCCAGATTTTCCTCTGGGATCAAGATTTCCTCGGCCCCTGCGCCCACGCCCGCATTCAGGGCGATATGGCCCACATCCCGTCCCATTACCTCCACAAAGAACAAGCGGTTATGGGAACTGGCGGTATCCCTGATCTTATCGATCACTTCCACTACCGTATTCAGTGCGGTATCGAAACCAAGGGTATAGGTGGTCCCGAAAATATCGTTGTCTATGGTACCTGGTATGCCGATCACCGGGAAGTCGAACTCTTGGTTGAATATCATGGCACCCGTGAAGCTGCCATCGCCCCCGATCACCACAAAGGCATCTATTCCCGCCGCCCTGAGACGGTCGTAGGCCTGCTGGCGGCCTTCCTTGGTCCTAAAGGCGAGAGATCTGGCCGACTTGAGGATCGTGCCCCCTTTATTTATAATATTGTTGACACTACGGGCATCCATGGGCTTAAAATCGCCCTCTATCATTCCTTCATATCCGCGGTATATGCCCATGCACTCTATTTTCATATAAGCACAGGTACGCACCACGGATCTGATCGCAGCGTTCATCCCGGGGGAGTCTCCACCCGAAGTAAAAACCCCTATTCTTTTTATATCTGAAGCCATTAAAAATTTTAAAAAAGTAAAACTAGCAAACTTATCCCAATTATAGGGCTCCAATACCGCTTAATTTATGAACTTACCAAACATCAAACGTTTTCGTTAACATTTTTTATCATGTAGGCCATAAAAACCACATAACGCTTTAAATTTTAAGAAAACCGCCCCTGTTTTGCCCCACCTTTTTGAGGTGTACTTCTACTTAGTCGGATAACAGTTGTAAAACGTACATATACCAAAAGATCCTTTGTGCGGGTTTCCCCGATGTAGAGACGTAGTATACTATGTCTCTACTGTTTTTCGGTGAATTGGATCATATTGTCCTTCCCCATGGTCGCCTTATTGTTGCCAGTGGGCACGGGTGCGGGCTCCTTCGGTTTTTTACGGCCAAAGAGTTTGGTCAACAATTGTTCGAAAGTATCAAAATCGACCTCGTACGATAGCCCGACCCCCTGTGTATATCCCTGGTTATTGCCCAGGAACTGTTGTATCTCGTTTTCCCTGTTGAAGATCTTTAGGCTCAACGTTCCTTCCTCGTTCAGCAATACCTGTACTTCCACGTCCCCGGCCACCACCGTTTCGCTCACTCCTCCTACCGGTACGCCCAGCCGCCCGTTCAGCAGTACCCGATCGCTGATCTGGGTGGAAACGGTCACCCCTATCCTGTTTTCGGTCTGTATATCGGCACTTCGATCCAATAGCCCTTGTTCATAGGACAGTCCAAAATCGAATTTGTCCCCATTGCCATCGAACACTTGGTTCAAGAGCCCGGAAGCGGTCTGGATCAGGTTTCCGGTCACCGCTTGCTGACTGATACCACTGCCTTCGTTCACAAATGTGCCCTGGGCCAAAAGGAAAAAGGCGTTGCGTTCCATGATCGTGGGATCCTGCAACCGGTACTGCAGCTCCGATTTTACGACGGAATTCGTGCCGGGAAATTCTATGGCGGAGTTGATCGTGGGACTCTCCAATTGATCGGAAAGCCTTATGATCACATCCGTGGGGATCCGTCTCGTATATCCTGCATCGTCCAGAAGGGGGGCCGGATTGGCGTTCAGGGAGTACACCGCCTCCATGTTCAGGGTGGCCGAAAGGGGATCTCCGTCCCAAATAATGGACCCTCCGGGCCGTACCCTGAATTTTTTATCGATCACGCCCCCGAACTTATAATGGAACTCCCCCGTCACCGTTACAAAATCGCCGTACATCTCGAACCGACCATTGGTGTTGATCCGGATCAACAAAATACCTGCCCCTGTGCCTTTTAGCGAGCTGCCGGTCTTTTTGTCCACCACGATCTCTACCTCCGCATCGGGAGTAACGTCCAGATCAAAGGCAAGTTCCAGGCCTTCCGTATTTTCGAGGATCCGTTGTTCGGAGATGGTCTGCTCACTGTTCCTTTCGATAAAATTGATAAAGGAATAATCGCCCGTACTGGCCACATCGTTCAGCGGGATCTTTAGAGAGGTGCCACGTGCGGTACTACCGTCCACCTTTATGGTCAGGGCATTGGTGGAGCCGTATATCCTTCCGGTACCGTTTAAATATCCCGTACCGTAATAAAGATTGCTCTCGTCGTATTCGGTATTGAGGATCAAAAACCGGTCGTCATTGGTATCCACGTTCAGGTCCAGGTTCCAATCCTTAAAAAATTGGTGGCTGATGGACCCGTCCAACGTGGCCTTTGTACCCATGGCCACATCCGAAATCCCTATCTGGTCAAAATAAAAAGTCTGGTCGTACAGGCGCACTTTGGAGTTGGGGGCGAAGGCATAATCCACATTGAGATAGGGCACGGCCAGCCCCGCATCGTTCAGGTTCAGTTCACCGTTCATGGTCAGATTGTTCAGGTCGCCCACAATCCTGGTATTGCCCGAAATGGATCCTCGGATACGGTCTATGACCCCATCGCCCAAGGGACTGAAAGGTTCCAACTTAAAATCGTTGAAATTCGCCAAAAGGTTCGCCTGGGGGATTTCGGTATCGTTGGTGATGTTGCCCAGTATACTGAGCCTGTCCGCCCCTTTGTCCATCAATTGGGCGTTCACCACAAAATTGGTAAGGTCCCTATTGCCCACAATGCCCACCGAAAGGTCCCCCTGCCGTATGCCGTTCACCGAAAAATCGGAAATGTTAAGGTTGGAGGAAGGGAGGTAAATATTGTCTTTTTGCCGAATGTTCAGGGTACCGTCTACCTGCCCCTCCAATTTAAGACTGTCTATGGTAGGGGTGATCTTTTCCAGGGAGACGATCTTAAACTGTAGTTCCAGGTCCTTGTAGGTAGAATCCGCCAATTGGCCCCTTAGCCGTATCTGCTCGTTCTCCTCGTTGTTCATCACAATTTCCTCAATAACGATGCTGTCCAGGTTTTTGTTGAAAATGACCTTGTTCTGGCTGTTTCCATCCTTGTTCAAGATCCAGGTATTGCCCTTAAAGCTCAGGTCCGATGTCTTTAGACCGATCACCGACTTGTTCTGTTTGTTGAAGGTATGGTAAAAGTTCAGGTTATAGGTATCGTTGAACGCACTGCCGCCCTTGAATTCGGTCCTAAAGAAAAGGGTGTCCTTGATGGTGGTATTGATCAGGCTAAAGTCGCGCACGTCATAATAGGGGGTTTCCACTTCCCCCACGGAGACAAACGTATTGTACAACGGGTTTTTGTTGTCCACCCGTAGGTCTATATTGTCCATCCCGTTTCCGAAGGCCTTGATACTGGGCGACCGGAACCTCAGTTTAAAGTCGCCCTCGTCCGCTACGATCCTTCCCCTGATGATGGTATTGGCACCAAATTCCACCTCGGGAAAAAACACCTCCACGATCTTATTATAGATATTGAAATTAAAGCCCAATCGCTGGCCCTTCGAAATTTTGAAGGGTTTGTAGTTCGTGTAGATACTGCCCACAGAATTCTGGAACAGTTTGCCCAGTTCCCTGACCTTGAAATTGCCCCTTAGCACCCCCGTAATGATGTCGGGCGAATTGATCTCGATCACCCGTACGGTGTCCGAACTAAAACTGGAGGAAATCTTAAAATCGTCAAAATAGTAGGTGTCGTTCTTATTTTGATAGTTGGTCTTGGCAAATTTTATATCGCCCACAAAATTATCAAGGGTATTCCCCGTAATGTCCATACTGATGTTTCCCTTGAACACGGAAATGCTATCGTTTATAAAATTAAGCGCCTTTAGATCGGCATACTCCACCGAAGCGATAAAGTTAAAGTTGTTGCGTTCCTCCTTCAGATCGGCCAACCCCTTAAAGTTGAACTGTATATTTTCATCGTTACAGGAAACCATCCCATCAAAAAGCTGTTCCTTAAGGATACCCGATACTTTTATGTTCTGGTAATTGTATTTGTTGAATTCAAAGGAATAGACCTCCCCTATCACCTCGGTATTCAGGGATTCTTCCACAAAACCTTGGCCTTCCACATTAAAATCGAGATTGGTGACCCCTATCTGCTCGTTGTCGAGCAGGTCCCCCAGATCAAAATCGATCAAGGAGACAAAACCTTTGTAGGAGGCATTGTCTATCTCGTCCAGATCGGTAAGCAGCAGGTCTGCGTAACTGCTGCCAATGGCGGTATTGATGTTTATTTTGGCATCAATGGCCCGCTGCGTGATCTGCGCAGCGCCCCTGATGGTAAACTGTCCCAGTTTCTGCAGGCTGGAGGGCAAGGTTTCGCCCAGAATGTTCGGCATCAGCCCACGAAGCCCGTAATAACTGGAGCTTACGTTCCTCATTTCGGCATCTATGAGAAAGGGTTCGGATTTGGTAAAGAGGTTCTTAAAATTAAAATTTCCCCGTATCCCGCTGTTGTCCGATTGCAGAAAAAGATCGGAGGCATTCAGGTCGTTCAGCACCCCGTTCAGTGAGGTTGAAAAAGAGGCGGACTTTCCACGGCCAAATTCGTTGTACATCAGGTTCACCTCATCAAACGATACCGAAGAATCCTCAAAGTCGGCCACAATGTTCACCTTGTTCAGGAAATCGGCAAAATCCTCCCTGTTGTAATTAAAGACCAGGTTCCCCTTGATATCGGACCCCGGGGTGGTGATCTGTAGTGCGTCAAACCGCATCTGCTGTTTTGAATATTTAAAGGAGGTGGCCATTTTATCCACCTGGATCCCGATTCCGCTGGAAAAGGAGAGGGACTGTATTTCGGCGGTCACCTCCGGGCCCAAGATCAGGAAGTCGCTCGCGTTTATGTTAAGGTTGCTAAAGTTCAACTGTTCCGGAGATTCGGTATTATCGTCCAAAAGCCTGAACTTGCTGTTTATGATGTCAATATCGGTGGCGGAAAAATAAAAGGGCGGCGTCCCGGGGTCCCTAGGTTTTTTATCGTCCAATTTATTGATGAAGACCTCCAAGTTGGTCAGGGAGTCGCCCTTATGGGTATGCAATTTAAAATTAAGGTTCTTCACATCGATATCGCCGAACTCCAATTTCCCGTTCACCAAATTGCGCATGTTCAGAATGGAGGTACCCAACCTGTCCATATAAAAAAGGGTATCCTGTTTATAATCCTCCACATATACGCCCCGCATGGCGGTATCCCAGGTGATGAGCGAGATCCGTAACCGGTCTATATGGATATTGGTGCCAAATTCCGCATTGATGGTGTCGGTGGCATATCTGGCAAACCGTGTCTGTACGATGGGCAGGGAAAGGATAATGGTTCCCAGGATACAGATAAGCACGATCACCAACAGTGCCCTAAGCAGTATTTTTCTAAATTTTTTGATAGGGCTTTATTGTTTTACCTTTGTTACTTTCAATTTTTATTCCAAACCAGTGGAAAGTCAAAATATTTATATCCTTGCCATAGAATCTTCCTGTGATGATACGGCGGCGGCCGTACTCTGCAACAGTAATAGACGGAGCAATGTAGTGGCCACACAGAGAATTCATGAGGAATACGGGGGTGTCGTTCCCGAACTCGCCTCCCGTGCGCACCAACAAAATATCGTTCCCGTGGTGCACCAAGCTTTGGCCAAGGCAAATATCGATAAAAAACAGTTATCCGCCATAGCTTTTACACGTGGTCCTGGACTAATGGGTTCTTTATTGGTAGGCACCTCCTTTGCCAAGTCCTTGGCACTGGGCCTCAACATTCCCTTGATCGAGGTAAACCATATGCAGGCCCATATTTTGGCCCATTTTATCGATTCTGAAAACGGCCGAAAACCAAGTTTTCCCTTTTTGGCGATGACCCTCAGTGGGGGCCATACCCAAATTGTCCTGGTCAAGGGCTATTTTGAGATGGAAGTGCTTGGCGAAACCTTGGACGATGCCGTAGGCGAGGCCTTTGATAAAAGTGCCAAGATATTGGGGCTGCCCTATCCCGGTGGCCCCTTGGTGGACAAATATGCAAAATTGGGCGACCCTACGGCCTTCCCCTTCCCCACACCCAAAGTAAAGGGGCTCGACTTCAGCTTTAGTGGGCTAAAGACCAGTATACTGTATTTTATTCAAAAGCAATTAAAGGAAAACCCCAATTTTATTGAAGAAAACCGGGACGATATATGCGCCTCCATACAGTATACCATAGTGAACATACTTATGGCCAAACTAAAAAAAGCGGTCAAGCAGACAGGCCTGACACAAATTGCCATCGGGGGCGGGGTCTCTGCCAATTCTGGCATACGCGATGCGCTGTCTCTGGCAGAACGGAAATATGGATGGACCACCTTTGTGCCCCCTTTTGAATACTGTACGGACAATGCCGCCATGATCGGTATTGTGGGGTACCTTAAATACCTGGAGGGCGATTTCACCGACCAAAGCATCACCTCGAAAGCCCGTTATCTTATATAATCCCAAATAAAAAACGAGAAGGTCACAACACCTAAAACAGCACAAATGCAGTTATTCTACGATCCACAGTTGGAAGTACATACGGAACAGTTCAGCTTTACCGAGGAGGAGAGCAAACATATCGTAAGGGTACTTCGCAAGAAAGTGGACGATAGCCTGCAGATCACCAATGGAAAAGGACATATCTTCCAGGCGAAGATATTGGTCCCCAACCCAAAAAATTGCGTAGCCGCCATTACCTCCGCTACACCATACCCCCAAAGGCCCTATAAACTTCACTTGGCCGTGGCGCCCACCAAATTGAACGATCGGTTCGAATGGTTTTTGGAAAAAGCGACTGAAATAGGCGTGGACCAGATCACCCCCATCTACTGTGACCGATCCGAAAGAAGGTCCGTAAAACCGGGGCGTATGGAGAAAGTGGTGCAATCTGCCATGAAACAGTCCCTACAGGCCTACCTTCCCCAATTGAACGGTGCGGTGGCCTTCAGGGAATTTATGGAAGTGGAGCACGCGGGCGCGGGCTTTATTGCCCACTGTGAGGAAGGGGTCAGGACCGAATTGAAAGCAAGGACCAAACCAAATACCGACATGACCATATTGATCGGGCCCGAAGGCGACTTTTCGCCCCTTGAGATCAAGTTGGCGCTGGAGAGGGGATTTCTTCCCGTTGCCCTGGGAGCCAACCGCTTACGGACCGAAACCGCAGCGATCGTTGCCTGCGCCACAGTGGCACTTGCCAATACCTAAAAAAAATTCCGCACCCCCACCCAAAGGCCGGAAATGCGGAACAACAATAAACACTAAACACTTACCATATTATCCCTAACCTATTGACCAGGAACAGTATTGTACAAAAATACGAAGAAAAAAGGGAGTGTACACCGATCACTTTTAACATTTAAGGGCCATGGAACCCCATCACTGCCACTTCTTGCAAACAAATGTCCACATTCCCCCTAATGAAAGGTCTTAATTAGTAAATTTGAACCGAATACTAGTTCGTTTCCCTATGAAAAAACTTACTTTCCTACCCTTTATTTTAACTTTTTTTATAGGTTTTCTTGCTGAAGGTCAAGAAATTGGACTCTTAAAATACGGTGGGGGGGGCGATTGGTACGCCAATCCAACGGCACTGCCCAACCTAATTGCGTATTGCAATAAAAATATAGGCACACAACTGTCCGCCAAGCCAGAGACGGTCGAAGCGGGAAGCATCGCCATTTTCCAATACCCCTTTCTGCATATGACCGGGCATGGAAACGTTTTCTTTTCGGAGCGGGAGGCCGAGAACCTCCGGACCTATCTGATGGGAGGGGGCTTTTTACATATAGACGATAATTATGGTATGGAACCTTATCTGAAAAAGGAACTGGTCAAAATCTTTCCCGATCGCGAACTGGTGGAACTGGAACGTGACCATCCCCTCTTTAATGCCCATTACAAATTCCCCGACGGACTTCCCAAAATACACGAACACGATGGAAAACGGCCGCAGGCCTTTGGAATTTTCGAGCAGGGCCGGCTGTTGCTGCTCTTTACCTTTGAGAGCGACATAAGTGATGGATGGGAAGATCAAGCCGTCCACAACGATCCGGAAGAGGTTAGGACCAAGGCCCTGCAAATGGGCGCGAACATTATAGAGTACGTCTTTAAAAACTGAATATGACCTCCAAGACCATTTCCCAAGGAATCCTAAGGGCTTTCGGCACCATTGTCGGAATTGCCCTTTTGCTCTATTTTCTCTATATGATCCAGTCGGTGATCGCCTATCTTTTGATCGCTGCCGTGATAGCCCTTATTGGTAGGCCCGTAGTCATTTTCCTAAAAAGACGTTTAAAATTCCCCGGTACCGTTGCGGTCATCGTTACCATGATGCTCATGATGGGCATCTTTGCCGGGGTGGTGGCCCTTTTTGTTCCGTTGATAACGGAGCAGAGCAAAAATCTATCGCTTTTGGACCTTGATAAACTACAGAAAGACCTGAATACGCTCTATCTGGAGACGACCACTTATTTTGGGGCCTCGGAACATATGGTGAACCAGTTTATAGAGGGTTCCCAATTGGAACGGAATATCATGCAAGGCCTTAATATTGGTTTTATCCCCAACTTTCTCAATACCTTCCTAAGCGTTCTCAGTAGTGTCAGCATAGGCCTCTTCTCCGTTCTTTTCATCTCTTTCTTTTTTTTAAAGGACAGCAACCTTTTGCAGAAAGGAATGCTTATTTTTCTGCCCAAGGACAAGGAAACCGGAATGATCAACTCCATGGAAAAGATCAAAAACCTGCTTTCCCGGTACTTTGTGGGCCTACTGCTTCAGATCTTTATCCTTTTTGTGATCTATACGGTGGTACTTTTATTGGTAGGCATACAAAATGCCGTTGTAATTGCCTTTTTATGTGCCCTTTTTAATATTATCCCCTATTTGGGACCCATTATCGGGGGTGTGATCATGGTAGTGCTTACCATGACCAGCAACCTTGGGGCGGATTTCAGTGAGGTCATCTTGCCCAAAACAGGGTATGTCCTTCTGGGGCTGGGAATTGGGCAGTTGGTGGACAACTTTTTTTCGCAGCCCTTTATATTTTCCAATAGCGTAAAATCACATCCCTTGGAAATTTTTTTGGTCATCATCATTGCCGGCCTGCTCTTTGGGGTGGTAGGGATGATCGTGGCGGTTCCGGGGTATACGGCGCTAAAGGTGATCTTAAAGGAGTTTTTGGCGGATAACAAGATAGTGCGATCGCTCACTAAAAACCTATGATCCAATTTTGAACACACGTTTACTCCAACCCGATATACAGGAATACCTAAGGGAGCATATGAATGCCGATATCCCGAAATTGCTACTAAAGGGAAGTCCCTTTGAATCTGTTACGGTACAGGAACTTGCACAACAGCTGGTCGCAAGGAACAAGTGCAAAGAGAAGCTGCCAACATGGTTCGCGACGCCCGGGATCTATTATCCGGCCAAACTCAATATGGAACAGACCTCTTCGGAAAGTACCGCAGTTTATAAGGCCGACCTAGTGCAGGGGGAACGGTTGGTGGACCTTACCGGGGGCTTTGGGGTGGACAGCTATTTTTTTTCCAAGAGGTTCCAGCGACTGGTCCACTGTGAAATGGACCCGGAACTTTCCGGTATTGCCGCCCATAATTTTAAGGCGATGGGAATTGAAAATTGCCATTTTCACAAGGGCGATGGCATCCAATTGCTCAGGGACAGCGAACAGAAGTACGATTGGATCTATGTAGATCCCTCCCGAAGAAACAGTGCCAAGGGAAAAGTATTCCAACTCTCCGATTGTCTGCCCGAGCTGCCCCTCCACCTTCCGCTACTCTTTGATAGGGCCCCCAACATCTTGATCAAGACGGCCCCCCTTTTAGATCTTACCATGGGCCTTTCGGAGCTCCTTGGGGTTGCGGAAATACATATTGTGGCCGTGGCGAACGAGGTAAAGGAAGTGCTCTGGCTGTTAAGACGGCATTTTAAGGGCGATGTGATGGTAAGGACCATAAACCTTCTGGGCCCGCGATCGGAAACCTTCGATTTTTTGTGGTCGGAAGAAAAGGAAGCGCCGCTTTCCCCGGGAATGCCCGACACCTATCTTTACGAGCCCAATGCCGCCATTTTAAAAGCGGGAGCATTTAAGACCATGGCCAACCGCCTAAATGTAAAAAAGCTGCATATAAACAGTCATTTGTACAGCTCGGGCCAACTGCTGGAATTTCCCGGGAGAAGGTTCAGAATTATACGCGTCCTGCCCTATAACCGGAAGGCCCTTTCGGCTCTTGATATAAAAAAGGCCAATATAACCACCCGTAATTTTCCGGAGACGGTGGCCTCCCTGCGATCGAAGTTTAAAATAGCCGATGGGGGAAACAACTTTCTTTTTTTTACTACCAATATGGAACAGGAAAAAGTGGTCCTGGTCTGTGAAAAAATATAGGGGTCCGATAGGGAATGTCAGTCTTCCCGATCGCAGTCCCACTTAAAATCGGCCACCTTGTCATTGGAACCTGCGGAGAGGTTGTAATGCCACCATTCGGTACGAATGGACCAAAAACCATGTGCCTCCATGGTTTCCTTTAACACCTTGCGGTTGGCCAATATTTCCTTCGGTAGATCAAAATTGTCATGATAGGCCCTTTTTCCGAAGAAATCGAAATCGGTACCCATATCCAGCTCCTTCCCTTCCAAGGTTTCCAAGGTGATGTCCACGGCACCCCCCTTATTGTGGATCGAGCCCTTTACGGGATTGGCGACATACTGGGGATTGGGCACGATTTTCCACATTTTGTACTGTACGGAATTGGGCCTGTAACAATCAAAGAACTTTATGCGATAGCCTTTTTCCCGAAAGGACCTATTGGCCCTGATCAGGGCCTTTGCCGTCTTTGCCCGGGTATAACACTCGGCACAGTCATACACTTTTGCCTTCAGGAAGTTGTTCTCGGTGGCATAGCGCAGTTCATATGAAAAACCCTCCGAATAATCGGCCAACCGTACAAAAGTGGTATCCGCCAATTTTTCCAGATCTGCCAATCTTTCTATGGTATCTTGCGCTGTATTGTCTTGGATACTGTCCACGGACATACTTAAGGGTTCCGTTGCCGGGACCGTCACCTCAACTGCGCCCTTGTCCTTTGGGGCATTGCCACAACCGAACAGCAACAAACCCAATATACATACATAGGAGCCGATGTAAATGCCCTTACCCATATTTAAATATTTTTTAAAGTTGCCGTAAATTACACCAACTTTTTTGCATGGCATAACCTTCCACCGATTTTCGAATCCTTGCCGCGGACAGACTCTCGACCCTTCATAATGGAGACGTACTATAGTACTTCTTTACATTCTACATTCATAACTCATCATCCATAATGAGACGTACTATAGTACGTCTTTACAATGTATCCATCCAAAAATGATGTATTTTTGATATTGGCCATATCTAAAACCTCTGTAACGAATTTAGAGGTAAGGCCGACATACAAGCCAATAGCAATTGATCTATCACAAAAACATCATTATATGACATCGATCCGAACCTGTATTTCCACCCTCCTCCTTTTAGTTGTGCTGCTTCCATTAAAGGCCCAGGAAAAATGGATGCTCAACTTTATAAAGCCTGCGCAAAATCCGGTCATGGTGGCCGACTCCTCCTATACCTTTGTATGCCCTATCGAAAACAGATCTGTACGTTGGCAAAAAGCAGATGTGTTCAATCCGGCCGCCATAGTGCGGAACGATACCGTTTTTATGCTTTTCAGGGCAGAGGACAACCCTGCGGCCATTCTTGGGGGAAGGACCTCACGTATCGGATTGGCCTACAGCACCGACGGTATCCAGTTCAATAAATTTCCCGAACCCGTGCTCTTTCCCGCTCCGGGGGAACAACTTCAATGGGAGTATCCGGGCGGTTGTGAAGATCCGCGCATCGTGGAAACCGAAGACGGGAACTATGTGGTACTTTATACCGCTTGGAACCAGGATACCGCCCGCTTGAGCAGCGCCCATTCAAAGGACCTGCGAAACTGGACCAAGAACGGACCTGTTTTTAAGGACTTCCAAAAGGGAAGGTTCTTGGATATATGGAGCAAATCGGGTTCCATAGTGACCGAACTGGTGAACGATAGATTGGTGGCCAAAAAGATCAATGGAAAGTACCTGATGTACTGGGGCGAGCTATTCGTAAACCTGGCCCAATCCGATGACCTGTTGAACTGGGAGCCGATGCTGGATGCGGAGGGGGAGCTGTTAAAGGTCTTCCAGCCTACCTTGGGGGAGTTCGACAGTCATCTTACGGAACCTGGCCCCCCGGCACTTTATACCGATAACGGGATCCTGCTCATCTATAACGGCAAAAACCTCCAAGGGGAAGGAGCAAGTACAAAAGTGCCCGAAAGTACGTATTGCGGCGGACAGGTCCTTTTTGACAAAAATGATCCTTCAAAGCTGTTGGAACGGTTGGAAACCCCTTTTATCTGTCCCGATCTGCCCCATGAGATTTCGGGCCAGTACAAAGCGGGCACTACCTTTGTGGAAGGATTGGTCTATTTTAAGGATAAATGGTTCCTGTACTATGGAACCGCCGATAGCATGGTGGGACTTGCCATACGGGAGCCATAATGTACATTCATCTTCCGTGCGTTACCATGTTAAGCGGTTAGAGGGTTATGTGCAACGATCAAATTGCAATCCATCAGCTAAAATCCACTATTTATAACAAGATAATCAAGCATCTCCGCTGCGCCATAACTTGGTCACTTTTTGTTATGCTGTTATGTTATTAGGAATTGAGGTGTTAAATGGTCATAACGTTCAACGGTTATGCCCTTACCTAAAAAATGATCGGTCAATCCATCATCCAAAATCCACTATATACAATAAGATAACCAAGCAGCACCAATGGTGCGGAATTGCGATCCGGGCCCCAATTTTCGTTATTGCTCCAATATTTTCTCGGCGTATTCCAAGCTTTTGGGCAATTGCTCCAGAACGCGACTGGATTCGTCCTCTATAAAAAGATATTCGATCTTCAGTTTTTTCGCTTCCAAGAGGAGGGACTTTACATCCACGTCCCCGGTACCGAGCACCACATTAGTCTCTACATCGCCACGGCCATTCGGATTGCCCGTGGTCCCATGGGCACGATCTTTGAGGTGCATCAACAAAAATTGTTCGGGATATTTTCGCAGCAGCTGAAGAGGGTCTACCCCTGCCTGTTTTACCCAGTAAATGTCCATTTCAAAATAGAAATTCTTTGAATTGACCGCCATATGATCAAAAAGGGTACCCTTTTGATAGGGCCTAAATTCGTACCCATGCGGGTGGTAGACCAATACAAGGCCGTTTTTTTTCATCGATTCGCCCGCCTTGTTAAAGACTTCCAAAGCTTTTTCCACTTCCGAAATACCGAAGATATCCCCATCATGTGGGATCCAGGAACACATAACATAGGAGGCACCAAAGCGCAGGGCCTTTTTGGCCACCGCTTCGGGATCCGAACGCAGTTCTTCGTAGGAAGCGCCCAAACTGGTGATCCGCAGACCGTTCTTTACCAGTAGCTCTTTGAAGTCCGCCTCGGAAAGTCCGTAGGTACCGCCCCCTTCCAAATGCTCGATCCCCAATTCGCCAATAGTTTTTAGCGTTCCGGGAACATCCGTTTTAAACTGTTCCCGTAGACTATAGAGCTGTAGGCCCACTTCTTGGGCACTGAGAGGGAACGCAAGGCCTACCAGTGCAAATAAGAGAAAGATCCGTATACTTTTCATCCCAGCCGATCAAGTGATAAGGTTTCCTTCCGCATCCCATTCCGCCAGGTCGGCCCTTTTGCTCTGGTCCACGCATTTGGCAAGCCATGCGGGATCATAGGAAACCCCATGCTGCTGTAGTACATCTTCGGGCACCCCATCCCATACATTGGGCGAATTGCCCTTATACCCCAAGTCTTCAATGCCCATTTTGGAGGTATAGTACCCTGTAAGGGTCAAATTGCGCATCAGGGAAAAAAATTGGAAGGGCAAAGGTTGTTGCACAAGGGGTATGGTGATATCGGGAAAGGCCACCGTATCCAACAGCTGCTTCTGCTGTTCCGCCGTGGCCTTTGTAAAGACCGTTCCAAAATCCTTGTTACTTGCATGGTCCAGCCACATAAGACCTCCACGCAAAGGAGTCTGCAGCTCGGGAATGTCCTTGGACATAAATTCTATAAAGTCGGGCACCCCTGCATCCGTAGCGCTTCCAAATTTTTCATTTGCAGGCAATATCAGTGCACAAAGTACCTTCATGGTATCCATTTCATATTCGTTAAAGAACTGTTCGGCATGCATTTTTGCCAACGCTTCCTTTTCCTGTGGGGTCCTGCCAAAATGGTTTTCGTCCATTTCGGGCACTGTGGTCCCGGTCTTGGTATCCGCATCCGGTCCGCATCCATGTAGTACCAATCCGCCGGCAACGGAGCCCAACAAGATCGATTTGATACTCTTTCTTCTATCCATAACCTTAGATATTCTGTTTTTTCAACTGTTCAATTATAAAATCCGATGTCCTCCACGAAAGCGCCAATATGGTCCATGTAGGGTTTTTATCGGCTTGGGATACAAACGGCCCCCCATCCACGATAAAGACATTTTCCGTGTCGTGCAATTGTTGGAATTCGTTTACCACCGAGGTTTTGGGATCGCTTCCCATTCGGGTGGTACCTACTTCATGTATGATCCTTCCCGGTGCTTCCAAACCATAATCCCTTTCTTTTGAAGGTCTGTCCTGTAATGGTTCACCTCCCATATTATGGATGAGCTCCTCAAAGGTCTCGTTCATGTGCTTGGCCTGTTTCCGTTCATAATCGGTCCATTTATAGTGGAACCTGAGAACCGGGATCCCATATTCGTCCACCGTAGTGGGATCTATTTCGCAGTAATTGTCCTTCATGGCTATGGATTCGCCCCTACCGCCAAATCCGACAACGGAACCGTAATAGCGCTGTACATCTTCCCGAAGGCTGTTGCCATATCCGCCAACGCTTTGGTTGAAGAACCTGTTGAAATCATTGGGATTGAAACCAAATCCGTAGCTGGGCATTCCCATGCCCCCCCATACCTCGATATGGTAGCCACGTGGAAAGTCGAGGTTTTTGTTGTCCAGCCACCAAGGGGTATAGACGTGCATGCCCCCTACCCCATCTTCGTTGTATTTTTTACGGTTCATCAGCCCGGGAATAAATGCGGACCTACTGGCACCTGTGGAATCATGAAGGTAGCGGCCCACCATATCGCTGTCATTGCCCAGTCCGTTGGGATGCTGGGCACTCTTTGAGTTCAGCAATATCCGGGCACTGCTACAGGCGGAAGCCGCCAAGACCACGATCTTGCCCTTAAGTCGGTATTCCTTTCTGTCCTCTTTGTTGATATAGGAAACCCCTGTGGCCTTTCCCTCCGCATTGGTGGTCACCTCACGGACCATACTATTTACGAACAGGTCTATTTGGCCCCCATTTTTTTGGGCGGGGAAAATGAGGCAGGTGCCGGCCGAGAAATCGGCATATACCGAGCATGCGCGTGAACATTGTCCGCAATAGAAACAGATGCCCCTGTCGTTGTTGATCTTTTTGGTCAACATGGACATACGGGAGGGGATTACCGTAATGTTCGATTTTTTTGCCCCGTTGATATAGAACAGTTCGTGCAACCTGGGTTTTGGAGGGGGCAAGAAGAAACCGTCCGGTTCATTGTCTATATTCTCCTTGGTACCGAAGACCCCGATCAGTTTGTCCACCTTATCATAATAGGGTTTAACGTCCTCATAGCCGATCGGCCAATCGTCCCCATGGCCATCATAGCTTTTATGTTTAAAATCCCTTGGTCCGAAACGCAGGGAAATACGTCCCCAGTGATTTGTCCTTCCTCCAAGCATCTGGGAACGGAACCAATCGAATTTGGTACCATCCTTATGGGTATAGGGCTCCCCCTCTATTTCCCACCCACCATAGGCACTGTCAAAATCGCCGAAAGGCCTGACCGTGGACGCTCCCCTTCGGGGCGATTCGTAAGGCCATTTCAATTGGGTTCGCTGTTCGGGAGCGGCAGGATCGAAATAGGGACCTGCTTCCACCACGGCTACTTTTAGACCGGCATCGGCCAACACTTTGGTGGCCATGCCACCTCCGGCACCTGAGCCCACAATAATCACATCGTACACCGTGGAAGATTCTATTATCTGCATACTATTTTAATTTTAAGGAACAATTTAAAAATTAATACTTATTAGTTTGGCAATTTTTATACCAACAACCACTGTTTTCATGAAAACAACGTTTTATGCGCCCTTAATGGAACCACGGACTAAAAATTCCGCAATTGTTCCAATGCCCCCTCCACAGTATCCACCGGCAATTTGCAGGTGGTATCCTGACAGACATAGATAAAGGTCCCGCTTTCATCGAACCTATCCTTGAAAAGTGGCATGGAGCTGGCAACCGGACTTCCCACCACTAGGGTGTTGGGAACATAGTTCCCTTCCAGGTCCCTTAACATTTGTGCCGCTTGGGGCCCTACAACGGCTATTTCGTAATAGGGATGTACCGTTTGCAATAACAAAAGGCCCCATTGGGAGTAGCTAGAGGGACTATCCTTAATGGAAGTTGCCATGGTCGTCAACATTTCGTTCGCTTTGGCAAGGGCCGCACGGTCGTACTTTATATGGCCCAATTTAAAAAGGTTATGGGCCATTACGCCATTGGGGGACGGCAGTACCCCATCATCGGTCTTGATTATTTTGGAAATGAGCTCTTGTTCCCCATTGTAGCGGTACATGCCGGATGTCGGATCCGCAAATTTGGCTTGCACCAAGCTGTTCAACTCCTGTGCACGTTCCAGGTATTTTACGTCCATGGTCGCCCCGTACAACTGAAGGCATGCTTCGGCCAAATAGCTATAATCCTCCAAAAACCCTGGGATCAGTTTGCCATCCTTTTTATAGGAATGTACCAATTGACCCTCCCTAACGGCTTTGTCCTGAAGAAACCCGTAGATTTCCTCGGCCCTTTTTAAATGGTCTTTGTTTCCGAACGCTTTATAAGCGTCCACAAATCCCGTAATCAAAAGTGCGTTCCAAGAGGTCAGCTTTTTATCGTCGGTACGGGGCCTGATGCGTTTTTCCCTTGCCGCCAACAATTGGGTCTTCCAAGTTGTTTTTAAACGAGAAAGATCGGATTCGGAAATTTGGCCTGTCCCCGTAAAATCCTTGTCGCCCACCTTGCGGTACAGCACATATGTATCCTTTTCCCAAACTTCAGACGGCTTGATATTGTAATAGTCGGAAAAGCGTTCAAAATCATCCCGCAACAGCTTTTGGAGCTCGGGCTCCCCCCAAACATAAAATTTACCCTCCTCCCCTTCCGTATCCGCGTCCAAAGCAGCATAATATCCCCCTTCGGGATCTTTCATCTCCCTTTCCAAAAAGGCAATGGTCTCCAAGACCACCTCTTTGTAAAGCGGATCTTTGAACACCAGATAGGCTTTGGAATAGAGACCGATCAACTGGGCATTGTCATATAACATCTTTTCAAAGTGCGGCACCTTCCAATAGCGATCGGTGGAATACCGGTAGAAGCCCCCTCCTATCTGATCGTACACCCCGCCCATGGCCATCCGGTCCAAGGTGGTCTTTACATGGTCCTTTGCCTGCCGGTCCCCGGTGATCAATGAATAATCCAGTAGGAATTCCATATTTCCCGGCAGCATAAATTTTTGATCCTCCTTCTGTCCCCCCCATTCCAGATCCCAATTGGCGCGCCATGTCCGCACACTTTCGCTGAGCAGGTCCCTGGAAAGGACGGAGGGTTGCCCCTCGGCCTTTACGATATTGGTCTCCTGTATCCCTTGCGCCACCATATCCGCATATTTATTCGCTTTCTCCGGGTCTTCCCGGTAAAGTTTGCTGACTTCGGTAAGCACTTTTTTCCATTGGGCGTTGGTATGGTAGGTACCCCCGTAAATGGGCTTTCCATTGGGCAGGGTTATGACGTTGAGGGGCCATCCCCCACTGCCTTTGATCAGTTGTAGGGCGGTCATGTACACCTGGTCCACATCCGGCCTTTCTTCCCGATCCACCTTGATATTAATGAAATTGGCGTTCATTATTTTGGCGACCTCCTCGTCCACAAAGGTCTCTTCCTCCATCACATGGCACCAATGACAGGAAGAGTACCCAATGCTCACCAGCACCAATTTGTCGCTCTTTTTTGCCTCGTCCAGGGCCTCTTGCCCCCAAGGCCTCCAATCTACCGGATTGTGGGCATGCTGCAATAGGTACGGACTGGTTTCATTGATAAGGGCATTGGTAAACTTATGGTCGCCATCCTGCCCTTTTATGCGGTTACAGGCCAATGGAAAGACCACCACAAGCAAAAGGAGCCAAGACAGTCTGTTGTTAAAAAATGTGCTTTTGCATTCCATGAAATACGGATAATGACCTGTTATATGACCTCAACGACCCCGGAGCAAGCTTGCGGGGAATATGGATGAAACCTAAAATAATTTTTCGACGTAAACGTCGGGGCAAAAAGGATCTCGACCGTCGAATCGATCCCACTTAGTGATCAAAGCTCGATTATCGAGTTGGACCCGGTTGCCGATCAAGCCCTGCCCTCCTACAAGTTCCCGGTAGCTGAGGGTGCATTACATTACGACCGATTTGCCCGGGGTGGGAATTTCGTAATATCCATCAGCATTGGGCTTTACGGGGGGAGCGGATTGCCAGTTCAGGTCCTGTGGCACCAATGCCAGTTCGGAATTCATGGCCTCCTCCATGGTAATGACCTTGCCCGAATACGTGGCCATTCTTCCCATAATGGCCGTAAGGGTACTCATGGCCCCGTTTTCGGCATCGGCAATGACACCTTTGGACCGTATCGAAGCAAATAGCCTGTCGTGCTCGACTTGATAAGGGTTGGGATCGTCCTTTCCACGGTATTTAAAGAGATCTCCGCCCTCCAGGTCCTTTATAAAGGCCGTTCCGGCATCGTTCATCTCAATGGCGCCCTTGGTTCCCTGGAACACCTCCCCTACTTTGTTCATCGTACCCGGTTGGTGACGGCACTGACTGGCGATCACGGCCCCGCTGGGATAGGTAAATTCCACAAAATGGTGGTCAAAGATCTCCCCATGTTCCTTTCCGTTGCGGACCTGCCTTCCGCCCATTCCCTGCGCCGAAACGGGATATTCCCCAATGAACCAATTGGCCACATCTATATTATGGATATGTTGCTCCAGAATATGGTCCCCGCACAACCAGTTGAAATAATACCAATTCCGCATTTGATACTCCAGTTCCGATTGTCCGGCTTCCCGTTCCCGTACCCAAACCCCATCACTGTTCCAGTAGACCTGTCCGGAAACGATCTTGCCCACCTTGCCCTCTTTTATCTGCTTGGCGATCTCTATATAATTATTTTGGTAATGGCGCTGCAATCCGACCACTACGTTCAATTTTTTCTCCTTGGCCACCTTGGCGGCGGCCAATACCTTTCTGATGCCGGGCACATCGGTGGCTACCGGCTTTTCCATAAAAACATGTTTCCCCGCATTTACGGCATATTCAAAATGTTGTGGCCTAAATCCTGGGGGAGTGGCCAAGATGACCACATCCGCCAGGTCGATCGCCTTTTGGGCGGCATCGAACCCGGTAAACCGATGTTCCGGCCGAACGTTCAGCTTTTTGGTATCCACGAATTCCTTCTGAAGGTTTTCATAACTATCGTTCAACCGATCTTCAAAGGCATCCGCCATGGCCACCAGTTCAATATTTTCATCGGCGCGCAGCGCCTGGTTGGCCGCCCCGGTCCCACGGCCCCCACAACCGACAAGGGCCAGCTTCAATTTTTTATCGGCTATGGTGGTGGTCATGGCGTTTATGGACATAGTGGGCAAGATCAAGGCCCCGGAGATCAAGGCGGTATTTTTACAGAAATCCCTTCTGGAATTGGAAGGTGCTGGGTTCGATTTCGGGGTTAGGTTCTTTGCTTTCATATTTTGGAATTTTATGTAATGTTTATCGGGCACCCTTGGCCCTTATGGATTTTCTGAAATTCGGAACGTAGCGTCCTCCCCATCTTTGGGGGGCTTTTTTGCCCGTACGATACGGAAACCCACAAAGGCGGCGTCCGTGTTCCACCATACGCTCTTTGGCAGTTGTGGGTCCCTTCGGTTCCAGTTGTCCGAAGAAGGCTGTCGGGCGGCCGATCGGAGCCTATCGGCATCGTCATCCCAAGACCCGCCCCTTACCACGGTGGGGTACCGCTTGATGGTCCGTACCAAGGGATCGCTGCTAGATGTTCCTTCCCGTTGGGAATAGGTATCCGGCACGTATTGGTCCAGCGTCCATTCGGCCACGTTCCCGTGCATATCATATAGGCCCCAAGAATTTGGTTTTTTCTGTCCCCCTTTTTTATAGGCCCCGTCACTGTTGTCGTAGAACCAACCGTAATCGGCCAGATCGCCAACTTCATCCCCGAACGAGTATGCGGATCCCGATCCGGCCCTACAGGCATATTCCCATTCCGCTTCCGTGGGCAACCTGTAAAAATACCCCGTCTTTGCAGAAAGCCATTCGCAGAACTTTGAGGCCGCCAGTTGGGTAACGTTTACCACGGGCAACTCCCCCTTCCCCATCCCCAGGGACATATCCACATAGGGCACGGTGGCCCCAGAAATGGCATCCACCTCTACGCTGACTTCATCGCCTTTTTCGGAACTGTCGACCGTATCGGTCTCCCTATTGAGAAAAAGTAGGTACTGCTCCCAGGTCACTTCGTATTTTCCTATCCAAAAAGGGGATATGGCCACGGTGTTCAACGGCCCCTCATCTTCCTTCCTATCTACTTCGGTAACAGGACTTCCCATCTGAAACTGCCCTCCCGACAATGCGACCATTTCAAATTCCAGATCGGAACCCGCAATTTTTTGGGTGTAATCCCCAAAATTGCCATTTTGTGCATTATTGGTACCGGTTATCAGAAGTAGCGGTAACAAGAATGCCCATATTGGCATTTCTATTGTACTATTCATTATTTATTGACCCTATTAATATCAAAACAGGGGTCAATATACATCATAAATTAAATAAAAAACAACAACGGGACGAAATTCCTGTGAAAATTATAAACAAACAACAATAACCCAAATAAATCTAAAACCCAATGATCAAAGACGCTTTCCCATATGTTTTCAAGGGGGCCGAAAACCAAAAAGAAAAGCACCAAATGTTTATAGCTAAAAAACGATAATTTCTTAGCAAATTGGATGTTTAGAGAAAATATCAACAAAATCCTCGTATAAATCAAGTATGGTTCAAGTATTGATAAAGTATACTTAGAATATGGTCAGTGTATCAAAGGCATGAGTATAGCACAAAATCTATAAGATTACTATAGTAGAAATGGCAAGGAATCGCCCTTCCGTGCACATATCCAAGGGCCCACTATTTCCGACGCTGTTCCATAAACCATTGGTACAGTTCGGGCGTATTGTAGGCCCGGGTCCAAGAGTCGTGACCAACCCCCTTATATCTGGTAAATTTAACGGAGTAGCCCATTTCCTTTAATCGGGCCACCATCTGTTCGGATTCGGTAATCGGAATGGACTTGTCCTCTTCCCCATGAAAGACCCAAATGGGCATGTCCTTATCGATCCAAGCGGCATACGGTACCGGCGTCATGCCACAGACCACTGCCATGGCAGCGAATTTTTCAGGGTACTGGACTGCCAGTTGCCATGCCGCGCCCCCTCCCCTACTGAGTCCCGTAAGATAGATCCTTTTGGGATCCACATTATTGTTCTGTATTACGGTATCCAATAACTGCATAACGGCCTTGGTATTCCACCATTCCTTTTTATGCGGATTTTGGGGGGCCAGCACCATAAATGGAAATTCTTGGCCCTTAACGATCAGTTTGGGAGGTCCGCTGGATTGCAACCTGCTAAGGCTGTCACCGGAATCGCCGCCCCCATGTAGGAACAACAACAAAGGAAATTTACGGGTGCCGGTCTCCTTATACCCCTTTGGGTAGTACAAATAGTATTTGAGGGTCTCTATATTGACCGTTTTCTGCTCATCATCGATGAGTTGGGATTGGGCGCTGCAACTTTGGAACAGTAAAAAGGGCAACATCAGCAATGGCCAGATCAAAAATCGTAAACGCATAGGGGGCATAGGCCTTAAAATTTTGATAAATGTATAAAAAATAGCCTCTGCCCCTGCGATTTAAATGGAAAGGTATGAAAACTTCAAACCCTTTGTCCTTGCCCTTCCCGAATACCTATATTGTAAAGGATCCATATATTGATGGCATCTGTATTAGGTAAATACCGTATAAAGCGTTAAAAAAATTCTGAAATGATGGTCCCGACACGACAAGGGTGTTAAAGTTACGCAAGCGTTTTCGGAAATAACGGCCTATATGCAAAACCTATAAAATACTAATTATCAACTGTTTAATTGAAATATGAGAAAGTACCTTTTCCAAGGAAAGTGCCATCCCCGTAGGGATCGGAGGGCCAAACTTTAAAAATGTGATCCTTTGCAATACATTTGGTACCGCCTGTTCGGATGCATTCACATCTGCTTATGGGATTGGGATGGTCGCTTTATCATTGTCTTAAAATGAAGGACCCTTTTTTTAAACACTCCAAGGTCGATGGACCATTTAAAGTATGAAGATATGTATTACTTAGGACTTGATATTGGCAGTTCCTCCATAAAGGCGGCCCTTGTGGAAATGGCCACGGGAAAGAGCGTGGGCGTGGTGCAACAGCCGGAGAAAGAAATGTCGATGGAAGCCATCAAAAATGGTTGGGCGGAACAGGACCCCGAAGAATGGTGGGCCCATTGCTGTAAGGCCATTGACCTGTTAAAAAAGGCCTACTCCATTGCCCCTTCCGATATAAAGGGCATTGGCATTTCCTATCAGATGCACGGTCTGGTGGTCTTGGACAGGGAGGGCAGACCCCTACGGAAATCGATCATTTGGTGCGATAGCAGGGCGGTCGAAATCGGGAACAGGGCCTTTGAGGAACTGGGTGCCGAAAAATGCAGTGGCCATTTGCTCAATTCCCCCGCAAATTTTACCGCTTCCAAATTAAAATGGATCCTGGAAAACGAACCGGAAACCTATAAAAAAATCTATAAGTTCATGCTGCCCGGGGATTATATAGCCTATCGATTTTCCAATAGGATGACCACCACCATTTCAGGCCTTTCGGAAGGGATCCTATGGGATTTCAAAAAAGATGGCCTTGCAGAATTCCTACTGGAGCACTACGGTATTTCCGCGGGCCTTATCCCGGACATCGTGGATACCTTTGGAATACAGTCGCAAGTGGATGCCAAAGGATCTTTGGAAAGTGGTATCGCCGAAGGCACCCCCATCAATTACAGGGCAGGGGACCAACCCAACAACGCTCTGTCCCTTAACGTCTTTAACTTGGGGGAAGTGGCCGCCACCGGGGGAACCTCCGGCGTAGTGTATGCCATCACCAACAAACTCTCCGTAAAGGAAAGTTCGCGCGTGAACAACTTTGCCCATGTCAACCATCTAAAAGGGGCCGATCCCAGGATCGGAAAAATGCTCTGCATCAATGGGGCGGGAATACAGTACCGATGGTTGCTGAACAATCTTTCGGTAACTTCGTACGATGAGATGAACCGTTTGGCAAACGAAGTGCCCGTAGGTTCGGATGGGGTACGTATCCTTCCTTTTGGCAACGGGGCGGAACGCATGTTGAACAATAAGGATATCGGCACCCGCCTGTTGAACATCAACCTCAACAATCACGGAAAAGGCCATTTATGCCGAGCCGCCCTGGAGGGTATCGCCTTTTCTTTTGTATACGGCATGGAAATATTGGCTTCCGATGGATTGGAAATAAAAGTAATGCGGGCGGGCAACGATAACCTCTTCCGCTCAGAGATCTTTGCGGACACCATTACCACCCTTACGGGACAGGATATCGAAATCTACAATACTACCGGTGCCATTGGTGCGGCCCGGGCAGCCGGCCTGCACGATGGTGATTTTAAAAAATTTGGGGAGAACATCAGTAAGAACGACTACTTGATGACCCATAGACCCTTGTCCGATGGCACCGCCCATAAAAAGGCATATCAGGATTGGAAAAGGGAACTGGAATATATATTAAACAATTAAAATAATTCAAAATGGCTTTATTGGGAGAAAAAGAATATTTTAAGGGAATCGGGGACATTACATTCGAGGGAAAGGAATCGGACAACCCTTTGGCATTTAAATATTATGATGCCGAACGCATAGTGGCCGGTAAAACGATGCGCGAGCATTTTAAATTTGCGGTGGCCTACTGGCACACCTTCTGTGGACAGGGTTCAGATCCATTTGGGCCAGGAACGCAGCAATTTGCCTGGGACCGTTCCTCCGACCCCATACAGGCGGCCAAGGACAAGGCGGATGCCGCTTTTGAATTCATTGGGAAAATGGGGTTCGATTATTTCTGTTTCCATGATTTCGACCTGGTACAGGAAGGGCCTACATTGGCCGAATCCGAGAAACGTCTCCAAACCATCACCGAATATATCAAGGAAAAAAAGTCGGCCTCCGGCATAAAACTGCTCTGGGGGACCGCCAATTGCTTTTCCAATCCACGTTATATGAACGGTGCGGCCACCAATCCCGACTTTAAGGTGGTGGCCAGGGCCGGTGCCCAAGTAAAGATGGCGTTGGACGCCACGATGGCCCTGAATGGGGAAAACTATGTGTTCTGGGGCGGTAGGGAAGGTTATATGACCCTTTTGAACACCAATATGGGACGCGAACTGGACCATATGGCGCAGTTTTTGGCGATGGCCCGTGACTATGCCCGCAAGCAGGGCTTCAAGGGCACTTTCTTTATTGAACCGAAACCAATGGAACCCACAAAACACCAGTACGATTTCGATACGGCCACCGCTATTGGTTTCCTAAGGGAGTATGGTCTGGAAAAGGATTTCAAGATCAATATTGAGGTAAACCACGCTACTTTGGCCCAACATACCTTTCAGCATGAAATGGAAGTGGCCGCAAAGGCTGGAATGCTAGGTAGTTTGGACGCCAACAGGGGCGATTATCAAAACGGATGGGACACCGATCAGTTTCCCAACAATATCCAAGAGACCACCGAGGCCATGTTGGTCTTTTTAAAAGCGGGCGGACTCCAAGGTGGGGGGGTAAATTTCGATGCAAAGATCAGAAGGAATTCGACCGATCTGGAAGATGTCTTCCATGCCCATATTGGAGGTGCCGACACCTTTGCACGTGCCCTGCTGACGGCAGATAAAATTATCTCCTCCTCAAAGTACGAAGCCATGAGGGAAAAAAGATATAGCTCCTTCGACAGTGGCCAAGGTGCCGCGTTTGAAAAAGGGGAACTGGACCTTGGGGCACTCTATAAAATTGCTTCCGAAAATGGGGAACTGGACCTACAGAGCGGAAAACAGGAACTGTTTGAAAATATCATCAACCAGTACATCTAATATTCCAAAAATAACAGGAATGATCCCTGCCCCAATTCAGGACAGGGATTTCTTTATTTTGGTACCCTATGCTTTCATTGATTACTTTTGTGAAGTAGAAGGGCGCCAACCATGAGAAAAATTACCCTAAAGGAGATTGCGGCATATTTTGGAGTTTCCGTTTCCACGGTCTCCAAGGCGATCAATGACAGTCACGAAATTAGCGTGGAACTAAAAGCCAAAATACAGCATTTCGCCAAAGAAAACCATTACAGGCCCAATAAACTGGCCCTGAACCTACTAAACAAAAGCACCAAGACCATTGGGGTGGTGGTGCCCAATATCCTCAATTACTTTTTTATACAGGTATTTTACGGTATCGAAAAAATAGCGGATGAAAAAGGATATAGCCTGATCAGTTGTATCAGCGATGAATCCTATGCCAAGGAAGTGCGGACCTTGGAGATTTTAGGTGCCGGAACCGTGGACGGCCTGATCCTTTCCATGGCAGGGGAAACACAGTTCAAAAATAAAGTGGAACACCTGCAGCAACTTTGGGAAAACCAGATTCCCTTGGTACTCTTCGACCGGGTAACAGATCTTATTCCCTGTGACAAGGTGATCGTGGACGATTGGGAAGCGGGCTATAAGTCCACCAAGCACTTTTTGGAAACCGGCTGTAGACAGATTGCCTTTGTGAGCCCTATCGATCATTCCAGTGTAGGGCGACTGCGTTTGGAGGGCTATAAAAAGGCCTTGGCGGAAGAAAATATAGACTACGATGACCGATTGGTGGTGCGCATAGGAAAAAAGGACAGCATAGACCTATTGATGAGCTTGCTCTTGGACCACAAAAAAGTGGACGGTATCATGGCCCTTGATGAAATTACCGCGGTAGAAGTACTGAAAATCGTTAAGGCAAAAGGTTTTAGGGTACCCGAGGACATCTCGATCATAGGGTTCACCAATGGAACCTTGTCCCGTTATGTTACGCCCGCCCTTACAACGGTGAGCCAGCATGGGGTTCACATAGGGGAAACAGCGGCCAAACTATTGATCCGAAGAATTGAGAGCAAACAGATCTTGGAGCCTGTTACCCACCTAATAAAGACCAGTTTGATCGTGCGCGATTCGACCAACAAAATCTGACACATTTCTTTATGTCCCTACCCAAATCTTCCTTTAACGGATTTATTCCCAGCCTTCTATTGGCCGTATGTGCCGCATATATTTTTCCAGATGGGGCCGCACTGTTAAGGCTCGGGAAGGTCACCGATATCGGTATCGGTCTTATCTTTTTCTTTTACGGCCTAAAATTATCCCCTTCCAGTTTTAGGGCGGACATACGCAATTATAGATTGCACCTCCTGATCCACCTTAGCACCTTTGTATTGTTTCCGCTTTTGGTATTGCCCTTCAAACCCCTGATGGTGGGGGAAACGGCATCCCTGTTGTGGGTCGGGATGTTTTTCTTGGCGGTGCTGCCCTCTACCGTCTCCTCCTCCGTAGTGATGGTATCCCTTGCCAAGGGCAATATTCCCGCGGCCATTTTTAATGCCAGTATTTCCGGACTGTTGGGAATCGTTGCCACCCCCTTGTGGTTGGGCCTCGTCGTGGCCGACGTAGCTGGTGTTCCATGGGAAGCAGTGGTGGTAAAATTATTGGTCCAAATTGTGCTGCCCTTGGGAATTGGAATCCTTTTGCACCGCAGATTTGGGGCATCCGCCATAAAACATGGCAAATCTATCGGCCTCTTCGACAAATCGATCATCGTGTTGATCGTGTATGCCAGTTTTTCTCAGTCCTTCAAGTCCAAAATACTGTCCGGACTGCAGATGATCGATCTTTTTTTACTGCTTGGCGCCGTGCTCTCACTTTTATTTTTGGTGATGTTCTGCGTAAACAGGCTGGCCCTAAAAATGCGTTTTACCGATAAAGATCGGATAACCGCCATCTTCTGTGGGTCAAAAAAATCGCTGGTGCACGGATCGGTAATGGCCAAGATCATGTTCGGCCACAGCGCCCACGCCAGTATTTACCTTTTACCGATTATGCTCTACCACATATCACAACTGTTGATAGTGGCAGTCATCGCCCAAAGGTTCGGCAAGAGGCCCATGGAAGCGTAAACCTATCAGAGATCAATCGACCCAAAACTCCGGTACCTCCTTACTGCCAAGTACGGTACAGTCCCCACAGATCCTGGGCACGGTAAAGTAAGGACCTTCATTTCCGGAGGGTAATTCGTTTTCCCGCTCATATCGGACAAGATCGGATTCCACCGATGCCCTTAAAAGACATGCCCCAATGGCATTTGTAAGTGGTATTGCAAATTCTTGGCATGGATCCGCATAGGGCGGCAGTTCCTCGCCAGGAAAAAAATCATCAAAGTCAAAAAACAACCTTCTCTCCGAAATTGTGGCCACCCCGAAATACCCCAGTACGCGTTCTTCCCCGTTCAAGGCGGAAAATACATTTCCCGATAAGAATCCGGGCTGCGTCTGGGAAAAAAGGCTCTCCGATCCCGAAAAGTCCCGCAAAGTGGCATAATAGCTGTAGGCAGCATCCGATTGTACCAATTGACGTACCAGTATACTGTACCGATGCGAAATAATATAGTTGTCCCTTGGGAGAAAACGCACTGGGAAACGTTCGACCCTATCCTCCTCCAAGCCATTGGTGGTGGTCAGGATAATGGAAGTGGAAGCTGCGGTGGCATAGCAGATCTGGCCATCACTTTCCTTGCGGGGCCCCAACAATACGTTGCAGCCGCCCATGGGATCGCCTATCAGATCTCGGGAATTGTAATTTGGCGCCACGATCTTATATGTCTCCTCATATCGGTAACGGTACCGTCTGGAGGATGCGGTGGCATCGTAGGCATCCACAAAGATGCCGATGCCTTCCCTTCCTTGGTCGTCCATAACCCTTTCGGCATAGAGGCCGTCCATGCCCACGCTACCGGAAAGGACTTCCTCCGTGGAAGTATACTCCCTGCCATCGGTAGTACGGACGGATAATTGGTAGGCACGTCCCATTTCCGCTGCAAAATCGCCCACCGAAACATAGGTCCCAGGCTCCGTTTCCACAAAATTATGTACTCCCGACCGGTCTTCTATCACCCTTACTTCCGCACCGCTTTCTGCCAAGGGCCCATCCTCCTCAAAAGGATAGGTCCTGGATATAAATATGGTCTGGGCGCCCAGTTGGTCGGTAAGGGTGGCCTCGATTACCAGGGCACTGCCAAATTCGAGGGTCTTCGGGGTAAATTCATCCACGCAGCTATTGCCGAACACCAGCAATAACCAACTAAATAGCACCACATAATTACGCTTTATGGGATTAATGGCAGTTACACTTTTCAATTGACCGTAAAATTAGTTCTCAGTGAGACCGGGGTTCCATTTTTGGCAAAGCCTTCCAAGCTGACTTCAAAAATTCCGGAAATATCGGACGTATAAAATTCAATGGCCGTTTCAGCCGTTTTCGGCACAAAAAGTGGGTTCCAATAAAGTTGGTAACGAAAATCGGGTATTTGAGCCCCTGTAACCACCCCTCTTTGAAGGTGGTATTTTTTAAGGACCTCAGGTTTGAAAAGGGTATCCCGGACCAGATAATCATTCTTATATTCTTTATAAAAATTCCCCGTAACGGTCTTGAACGATAGGATGCCCTGGAATGTGGTGGGCCCTATCAGATAACTCTTTCTATCGACACCCACACTTTGTATCTTTTTGGCCCCGTATCCCAGAAATCCTTCATGGTCCTGAACCACTACACCGTCTACCAGTACCATTGGTAAAATACCAAGATCCGGTTCTCCTTCTTCCGGTCGAACCTGAAAGACCCTTTTCCCCTGTTCATCCTTTCGCATCCATACATGGTCCAAAATTTCCACCATGGTCTCGTCGATGCCGTTAAATCGGGTATAATCGTCCAAATTATAAGAAAGCGGGACCTCCCGGTAAAAAGGGGCAGGTGCGGTATTTGGTAGAATGGAATCGATCTTTACCTCGCCATAGGCGTTCTCGATCTGACTATGGATACTGCGTTCCCTAATAAGGGCGGCAAATTCTTCGCTCAATTGAAAAGGGCTGCTGGAAAATTCCCCATAATCGGGGGACTCATGTTTGTCCATTGAAAGTGAGAAAAGATCTCGATCATCGCCCAAAATCTGATAGATCACATCGGAATCCCCATAATTGCCATTTAAATTAAAATAAAAGGACCCTTCCCTATTGGTTCTGGCGATATCCAACACAAAATTCTCCCCAGGAAGGGAGATTACCACCGTTCTGGATTCCGCTGGCAGGGCTCCATCCTTATACACCACTTTGCCCGAGATGAGCTCCCCTCTTGCTTCGGGAAGGAACACATCTTTATCGGGGATGGTGGCCTTTGCATTTTGTCCGCCCAACGAAGCCATAAATTCGGTAGCGCCCATGGGCCGATAATCAACCAGCTCCTCCCTTCTTTTTATTGATATGGAATAGTCCCCCTTTATTGCGGATGTGTCCAAGACGTTGATCTTTAAAATTACCTTGTCCCTCTTGGAAAACATTTCTCCATCGATCTTTAACGATAATAGGCCTGCCGACGCGCCCGCTTCATGTTTCGGAACCATGGCCGAGCCTTGGGAATGCATATTGGCCACTTGGGCAGTATCCAATGACTCCTTCTTCAAATATCGGGGATCCGTGGCCAGATACGGATTTACGATATAAATATCCGACCAATAAAAGTTTTTCGGCCCTTCATTTTTCATCCAATTGGTATAACCCACCATCTTATAACTACCCGTGGGAATTTGGGCGGGGATGAAAAAATCCCCCTGTCCAATACCTTGTTTCAACCTTATTTTTTGACGGAGAACAAGCTGTCCCAAATCTCCGATCAGTTCCATATAGGCAATTTGGCTCCAATGGCTCTTATGTCCGGTTCGTGCATCTTTGCAATGGATGCTATAGTAAAGCCGTTCCCCGGAAAAGAGAAGGGAACTGTTTGAATGTACAAAGATACGTTCCTGCGGAATTGCTGCATATTCCCGTAACACCTCTTGACCGTGTCCGAGGAAGACCAACAACCACATTGCTACGGTGGTGCCACAAAAGTTTATCTTATTTCTATTCATTTGCACCCTCTTTTTATTCGATCCAAAATTCAGGGGTTTCCTTGCTACCCAGTACGGTACAGTCTCCACATACCCTAGGCACCGTGAAATAAGGCCTGCTTGGGCCCAGATCACTGTCGCGCTTATATCGGACGAGGTCCGCCTCTATTAAAGTAAGTAAATTACATCCCCCACCTATCAATTCAAGTTGAAAGGCAGTTTCGTCGCATGGGTCCACATAGGGCGGTAACGGCTCTCCTGGAAAAAAATCATCATAGTTCAAGAACAACCTACGCCCAGATGCTGCGGATACCCCAAAATAGCCCAAAACGCGTTCTTCCCCGTTCGCTGTGGAAAATACGTTACCGGATAGGAATCCTGGCTGTGTCTCGGAAAAAAGGCTCTCAGACCCCGAAAAGTCCCGAAGCGTTTCGTAATAGCCGTAGGCAGCATCCGATTGAACATACTGCCGTACAAGGATACTGTACCGGTAAGAGATAATATAGTTGTCCATTGGAATGAAACGTACCATAAAACGTTCCACCCTATCCTCCGCCAAGCCGTTTGTATTTGTCAAGATAATGGAATTGGAACCGGCACTGGCATAACAGGTCTCCCCGTCGCTTTCCCTACGTGGGGCCTTTAAGGGTTCGCAGCCCCCATCCGGGTCCGCTATTAGATCGGTACGGTTATAATCGGGCGCCACTACCTTGTAGGTCTCCTCGTACCGGTAACGGTACTGTCGGGAAGATGCGGTGGCATCGTAGGCATCCACAAAGATACCGATGCCCTCCCGTCCTTGATCGTCCGTAAGCCTTTCCGCATAAAGGGCATCCATGCCCCCGGTACCCGAGAGTGCCTCCGCAGAGGAGGAATACTCCCTACCATCGGAGGTGCGTACGGAAAGTCGGTAGGTATGCCCCACTTCCGCTGCGAAGTCGCCCACCGAAACATAGGTGCCCGGTTCCGTCTCCCCAAAACTATGCTCCACCGATCCTTCGTCCACAACTGTTACCTGTGCCCCGCTCTCTGCCTCTGGGCCTTCTTCCTCAAAAGGGTAGGTCCTGAACAAAAATATGGTCTGCGGACCAAGTTGATCCGTCAACGTGGCCTCTATCACCAGGGCACTGCCAAATTCCAATGTCCTGGGCGTAAACTCCTCCACACAGCCAATGAATAGGGCAACGAACAAGAAACGGACAAGCCTTCCAAAGACCTGTGGCACGTACCCATATCCGTTGCATATTATCATCAGAATTTAAAATTATAGGTTAGGGTGGGGACCGGAATGGAAAAAATGGAACTTTGATAAGCTTTTAAGCTGCCGTTATCGGTTACAAAAAAAACGGAATAGGGGTTGTTCCTTCCCAGCACGTTATAGATGGAAAAATTCCAGAAGCTGTGCGCAAACTTTTTGATCTTATGGTTCCCTTCCATATTAAAACTTAGATCCAAACGGTAGTAATCGGGAATCCTGTACCGGTTCCTGTCGCTGTAATACACATATTGCGCATTTTCATATTCGTACTGACCTATGGGATAGGTTACGGGTCTGCCCGTTTGATAGACGAAATTTGCCGAAACGCTCATTCGTTTGGTGAACTTATAGTTGGCCACTAAACTTATATCATGTGGTTTGTCATAATTTGCTGGAAAATAAGCGCCATTGTTAACGGTCTCCTCCGGAAATTCGCTATCCAGTTTTATAAATGCGCGCGAGTAGGTATACCCCAACCAACCGTTCAGTCTTCCCTCGTTCTTTTTTATGAGCAGTTCAACTCCATAGGCCTTTCCATCGCCCTGCAGGACTTCCGTTTCTATTTCCTCGTTCAGCAGCAATTGTGCCCCTACCTTGTAATCCAAGATATTTTTGCTTTGTTTATAGTATCCTTCAAGACTGAGTTCATAGGTATTTCCATCGATATTCTTGAACAGGCCAAGAGAATATTGTCTTGCTTCCTGGGGCTTGATGTTGATATCGGAAAGTTTCCATGTGTCCGTGGGCGATACCGTGGTATTGCTGGACAAGGTGTGGATATATTGATAGGTATTGTTGTACCCTGCCTTTATGGAAAGTTCCGGAGCGATAAAATACCTGGTGGACAAGCGGAATTCGGGACCGCCATAGGTTTCTATCACCTCATTGTCGCCATACTCCCGGGTCTCTTGAAAGGAACCATCGTTTTTAGGCACACCTTCTTCATATATGCGCTGCTCCGAACGTCCCAGGGCAGCATACAATGAATATCGGATCCCGGCATTGACCGACCACTTATCGGATATGTTATAACTGTCCGAAATAAATAGGGCGGATTCCAGTCCCTTTTCTTGGGGTATAGACAAAGGGGACACCTGGGATTCCGAGCCTTGTGGATCAATGTTTCCCGGGGATACGAGGTAGAGTTTACCAGAGAGGCCATAATCCAATGTGTGTGAATCGTTCAATATTTTTTTGAGCTTCAGTTTAAATTCGGTTTCGTTTACCTTATAACCTAGGTCAAAATCATTATTGGAATCCCCATCATAGTCAATATTGAAACGATACTCACTATTGGACAGCAGCAGGCTTCCCGTGTTTCCATCATTGAACTTGTGGTTCCATTTCAGGGAAAAGAGGCGGTTGCTATAATCAAAGACCGAATCGGAGGTGATGCTGAAAATGTCCTTGCTGAAGTATGCCGTAGCCTTGATATCGTTATTGGCATTTATGGCATGGTTGTATTTGGCGACCACGTCATAAAAGGAAGCCTTGCTGTTTTGCAGGGATTCCTCATCAAGCGATTGAAGTATCCAGTCCGAATAGGTGGCCCTTCCTCCCACAATTAGGGCCGATTTATCCTTTATAATGGGCGATTCCAGCATCAGGTTACTGGTAACAGGTCCAATGGATGCCTCACCCGAGAATTTTTGTGTATTCGCATCCTTGGTCGTAATATCGAAGACAGAGGACAGTCGCCCACCATAATCTGCAGGAATACTGCCTTTATATATATTGACGGTCCCAGTGGTAAAAGGGTTAAGGGCCGAAAAAATTCCAAAGAAATGCGCGGGATTATAAATTACCGCATCGTCCAATAGAATCAGGTTTTGATCTGTGGCGCCGCCCCTAACATTGTAGCCTGCCGAGCCTTCCCCCGCGGTGGAAATTCCCGGAAGTGTAAGTGCCGCTTTTAAAATATCCCTTTCCCCTAGTACAAGGGGTATGTTCTTTATATTTTCCACTTCAAAGGTAGTGATCCCGGTTACTGCTTGCTCCACGTTCCTGTTTCGGTCCCCTTCCAATACCACCTCATCCAACATTTCCAAACTTTCGCCCAGATCGTAATCGTACGTCCCATTATTGTAAATGATCACTTTTTTTACAGTGGGCTCTATTCCCAACGCACTGCTTTCCAGAATGTTCATCCCCAAGGGAAGCTGCAGTTCATAGTATCCATTTTCATCGGTAGCGGTACCGATGTTCCTGTCCCTGACCACAATGGCCATTTCGGATATGGGCCTTCCCGTTACGGTATTGGTGGCGTAGCCGGAAAGCGTAAACCGTGCCGCCGTGGTGTTCGAACGTTCCTTTCCGATCCTTATGGTCTCTATCGATGGCCCGGAAAGGCTGCGCACCTCGTTTAGGAGTATAGGGGCATTCCGAACCTGGGCTACCGTTTGTTCTTCTTGCCGGCCAAAAAAATCGGCGGGAAGATGGTCATAAATGATACTGTTCCTTGTCAACACCACTTGCTGGGAATCCGTAATATAGAAATTGAGAACGGTATTTTTAAGGATATCTTCCAGGATCTGGTCCACAGGGGCATTTCTATAACTTCCAGAGATCGTGGATGCTTCAAGCCATTCATCTATATAAAAAAAATCGAATCCCGACACTTCCGCTACCTTTTCCAGGGCTTCCCTTAGGGGTACCTCATGAAGCTCCAGGGAGATGGTGGGCCCCTTTTCTTGTGCCATGGTCAACAAACCCATAAAGAACACAAAAAGACGTACATAATATCTCATTGTTTTATGGTTTTATTTTCAAGTTCCAATTGCACCCGGTTCATCAACGATAGCATAAAACCATCATAATCTTCGTTCCTTAAGGATTTGGCCACCCTGTAAAAAGCATCTATTTCGGTTTGAAGGTCGGGAAAAATTGTAACGAGATCTTTTTTTCCATTTAAACGATGGAATTTATCGTTGTAAAAAAGCAGATGAACCTGTTTGTCGTCCACGAATTCATGGTACAATAAATTTCTGTCCTTACGCTTAAAGACTTTCTTTTGATGTTTGGTGTAATAGTCGAAAAAGCCATTTTTCATCTTTACTTCAAAATATCCCGTAACCCCTAATACGACCGACATGTTGTTATCCAATCTGGTAAAAGTCCTTTTTCCCAACTGGAAACCGGTGACCCCTTCCTTGAAAAGCTGTATGGTCCCCCCGCCAACTTTATCCACGGCCCGCAGCAAAAGCTGGTCATCATGGACGTTGTATTTGAGTTCCAGGCCGTAGTAAGGCTGACCATAATAGGTAACCGCTCCCGGCAGAAAATCGGGAGAATCCAAAAACTTCGTCCTATCGTTCACGGTCCTGTACTTCTCCACATATACCAGACCTTCATACAGAGCGGTATTCTCAATTCCAATGGTTCCATCGAACCAATTGTACCGCTCACTTCCAGTAACGGTGCCCTGTCCCATACCCTTACAGACAGAAAAGAAAATGGGAAGAAAGAAAGGAAACAATAAAAACGGTCTGGTCGTCATTGGTCAAATATGGATGATACTTCTAAAAGAAATATATTTTTTGTTTTCTAAAAGATATTAAAGGATGGAAGTCCTAAATACCTAATGTTCTTAAATTTAAACTCTTTTTGAAGATGTTCGAAGTAAAAACTATCCCAAGGAAAACATTTGCTAAATTTTCAAAATAAGAGCAGATTATTAACATAATTATAATATAATAATGATTTAAATTGTTATTTTACCATCTAAAAATTCATTTTTACAAGTCTTTTATTGGATTTTAAGGATTGAAGATGAACTATTAAACATCCATTTGATTATCATATGCCCTTACGTTGTATCAGTGCCCCTCCCTAGGGGAAGGGACCTATTTTTAACAAGATTGCCATGGAACGTCCCATCCTTTATTTTTTCCCTATTGTTCGTGGTACCATAACATGCCGAGCAAATACCATCCAACGGCGGGTCCTTTGAAATAAACGATCAGGAATATTTGGAAAAGCGGGGTGCCTGTGATGCTTGCCCATGATTTTTATCCGGAAAGCCATCAAAGCTGGGTTGGCATTGTACAAAAAGGAATACGGGTGGCCCTCAATGGAGATCTTAGGCTGGAACCCTATCCGGGCCAATGGCATCCGGTACCCAAAGGGGCAAGAGATTGGCAGACAAGGAAAAACAGGAGATCAGTGCGGCCATGGGCTGCGCCGACGGAACCAAAAAAAAGACCACGTCCAACCCCACAGAATAACCAGATCTTCATCTGGGATATACTTGAAGGGTACTGCCTTCGTGCGGCACCACTGATTATCCATTTGTTGGTATTGGTCGCCGATCGGTAGTTGGAAACAAAATAAATTACAATGGCGTACCTTAGAAAAAAAATCATCGTTTATAAATACGATTTTTAGTAATTTAACGTACTGGTATATATCGGTAATCCCATTATCCAGCCAGAAAAGGTTATGGCTAGGACGGACGTTAACCTACTGCCCTATGAAAGCATTTCTTCAGTTGTTTCTTTTTTTGGTCACTGCGACCACCGTGGCACAAGAGTGGAGAACGGACCTTGCCCAAGCGAAAAAGGAAGCAGCGCAGTTGAAAAGGCCCATTGTACTGGTATTTCAGGGTTCCGACTGGTGCGCACCCTGTATCAAACTTGAAAGGGAAATTTGGGGTTCGGAGGAATTTAAAATGTATTCCAGCTCCCATTTTGTGATGTTGAAGGCCGATTTCCCGCGAAAGACCAAAAACAAACCGTCCCCCGCCCAACAGGAAAAGAACAATGCCCTTGCGGAGAGGTACAATAAGAAGGGCATCTTCCCCTATGTGGTGATCTTGGATTCCGAAGGAAAGGTCCTTGGTACCACCGGATATAAAAAAATGACACCGTCCGCCTACATTTCCCACCTGGAATCCTTTAGACACCAATGAAAAAAGGACTTTTCCTATTTGGTCTTCTTATGTTCTGTAACGCCCTAACGGGGCAACGGACATATACCCGTACCCTGAAGCTGATGGGGAGCCGGTTCGATCTCACCGTGGTTGCCCCAGATTCCCTTACAGGAGTTTTGCACATAAATATCGCTATTGCCGAAATAACCCGAATTGAACGGCTGATCTCCTCTTGGGATCCCGCTTCCCAGACATCGGAAATCAATGGGAAGGCGGGAATAGATCCGGTTAAAGTGGACAGGGAGCTCTTTGATCTGATAGATCGGGCATTGGGGATATCCAACCTTACCGATGGGGCCTTCGATATCAGCTATGCCTCCATGGATCCCATATGGAAATTTGATGGCAGTATGGATAAAATGCCTTCGGAAGATATCATCAAAGCCGCAGTAAGCAAGGTTGGCTTTAAAAACATTGTTTTGGACAGGGCCAACAGCACCGTCTTCCTCAAATTAAAGGGAATGAAAATAGGTTTCGGGGCCATAGGCAAGGGATATGCCGCGGATAAGGCCAAAGCCCTGCTGATCGAACAAGGGGTAGAGGCAGGCATCATCAATGCCTCGGGGGATATGAACACCTGGGGCAAACAGCCCAACGGATCGGAATGGAAGGTAGCCATTACCAACCCTCTCAACAAAAACAAGGCATTTGCCCTACTCCCCATCAGCAATAGCGCCGTGGTAACATCCGGTAACTACGAAAAATTTGTGGAGTTCAATGGCAAAAAATATTCCCATATCATCGATCCCAGAAGTGGTTATCCAACAAGCGGTATATCCAGCGTTACCGTATTTGCGCCCAAGGCCGAGCTGGCAGATGCACTGGCCACTGCCGTGTTTGTGATGGGCAGGGAAGTTGGCCTGCACAGGATCGACCAATTAAAAGGGATCGAATGTATTATTATCGATGATAAAGGCAATATATTTACTTCGAACAACATAAAAATCGATCGCTTATGATACCCAAATGTATACTGATCTTGGCCCTTTGTAGTTGTTTCCTATCCTGTGTGGCCGTAAAGGAATACGAAAAGGTACATCTGAACGATCCCGATATGATCCTTGGCGATAGGGTTTCGGACAGGTACATCAACACCTTCCATTCCTATAGGGAGGCAGCTGTTGGTGCCAATGGTGGGAAAACAGGTGGGGGATGTGGCTGTAACTGATATTCCTGCATTACCTATAAACAACGATAACGTATGGGACCGATACATAAATTTGTCTTTTTTATCATCCTGCTCTTTTCCATTATTGGAGGTGCCCAAAGTCAGGATGCCTATCAGAAAAGGGTACTTGAAACAACGGAAGTGGATCTGCTTTCCAGTTACTATTCCCAAGATGGGGATAATGCCGCCGTTAGTGGGGGACTTGGAAGCGAGGAGCTTACCGATGCAACTGCGGGCATTATAGTTTCCATTCCCTTGAATGCGGACGATATCCTAACCATCGACACGGGGATATCTGCCTATACTTCCGCATCCTCCAGTAATGTAGATCCTTTTGACGGGAACGAACCGGCCGATCCCTTTATTGCCAGTTCAGGGGCCTCATCCAACGATCTTTGGGCAAATATGACCGGCTCCTATAGCCATAGCTCCGACGATCGGAACGATATCTGGTCCGCCAAGCTTTCGGTTTCCAGTGAATACGATTATTTCTCCGTAGGATTTGGCGGCAGTTATGCCAAACTTTTCAACGATCGGAATACGGAAGTAAGCCTAAACGGAAATGTCTATCTGGATAGTTGGAAAATCATTTACCCGATGGAACTGCGGCCTTTTGTGGATGGGGCCGACGGACTGAACAATGGTTTTTTCATACAGAACACCATTACCGGAAATACCGATTATGCCCCCTCGTTTTCGGAGCTGGACAAACAAAATAGAAATTCTTATTCCCTCGGTGCCGGATTTTCCCAGATCCTGTCCAAGAATGTACAGGCTTCCCTTAGTTTGGATTATGTGCAACAGCAGGGCCTGCTTTCCACGCCCTTCCAACGGGTCTATTTTAACGATGTGGACCCCTCGTTCATAGACGGGTTCCGCTTGGCCGACGATGTGGAGCGACTGCCCTCGTCCCGTTCCAAAATTGCCCTGGGGGGCCGTTTGAACTATTTTATCAATGCTTCTTTGACCTTACGGAGCTATTATAGATATTATGTGGACGATTGGGGCATAACCTCCCATACCGCAAGTTTGGAAATCCCGGTAAAGATCGGTGATTTGTTTACCCTCTATCCCTCTTACCGCTATTACCGGCAGACGGCGGCCGATCAGTTTGCCCAATTTGGGGAACACCTCTCCAGCAGTGAATTCCATACATCCGATTACGACCTGTCGGCCTACAGTGCAGATCAATTTGGGTTTGGTATCCGTTATACGGATATCCTGACCCGATCTCAACTCTGGAAACTTGGGTTAAAGGCCATCGACCTAAAATTCAACCATTACAAAAGGAACACCGGGCTACAGGCCACCATGGTAACCGCAAGTTTTACCTTCTTGGTACTCTAGATCGTATAATACGGCCAGAATGCCCCTTCCCCTTTTAAGAATAAGGTGTCTACCGGATGGTTTCCGTTATGCTCCCACAGCTAAGCATTTTTTCCCCAAAATAAGGGTTCTTTATTTCTTTTTCCATCGATAGCCAAGAGGCGCCCTTGTTGTTAAAGGCCATTGGACAATGTTGCTTATAAATTTCCCCGGATCGGAGGGCATTGGACAAAAGATGCTCCATTGAAGTGGTCAGGGATGCGAAAGCCGCACGTTGTTCCCCTATATTCGAGCTGGCGGATATCGATTTTGCCGAATCCCGTATATCTTGGCCACTTGCGACTTCTGCCAACATAGCTGCACCGGAAGCGGCTTCTTCGGAATCGCCGTTGACCAAGGCGGTTTTAATATGGATATAATGATGGAATATTTCCTTGACATTGACATCCTTAAATGTAGCAGCGGATCTGTCCTGGACAGCTGACAGATCATTTTGTTCAGCCCCTTGCTTTTCGACGGGTTTTGTATCCTTACAGCCCCCTACGAACACCAGTACCGACATTATAGCGGCAAGTCTTATTTTATGTACACTTTTCATCATTTTTCTAATTTTTAAGGATTTGTTCCTTGAAGGAGCTTTAAATATTTATTTGCCCCATCCTAATGTAAACCGTAAAAATGGGATATACAAAATTTAGGGAATGGATGTTGTCTTTCTTTGAAAATAGGCTGTCGTATGGCCAAAGCATTATTAAAGTTGGACCTACCATAAACCATAGCTCATCGGGTTAAAACATGGTCCGAAAATAGACCGATCAAAAAATTTCCCATTCCAGATATAGGTGAAAAGCTATAAAAAAAGCTCCCCCATAAAATTTAATAGGAGAGCTTATACATGTTGAAATAACCGCTTTTATTCCACGATCAGTGAAAAAGTGGCACTGATATCGGTTTCACCTCCGGCATCTGCCAAGGTACCGTCATTGGGTTTTTTGGGCTCATGGCGCAAGGTAACGGTAAGCGTTCCCGAACTGGCACTATTGGCGGTAAGGTCAAAGCTCGTTCCCAGGGGATCGTCGTTACCATCAAAACTTGTATAGGTGGTGGTCACGTCCAGATCGCCCCCAACGGTAAAAAGGAACTGATGCTCATCCGCTTCTTCTTCCACCTCTTCGGTGATGTTTTCCGCTGGACTTTCCGTTTCGTTCAGCACTACCAAACTTCCATTGTATTCGGTTCCCTCCATCAAATTTCCGGAAACCGTAACCACGGGCGCATTAGGACCGTCCCCATCAAGATCTTGGGTCTGAAGGATGATGGATTCCCCTCCTCCCTCTGGAACGAGCGTAACGGTAAGGGTAGTGATCACCTCTTCCTCGTTCACTATTTCTGGGGCATCGTCATCATTGGAACAAGCCGTAAGTACCAATCCCATTATGGATACGTACACTAAAAATTTCACTTTTTTCATTTTACTTCTATTTTAGGGTTAATAATCGATAGTTAAACGCAATAATACATTTCTGCCCAAATCGTCCGCATAGTACCGTAGACGGTTCAGGTAATTTCTATAAGAGGTATTCAAAAGATTGGTCATTGAAAGTCCCACGCCCATAGTGGCGTTATGGGGCAGGTCAAAACTGACATCCGATTTAAAGTTCAATAGATGGTATGCTGCCGGAGGGGTGCTGATATCCACCATTTCAAAGGTTTGGCTTTCCGGAAGAAAGACCTCAAAATTGTTGTCCGGAAATTCATTCTGTTCGAATACGTATTCGCTCTGCAGGGAGAGTCGCAGATCGTGAAATCCTGGATGTTGATAGATCAGTTCGTTTTTTAGGTTTACGGGGGGCATGAGGATCAGGGGCTGATCTCTACTAAGGTCCGCTCCTTTTACCAAGGAAAATTGGTTCCTATAGGCAAGATTTTCCGTAAGTGGCAAACTGGCATCGATATCCACTCCCATTAACCTGGCACGGGTCTGCCTGTATTCCCATACCTGAAAATTCCCCCTGATGGTCTGTTGCACCTCCGTGGGCTCCATTACCACAAAATTGTCGATCGCATTGAAAAAAGGATTAATGGAGAAGCTAAAGTTTTCACTTTTCCGTTCCAGGCTCAGCGATATTTTATGGGCCACTTCCGATGTAAAGCGCAGATCTCCCAATTCTACACGTGAAGCGGAATGGTGCAATCCCTCGCTAAAAAGCTCGGAAGGGTTCGGGGCCCTGGAGGCCAATGATAAATTTAAGAAGACCTGGTAGGCATCCCCTAGGTCATAGGTCGCACCAGCGGTTGCCGATATATTGTGAAATGTTAATTGTGGATTGGTAAGCACCTGGTTCTGTGATTCCTCTACCACTATGTCGGGAAAAAGTTCATCGTACCCCCGAGACTCCCAAAAGGAGGTCCTATAAAATTTATAGACATCCATAAATGTATGATCGTACCGGGCTCCCAGTTCCAATTTTAATTTATCGTTAAGGTCATAGTCGACCACCCCGTACACACCAAGGTCGTACTTATCGTAATCCGGTATCAACCGTCTTACGCCCGTAGCGGGGTCCGCAAAATTTTTCTGAAAACTTCCCATCAGACCGGTTTTAAGATCAATGGTCTCTGCAAGTGTACCGTTCAGGTCCAGCATCAGGGTATGGGTATCCAATTGTAGGTCCAAGGACGCCTTATTGGCATCGTCGCCCCTACGGATATCGTATTCGAGCCTGGTATTGCGCTGAAAATCATATTGCACCTGGACCTTACCCAAGCCCTCCAACCTCTTGTACGCACTTAACCTTGCCAAGTGATGGTCCACTTCTTGTCTGGGAGCGTCCAGTGCATATGTAAAATCTTCAATTACCAAGGGCTGTCCACTATTGATGGCCCTCACCTGATCTTCGGCACCCCCAAGATGGGAAGCGCGCAAAATCCCTATTTCGTTCCTAAAGAAGGAATAAAAACCTTCGATTCCCGAGTCGAACCTTTTTACGCCCACCCTAACGGATGCATTGATGCCCTGTACCCCCGTATTGCTCAGTACATAGTCCGGACTCTCAAAATCGCCCATTCGTTTTAAGGATGCCTGTACCGATCCGAACCAACCGTTCTGTCCACTTTTGGTCAACTGTGTACTAAGGGTGGTACCGCGACCATTGGAAGCTGCGGTCAAAAGGGTCTTTCCGTACAGGGAATCCTTGGCCATGATCAACTGCGGTTCGGCCACCACTACCCCCCCAATGGCATCCCCACCGTACTGAAGGGCCCCGGCCCCTTTTATCAATGTAAGACTGCCCACGGAGTTGATATCCACATTGGGGGCATGTTCCGATCCCCATTCCTGATCTTCCATCCGTACCCCATTATTTACGATGACCACCCTACTGCTGTGGAGACCGTTGATCATGGGTTTTACCACCGTATTTCCCGTATTGAGGGAAGACACGCCACTAAGGCCGTTCAGGGCATCCCCCAAAGATCCGCTACTGAATCGTTCCAGTTCTTTCTGGGAAATTCCCTTTTCCAAGAGGGTCGCTGTTTTGGTATGGTGGGCACTGCCTTCCACGGTCACTTCCCCCAATTCCTCCAAATGGTGCTCCAACCGAAAATTCCGTACCGTATTGCCAGAAACCACCACCTGAAACCCTCCGGTAAGACAGTATGGATGCGAAACCTGTAAGGAATAATTGCCATTGCAGAGACCAAGAATACTATATTCCCCATCTATATTCGCCTGCACGGCCTGATCGGTTCCCGCAACAATGATCAATGCCCCGGCCAGCGGCGTTCCATCATGAAGGTCGAAAACCTTCCCGGAGAGAGTATTGTCACAGGATTGGGAGTGACCAAAAGTGCCGAACAACAACAGCACGATCAATGCATTTAAACGCATATCTGATAATTTTAAAAGAAAACATAAGGAAGTTAAGATGGCAGTGGAGGCCTTTGGCCAAAAAGTCCGGAACTACCTTTCAATGAGGGATAACCTTCAGCGATAAAGCCCAAAAGTATTCACAAATAATGGAATGGACCCGAAAATAATCCGATACTAGGTTCCCACTTAAGAAACAACGGGAGGTGCCCGAAGTTGGGCATTGCTGCGATCAAAAGAATAGGATGCCTCTGCACAAACTGTTTTGGCGGCCTCCACAAAAGGTGTAGGGACCAAATCTGTGTGATCCGTTATATTAAATGTGTAGGAAGCAAAATGAAAGTGACAGATATTACAATCGGGAACCTCTTGGTGCAAGTGCACCGACTGATCATTACAGGATGGATGTTCGTGTCCTTCGAAAATATGGGAAAATTGCACCGCAAGGGGAAACATCAATGCTGCCATGAGCAGAATTGAAGCAATAAAGCTGCTGATCTGTTTTCTCGTTCGGAATGCCTTTTCCATAGTATTCGTCAAAATTAGGAAACTGAGGCAAGAAAATACCATACTCGCCCCTTTTTTCTTACTTATACCCCTAATTAATGTCAAATTGAAGTGAAAAATGTATGGTCTTGAGAAAACCCATAAATAAAAGGGATATGTACGGAACAATTTCCCGATCCTTTTGAAAAACGGGATTGGAAGAAAAACGTTATGGATAAAACACTAGTTGTTTCGGAGGGCCTTGATCAAGTCTTTTTTGTCCATTTTGGATCTTCCGGAAATGCCGACCTTACGTGCCTGCCCATACAGTTCCTGTTTGGTCCATTCCTTGTACGGACTGGACTTGCCCCCTTTTTTTCCGGCGTTTGGCGTATTGGCAATTCTGGCCGACTTCTCCTTGCTATATCCTTTTTCCCGTAAGGCCTCGTATTGTTCCTCGTTCTTGATTCTTGGATCTGGCATATCAAACTATTTTAATAAAATTGCGATCAATGTATTTTACTGATTTTCAGCTTTCCAATCCCCATATTTTTTATATTGTTGGTCCGTAAGGATCGATTTTAGCTGCCGTTCCCTTTCCGATTCTACCGAGCCCATCATCTCCCCGTTGGCAGTGGTGGTGGAGGTCTTCATAAACCGCTTCATACCTGCCTCTAGTTGGGCCACTTGTTGCTCGGTCATACCAATGGCAGCATACATGGCACTGTAATCGGTAGAGGAGGCGGATGCCTGTCCAGTGGCCTGAATAACACTATTGGCACCTGTAGATCCATTGTATTGGGCCGCATCCGTAGATACACTTCCGCTATCACCCTGTACATTTTCAGTTTGGGCATTGCCACTGTTATTATCCGTGGTTTCGCCTCCATTCGAGCCCTTGATGCTACGCCCCTCGGTACTTTCGCCCGCTTGAACGGTATCTGAATTGGAACGCAGGGCCATACTGCTGGATTTACAGCCCATTACAAATATAAAAAGCATACAACCGATAACTATCTGATTCGTTTTCATAGGTATTCCATTTAAAAATTAGTGTCCGACCCCCATTGGGAAAGGCCTATGCAAGATAAAAATGCCGCACCCGTATATTGGGTGTTATCAATTAAAAAATTGACGGAAAAAAGGGCTGTATTTCGTTTCCATCATTTTTCAGATTAAAAGAATTGATTTGTAACCTTTGGGATCAATCTTCCCTCGAATAGAGCAAAGAATTCCATCTAGGATCGGATATATTGCTGGCCCCAAGGATCAACAACCTCGGGGCACACTAGATGAAAACAACAATATAATATGGCAGAAATAAAAGTGGAAAAGAAAAAATCGATCTGGGCATGGGTAACGGTGCTGATCATTGTAATAGGAATTGGAATAGCCTATCTGTATTATTCGAACCTTGGGGAGCGGCCCGTTCCAGAAGCCCTTCAGGATGAAAAGGTGGATGTGGGCCTGGACGATGGCACTACCCTTGAAGGGAATATCGAAAAAGACAGCCTCCAAGTTAAGGCAGATCAGGAAGTGGCGGAATATATTTCCTATGTCATGGACAAGAATAGGATGGGCAGTGATTTGCAATACACCCAAAATGCGCTGGTGCAACTTTACAATACCATTCAAGCCGTTGCTTCGGTGCACCATATGGAAAATATGGAAGCGCTCGGCAGTGTGTCCGCCGATGTTAAAAAAGTGACCGGAACGACCCATGCCCCCGATTCCCTTTCCAGTGCCATAAAGCGAATGGGCGGCTCAATGGTCAAGGTAATGGGAGAAATACAACAGCAACATTTTCCCGACCACACCTCCAAAATTACCGAATTGGAGGGTATCCTGCAGGAACTGGATCCCAATAGAAAGGTAGCAGACCAAAAGGAAAAGGTAGTGGATTTCTTTGACCGGGCCGGAAAACTTTTAAAGGAAATGAACCCAAAAAGTAGTGTATAATGGAACAACAGCATAAAAACCTTTTTTATATGGACGAGCTTCCCGATTACAAGATCGCAAGTGGGTACCACGATGTTAGGGATTGGGAAGTAAAGGATGTTCACCACAAATCCATCGGTAAGGTGGACAACCTCTTGGTGGATATAAATACCTCCAGAGTGGTCTATCTGGATGTGGAAGTGAACGGCGACATTATTGATGATGATCACGATCTATATAGAGTAAACAGTAGAAAGGACATCCATGAATTTATTAACACCAAAGGGGACAACCACCTTTTGATCCCGGTAGGATTGGTGGCCCTCCACCCAGACCAGGGGTATGTTCAGTCGAACAGTGTGGATTTTAGATTTTTTGCCGACAGTGGCCGAATCAAAAAGGGCACCCCTATAAATAGGGAATACGAATTGCTCGTAGTGGATTCCTATGGAAAGGGAAAACGATCAAAAACTATTACGGACGGGGATGATTTTTACGGGAGCGAAGAATTTGACGATAAGGGATTCCGCAAATAATCATAACGATCCCCCATTATTTTAATTTGTACATTTGCCGCATGGGAATGTACAGGGAACATACCACCGGTTTCAGGATATTCTGGGGCGTTATGGCATTTTATATGCTCAACATCTGTATTGATGCCCCAACCAACCTTCCTTTCACATTTCAGGACCCCACTTTTAACGAACAGGAAAGTTTAGTGGAAATCATTATAGAGAAGGTGATGGGCTATGAAAACGCCATTCCCGAAAACGACAGTTTGGAGAGTGATGAGCACATACCCATAAAAAACAAGACCTTTTTGGATAATTTTATCCTTTCCTTTATAAAAACGCATTCCCATACCGCGTTTGCACATCGCAAAAATCGTCCTTTCCATTTTCGGCCAAGTAACCTTCCGGCGCAATATTTGGAACAGGAATCACCTCCTCCAGAGGCTTAAGTAAACTTCAGAACTTTTATCGGTATTTTCCTTTTGACCGCTGCTGTGTCCGAGCTGCGCCTTGTAACACAATTTTCATGGTGTGATTCTGCTATTTGAAACATAGCAGTGAAGACCTATGTTGTGAGGTCTAAACCCAAATTGCCCGTTACTTCTTGGTATTTATAGGGTTCAAGGTCCGGCAGATCAAGTTGCGAACAAAGGTACCAAAGAATATACCGGCACTATATCCATCATTAAATAACGTACAAATGAACAAGTCAATAAAAACACTCTTGGCACCACTATTTATGGCCCCTGTCTGGAGCATGGCCCAGAACATCAATAATAAACAAACAATCGACAGTCTTTATATAGTACAAATAGAAGTTAACGAACAACCCATAAAAGTCCTTCATGCAGAACCCCTCTATATTGATCTAATCAGGGATCTGGGCGCTAGAAAAGGTGAAAGGGAATGGAACCTTGGCCTAGGGCTCACTGATAAGAACACCTATGATGAATACACCGCACTGATAGAATATGAATGGGCCCCGTTGAACCGTTTGGGGCTGGAAGTGGAACTTCCCTTTTCACTTTACTATCCTACCAATGGAAACCTGAATGCGCCAGGCAGTAGGCTCAACAGTTTGAAACTGGCAGGACAATATTCTTTTTATGTCTCCGAAAGGTACAGCACCAGTATGGCAGTGGGGTATATACATGAATTCGGGTTGCCGCCCTTTAACGATTATGGGAAGGAATCCCTGATACGGGAAAATGCGTATAATCCGTTCTTTGTGGCGGCCAAACGTTGGGGCAACAATTTCCATACGCTGCTGTATACCGGACCGGCGATATCCCATTATTTTGATGGTTCACAATTGCACACAAGCTGGCAAATAAACAGCAACTTTCATTACATGATCCCAGGGACCAGAAACTTTTTGGGCATAGAATTCAACAAGACTTTTGAACAAGGTGACTTCGACATGACCCTGCGGCCGCAGATGCGTTTGGGGATAGCGGACAACCTGCTTATTGGAATTGTGACAGGGATTCCGATCAGTAGGGAAAACGAACGATTCAGTTCCTTTTTAAGGCTGATCTATGAACCCCCCCATAAAAAAATCACTGAAAAGTTGTAAAAAGCATTTTATAAAGGTGGGTGGTGTCCCTGCCACTATCCCCAAAAGGGATCGTTAAAAAAATGACCTAGGGAATCAACAGGGCATGGCCAATGGCCATGTCCTTATTCAATTCTTTACCATTTGTAACCATGTGGCCATTACAAGTAAAAAACATGGGCCATTACCTTGTCGAGCAGGATAATTACATTGAAGGCACTTACTTTTATCAGGGAAATGATGTGCCCGGCAATGGGAGTACGGTTGTCCCGGATTTTCGGGCATACCATTTTTAAAATTTTACATTTATCAGATGATACACTGTCAGATTTCCATTTGATCGATGCAGGTCTTAAAGGAACCGTAAAAATAACGGGAACAGCATTAAATAGGCAATGCCATAACCGATTTTGTGGAATTATAATGGATATTTGTACCAAGACCAATACACCGACCCATGGCAGCCAAAAAAATCACCACCATACTTCTTATACTGTTTCTTATAGGTTGCGAAAAAAAGCAACCAAAACCCTTTCCCCGAACTGACACCGACAATGGCGGTCTATATTTACCCGATGGTTTCGGGGCATTGGTGGTAGCGGACAGCGTAGGTCCCTCAAGGCACTTGGCAGTTAACGTCAATGGGGACATTTACATTAAGCTTCGCACGGATAAAGGTAGGTTGGGGAATATGGCCTTAAGGGATACCGACAACGATGGAAGGGCCGATATTTTTCAACGGTTCGGGGACTATCCCAATGATGGGACCTTTGCTACGGAAATGCGTATTCATAACGGTTACCTTTATTTTAGTTCGGAACTGGTGGTCTACCGTCAGAAATTGGTTGCCGGACAATTGGTGCCGGAGGGAAAACCTGAAGTGATCATGGTGGACCGTTTCCCCATCAGATGGCATAATGCAAAGTCGCTTGCATTTGACAACAAGGGCGGGATGTACGTTACATTCAGTGCCCCGACCAATGTCTGTGAGGATTGGAATACCACTCAGGGCGATTCCACGGCCAATGTCAAAGGCCAATTTCCATGCGAGCAATTGAATATACTGGGGGGCATATGGAAGTTTGATGAGAATAAATTGGGCCAGACCCAGGCGCAGGGCAAAAGATTTGCTACGGGGCTTCGGAGCATTGTGGGTATTTCGTGGAATGAGGCCGACAATAGTTTATATGCGGTACAACACGGAAGGGACTATCTTTACGGCCACGCCCCACAATATTACACCCCATGGCAAAATGCGGTCCTGCCCGCGGAAGAATTCATGAAGATCAAGGAAGGGGAAGATTACGGTTGGCCCTATGTGTATTACGATCATTTTATGGGTAAAAAAATGCTGTCCCCAGAATACGGGGGCGATGGCAAAAAGGAGTCAAAAGGCTTTGCCGAACCTCTAATGGGATTGCCTGCCCATTGGGCCCCCAACGACCTGCTGTTCTACAAAGGGAATCAATTTCCCCCTCGCTATAAAAAAGGGGCATTCATCGCCTTCCATGGTTCTACCAACAGAAACCCATATCCACAAGCGGGTTATATTGTGGCCTTTGTTCCGTTTAAAAATGGACTGCCCACTGGAAAATGGGAAGTTTTTGCGGATGGTTTTGCCGGTGTGGATACCATTGTCACCATGGGGGATGCCAAATACCGGCCCATGGGACTTGCAGAAGGGCCCGATGGATCCCTTTACATCTCCGATTCCAAAAAGGGAAAGATTTGGCGTATCCTATTTAAGGCGGACACCCTTAATTTTGGGGGTCCCCAACTTTTGGGTATGGAAAAAAGAAAATCCAGGTCCTATATCAAGACACCGGAAGAGGGAAAAGACCTGCTTCCTTGGGACTGATCTTGCACAGGTTTAAGCAAGACCTAGGCCCTCCACAAGATGCACGATCATGAAGAACGGGAGCAAAGCCGAGCGGTAAATAGTGGAAACGGAAAAAGATATTTCAAAATGGGTCGGAACGCCATAAAGCTAATTTGACCGGTATGATCATATTTCTTTAGGGCCTTCACCTTGAAGTCGTTCCCAATCATACCGGAAAATCCTAAAAATATTGACCTCGTTATTTTTATAAACGGTCCTTCGATCGGATTTCATCCCATTTTTTAAGGCCACCTTTTCGGAAGGGGCATTGGAAAGACTGATTATGGAGATGAGCGAGTCCGATATCCCATTGGCAAAAGCGTGATCCCTACAAGCTTGTGCCGCCTCCGTTGCAAGGCCCATGTTCCAGAAATCCGGTAATAGCGAGTAGGCCACTTCAAGTTCGACCATACCATCCACGGTCTGTACCAACAGTCCACAGTGGCCCATAAGCCTTCCAGATCTTTTTTCGATCAATGCGTTCATGCCCCCCAGATTATTTCGGTGCCTGTAAAACTGATTTTGGTACCACTCCGTACACGCCTTTTGGGGATCTCCCACAGCTGGTGTCCAATGTTGTGAGGTGATGGGGTCTTTAAAAAAGGCTATCCATTCTTTATAATGCCCAAGATCGATGTTCCTGAATAAAATCCGTTCGGTCTCCAATGATGTCAGCAAATAATCCATTTATGGGCTCTTTTGATAGTGGTAACTCCAAATTTCCATAACAAATTTAAGATATTCCCCAATTACCCATTATCAATAAAATGTCGGACCAAATTTTGACTTATCGGGTCCTTTGGTCGTAAGGGTTTCTGATTGTGGTCGCTTTTGGAAGCCGCATTACCCATGGGCCCTTGCCCCAAAAAATCACCTTGTCCATTAAAAACAACCTGAATATTTCGTACTATTATACAAGGTGGGTATGCCCATCCTTTTAAAATGGAATATGAAGTTCGAAACATATCTTCCCAGCGTTGGACTGAGACCATATATCAGGTATTTTGCCATTGCGGAAAACGATCGGGAGACGGAATACAAGGTATTTCCTTCTCCCGGTATTGTAGTCGGATTCCAGTATCGGGGACAATTGGCATGCTTACATGGGAACACAGAAAACATATTGGCTTCCGCAGGGATCACAGGCATCTCGAATGGTTATAGGACCTTTAAAAATTCGGCCCATATAGGTACGGTCCTGGTCTATTTTACGGAAACCGGATTTACCCATTTCGTTTCACATCCCGCACATCTATTGTTCGACCTAAGCCTTTCGCTCGATACCATTTTTGATAGGAACAGCATTATGGAAGTAGCGGATAAACTGGCCCATTCCCTTACGGATGGGGAACGTATTCGGATAGTGGAAAGTTTTTTGCTATCCCAGCTAATGGACGTTCAACCCGACAGATTGATAGGAGAGGCGGTAAGAAGGATACATCAGAGCAAGGGAACGATCCGCATCAAAGAGTTGGGGCAACAACTGTTCATCAGTCAGTCGCCCTTGGAAAAACGCTTTCGGAAAACTGTAGGTACCTCCCCTAAAAAATTTGCCTCGATCGTCCGTTTCCAAGAGGTACTGGACAAACTGGGCCGATCCAAATCCCTGTCCGATATCTTTTACGACGGCAGCTTTTTTGATCAGGCCCATTTCATAAAGGATTTTAAACGGTTTACGGGCGATACCCCAGAAAATTTCAAAAATTCCCTTTCATCCAGCCCTTCCGGAGAAAGTGATACAATCGTCCGAGACCCATAAGGGAAGTATCCATATAACATCTTTCCTTGCTGAGCGCCATTACAAGAAAAACGATTTTTTACAATCACGGTCGTACAATAGGGCGCACCTTTGTATGCAGATCAACAAATCGTTCAACCCTTAAAAATCAAGAAAAATGTTTACCATCGAGCAGATCAAAACGGCCCATAGCAAGGTAAGATCAGGTGCGGACTTCCCCGCCTTTATTGCGGAAATCCAGAAAATGGGCGTTGTCCGTTACACCACATTTGTTTCTGACGGACATACCGATTATTACGGCACCCATCATATGGCCTCCTCGGCGCCAACCTATGCCAGCATGACCATTGCGAAAGAATGCAATGCAGTTCAGTTTCAAAAAGATCTGTTGGCCCATCAGCAGGGAAAGACGGACTATTTGACTTTCTGTGCACAATGTGCCCAACTGGGCATTGAAAAATGGAAAGTGAGTATGGAAAAAATGAGCTGTACCTACTATGATAAAAAAGGAATGGAAATTTTAAAGGAAATCATTCCGGGATAAAAAGAATACGGCATATGTATCCTACGTTCATCAATGTGGTAATTTATCCTTAACGATACCGTATCCCAAGGTTCCGAGCAGCGCTCCTATCAAGACGATGATGATGGGGGCATATCCCGCCCCCAATAGCGTGTAGATAGGACCTGGACAAGATCCCGCCAAGGCCCAACCGAGACCGAACAAAATTCCACCATATAGATATCTGGAAAACCCCTTCTCCTTTGGTTGCAAATTGATGGGGCCTCCAAAAAGGGACTTGATTCCCGTTTTCTTGATGATGACGGTCCCAATGATCCCCACGAAAAGTGCAGAACCGATTATTCCATACATATGGAAAGACTGGAAGTTGAACATTTCGTAAATCCGGAACCAAGACGCAGCCTCCGATTTAAAAAGTAAAATTCCAAAAAATGTACCTATAATGAAGTATGCCGCTGTTTTCATAACGCTAAAAAATAAAAGGGAACAATAGATGTACCATTAAAAGGCCACCGATAAAAAATCCGATAACGGCGATGAAGGAGGGCATTTGTAAATTACTGAGGCCCGATATGGCATGCCCCGATGTACAGCCGCCCGCATAGCGTGCTCCAAAACCGATCAATAGGCCACCTATTAACAAAAGCAACATGCCGCCCATATCCCCAAAAACCCCATTACCGAACAATTCTTGCGGTAAATAGGCAGTTCCGGCGCTCTTAAAGCCCAGACCTTGCAGTTTCCCCACTGTGGCAGCACTGATAGCTACCGACGGGTCCTCGGTCATATAATACCTACCGAGAAATCCACCGAAGATGACTCCCAGCATGACCACTAAATTCCATCGTTGTGATTTCCAATCGAACCGAAAAAAATCGGCGATCTTGCCCCCACCTACCATACTACAGAGGGTACGCAGATTGGACGACATTCCAAACTGTTTTCCCATAAACAACAATAAAAACATCACCAAAGAGATCAAAGGTCCTGAAACATACCAAGGCCAGGGAGAAATTATCCATTCCATATTTCCAAATTTAAGGCAAAGAAAGCAAATCCTTTCCCGTTATCCGGTAACAGTGGTCATATAGGGGCCATATGGCCTAGCCGCTACCTTTTACAGGACCATAACATTTTCATCTTGCCCCGTTCATCCCTTAACGATCGGCTGGCTTTTATGCTTCCATTCCTGCATCCCTCCCGTAAACACTTTTACCTCCTTGAAACCGTTCTTCGCAAGCAGTGATTGCGCTATTGCGGCCCTGGCCCCACTTTGGCAATGGATCACCTTTTTTTTATTTGCGGAGACTTTACCCAAATGATCTTGAAGGGTCCCTACAAATAGGTTCTCGGCCCCTTCAATATGGCCTTCCCTATATTCCGATGCGCCCCGAACGTCCAATACCTGTACCTCTCCTTTTCCCAAATGGGATTTAAATTCTTCGAAGGAAATAATTTCGGTGGTTTCCAACGAAATCCCAAGACCTTCCACATCCGTTATGTAACCATGCACCCGATCCAAGCCTATTCGCATCAGCATACGGGTCAGATCATCCATCACGTCCTCATTGGCTATCAGGATAAAATCTTCATCATAGTCGATCAGCCAACCCGCCCAAGTGGGGAAAGAATTGTTCCCTTCTATATGGATACTATTGGGCAAATGGCCCTTGGCAAAGACTTCCTTTTTTCTGGTATCTATAATTTTGACATCCTTTACATAGGCAGTTTTGAATTCGGCGGCGGACAGTTTCTTGTGTTCGGGAACTTCCGTCAATAAGGGCCTGTCCTCCTTGTTCAGTTTTTTCATCATCGCAAAATACTTGGGAGGCTCGGGTTGACCTTCCAACAGATAATCCACAAAACCTTTTTTATCATTTGGAAATCGGAAAGCCCAGTTTCTGATCAGCTCATATCCCACGGTACTGCTGGGTACCGCCCCAAGCGATTTGCCACAGGCAGATCCCGCACCGTGTCCCGGCCACAATTGTATGAATTGTGGCAGCTCACTAAATTTTTTAAGGGATCTGTACATCGCTTCCGCACCGACCAACTGGGTACCGACCAGCCCGGCCGCTTTTTCCAAAAGATCCGGACGGCCGATATCGCCCACAAATACAAAATCGCCCGTAAATAGCATTACCGGTTGCGATGTGGCAGGGATATCCGTTAAGAGAAATGAAATGCTCTCAGGGGTATGGCCCGGGGTATGGATTACCTCAATCTGAAGGTTTCCCACTTTGATCATATCGCCGTGCCTAAGACCTTCATGATCGAATTTATAGAGCCAATCCGGACCGCCCTCGTCGGAAAGGTACATCTTGGCACCCGTTACCTCCGCCAATTCGCGGCTTCCCGCCAAAAAATCGGCATGTATATGGGTCTCGGCTATATGGGTGATATTTAGGCCGTTCCTTTCCGCAATCCCAAGATAGGTATCAATGTCCCTTTTGGCATCGATGACGATGGATTCACCGGTTTTCTGGCATCCTATCACATAACTCGCCTGTGCCAGGGCCTTATCATATACGTGTTCGAAAAACATAACAAGTTGTTTTAATTTTAATATTCCATAAAGATAATTCAATCCAAATGGGCATACAGTAACAATGGTTACACTGTAACTATAAAATTTCCTTGCCCAAGATGTAGAGTCCCATGACCAGTACGAACCAACCGAAGGCCCTTTTAAGTTTTTCCCCGTTTATGAACCTGTTCAAATAGATGCCCAGAAATATCCCGATGACGGATATACACGTAAAAATCAATAAAAATGGCCAGTCGATCTCCAAGTTCTGTACGTCTCCCATAAAACCGATCAACGATTTTACGGCGATGATCAATAAGGAAGTTGCAACCGCTTTTTTCATGGGAAGTTTGCCCAATAATACCAGTGCGGGAATGATCAGAAAACCCCCTCCCGCTCCAACAATACCGGTTAACGCCCCTACCACAAGGCCCTCAATTACAATGAGGGGATAATTGAAATGCGGCTCCATATGGCCCATGGTACGCTCGTTCTTACCCTTGCGTTCCCGGATCATGGACACCGAGGCCGCCACCATCACAATGGCAAAAAATAACATGATCCCAATATTTTTGGTCACCTCCAATCCGAAGAAACTAAAAATATGGTCAGGAATAAAAGGAACCAAATACTTTCGGGTGAGATAGACCGAAACAAAGGCAGGAACGGAAAAAACGGTCGCTGTTTTAAAATCGACCAATTTTTTCTGTATGTTCTTAAAGGCACCTACCAGAGAGGTGGCCCCCACAATAAAAAGGGAGTAGGCCGTAGCGACCACAGGATTTATCGCCAATATATAGACCAACACCGGTACGGTGAGTATGGAACCGCCGCCACCTATCAGACCCAGCACAATTCCTATCGACAACGCCCCCACATATCCCACCAAGTCCATTATTTCCATGTTTACATTTCAATTCTGGGCAAAGTTAAATTGAAAGGAAACCATAGACAGTAACAATGGTTACAGACAAAAGTATTGAACTCATTTAGAAACTGTTTTAGTACAAGGGACGTTATCCCTTCTTTTTAGGGGAACCATGGGCCTTGGAAGTCCACTTTGAATTATACCGACAGAGCCTATCCCATTTTCAAAAATTCCATTAAATTGGCATAAACGAACGAAACGGTTTATGGAAGATCCAATAAAATTTCCTTTATGGAGACAATTTGGGGCAAGTATCGATATGTTGATCAATGTGATCGCAAAATCCCCAGATGATTTTTTCATAAAGCATAAGCGATTTTATTACATTGCCTACCATAGTACCTTATTTTTGGACTATTATTCCACCTTTCCCCCAAAAGATTTTTCGGCGATGCTCCCTTTTACGCAAATGGAGATGTCCCAAAGGCCCCAAGAAGCCATAGATGATCTGATCCCCGATAGGATTTACAGTAAGAAAGAACTACTGCGGTACCTTCTAGAAATCCGTGCTAAATGTAAAAACCTAGTGGAAGGACTTACGGATGATAAATATAGGCAACGGTTCAGCGAAGGAAATGGGGAAAACGATATGGACTATCCAATTTTGGAAATATTCCTTTATAATATGCGCCACACCCAGCACCATGTTGCCCAATTAAACTTACTGGTTAGACAGGAACTCAACGTGCATATGGAATGGTCTTTTAGGGAGGGGGACATACAATTATGATTACCACTTCATATGCTAAAAAACGACTTTTAATTACAACTTGAGCTAGGGTAGAAATATCCCTTATCGGCATAATGGTCCCGATTTTTTGGAACACCTGATCATATAAAATTATAAAAGAACGTATATCCGACAAAGGTGTCTTAAGTAAAGAATAAATAAAGATGATATGCAGGATAGGCTACGAAAACATTTTGAAGAAATCATAAGACTGAGCGATGGGGAGTTTGAACTGGTGCTCTCCCATTTTAAGCCCATAAAAGCGAAGAAACATGAATTTCTTATCGAGGAGGGCAAACGTGTGGAATTTGTGTATTTTGTGGTATCGGGACTAGTAAAGTTGACCTATACTGATGATTCCGGCAGGGAATCCATTGTTTCATTCGCCATGGAGGATTGGTGGGAAAGCGATTACCAAGCTTTTTATTCAAGGCATCCGGCAAGTATGTCCCTACAATGTCTTGAAAACACGGAGGTGTACTGCCTTTCTTTAGAGAATTACCGCAATTTATGCAAGGAACTTCATAAGATGGAACATTTTTTTCTGGAAAAAGCCAATCGTGGGCATATAGCCTCCCAGCAACGTATCATATCCTTCCTGACACTAAGCGCAAAAGAACGTTACGGGCTGCTACTTAAGCGATATCCCTCCTTACTGCAAAGGGTCTCCAAAACCTTGCTCGCATCCTATTTGGGCGTCTCACGGGAAACCCTTAGTCGACTTTCTTCCTAAGCCAGTATCCCTTAGGACGTTCGTGATCGATTCCTTAAAACTACCAAAAATAGGCTTAAGTGTTGATCAACATTGCATAGCGGAAGGTTCACCTCTAACCAACAAATTTTTCGTAAAGGTTAACTTTAAATGGTAAAAAAAATGGAAAAATAATGCCTCCACCCATGGGAATGGCTGAACGAGAAGTTATGTTCTGGCCGTAGAAGCCAAAAATGTTGAAAGTACCCTATATGTTTCAGGACAGACCAAGAAAAAGAGTATTGAATGTTGGGAAAAATTCGGAACGGTTCATTCCAACCGTGTTTAAGGTGGAAGTCCCGTATGTATCGAACTTAATTCAATTTGAGAAACTTAAGCTTTTTGATCGGCACTGTATCCTTTTCGCCCCGGCTGTTCCGAACAATGGCGCAACAACGGTTACGGGACCCTTCCTCCACTACCAAACAATGGTCCAGGAATACTTCATTTCCCTTATAGGTGGCACGTATGGACCGGTTCATAAAATGGATCTTTTCAAACTTAGCTCCGACCAACCTTGGGTAGCGGACAGTCCCTTTTCATGGGCCTCATAGGAATGATAGACCACATTTTTGTACAGATCAAGTACTATGGGCCAAGTCATATCGCCCGTACCTTTTCCCAGTAGGTTCATTAAGGCCTTTTCCACCATCTCCGTACTGATCGCGGACAAGTAACCTATTTCGCTATTACGGTCCGTTCCCGTTAATCCGATATAATAGGAAGCATTTATGCCGAGAAAAGCACAAATGGGATGTTCCAGTTTATCTGGCAGATCGGAAATGGGTTCCACCTGATCGCAAGGGGCGTTGGCGGATTTTTTTATCGTTACCATACGGTAAAATTACCATTAATTTTAGTTGCGCATTAACGCTATCGAAAATAAATACCCACCAATTATCAACATTCCGGTAATCACTATTGGCTCCGACGACCATTATGTCAGGTTTTTATTCCTCCATAAATTTAAAGATCAATTTTCACCGTCGACACAGAGCATCTGGGAATGAGGCCCCTTTTATGTGAAAAAAGTATCATCAGTCGGCGATATTATAAAACATGGCCGCATTTTTATACCAGAACCGTTCCCGTTCCGCTGTTGAAAGGGGTTGCATTAGGGTTTTGGCCGTCCCCAGCACCTTATCGTAATCGGCTGCCACCAAACAAACGGGCCAATCCGATCCATACATGGTACGGTCCGTTCCAAAAGACTCCATTACGAGTTCCACATAGGGCATAAGCTGTTCCACGGTCCATTTTCCATAGTCCGCCTCCGTAACCATGCCCGATATTTTACAGGAAACATTTTCACATTTTCCAATGGCCTTCATCAAGGTCGCCCAACCTTCATAAAATCCGTCCCTTATATAAGGTTTTCCTATATGGTCCAATACAAACCGTTGTTCGGGAAAAGCCTTTACAAACTCCAGGACGGCCCCTAATTGATGGGGAAATACAAGAATATCATAGGTATGGCCGTATTGGGCCAATTGCGCTATCCCGTTTTTAAAATCGGGGCGTAACAAAAAATTGGGATCGGGCTCGCCCTGTACAATGTGCCTTACCCCCTTCATGATGGGAAAATCGGAATACTTTTGCAAGCTTTCTTCAAGGGTAGGCGACCGAAGGTCCACCCAGCCCACAACCCCTTTGATAAAGGGATGGTCTTTTGCCAGTCCGATCAAAAAATCGTTTTCCGCCTCCGATTGTTCCGCCTGTACGGCAATACAGCCTACAATATCATGTGAAGTATACAATGGCAGTAGGTCCCGGGGAAGGAAGTCGCGACGGATCACGGCCATTTCATCGTTGATCCAGTTATGACGTTGCATATCATAACGCCAGAAATGTTGATGGGAATCCAAGATCATAAAGTTAATTTTAAGGATACCTTTGGGTCAATTAAATTCAACAAGTGCCTTTATGACTTTGTTCCCAGGCTTCAGCCACGCCTCAAAAGTCGATATCATTGTGTCAAAACCACAGCGATGGGTAATGTATTTTTTGGGATCTACCTTTCCCATTTTCAGGCTTTCGATCACATAATTAAAATCGGTTACTGTCGCATTGCGACTGCTCATGAGGGTAGCCTCCCTTTTATGGAACTCGGGATGCACAAAAGATAGTGTGCCCTTTTGAAGTCCTACCAATACATACCTACCACCATGCGCCATATACTGAAATGCCCCGTTCATCACTTGCTGGTTGCCCGTGGCGTCGATGACAACGGTCGGCATATCGCCTTGGGTAATCCTCTGCAAAGTGTCCATGACGTCCTCTTTAAGCGGGTTTAACGTCTCGGTCACCGATAGTCGATCCCGTGTAAATGAAAGTCGGTGATCGTTAATATCCATTACAATGACCTTGCCCCCGGCAATCTGGGCAAATTGGATCAATCCCATCCCGATGGGGCCCGCCCCCATGACCAGGACAGTATCCCCTGGTTCCACCCCTGCGCGTCCGACTCCATGGGCCGCAATGGCCAAAGGCTCCACTAGTGCCAATTGATCGGCATCCAGGCCATTACCTTTTAACAGGTACTTGTCATCCACCACCACATATTCACTCATACCGCCGTCCACGTGTACCCCAAATACTTGCATGGAAACACAGCAGTTAGGTTTTCCACTTCGGCATGCTATGCAGTGGCCACAGTTAAAATAGGGGATAAAGGTCAAAAGTTCCCCTGATCGGAATCCCCTAGCCTTTCCCTCCACATACTCTGCGGCCAGTTCATGGCCCAGAATTCGTGGATACTCAAAATAGGGCTGGGTACCGCCAAATGCATGTATATCGGTACCGCAGACTCCTATTTTCCGGATACGCAACAGGGATTCCCCCACTTTCGGCCTAGGTACTTCCTTTTCCTTTAAAAGGAACTTTCCCGGTCTTTCACAAACAATGTATTTCATTTTAGGTCTTATATCATCAAATTTAAAGCATTTCCAGTGTGTTCACGCAATGCCCTGCTGCTTATACCAAGGCAAACGCGCTATTTTTCCCTGCCGACCGATTCTACACTAAACATCCCGTTACCCTCAAAACCATCATCTTCAGATGGGGGAAGTTTCCAACAGGTCAAAATGGACATCCCTCAATTTTCGGCTGTGCCCTACCCTTTTCAGTACCTATCTCCGTCTACATTAGCGGAACAGCTTCGGAGCGAACATATACAGATCGTGCCTCCAAACAGGCCAGGTATGGCCACCCGGATATTCACCATACTCGTATTTTATACCTATTTCATCCAGTTTTACCATCATGGTACTACCGTTTTGGTGTGCAATATCTTCCTTGCCTCCCATTGAGATGTAAAATGTGTCCAGATCGGCATTGATCTTGTCCTTATTGCTTTCCATAAAGGCATAGTTGGGAGCGGATAGGGTCGGATTGTCGGCAAACCATCCCGAGCTGAAAACCCCAAGATGGGAAAACATATCCGTATTATTGATCCCGGTCCATAGGGTATGCAACCCTCCCATGGAAAGGCCGGCAAGAGCGCGTTTTTCAGGGCTAACAATGGCCCGATAATTGCTTTCCACAAATGGCACCACCACTTCCTTGAGTTCCTTTTCAAAAGCCTTCAAGGTGTTTTCACCAAAAGAGGATGGACCTCCCCCGCCCTGAAGGTTAGCGTCCAACATGACCAACAACATTGGTTCCGCCTTGTCATCTGCGAGCAGATTGTCCATGATCAAATCGGCTAGACCTTGGTTGGCCCAGCCCCTTTCGTCCTCTCCCCCTCCGTGGAGGAGGTACAGTACCGGAAATTTTTTGGTCTGATCCTTGTCATACGCCGGGGGCGTATACACCAATATCCGTTTCCAACCGTTGGTTACCGTTGAATAGTATCTATTAGATCGTATAGCGCCATGGGGTACCTCCCTCAATGCATAATATCCATCGCCCGGAAAGGGGACCTCAATGCCGCTCGCCATACGTCCCATCCCAAAAAAGGTCTCACTGCCGGGGTCGGCAACCGCCAGCCCATCTATCACTAGGGAATAATAATGGAAGCCCCCGCCCAGGGAATCGGTGGTCACTGTCCAATATCCCGTGCTATCTTTTTCCATTTCATATTTTTTTCCAAGATCCAGTTGCATCTTTTGGGCCCCAGGGGCGTGCACCTTAAAAATGGCCCGGTTGTCCGGTAGCAACTGCGGGTATTTTGCGCTGCCAACATTGGTACCGGCAGGGATTCCCAGTACGCTGTATTTATTGAACAGTTGCCGGTCAACTGGTTTGAACAGCAATTGGGAAAACATATACAGGTCGTTTTTCCATACCTCAAAATCATGTCCCCCGGGCTCTACATAAAAAATATGTGGCACTTCCTTTTCTCGCAGATAATCACTGCTGCGTTTGCTGAAACCGATAAGACCATCTTCATCCCCACAGGAAATCCAGAGCAGTTTAAGCGATTCCCTGGCCCTAAGTGGGTCTGGCAGTAGCTCCTCTGGCATTTTGGTATTGGGGGCGGACGAAAATCCGCCCACCCAGGCAAAGGTATCCAGGTTGCCCAGTCCAAAGTTCAAGGACTGTCCACCACCCATGGATAGGCCCGCTATGGCCCTATGCTCCTTATCCTTGAATACATTGTACCGTTTTTCAACAAAAGGGATAAGGTCGTTCAAAAGGTCATTTTCAAAGTTGGCGAAGGCTTCCACCTTATCGGTTGCGAAGATATTTCCCTCTGCCCGATCGTTTTTCATGGCACGCCCATTGGGCAATACCACGATCATGGGCCGTAGTTTTCCTTCCGCATATAGATTGTCCAATATCACCTGAGGGTTTCCGTGCCGTAACCACTCCCTTTCATCCCCCCCGATGCCGTGCAATAGGTAGAGGACCGGGTATTTTTTGCTTTTGGTAAATCCTGGAGGAGTATATACCAAAGCCTTCCGAGCGGTCCCTACGGTCTTCGATTCATATGTAACGCTGTCCAATTTACCTGGGGACACCCCCTGTTTGGCAATATCAAAGCCTTTTGGCGCTATCTTGACCAATTCCTGTGCCGAAATGGAAAAAGTAAATACCAAGAACAATGTTGTCGAAAAAATGTGTTTCGTTATGCTGTTTTTATTTTTCATATGGTCCGATTAGTTATTCCGCATCGATTATTTGATAGTTTCCACTTATATGGGATTTGCTCCATCATTTATAATATCACCTAATTTTTATGCTTTCCCTTTTGCAAATCACGCCCTATCGGTCCAATGGCATGGCATCATTGGCCGATGTGGCGTAAAGCCCGATCAACGCTCCGGTAAAACCTCCAGCAACATTGGTAGAAAGTATATCGCCGGACACTTTACCGCCCACATTCACAAAGTCTCCTTCACCCAGTGCATAGGAAAAGGTATAATCGTCCCCTTCCGCACTGACCTGTAACCGCACCGCTCCCTTGGAACCAATTTCCATACTTCCAACAATTGCGGACCGACCGTTCTCCGTGCGTTCCAGTACGATGTGGCTGGAAGATCCTTTTTTTGTGATCCCAAAAACATAGTTGAATTTTTCGCTCTGCAAACACACGATCCCGGCTAGGTCCCTTTCCGATCTGGGGGCATAGTCTACCGTAGTGACAAATGAGAAACTATTGTGCTGCTGTCTGTGAAATAGTGTACTTGTGGGTTTCATTTCCTTGATGGTCACGGGAAAAGGATCGATCTGCAATCCTTTTTTGGTAAGGGTACCAAAATTTTCAAGAGGCCCGCGCAGGCCTATCCATCTATGATCTAGTTTATCGTCAGTAAAATCTTCCTCATATACAAAATTGCCGTTTGGAAAATATCCTTCCTTTCCGGTCTTGTTCGCTGTTACCCCCTTCGGCATTTTCAAGGTAGGCGCAAGGGGAGCGAGCCCATTTTCGAAAACAGGGAATTCCCCTGTCCAGTCGACCGGCAGGATAAAAGTCTCCCTTCCCGTATTTACCCTATCCTTCCCGTTGGGACGGACCCCCAAAAACACTCCGTAATATTTGTCATCAGGGCCTTTCACCAAATCGGCGTGCCCGGCCCAGTCCACCTTATTGGGGCGATCTTGGGAAAAATATCGTTGGGTCAATATGGGATTTCCAGGTGCAGGTGTAAAGGGCCCCATCGGACTGTCGCCAACAAAGATTACCTCGCTATGCCATCCTCCGGTGCCGCCTTCGGCACACATTAAATAATACCGTCCTTCCTTTTTATAGATGTGCGGCGCTTCGATCCAAATGGGTTTTTCCGCAATATCCACCCCTCCATCCACAATTACCTTATCTGAATTTGGTACAATTTGATCGTTCTCCAGATCATATTCCCAAACCTTGATCACCCGATGGCCTTCGTACAGTTCCTTTCCTTTTTCGGGCGCATCGTTGTGGACCACATAGGCCTTTCCATCGTCATCGAAGAAGAGGGAGGGATCTATCCCCCCAAAATTGAGCTTTATGGGTTCGCTCCATCCCTGTAGGGGATCCTTTGTCTTTACCACTATATTTCCGAGTCCCCCCGCAAATGCGGTGGTGATCATATAAAAAGTGTCGTTGCTGGCATTATATGCGATGCCGGGAGCGTACACCCCCGAGCTGATCCCTGTATCGTGGACGTCCAATTGTGAGGTCCGGTCCAAGACATGTCCTATCTGTGTCCAATTCACCAGATCCTTGGAATGGAAAATGGGAACACCGGGAAACATGGCAAAAGAGGAACAGACCAAATAATAATCGTCTCCCTTTCGGGTGATGGCAGGGTCCGGATAGCACCCCTGTAGGATAGGATTGTAAAATTCGTCCGCCTCCAGTGGATTATCGGCGTAGATCACATCGTTTCCTGTATAGACGACCTTAGTGAATATAGCTGGATTTTCGTTCTTCTTTTTATGGGGCCTTTCTTTTTCCCTATTGGGGGAAAATGAAACCAAGGCCATACCTATGTACAAAAGAATGATCGCTCGCTTTTTCATAGTAGCATATTTTTAATGGTAGTTTATATTATCGTATCTTTTCCTTGATCCTGAAATAATCGAAATCGGCATGACCTCCCGTTTCACGGGTGGCAAAATTGAAGAGCCCGTACCTGTAGCCCATAAAATGGGGAAGGGTATATGGCAATGGAAAAGGTTTCCCTATATCCTCCCATTTTTTGCCATCAAGACTGTATTGGAAACTGCCGGTATCGGCCCTTTCCCTAAAGTCGCAGCTTGCCCTTAAATAAACATTGTCCTGCTCTATTGGGATCCGTTGTATCTCTTGGGGCCTTCCCTCTGGGGCATGAACCACTACGATCCACCTCTCCCCCTCCTCGACCGTTGCCCCAACCCAACCGTATTCTTTTTGCAAAAGGCAAAGTCCCGCAAAATCCCCTTCCTTCATTTGGGCGGTTTCCAATAGCGTGGTAACGCTGCTTTCGGGACCTATGGTCCGTTGGGTCAGGGTATTCCGGGCGGAAACCAGATTACTGTCGATCCGGGCCGTACGCAGTCGTAAATATCCTTTTCTATCGGTTAGGGACCATAAGTCGTTTACCGGATTATGGTTCCACTGCCATACCAGTGGGAAGTTCCTGTCGTTTGTATTGCGATCGAACTCATCGGAAGCCACTATGCCCGGTATGGGACCCTTGCTTTTGGGAAGTTCCAGATCTTCCGGCACCTTGCCATCCGCTCCCAAGACCGGCCACCCGTCCGCCCATGTTACGGGTACCAGATAGGGAATACGTCCAACACCCCCATAATCGCGGAACAGATAAGAGAACCAACGGCCATCGGGAGTATCTATCAGCCCTCCTTGGGCGACCCCTTTGTCCTGTAATGCCACCCTACCTTCCCAAGGGCCAGTAATCGAATCTGCCCGATGGATCAACACCGTACGCATCCCTTCCTTTGGCCATGCGATATTAAAGAGGTAGTATTTTCCGTTCACCTTAAAGACTTGGGATCCCTCGGCTCCCAGTCTGATATTGTCGCCCGCCGGGGCACTTGCATTTTCGATAAGTACCTGATCGATCCCTCCGGCCTTTGCTCCCGAGAGATCGGGGTCCAGTTCCAACAGATGTAATTTCCCGTTCCCATAGATCATATATACCTTGCCATCATCATCGAAGAAAATGCTATGGTCATGATAGGAGGGTTCAAAGGATATTTCTTGCCACGGGCCCTTTTCAATATCGGCCGTACGAAACACATGTGTCTTTCCCGTGGTCTGGGCAAAGGTGGTCACATAAAAGAGCCCCTTATGGTAACGGAGACAGCTCGCCCACGACCCACGACCATAAGCGTTTTGAGCGTTTTCCATGTTCATGGCATCATTATCGGCCAAGGTATCGTAGGCGTAACCGATCAATTGCCAGTTTATAAGGTCCTTCGATTTCATCAATGGAACTCCTGGACTCATATGCATGGTAGTACTGCTCATATAATAGGTATCCCCCACCCTGATCATGGACAGGTCGGGGACATCGGCAAAAATGACCGGATTGAGCGCGCCACCTTGCTGGGCGGTCAAAGGCACAATGTTAAAAATAAACAGGCACAAAAGCGGTTTAAAAAATTTCAAGACCATTGTTTCCGTATTTACCCACTTAGTGAGATTTAGTATGCTCCGGCGCCGGTCCGCCAGAGGCAGAGGCGGGTTATTTTAGTTTTCCCCTACATTCCTCACGAGCTTGCTACGAGGTTTTAGACCGGATTATTTTTATATTTAGCACCATATCACTATTAAGGCTTTAGCAATCTTATCTGATTGAATCTGGGTGTCATGGCTTCATTTTTGGCTTGTATCCTTAATCGGATTTCCTCCTGACCGGCAATTGTCAACATTAAAGTCTTTCCTTCCAACTTCCAACTTTCGGCGGGCTGCCCATTGATCAGGACATCAAACTTTTCTTCCTCCAGGTTATCAAGGGCCGTGATTTCGATGTTGGTGGCGTCCCTATCCCCATTCGATAAACGATATGATATATAGGAAAGGGTACTGCGCCAAAAGTGTCCGTCATCATACCCCGATCGACTATTTTCACCTTGGTAGGAGTGATCTACTTCTGGTTGTTGTTCCCCACAATTCACAAGATCTACAGTTTTTGATTCCAGCAGGAGCGATTCCCTTTCCATTTGCTTTAGCGCCTCCTTTTTTTCGGTAAGTCCTTGCTGGGAAAGCTTTTGGAAATACATTTGGTAACGGGCATCGTGTATTTCATAAAACGGTTGTAATAAGAGGGTATCCAGTCCAAACCTTAGATTCCCTTCTTGGCGTAACTTGGCAAGCGGATCTTGTCCATCGTCTACCAGTACAAAGGCCTGGTCCAGTGGAACTAATCTGCCCTTGGTTTCATGCCCCATTCTGCTATCATCGGCGAAGAGGCCATCCAAATTTTTGACCGAGGTCTTGGCGGCCAGCACTATGGGACCATTTACAAAGGCGGCCCAGTTGGACCCATCGGGAAGTGGTTCCAGCGTGGTTTCCGTTTTAAACCGCAATGATATGGTGTCCCCCTTTTTCCATTTTCGGTGGATTTGGATATACCCAGGTTCTTTTTCCTCGGTTTCTTGTACCTCTCCATTTACCAGAATTTCCATGTCCGACATCCATTGGGGCCTACGGAAGTGGATCGCAAAGGATTGTGCCTTCTCCAGAACTACAGAAAATTCAGAGGCATTTTCATAGGGAAAGCGGGTCTTTTGCAATAGCTCCAGTCCCTTTTCTTTCCAATGGAGCTTGGACGGGATAAAAAGGTTCACGAACACATCCCTTTCCATATGCGCATAAATGAGTTCCCCGTATTTGGTATGGTTTTCCAGACCTGAGCCCACACAGCACCACATACTGGTCTCCGGTTGGGAGTACACCCTGTAGTGGTTGGGCCTGATCGGGGTGAAATATACAAATCCCCCTTTTTCGGGATGTTGGCTGGAAAGGATGTGGTTATAAAGGGTCCTTTCATAAAAATTCAAATATTCGGTGCTACCATTTTGAAGGAAAAGTGCCTTCCCAAGTCTTAGCATATTATAGGAGTTGCAGGTTTCCGGTCCCTGATTGGATTCCAACATCCCGCTAAAATCATCAATGGGGTTAAAATGTTCGCGAAAACTGTTGCCCCCAAAGGCCACACTGCGTTCCTTTGTCACGTTATCCCAAAAGAAATCCACGGCTTCGGACCATTCCTCATTATTGGTTATCCCCGCTATTTTTTCATACCCCACCACCTTGGGTATCTGTGTGTTGGCATGTAGGCCCGTAAGGATATCCTGTCCGTTGACCAGGGCATCCAAAAGGGTTCGATGGGACAATCGCTGTGCGGTGTGAAGGAATTTTTCATCTTTGGTCAAAAGGTACAGATCTGCGAACGACTCGTTGATGCCGCCATGCTCGGTACGCAATATCATCTGTACCTGTTCGTCGGTAAGGGGTTCCAAAAGCCGTACGAACCATTCGCCCAATCCGATCAGGATCTGTTTGGCCTGTTGGTTGCCGGCAAAATGATATGCATCGTACAGTCCCGCAAATAGCTTATGTATATTGTACAGGGGTACCCAAGTGTTGTTCAACCCGAAACTACTGCCTTCAATATCCCCTTTATGGATACGGTCCCAAAAAAGTTTTCCTTCGGGAATGCCGCCCACATAGCCATTGCCATTTTGGTCCTGACACTTCGCCAATTCGGATATCATATATGTCAGGCGGTCCTTTAGTTCCGTTTTGCCCGTGGAGGCGTACATCATGGCCAGAGCCGATAGGTAATGTCCCCCAATATGCCCATCCAGACCGGAACTTTCCCAATTCCCATAGCGCGGTTCCTTTTGGGGAAGACCGGCATCGATACGGTAAGGGGCCAGTAGCCTGTCCGGATCTAGCGCAAGGATATATTGCATATCCACCTCTTGGGCATTTTTAAAAGGGCCGTCCAACAATCTTACCTGCTCCAGATCATAAAGTTGCATTTGCCCCGCTATGGGAAGTGACAGGAGAAAACATATAAGGGTATATGTAAGTATTATTTTCATCTGTATCATTTTATTTTGGCGCCATGCTATTCCATTACAATTGTGTACGATCCTCCCTTTGTGGTCGGTAGATCGTACAGGAAGGTAGTAGGGAGCGTTGGGCGCATAATTTTGACAGCTTCGGAAATAATGGGCTTGGCCGTTGTGGGTACCCAATAGAAGGGATTTTGGTTTTCCCCAGCGGCTTCCATAAGGCCCTTGCCCGTTGTTGATCCCATTTTGTTGGGCGTTCGCAAACGTAGGTTTCCTCCAAGGTCCGACCTAATGGTCACCGTTACCAGATTACCTGCACGCCATTCCATATTGGTGATGGTAAAACCGCCCCGTGCCCGTAACCCGGATATTTTCCCGGTATGTAAGGCATCCGGCAAGGCGGGCAACAGATGAACAGCCCCATCCGAACTTTGTAAAAGCATTTCGGTGATACCGGAGGTACATCCAAAATTTCCATCTATCTGAAAGGGAGGGTGGGCATCGAAAAGGTTGGTATAGGTACCGCCTCCCTCGGAGTTTACCCCCAAGGGTGTCAATTGGTTTTGGATAAGGGAATAGGCATGGTTCCCGTCGAGCATCTTGGCCCACCAGTTTACTTTCCAGCCCATGCTCCACCCTGTACTGATATCCCCCCGTTGCAATAGGGTAGTCCTCGCCGCGGCAAAAAGTTCGGGAGTGCGATGGGCCGATATCTGATTGGAAGGATACAGCCCGTATAAATGTGAGATATGCCGATGATGGTCCTCGGGATCGTCCACATCATCCAGCCATTCCTGTAGTTGACCGTGTTTTCCGATCTGCATAGGTGGCAATTTGGACCTTAAACCGATCAAGGAATCGGCAAATGCCCTGTCCTTCCCCAATAGTCCACTGGCCTGTATTACGGTACTGAAAACATCGAACACGATTTGGTTGTCCATGGTGGAACCGGCAGAAAGCGAGGAACCTTGGTGTGCCTCCGGGGCATTTTCGGGAGAATTGCCAGGAGCCACGACCAGCCAAGGGTGATTGGGATGTGCAATCAGAAAATCGGCATAAAAAGTGGCAGCTCCTTTTAAAATAGGATATACGGAAGCCAAATAGGACAGATCTCCCGAATACAGGTAATGTTCCCAAAGATGTTGGCTGAGCCAGCCCCCTCCCCCGTTCCAAATTCCCCAGAAAGCACCGTCCACGGCACCGGTGGTCCGCCAGATATCGGTATTGTGATGGGCCATCCAACCTTTGGCACCATACATATCCTTAGCGGTTTTTTGGCCGGTTTCCGAAAGCTCCCGGACCATTTTCAGCAAGGGTTCGTGCATCTCGGCCAAGTTGGTTTTTTCAGCGGGCCAATAGTTCATCTCCGTATTGATATTGATGGTATACTTACTGTCCCAAGCAGGATCCATGCTGTTGTTCCATATTCCCTGAAGGTTAGCGGGTTGGCCTCCCGGTTGGGATGCGGAAATCAACAGGTAGCGCCCATATTGATAGTAGAGGGTGACAAAGGAAGGATCTTCCGTGTCCCTAAAATTCTCCAATCTTTTATCGGTAGGAAGCTTCGAGGCCTCCGTACTTCCCAAATCAAGCCGCACCCGGTCAAAATACTTTTTATATCCTTTAGTGTGGGATTCCAGAAGGTCGTGGTAGCTGAGGCCCTCCACCTTCTTAAGATATTCCTCCGCCCGAAGGTTTTCATCTGCTCCCAGGTCATTATAATTGTTAAAATTTGATGCAATGGAAATAAGTATGGTTGCCGAGTTGGCCTTCTTCACTTCAATGTCATCGCTCGTTCCATCCATTTTTCCCCCTTCGATAACAATTTCTGCCAATGCCCTGAACTCCACCAGCCCCTTCACCCCCTCATGATCGGAGGTCCTGCCCCAAAGGGATAGTTGGCTACCTCCGTCCGTGCCCTTTTGTCTGATTTTGTGCTGTGAATCAAAAGTGGCCGTAAATGTTATTTTTCCCGGCCTGTCCGCCGTTAAATGTACTACCATCACCCTGTCGGGGATGGATACAAAGGCCTCCCTTTTAAATTTTACGCCGTTTACCGTATATGAGGTCCCGGTAACGGCCCTGCCCAAATCCAGTTCACGATGGTAATCGGAATAGGCACCGTGTTCCGGAAAAGAAAGCAACAGTTCGCCCACAGGTTGGAATTTTTGTCCATGCGATGTGTGACTGATGATCTTTTCATTGGCAAGTTGCTCGGCAGCCTTGTACTCCCCTGTAAATATGAGCTCCCGAATTTTATCAAGGGAGCCCAAGGCTTCCGGGTTGTCGTTCCTATTGGGGCCCCCGCTCCAGACCGTGTGCTCGTTCAGTTGATAGGTTTCGTTCGCCACATTGCCATAGACCATGGCCCCAATATGGCCATTGCCAATGGGCATCGCACTTTCCCATTGGGTACCAGCAGGTTGGGCATACCATAATTTTAGGGCATCCTCTTGCGAAAGTGATGGCAATGTGACCAAGAAAAGGATTCCGAGAATGTTTTTCATAGAAGTGCTTCTTTGATCAATGGCTTTATAAACCGATCGGAAAATGGACCATCATTAAACAAGTGTTTTTTTAACACCATTAAAATATGCATTTTTACGGTACCATTGTAAGATTTTCATAAAAATTATCAACATTGGGCGTTGGTCAAATAAATTTCCCTTTAATCCGGAGTTATCCGCAATGGGTATATCCGCCTATCCGAATTATGCAATTTGCAGCCGTTACGGATAAGTAACAACGGGATAAGAACCCTTCTTGTTCAAAATGCATCCGTGAATTTCCCTTATTCGGTCCTGCTTCAAAAACTGACCAAAAGCCATTTGTATACATTATCAAATATGCAAATAATGAGCGTAAAAAAGTAGACTTATCACTTTGAGACCATTTATCCGGTACGATCCCAAATATTATGTCCCATAATTTAAGAAATTCCTAATATCACATATCAAATGCTACAAGATTTATAGTATTTGCTTCAAGTGTTTTAGTAAAACTTTAACGTTCCATCTAAATTTGCTAATTGTAGTCTGTTCAATATAATAGGCTATTTATTGAAAATAACTAACTTAAAACATCAATTTATGATCAAATTAAAAATTACGCTCATTGCGCTCTTGGTAATGTGCGGCCACTTGGCCTTCTCCCAGACGAAGACCGTCAGCGGTACGGTGTTGGACGATACGGGTGCACCTTTGGCGGGGGCTTCCGTTATTGTTGATGGCACCAATAACGGTACCCAAACCGATTTCGATGGGAATTTTACGATTTCCGCAAGTGAAGACGATACACTTGTGATCAGCTACATTGGTTTTGTAAGGCAGCGTATAGCGGTTGGCGGTCAAAGTAATATCCAGGTACAGATGGATATCGACAGCACCGAATTGGACGAGATCGTGGTAGTTGCGTATGGTTCTCAGAGTCGTGCTGAAGTTACGGGCGCCATTTCATCGGTAAGTTCGGAAGAACTCAATGCAGTTCCTGTGGCTACGGCAGACCAGGCCCTTCAAGGAAGGGCGGCCGGTATTACGGTCGTCAACACCGGCTCCCCTGGGGCGGCGCCGAACGTGAGAATACGGGGCGTGGGCTCCCCAACGGGGCAAGGCCCCCTATATGTTATAGATGGGGTTATTTCCACGGGCATAGGAAACCTTAACCCCAACGATATTGAAAGTATCAACGTCCTTAAGGATGCCTCTACGGCAGCTTCCTATGGTTCCCAAGCGGCCAACGGTGTGGTTATCGTTACCACAAAGAGGGGCAAACCGGGAAAAGTTTCCGTTTCCCTGAACAGCTATACCGGTTTTAACTACACCACCAAACGGTTCGATGTATTGAATACGCAGCAGTACCTACAATATGCCAATGAGGCGTTTGGGGTCACCCCGTCATCCCCATTGAGCAGTTCCGGGCTAAATACCAATTGGCAGGAACAAATATTTAGGTCCGGTATCATCCAAAGCCATGATATGAGTGTTTCAGGTGGCGGGGAGAACAGCGATTTTAGGATCTCCGGTTCATTTTTGGATCAAGAAGGTACCATTGTTGAAACCAATTACAGTCGTCATAATTTTAGGGCCAACAGTAACTTCACCCTTGGAAAAATTAGGGTAGGTGAAACGTTATCCCTCTCTTTTAGCGAACAAAACCCAGAAAGGCAGGGCGGTGGCCGATCTTTGATCGAACATGCGATCAAGGCGGCACCATACTTACCTGTATACAATCCGAACAACCTTGGAGGTTTCCAAGGGCCCAACAGCGCTTCGGACGGTCAGGATGCGGACAACCCTGTAAGGGTACAGACCCTTGGGCAGGCCGAAAACAGGGTGGTGGATATCTTTGGGAACCTCTATGGGGAAGTGGACATCTTTGAGGGTCTTACCTTTAGGACACAATTTGGCCTACAGAATACCCAAACGAGCTTTGACCAGTTCGTACCATCCTATAATGACGATAGTGAAGGCGGCTCCACACATGCCGTAGGTTTTGCGACCATTACAAAAAATAGGCAGAATTTTAGGCGATTGCTATTGACCAATAGCCTTAACTATGAAACGACCATTGCCGACGTTCACAATATCGACGTCCTGTTACTGGCGGAAAAAAACGACAGTGAGTTCGAGCAGTTGGAGACTTCCAGTCAAAACAGCATCACCAATGAGGTGAACCAAGTGAGCAACGATGCTTCCAACCTTATTTCAAGGTCGGAAGATGTTACCAAAATCGGGTACTTGGCAAGGTTGAACTATAATTACGATGGACGCTACCTAATAGCGGCATCGATAAGACGTGACGGATCTTCAAGATTCGGTCCCGAAAAAAAATGGGGTACCTTCCCATCCATAGCCCTAGGTTGGAACATAGCCGAGGAAAATTTCTTGGAGGGTTCAGGTCTGAGTACCCTCAAATTAAGGGGAAGTTATGGAAGCACCGGTTTTGATGAAATTCCCAACTATCAGTTTACATCTACCCTAACCAGCAACTTCTTTTATCCAATAGGCGGTGTTGCTGCGGTAGGAACGACCATTAACGGGGTGCCAAATCCCAATGTTGGATGGGAGGAAAAAATCATGACCAACGTGGGAATTGATTTTGGGTTCAACAATAACCAGTTCACCGCTAGTGTGGAGTATTATAACAATACCAGCGATGAACTATTGATCCAAAAGCCAATACCGCCCACGCTGACCCCCAATCAAGCTTTTATTGTTGAAAACGTAGGGTCTTCCGAAACCAAAGGTTTCGAAATAACGTTGGGCTACAACGATTTTGAGGGCGACTTCAAATGGTCGGCCGACCTTAACCTTGCCACTACGGACAACGAAATGAAATCCTTGGGACTTGGTCCGGATGGGGAAATTTTTGGCGCCAACTTTGAAAGTGCCCCAATTTCCAGGATTGCCGAAGGAGAGTCACTGTTCCATTTTTATGGCCTGGTTACCGATGGCATCTATCAATCACAGGAAGAAGTGGATGCCGTGCTAACATTCGATCCCGGACAGACTACCGTCGCTCCAGGGGATATCCGTTTTAAAGATCTTAACGGGGACGGGCAGATCAATTCCGATGATAGGGCCGTAATAGGAAATCCCTATCCAGAGATAACCTATGGACTGAACCTTAGTGCCAGTTATAAAAATTGGGACCTTAACATGTTCATCAACGGTCTATATGGGAACGATATTTACAATACGAACATCTACGATCTAGAAGGAATGCCACGTCTTTTTAACGCAGGAACGGGAGTTTTGGACAGGTGGACCGGTCCGGGCACCTCAAACTCGATCCCAAGGGCCGGTGGCGCACCCCAAAACTTGGCCATTTCCGATCGCTTTGTAGAGGATGGATCCTTTACCAGATTGAAGAACATCGCTTTAGGGTACACCTTTAAAGAAGGTACCATTACCGACTGGGTCTCAAAATTGAGGGTATATGTAAGTGGTCAGAATTTGATCACCATTACGGATTACAGCGGACTTGATCCCGAAATAGGGGCATCGTCGGTTATCAACAATTCCATTTTCGAATATGGTATAGACCGAGGTACGTACCCACAACCCAAATCAATTATACTAGGATTGCAAGCCAATTTTTAAAAAAAAATTTGATATGAAAAAATTTAAATTAATCGTTACATTACTTTTCTTTGGGTTTGTAACAAACTCATGTGATGAGAACGACCTGTTCGTAAACAATCCGAACGAACTGTCACCGGAATCGTTCTTCGCGACCGGGCCCCAGGTAGAGTCGGCAGTAAACGCCGTTTACGCCAACCTTCAGACAATTGGCCTATATTCAAGGGGAATGTTCTTTATGATGGACAATCTGGCCCATGAAAATGCCGGGAACTCCCAGCTGGAAGCCGATAAGCTACAATACCTCAACTTTTCCTTTGATTCCAGTCATGGACTGATCGGGGCTTATTGGGAAAGTTGTTACAGGGGCATCAACAAAGCGAACTTTGTTATCGAGAACCAGGAGAAAATAAATGCGATCTCCGATAACCTACTGAGCACTGCAAGAAAGGATAAATATGTGGGCGAGGCAAAATTCCTAAGGGCCCTGTTCTACTTTTTTCTGGTGACCAGGTTCGGTGACGTTCCCTTGATAGTGGATCTCTCAGGTGAGGAAAAACCAAGAGCGGCAGCGGCCGATGTCTATGCACTGATCGTGGCAGATCTTCAAGATGCCCAGAACGCCCTTCTTGAAAAGGGGTCGGACGATATAGGAAGGGCCACCCGAGGTGCCGCAACTGCACTACTTGGAAAAGTATATCTTTTTATGGACAACAAACCCGCTGCCCTTGCCGAGTTCAATAAGATATATGGGCAGTACAGTCTGGAAGATGATTTCTACGATAATTTTACCGAAGAAGGGGAACATGGTCCCGAATCCATTTTTGAGATCCAGTATGATGATGAATTAGGAACGGCGGCACAATGGAACTCCGATGTCTCCGGGGAAGGTGCCAATGAAGCTACTTTTAGGGGACAGGAATACGGTTTGTTGAACTGGTTCAACGTGTACCCTTCCGATCGGTTGCTGGACGAATATGAAGCTGGGGACCCAAGGTACCAAGCTACTTTTTATTCCGTTGGCGATACGTATTCGGCAGGGGTGATAACAGAAGGAAATCTCACTGCCGGATCGCAAAGAAGGGCGGGTTGGAGAAAATATCAGAACTATTACAAGGATGCAAGCGAAGATCAGGAATCGGGAATCAACTTCAACTACCTGCGATATGCAGATGTACTGTTGATGATGGCCGAATGTACCTACGAAAGTGATCCAGGGGCGGCTATCGGTTATATTAACGAGGTACGACAACGTCCCAGTGTAGATCTTGCCCCCTTAAGTGCCAGTGGTATGTCCACACAGGATATTTTTGAGGCCATTGTGCACGAACGTATGGTGGAACTGGCAGGGGAACAGATCAGGTTCAATGACATTATCCGTTGGGGAATTGCTTCCACAGCACTGGAAGGAACCAATTTTAGGGAGGACATCCATACCTTACTTCCCATTCCCGACAGGGAAATCGGAACAAATAGTTTGATCGGACCGGAAGATCAAAACCCAGGTTATTAATATTGGCAATGTGTGTTGAGTTAGTTAGTTAGTTTTTTAAAAACAGCGTGGTTCGTACTACGCTGTTTTTTTATAACTTCAAAATTTTAAAATCATGGACATGAAAGAATTCCTTGGAAGTCGATTGTTGATTTGTTGTTTGGGCATTATCCTTTTAAATGCCTGCGACAAACAGAAAGAACCGATCGAAGAAAAAATTTTCAAGGCCGTCCCTCATTCGCAAACGGGGCTGGAATTCCGTAACGACCTTACCGAAAACGATAGCCTGAACTATTTTACCTATTCCTACATCTATATGGGCGGTGGCGTGGCGACCGGGGATATAAACAACGATGGATTGTTGGATATCTACTTTACGGGAAACCAAGTGCCCAATAAACTCTACCTCAACAAAGGAGATATGAAATTTGAGGACATCACCGAAAAAGCGGGGGTTACAGGGGACGATCGATGGTATACCGGGGTGACGATGGCCGATATAAACGGTGATGGTTACCTGGACATCTACTGTTCCGTCAGCGGTAAATATGGGCCTAGGAACAATCAACTGTTTCTTAATAATGGTGACGGGACCTTTTCCGAAAAGGCGGCCGAATACCAAATAGATGATACCGGAAACAGTGTTCAGGCAACATTCTTTGATTATGACAAGGATGGGGACCTGGACCTCTATGTGGCCAACTATCCCCCTACCCGTTTCAACTCCCCCACCTTTGTCTACGTTCAAAATATGCGAAATGTACAGGACGAACAGACTGACAAGCTCTATAGAAATAACGGCGACCGGTTTGAAGAGGTCACCGACGGGGCCGGACTTCGTTCCTTTGGGCTTTCATTGAGCGCCACCGTAGGCGACATAAACAACGATTCATGGCCGGATATCTACGTTTCAAATGATTTTAACTCTCCCGATTTTATGTACATCAACAATCAGGACGGAACGTTTCGAGAGGTGATAAAACAGGCCACTTCCCATACGTCCTTCTATGGAATGGGGGCAGATATTGCCGACTTTAACAATGACGGCTACCTTGATATCTTCCAAGTGGATATGGATGCCAAGGACAATAGAAGGAAAAAAGCCAATATGGCCAGTATGAACCCAGACCTTTTCAAGGATATCGCCGATGCAGGATTCCAGTACCAATATATGCACAACTGTATGCAGCTCAACTCCGGTTCCTTTACCAACGGGGTTCCCCATTTTTCAAATGTATCCAGAATTACCGGTACTTCCTCTACCGATTGGAGCTGGGGACCGCTTTTTGCGGATTTTGACAACGATGGTCTAAAAGATCTCTTTGTATCCAATGGAACCAGAAGGGAAATCAACAACAATGACTACTTCAACAGGCTGAAGACCGTAAAGATCGAGGCCGATAGCACCTTGGACCTGAGCTTGAACATCCCTTCCGAAAAAATAGACAACTTTATATTCAAAAATAAGGGAAACCTGCAGTTCGAACGTGCCAACGATCAATGGGGCATATCCTATAAGGGTTTTTCCAACGGGGTGGCCTATGCCGATCTGGACAATGACGGGGACCTTGAAATCATTACCAATAATATAGATGATCACGCAGCGGTCTTTCAAAATGGCAGCTCCGAAATGAACGGGTTCCTCAAAATAAGGTTTCAGGGCGACCCGGGCAATAATTTTGGGGTCGGGAACCGAGTTTATCTCACCAGCGACGGCACAACACAATTGCAGGAACTGACCCTTACAAGAGGCTTTCAGTCATCCGTGGCCCCCGAGCTGATCTTTGGTATCGGCAAAGCGGAGAAAATTGACATGGTAAGGGTGGTATGGACCAACGGGAAGGTACAGGAACTGGCCAATGTTGAACCCGGCCAGACCTTACTGCTCAAACAAGGCGATGCCCAATCCTATCCTGACACGCCAAAATCCCTTTTAAGGCCCTTTGAAACGGATACCACGGGACTGTTTCCCGACTACCGACATACCGAAAATTATTATGATGATTTTTCAAAGCAGGTACTGTTGCCACATAAAATGTCCACCTTCGGACCAACCTTGGTAGTGGGGGACCTGAACAGTGATGGCCGGGACGACTACTTTGTGGGCGGTTCCACCGGTTATACCGGGACAATTTTCCTACAGTCCGGGAACGGTTTTGAAAAACGGCCCGTTAAAGCGCTCGAAGAAGACAAGATCCACGAAGATACGGGAGCCCTCATTTTTGACGCCGATGGGGATGGTGACAATGATCTGTACGTAGCCAGTGGGGGCTATGAATTTTCCATTGGATCTCCCCACCTTCAAGACCGATTGTACCTGAACGATGGGAAAGGCAATTTTACAAGGTCGGCAAGTGCCCTTCCCCCAATGTCCACCAGTAGCTCAAAGGTTTACAAAGCCGATTTTGACCAAGATGGGAAAGAGGATATCTTGGTATTGGGCAGACAGGTACCCGGTAAATATCCCATGCCCGCCACTACCCACCTCTTACGCAATACCGGTACAAATGGAACTGCCCAATTTAAGGAATTTCCGGAAAGCTTCTCCAAGCCTTTCCTAGATCTTGGCATGGCGACCAGTGCGGTAGTAACCGATATCAACAACGACAAGCGGCCGGATATCATAATTGTTGGGGAATGGATGCCCATAAAGGTATTTGAAAATAGCGGTGAGGGCTTTCGCGAAGTTTCCGAAAAATGGGGACTCGACCTGGATAGTACAGGTTGGTGGTGGAGCATTGCCCAAGGCGATTTTGATAAGGACGGTGATACCGACTATATTTTGGGCAATAATGGATTGAACTACAAATACAAGGCTACCGAAAACGAAACCTTTGATATTTTTGTGAACGATTTTGACCGCGATAATAAAGAGGATATCGTATTGAGCTATTACAACGACGGCAAACAATATCCCCTTCGTGGCCGTGAATGCTCCTCACAACAGATTCCGGGCATCAAGCAAAAATTCCAAGATTATGAGAGCTTCTCCACGGCGACATTGGAGGATGTCTATACGGAAAAATCCCTGGAATCGGCCCTACATTACCAGGTCAAATCCTTTGCCAGTGTATATATGGAAAACCAAAATGGAAAATTCGTACTTCATCAACTGCCCCGGGAAGCCCAGTTGAGCAGCATCAATCAAATATTGGTCGATGACTATGATCTTGATGGTGCCCTAGACCTTTTGATCGCGGGCAACCTGTACGCTTCCGAAGTGGAAACCCCGCGCAACGATGCCGGATATGGACTTTACCTAAAAGGAAACGGTAGGGGCAGTTTTACTCCCGTGGAAGTGGACAAAAGCGGATTCTTTGTTCCCGGTGACGTAAAGGATGTTATGCCCATAACCGCCAAATCGGGAAACTACTTGATCGTAGCCAAAAATAATGATCAAATGCAGTATATCAAAATTAAGTGAACTGTGTTCAGAACCGTTGGGAATTGAGTCGATTCCATAAACGGTGCGTCAATAAAGAAGCGGAAAAGCTTGATGAGACAAACTTTTCCGCTTTTTTTATTGCCCTATCCTTCAAAAAGTACAGGTACTTATTCCTGTTTCAGCTCCGTGGGCAATACCCCAAAGTACAGTTTAAAACACTTGGTAAAATAGGATGGGGATGAAAATCCCACCTTAAAACTTACCTCACTAATGGATTCATGACCGTCCTCGATCATTTCCCTTGCCTTTTCCAATCGGATCTTTCGCAGGAATTCATTGGCAGTAAACCCTGTCAACGCCTTGATTTTTCTGTAAAGTTGGCTCCTGCTCAAAGAAAGCTCATCCGCCAATTGTTCCACGTTCATATTTTCATCGGAAAGGTTGTTGTTGATGTATTCCAGTACCTTAGTGATGAATTTCTTGTCCAATGGGGAGGTGTTATCAGGAATCTTTACGTTTTTGGTGTCCTGAAAATACTTGTTGAACAATAGCTGTCTACTGGTCACCAGCTGTTTTAGCTGCGCCCGCAACACCTTCATTTCAAATGGTTTGCTCAAATAGACATCGGCGCCGGAATCTATTCCCCTTACCCAGTCATCGGTCATGGCCTTGGCGGTCAGCATCAAGACCGGAATATGGCTGATCTTCAGGTCTTCCTTTACACGGGAGCAGAATTCAAAGCCGTTCATTTCGGGCATGACCACATCCGTTATGATCAGGTCCGGTATCCTCTTAACGGCAATGGCAAGTCCTTCAGACCCGTTGGCAGCCTCTAAAATGGCATATTCGTTTTCCAATTCGCTCTTTATATAGGAACGCAGCTCGGTATTGTCCTCCACTATCAACAATGTCTTTTTGGCACCGGTCTCCATGACGTTCAGTTCGGTTTCACAGGGATGATGCTGCACCTCGGAATAACGGGGATCGGGGATCGGGGCCAAAAACAGTTCATCGGGTCTAAAATGGGCATGTCCCAAAGGAAGGAATATCCTGAATTTGGTTCCCACCGATTCTTCACTTTCCACTACGACCTGTCCCTTTAACAGATCTATGAAACTCTTCACCACTTCCAGCCCAATACCCGTTCCACCATAGTACTGACTGTTCATCTTCTTTACCTGATAAAACCGTTCGAACACATTTTTGACCTCTTCCTTACTGATGCCCGTACCGGTATCCTCAATGGAGATTTCCATAGCTGAAAATACCTTATCGTCATCGATCAGAGGGAATATCATTTGATTCTTGCACCTATAGATCCCCACACTGATCATCCCATTGTCCGGAGTGATCTTAAAGGCATTTGATAGAATATTGAAGATTACTTTTTCCAACATTCCCGGGTCGCTCCAAAGATTGAAGGGAACATCATCGGATTCCACCGTAAGCAGAATGTTCTTAAGGGTCGCCTCCTCCTCAAAATGACTGGTAATTTCACGGACGAACAACAAGGGGTCTATCTGGGAAACATTTATGGAAAATTTGTTGAGCTGTAACTTCCTAAAGTCCATAAGCTCGTCCATTAAACGTTTTAACCGTTTGGCGTTCTTATGAATGATGGCATGTTTTTCCTTGACACGCTGCGGCAAATAAATTCCGGTATGCTCTATAATATCTTCCAAGGGATTTAAAATGAGCGTTAGTGGGGTCCTAAATTCATGGGAAATATTGGTGAAAAATTGAATTTTACGATCGTTCAATACCTCTTCCTGTAATCTCCTGTCCAGTTCGAACTTTACCAAACGTTTCTCCTGTACCCGCTGTTTAACGAGTTTTACCACAAAATAGGTCAATAGAACGGTACCCAGTACATAAGATAACCAGGCCATATTGGAGTTCCACCAAGGGGGTAGTACCGTAAGTCCCAAGGTCAGGGGCTCTTCGTTCCAGACACCATCATTATTGGATGCCTTTACCTTAAAGGTATAATCACCTGGAGAAAGGTTGGTATAGGTAGCGTTCCTAACATTGCCGACATAGTTCCACGTATCCTCAAATCCCTCCAAGTAATAGGCATATTGCGTCTTTTCTGGTTTGGTATAATTGATCCCGGTATATTCTATGGTAAATACCGATTGCCTATGGGTAAGGGTAAGGTCGGAAGTTTGGGATATGATCTTTTTTAAGGGGGATTTTGCGGTCCCCGGCTGTACCGACCGGTTAAAAAGCTTAAAATCGCTGAAGTAAAGTTGCGGTTTATTTTTATTGATGATAATATTATCGGGGTCCAAATAATTGATTCCACCGTAGCTCCCAAAATAGAGGATCCCCTGGGAGTCCTTAAAAACGGAATTAAAGTTAAAATCGTTCGCCAAAAGCCCATCGTTGGTATCAAAATGGGTAAAAGTGCCCTGTACAATATCGTAGCGGGTAAGACCTTTGTTTCCCGCAAACCACATGTCCCCATCGTTCGCCTGTAAAATGGATGAGACCGTCTCGTGTTCCAGGCCCGTAATATGGTTGACCCATTCATATTCCTTGTCGGCATGGGAATATTTACATACACCGGCCCCATCGGTACCGATCCAAACGTTCCGGTCTTTATCCTCGAACATCGACACAATATCATGTACAATATAATCTGCCTCTTGGTACATTTGGGAGGCCAGGGATACCACGTTATAATCGCCTTCATCTGTATGTATTGCCTTGTACAGGCCTAGGGTAGTGCCGATCCAAATATTGTCGTCGCTGTCCACCAATAATTTGTGGATATCATTTTGGCTCAATTTGTACCGTTTAAAAAATGCATCGTCCCTATGGGTAAATATATTTCCATCCGGATCGTAAGAATGAAGTCCGTTCAGGAACGTACCTATCCATATCGTGCCTTTGGAATCTTCCGCAAAAGCCATGATCCGGTTGGATCGCAGTCCACCATTCGTATTTCCCTTATGATATGGAACAAAAGATTCCCCTCCTTTTGGAAGGTAAAATATTCCGCCGTTCCAAGTGCCCACCCATATATTTCTTCCACTGTCCATAAACATGGCTACCACGTCTGGATTGTCAAGTCCCGAAACAAGGGTATTTTTGGGATCGATCAAATGATGGAATTTATTTTTGATAGGGTCATAAACATCCACTCCGCCCCCATCTATGCCGATCCATAACTTGCCATCATCATCACTTAAAATCCCGGTTACGGAGGGCGACTGTAACGAGTTCTGTACATTGGGAAGGCTCTTTATACTTTTAAACTTACTATGGAACTTATCGTAGACCCCTACCCCCTTATTGTAATACCCGATCCAAATACGGTCTTCATTGTCCACAAAGAGGGACCAGATGGAATTGCTCTTAATGGTGCAGTCCCCAAATTTATCGTACCTATAACTCTTTACAACCTTCCCATTTTTACTGAGCAGGAACAGCCCATCGTTTTCCGTGCCACATAGTATCCTTCCATCCGGTGCCTGTGCCAAGGCCAATATACGCTGATCGGTAATCTTGAAATTCTGTACAAAATAGGTACTAAAGGGGGTGGAGCCAACTTTTGTCAAACCTTCGGAAAAGGTACCCAACCACAAGGAACCATCATCATCGATGGCCATTGATTCTATATGATGACCTATTTGCTTGGCCCCCTCGGAACCATAACTTGAAAGTACGGGAACGGCCTCGCCATTTTCATACTGAAAGAGGCCCAAATTGGAACCTATGAATATCTTACCCTTTTTATCCTTTACAAGACTGTTGATCTGGAAATTGGACAGCGGCCTACGGGTCTGTATCCTTATGGGGTGTCCTTCCATGGTTTTGATGTCAACTTTGAAAAGTCCGTAGAAATGTGATCCCACCAAGAGCTCCCCTTCCTTGATTTCCACGATGGCCCTGATCGAAATTTTGGTCATTACGCCTGAATCCAAATGAAAAGTGACTTCATCAAAACTGTCCAGGTTCCTGTTGTACACGTTCAGGCCCATTTCGGTTCCTGCCCACAGTCTATTTGCGCTGTCCACGTAAGTGTTGCGTATCAGGGAACTGTTAAGGGATCCGCGGATATCGTTGTCCTGCTTATAGGAAGTTAATGAAACACCGTTGAACTTGTTGAGTCCCGCTCCATTGGTACCCATCCATATCAATCCCATCTGGTCTTGGGCAATGGAAGCAATGGCCCTTTGTGTACTGATCCTTTCAATGGTCACAAAATTGTAATCCTCCTCAGGTGCCTGTGACCTTACCGTCAGGGATACAAGAAACATGAATACACCAAAAACCCCTAATATGTGATTATCTTTCATAAATTCCGAAGTTATTGAATTAACACTTACTGCCCGGTAGATTCCCGATCATTGCCAAGGTCAAGGGAACATTCTTAACTTATCAAAGTTGGTTACTTCTCCGCCCAACATTATACAGGGGGGAACAAACTATAAATTGCATTGGTTTTATCCCCTGATTTCAATTTTAACCATCTAAATACGATCATCCCTTATTTCCGCAATCGATTGCTTAAATATAGTGTTTTATATGTTATGATCCGCACTTCAGGGAGGCATTCCCATACCTCTTACTGCCGAATTCACCCTTTTGTAACTGGGTATTATAATGTCCTTTTTGCAACGTTGGAAGTATGCGCTATTCTGCGGATTTGTCCGTGCGAAAGGGTACCGCTGGCAATCCCTCCGTATTGAACAGGTTTGCCCTATCGGGATTATCGGCCCATGCGTATCTTACAAATACCGGCCGTGGGACCTCTTCGCTCCGCAACAATACAGTATTTCCATCTACTTCACCTTCCGCCCAGTAAAATTTACCGTCCTCCCCGGCAATGGAGAATCCTTGTGGTGAGTTGCCCTTCACTACGAGTTCAGATCCAAACAGGTCAAAATGGATTTTTAAGCTGTTCCCTTTCAACTCCTGCAATATAAAAGTGGGCCCCCTATGCACCACGTCCCTTCCATACACCAGTTTCTTTGCTCCCAGTGCCAGTCGGTGCCCCACGGCTTTTTTGTTAAGGGGATGGATATCGTTCCATTCCCCCACATCCAAGGTTACGGCCATGGCAGTGGCATCCAGATCCAGAACGGCAGCCTGCGATTCCCTCATCAAGGCCCAATTGCTCTCTTGGGGCTGGGGGGATGCCGTTAAAAAGTTGGCGAGCTGCACCAAAAGGAACGGTATTTTATCCCCTCCCCATTTTTGTCGCCAATCCCTTACCAGCAACTTGATCAACGTATCGTATTGTTCCGCATTGTCAACATTGGACTCCCCTTGGTACCACAATATCCCTGAAATGGGATAACGGACCAAAGGGTGGATCATGGCATTATAAAGACCGGTGGGCTTCCAACGCACAAAGGTCTGGGGACGTAAGGCGGGCATTTGGGCGCCTATGCGATAGCGCCAATCCCCTTTAAGATCTATCAACGTATCGCTGAGACGTAGTACGTACGCCTTGTCCTTTACAAAACCTCCCTCTCCTATCTCATTGATGATTCGGACCACAACCTGGTTCTCCCTTTGAAGGACCCCCTCTGGTACCTTATACCTCCTTGGCGGGTATTGATAGGTTGTATTGCCGATAAAAGTTCCATTGATAAAAACAGAATCCGCATCCACGATACGGCCCAGTTCCAAATCGGCCGACTTCCCTACGGCGTGCTGCGGAACCTCCACTGATTTTGCGAACCACATGGATCCATTTATTGCGCCCAAACCGGACTTGGCCCAATATCCGGGAACCTGCATGGTTTGCCACTCTTGCCCATGGTTTCCTTGTTTCCAGTTCCCTTCCAGCCCCACATCCAAGGTGTTCAGCTCTTTGTACCAAGAAAGGGCCCTTTGTCGGTCACTTGCCTCAATGCTGTCCAAATAGGAGGAATCCCTATATTTCAATACTTCGGCATGTGCCAGGGGAAAGGCTTCCAATACCTTTTCGTCCAACCAGGCCTCTATGGGCGACCCTCCCAAACTTGCATTGATAATACCGATGGGCACGCCTTCGTCCAAATGTATTTCCTTGGCAAAAAAATAAGGAACCGCGGAAATACCGCCAATTGTACCACTGTCAACGGATATCCAGCTTCCCCCCGACAGCTCCTGCCGAGGGCCTTGGAAATCATATTCTTTGGGAACCTCAAAGTAGCGGATTTCATCATAATGTGCGCTGGCAACCTCTTGTTCGTACAAAGGTTCCACCCTTTGCATTGGCAACTCCATATTTGATTGGCCAGAACACAGATATACATCGCCCACCAAGACGTTCCGTACCGTCTTGGAAGCGGTTGCCGTGGTTATTCGCAGATCATAGGGACCCCCTGCCGGTCCGGTCTCCACCATCGCTTCCCATTCCCCTTCCCCGTTCGCCTTCACACGGACCTTCCGGTCCATAAACGCTATCGTGACCTCCTCCCCAACAGCGGCAAGGCCCCATACGGGAAATTCGGTGTTGCGCTGCATTACGAGTCCGTCGGAAATGGGCCTTGACAATGTTAATTGGGCAAAGACCAATGCCGGAAACAGCAATGCCATAGCCCCAGATATGGTTCTTCCCATACTATTTTTCCACAGCATCCAGAGATACCATTTTATCCAATGTTTTAATGGTTCCGTCCCCATTGTATTCCAGTTCGGTCATCTTTATGCTCCTCAAGTAGGTCTTGCCCCCGGAAAGGGAGCTATCATGGTAGAAAAGGTACCACTTGCCATCGAATTCAATAATGCTATGGTGATTGGTCCATCCCAAAACCGGTTTCAAGATTACGCCTTTATAGGTAAAGGGGCCATACGGCCCATCTCCCATCGCATAAGCAATATTATGGGTATCCCCGGTGGAATAGGACAAATAGTACTTCCCCTTGTATGTGTGCATCCATGCTGCCTCAAAAAAGCGCCTGTCGTTATCGTCGGTTGTTAAGGGATCCCCGTTTTCATCCAGGATCAATACATCTTTCGGGGTTTCGGCAAACTCGAACATATCCTCCGAAAGTTTTGCCACTTTTGGACTTAAAGCGGGCTCTTTGGCTTCGGGGTAGACATCTTCCTTGCCCTTAAGCACATTATCCCGGTACCATTGAAGCTGTCCGCCCCAAATTCCACCAAAGTACATATAATGATCTTCCCCATCCTTAAATACGGCAGGATCGATACTATAACTCCCTTTTATAGGCTCGGGCTTGGGGGCAAAAGGTCCCGAGGGACTGTCGGAAACTGCCACTCCTATTCGGAACACCCCGTCCTTGTCCTTTGCCGGAAAATAAAGATAATAGGTACCGTCCTTTTCTGCGGCATCGGGGGCCCACATCTGCTTGTCCGCCCAGGCCACGTTGGACACGTCCAAGACCGTCCCATGGTCCTTTACTGCGCCATCCACACTTTCCATTGAATACACATGGTAATCCTTCATCGCAAAATGGCTGCCAATGTCATCTTCAGGAATTCCAGATTCGAAATCATGTGAAGGATATATATAGATTTTATCGTCAAAAACATGGGCGGATGGGTCGGCCGTATAGACGTCGGTCACCAAGTGCCTGTCCCCTTCGATCCTTTCGGCCTTGGGATCCCCAACTACAGTGGGAACGGATTTTGGACCTTGTTTGCAAGAACTGACTAAAACCGTGGTCAATATCAAAGTGTACTGTCCCATCAGTTTGGAATGGCTATCTTTCATAATTGGGTTGATAAAAGTGTTTTAACAACATTTGTAAAAAAGCTAATATATTTAAAAAATGGACATCAATCGTTTACCTAAAATAAAAATTTTATATAAATCTGATTTTTAACATGTTAAAAGTTAATCGAAAACAGAACGTAAAGCAGTAAGATATAAATATACAATTATTAAAGCAATCGATTGCTTTATATTTTTTATACTTAGTATATTAGCTTAAAATAGGTAACGTCCGTAATTTGCCAGGATGCAAAACCTCGTATAACCGAGCTCCGGCCGCTCCTTAAAAATTAAAGAATGAAGAGAATGCATATGCGGTTCATGTACTGTATCCTTTTTGCCCTGTTGCATATGGGTTCGGTGAGCGCCTCGGGAAGTAATGATCTATGGATCACCTACCGGAAAGTCGAAGATGCCAAGGTCTCTTCGGAATATCGGCACGTATTTTCCAATATCCATTTTTCGTATAAGTCGCCCATATTACGTTCTGCTGCAGAGGAGCTGCAATTGGGCGTGAACGGCATGTTAGGGCAAAATAAGGTGGTAAGCCTCCCTTTTTCCGACACTACCACCATGGTCATTTTACCTCAAAAAGAGCTTCCCGATTCCCTCCGTTCTTTGGTATCCATGGAATTGGACCAACTTTCCAAGGATGGTTTTCTGATTAAATCCGTTTCCTATAAGAAAAGGGAAGTACTGGTACTTTCCGCCCAAACGGACTTGGGCGTGCTATACGGCACTTTCCACCTGTTAAGGAAAATGCAGATGAACCTGCCCCTTTCAAAAACGGCCATCATGGAATCCCCAAAAATTGATTTCCGTATACTTAACCATTGGGACAATTTGGACCGTACGGTAGAGCGCGGTTATGCCGGATTTTCCATTTGGAACTGGCACAAACTTCCCGACTATAAGGACCCGCGATATAAGGAATATGCCCGGGCCAACGCCTCCATTGGCATAAATGGAACCGTACTGACCAATGTGAACGCCAATGCCCTGGTCCTAACCCCGTCCTATATTGAAAAGGTACGGGCCTTGGCCGAAATCTTTCGCCCGTACGGCATTAGGGTCTATCTTACGGCCCGATTTTCGGCTCCCATGGAAATAGGGGGCTTGGAGACGGCAGATCCATTGGACCAGAAAGTGATATCATGGTGGAAGCAAAAGACAGCCGACATATATAAGGAAATTCCCGATTTTGGTGGTTTCCTTATCAAGGCTAATTCTGAAGGACAGCCCGGTCCCCAAAATTATGGCAGAACCCACGTTGACGGGGCAAATATGATGGCCGATGCGGTAGCCCCTTTTGGAGGGATGGTCATGTGGAGGGCATTTGTATATTCCGATCAGGACCCCACAGACAGGGCGAAACAGGCCTATAGCGAATTTGTGCCCTTCGATGGAAGGTTTCGCGATAACGTTTTGGTACAGGTAAAGAACGGGGCTATCGATTTTCAGCCAAGGGAGCCCTTTCATCCTATGTTCGGAGCCATGCCCAGCACTCAATTGATGATGGAATTTCAGATAACCCAGGAATATTTGGGATTTAGCACCCATCTGGTGTTCCTTCCCAAACTTTTCCAAGAGGTATTGGAAGCCGATACCTACCGTAGGGAACAAGGTGCCACGGTCGCCAACGTAGTGGACGGATCACTGCACTCCAATAAAATTACGGGAATGGCGGGGGTTGCCAATATAGGCACCGACCTTAATTGGACGGGGCATCCTTTTGGCCAAGCAAATTGGTACGGATATGGAAGAATGGCTTGGGACCCGTACACCACTGCCGAAACCATTGCGGACGAATGGCTGAAGATGACTTTTGGTACGAACCCCAAATTTATCGAACCCATGACCAAACTGTTGCTCGACTCAAGGGAAGCGGTCGTAAATTATATGACCCCCCTTGGATTGCACCATATAATGGATACCGGTCACCATTATGGACCGGGCCCTTGGATCGGCAACCTCTCCAGACCGGAGTGGAACCCTACCTATTACCATAGGGCCGATAGCTTGGGCATAGGGTTCGATCGATCGAAAAGCGGCAGCAATGCAACCGCTCAATATGCCCCCGCCCTGTCGGAAAAGTGGGGCGATCCGGCTACAACGCCCGAAGAGTTGCTGCTTTGGTTCCATCATCTGCCCTGGGATTACGAATTAAAAAATGGCAACATCCTATGGAATGGCATTGCATTAAAATACCAAGAAGGCGTGGACCAAGTAAAACGAATGGGGGAAACTTGGGAGAAAATGGAGCCCTATGTGGAAAGTTCCTATCACCAGGAAGTGGCCATGTTATTAGGGATACAGTTAAAAGAATCCCAATGGTGGCGCGATGCCTGTCTTTTATATTTCCAACAGTTCTCCAAAAGACCTTTGCCAAAGGGTGTGCCGGAACCGACCAAAACGTTGGAAGAATTTAAATCCTTAAAATTTCCTTTTGCACCGGGCATACGCCCACAATGGTAACGGGCAACCCGAAAAATAAAAAATATGGATACTAAGATAGCGCTGATCACAGGGGGCAATTCGGGCTTGGGGTACGCAACGGCAAAAAAATTTTGCGATACGGGATATCGGACCTATGTCCTAGGAAGAAATAGAAAAAAAACAGAGGGTGCATGCGAGGAAATTGGCAGGAATGCCATACCTGTGGTCTTTGACCTGAATATCCTGGAGCGAATCCCAGAAATGGTACAGAAGATCGCCAGGGATGGGGGGCATATAGACGTATTGGTAAACAATGCCGGCATCAATATGAAAAAGGACTTTACCGAAGTGACGGATGCGGACTTCTCCAAAATATTGCATACCAATGTGCATAGCGTATTCTCCATGAGTCGGGAGGTGGTAAAAGTCATGAAACTCAATAAGGGAGGGAACATAATCAATGTAAGTTCCATGGCGTCCCAGTACGGAATCCCAAAAGTTATCGCCTATACCGCCAGTAAAAGTGCCATTGAAGGGATGACGCGTTCCATGGCGGTAGATCTTGCCAAATTTAACATACGTGTAAATTGTGTGGCCCCAGGTTTTATTAAAACCCCTATGACCACTATGGCCTTGGACAGTGATATGGAACGCAGGAAAAGGGTTTTCGAAAGGACCCCAATGGGCAAAATGGGAGATCCAGAGGACATAGCGGATGCCATCCATTTCTTTGCCAACAGCGAAGCCAAGTTTATTACCGGTACCGTACTTTGTGTGGACGGGGGCAATTCCATAGGTTTTTAGTTCTCCCATTTTAGCGGGCGAAAAAATAATTATGATCGATTTTTATGTATAAAATGGAACTTACCATGAGATGGTTCGGCCGCACTGATAAGGTTGCGTTAAGGGACATCCGCCAATGTGGTGTTAAGGGCATCGTGACCGCACTTCATGAGATACCCGTTGGCGAAGTTTGGCCCTTGGAGGAAATCAAAGAGAGACAGCGTCTGATCAAGGAGGCCGGAACGGAATGGTCGGTTGTGGAAAGCCTTCCCGTTAGCGAGGATATCAAACAGCGGAAAGGGGACTATAAAAGGCACCTGGCAAATTATCGAACGAGCATTCAAAATCTTGCCGAATGTGGCCTCTTTGTAATTACCTATAACTTTATGCCCGTTCTTGACTGGGTACGCACCCATCATTCCCACTTTAATCCAGATGGTACGCAGACCCTTTTGTACGACCAAAGAGCATTTACCTTTTTTGATGTATTCCTGTTAAAAAGATCCGGAAGCACCGATGATTATTCACAAGAGGAACTGCACCGCGCAAGGGCCTATGGTGAAGGGCTGTCGGATATTGACAAACGCCTCCTCTTTAGGAACATACTCCTAGGGCTTCCCGGGAGCACTAAAGATTTTACCGCTCCCGAAATATTGCGGATGTTGGACAACTATAAGAATTTGGACGATCGCAAGCTCCGGCAGAACCTCATCCACTTTTTAAACGAGGTAATTCCCACAGCGGAAAAAGTGGGCTCAAAACTTGCCATCCATCCGGACGATCCACCATTTTCCGTGATGGGGCTCCCGCGTATAGTGAGCAATGAGGGCCAATTAAAACAACTTTTCCAAGAAGTTCCCTCCAGTGCAAACGGGCTCTGTTATTGTACCGGTTCGCTGGGGGCGGATGCCAACAACGACCTTTTGCGGATATTGGATGACCATGGGGACAGGATCCATTTCTTGCACCTCCGAAATGTACGCAGGCCCAATAAGGAAGTTTTTATGGAATCGGAACATTTGGATGGCGATAATCCGATCGCACCAATTATGGAAAAATTGATAGGCTTGATGAAAAAGAGGGGCCAACCCCTGCCAGTTAGGCCAGATCATGGATTTCTGCACAGCATGGAATCGCACCTTGCTACCTATCCTGGATACTCCCTAATGGGAAGAATGAAGGGCTTGGCCGAACTCCGTGGACTGGAAATGGGAATTTCGCATATGATAGAATCACAAACATAGAAGATTATGAAAAAAACTTCGATCGCAATTTTTTTGGGGGCATTGATTTTTGCGAACTGCAAAGAAGGCCCCAAGGATAAAGTGCCAAATCCGACCCTGAAACCAACTAGGGAAATTGGCCTGGCAGAACGGTATAAGGACTATTTCCCCATGGGGGTGGCCATTTATCCCCAAGCACTACAGGATTCTGCAACGGTACAGTTGATCAAGGAGCAATTTAATAGTATGACGCCCGAAAATGTCATGAAAATGGGGCCCATACACCCAGAGGAAAAGAGGTATCATTGGGAACAGGCCGATATGATCGCCAATTTTGCCCGGGAAAACGGCCTTAAATTAAGGGGACATACCTTGGTATGGCACCGACAGACAGGTGATTGGATATTTAAGGGTGAAAACGGCGGCCAAGTGGGAAAAGAAGTTTTATTGCAGCGGATGAAATCACATATCACGGAGGTGGTTACCCGCTATAAGGACGTTATCTATGCTTGGGATGTGGTGAACGAGGCCATTTCGGATGAGCCGGAAGAATTTCTTAGGCCTTCACCATGGCTGGAGATCATAGGGGAGGAATATATCATAAAAGCGTTTCAATATGCAAGGGAAGCCGATCCGGATGCACAGCTGTTCTATAACGACTACAGCGCCATACGTCCGGAAAAAAGGGAAAAGATCCTAAAGCTCCTCAAAATGCTGCGAGAAGCAGGTGCCCCCATTGATGGCATGGGCATTCAGGGCCACCTTTCCATCTATGAACCAACGGAGCAGGAACTTAGGGAGGCATTGGATAGCTACACCCAGCTGGGACTTGAACTGCAAGTGACGGAGTTGGACGTTTCGGTATACCCCAAGGAACACAGTGCGAGAAAACCCAATAAGGAGGATGAAAACGACGCCTTTACCGCCCAACAGGAAGAAAAACAGATAGCACAGTACGAGATGATCTTCCGGGTTTTCCGCGATTATAAAAATGAATTGTCCGGGGTGACATTTTGGAACATTTCAGATCGCTATTCCTGGTTGGACAATTTTCCCGTTCCCGGGAGAAAGGATTATCCATTGTTGTTCAATAGTGACCTAAAACCAAAAAAGGCATTTTATAAAGTAACGGAATTTTAGCGGCCATAGTACAAACGGTGATCGCAGTCCATGCAAAAGGTAACAAAAAAACCCTTAGGGCCCTACCGATGGTTCTGGAAGACATTAATTGGTATTATTTGAATTAAGAAAGTTCCTTTTTTCGTGAGGAATCGCGGATAAGTAGTTCGGTATTGAGAATGGTCATTTCGGTCACCTCGTCGTCCTGTGCGGTTTCGGAGTGATCCAAAATACGCTGTGCAGCAATTTTTCCCATTTTGGTAGCGGGATGGGTAACGGTGGATAGCCCTGGATCTACAATGGCGGCCATGGGGTCGTCATTGAAACCGATAATGGCAAGGTCCTGTGGCACCCGCACCCCAATTTTTTTGGCGTACATAATGGCACTTACCGCGGCCGTATCATTGGCCGAAAAAATACCATCGGGAGGGTTTTCCATCCTTAAAAGTCGTTTGGTAACCTTGCGACCTTCTTCAAAACTCAGGGTATCACAGACCACTATTAGATCTTCCTCCACCGGAATACCGAACTCCCTTAAGGCGTCCTCATATCCCTTTCTGCGTTCTTCGTACACATTTCGGTGCTGTGCCCCGGCAAAATGGGCGATGCGTGTACAGCCCTGTTCCAAAAGGTGCTTGGTAGCCTTGTACCCTGCAGCATAATTGTCTATTATGACCTGATAGGAGGGAAAGCCCTTAGGGACGCGATCTACGAATACAATGGGAATTCCCTGTGCCACAAATTGATCGAAGTGCCGATAATCTGTGGTTTCCATGGACAGGGAAGCGATCAGGCCCATAATCCTACTATCGTACAGCGCTTTCGCATTTCCCACTTCATTTTCATAGCTGTCGTTACTCTGGCTGATGATCACATTGTAGCCTGCCTTTCTTGCCCGCTCCTCGATACCGCTGATCAATTCCGCAATAAAGGGACGGTTTATACGGGCGATCAAGATGCCAATGGTCTTGCTCTTACTATTGCGCAGACTGGCCGCAATGGTATTGGGCCTATACCCCATTTTATCCGATTCCTCCCGGATCAACTTTACAGTTTTCGCACTTATACTACCACTATTGTTCAATGCCCGTGAAACCGTTGAAGGCGAATAGCCCAGTTTTTTGGCTATATCATAAATGGTGATCTCTTTCTTATGGTTCATGTATCTCCGTAAAAGCAAATAGCGGATCGGACCGAACCCACCACTTCATTGCTAAAAGCGTAAAATTAGTTTAATTAGTCGGTATATGACGGTCCTTTTTTGCCTGTTTCCATCTTTTATTGCGTTTGTTTCCGAAAAGTGTTGCGGTTATTATGGGCCATCGGCACCAAAAAACAAGGAAGGTTCAAAAATTTGGGGAAATTAATATCAATTAATATAATGCAATCGATTTCGTTGATTATATTTGAATCGCTTAAATAGCTTTGGGGCAAGATGGAAGTTATTGGGCAAGAGTATAAGACCAACTAAGGGAATCAAACTTTATTTATGGAAGAAACTAGCATTTTAGAAACGGCGGACTGGGTAGTGTTGGGAATTTATTTTCTGGCATTGATCGGGGTGGCAGCTTGGGTGGTACTGCAGAAAAACAAAAATACCGAAGATTATTTCTTGGCAGGCCGCAATGTGGGCTGGTTCGTGATCGGGGCATCCATCTTTGCCTCCAATATCGGATCAGAACATGTGGTAGGCCTTGCGGGAACCGGTGCGGAGTCGGGAATGCCGATGGCACATTACGAACTCCACGCTTGGATCGTCCTTTTACTGGGATGGTTATTTTTGCCGTTCTACATACGGAGCGGGGCCTATACCATGCCCGAATTTTTAGAAAAACGGTTCGATAGTCGCTCGCGGTGGTTCCTATCCATATTTTCCCTTGGTGGGTATGTGGTCACCAAGGTATCGGTAACCATATATGCGGGGGGTATAGTGGTCTCCGAACTGTTGGGTATCCCTTTCTGGTACGGCGCCATAGGTATAGTGTTGTTTACAGGGCTATACACCATTGTGGGCGGTATGAAGGCCGTTATCTATACGGAGACCTTACAAACGGTCATCCTGATCATGGGTTCCGTGATCATAACCTATTTGGGCCTGGAAGCCGTGGGGGGGTGGGAGCAGCTTCAGGCCACGGTAAGGGAAACCAGTCCGCAACACTTTAATATGTGGCGTTCCGCCTCGGATCCCGACTTTCCATGGACGGGACTTCTGTTCGGTGGAACGGTAGTGGGAATTTGGTATTGGTGTACGGACCAGTACATCGTGCAGCGCACCTTGGCCGCCAATAACATAAAAATCGGTAGACGGGGCGCCATCTTCGGGGCATATTTAAAGATACTGCCCATTTTTATCTTTTTGATCCCTGGGATCATTGCCTATGTACTGGACCAACAAGGGACAATTGAGCTGAACCGTGCCGACGAAGCGTTCCCCACTCTTGTAAAAGCTTTACTTCCCGTAGGCCTTAAAGGATTGGTGGCAGGAGGGTTAATGGCCGCTTTGATGAGCTCATTGGCCTCCGTTTTCAATTCCTGTTCTACCATATTTACCATAGATATCTATAAAAAACTGCGGCCTTTGGAAACAGAGGCAAAATTGTTGACCGTAGGCAAGATAGCCACGGGAATCGTTGTGGTATTGGGAATTATCTGGATACCGATCATGGAAAAGATCGGTGGTGGGGTAATGTACCAGTATTTACAGAGCGTACAATCCTACATTGCACCACCGATCACCGCGGTGTTCGTGTTGGGGATCACTTGGAAAAGGGTCAACTCAAAAGGGGCCATAGCCACCCTTTTTACGGGGTTGTTGGTGGCCGCCCTTCGAATAGCATCGGAATTGTACTATGCACCCGAAATAGCCCAATACAAGGAAACGGGGGAACATGTACTATCCGGCATAGCTTACAAATTTGCATCCATTAATTTCGCCAATATGGCCATTTTTATGTGCCTTTTGTCGGTCATCGTCTGTGTAGTCACTAGTTTGGCGACCCAAGCGCCCGATTATACCCGTATCCAAGGATTGGCATTTGGAACCCTTTCGGAAGAGGAAAAAATACTGAGCAAGGATAGCTTTAATTGGATCGATATCGCACTGTCGGTATTATTGGTCGTTATCGTCATCACCATCTTAACCTATTTTACCGGATAGACAAATATACCGGAGCGATCCATAAATTAGATTTGGCAGCAATCCTTTCAAAGGGTCGCTGCCTTTTTTTTACGGGTTTTACAACAATTTTCCGCCCAAAGCACAAAGGCCGCCCTTCCCATTATAAGTCAATTTTAAAACGGTTTAGGTCACCCATCCAGCCTGCCATCCACTAGTTTTGTGAAATATTTGACAATAGGGCAATATGGGCCCGGTGGTGGACCCATATAAAAAGGTTCCCCTGGTAGGCCCATACGTATTCATCAAGATGGAAGTAAGCGTACGAGGTCAAGCAGGATAATACCAAAAGAACATAACAAAATAAGAACAAGGCTTTAATTCCCGCTCAGGGAATAAAACGATAAACAATGAAAAAACCGGAAAAATTTCCACATCAGGAACAGGAGCAACCAGGGGACGAGCATAAAATGGTGCCCCAACCCGAAATAATCAGGGAAAATTATAAGGGAAGTGACAAATTGTTAGGCAAAGTTGCCCTAATTACTGGGGGCGATAGCGGAATAGGCAGAAGCGTTGCCGTACATTTTGCAAGGGAGGGCGCCGATGTGGCCATTGTTTACCTAGAGGAAGGAACGGATGCGTTGGAAACCAAGGAACTGGTAGAAAAAGAGGGCAAAACCTGCTTGCTGTTAAAAGGGAACCTAAGAAATCAGGATTTTTGCAAAAAGGCCGTCGAAAAAACCGTTTCTACCCTAAAGGGAATCAATATAGTTGTAAACAATGCAGCGGTACAATTTCCTAAGGACAGGCCTGAGCAAATAGATAGGGAACAACTGCAGACCACTTTCGAGACCAACATCTATGCATACTTTTATATTGTCCAGGAAGCGCTGCCTTTTCTAAAGGAGGGCGACACCATTATAAACACCAGTTCCGTAACGGCCTATAGGGGAAGTGGACATCTATTGGATTATTCAAGCACCAAAGGCGCTATCGTAAGTTACACCAGGGCCCTTTCCAAAATGCTCGTTACAAGAAAAATCAGGGTGAACGGGGTCGCCCCTGGTCCTATTTGGACACCCTTGATTCCCGCTACTTTCGACGATGTGACCGATTTTGGTCAGGACACTCCCATGGGAAGGGCAGGCCAGCCAAGCGAAGTGGGCCCAGCCTATGTCTATCTGGCATGTGAGGACAGTAGTTATGTTACGGGACAGTTCCTGCACGTGAACGGTGGTGAAATAATCGGAGGATAATGGAGGGAACGGATATTCTTGGATTGGTGGCAGGGGCCTGTGTTACCATTGCCGTGGTGCCACAGATCAAAAAAGCATTTAAGACCAAAAAGGTGGACGATGTTTCGCCTTTCATGTTTTTGATCCTTATCATAGGGGTTTTCCTTTGGGTGGTATACGGAGTGGTCCAAAGGGATTTTCCCATCATTATTACCAATGGAATTTCCCTATGTCTTAATGGGGCCATGTTCTACGTGATACTAAGGTACCGCAAAAAACAGTAGCCGCATACTATGCTATTGTCCATTGATGCATTTAGGATCAGAATTGGGGCATTAGAATCAACCACACCAAGGCGGTCGATCTACCTTGTAGGTGATTTGAAAGTTCCCCCACACCAAGAATGTGGGCACTAACATAACCCAACACCCAATATTACAAACGGAAGAAATGAAAGAAATGAAACTGAACAAGACCGATCCATCCAAAGAGATGGAAGTACTTTTAGGTAAAAAAAAATCCATAAAGGCCCTTTTAAAGTCAATGAAGGGATATCAGTACCAGTTGGCATCGTTCTATGAGATCCTTCGGAAAAAATACGACCAAATCGTTGAGGCCCATAACCTGGACGAGGTACGGGAATGTCTTATGCGATTGAACGATGCCCAGTTCATGGGGCAAAAAATTATTGGGGAACTTGTGCATTCCGAGAAAAGGATGAAAGCCCTGTCTGCCGATAACGGCTGGGAAGGGGAGCAAAAGGAACCGGTTATCGTAATTCCACAGCACGCCAAGAAGGTGGCGGATTTTGCCAAAAGGACAAAGGAACTACAAAAGGAAATACACGCCATCTGTACCGTAAAGAGTGCCTAAGGCATTTGTGCTGAAGATCTTCCCTTTGAAATTGTCAGGTTCCGTAACCAAACTCTGGAGCAAGCTCGAGAGGCATGTATAGGAAAACCCATAACATGTTTCATCAGGTCCGCCTCCGTCGTGGGGTCGTCGGGGTCCGATAACTCTTACTTAGTGAGTCAATTCGAAAAAACGGGAAGCGGCCCATCTTGCTTTTTGAGCAATCGCAGCATTGCCCCTTCAGAAGGGGAGAAATAGGACGTGCCCTTGTTTCTTCCGGCCATTTTAAAATAGGGAAGAATAGTGGTTTGGGTATATGCCTCCACCAAAGATGGATGGATATAGTATTTCCTGCAAACGGCCCTTGTATTTCCCAAAGCATTTGCTGCCGAATCGATTCCCTTTAAAATGTTGGATTTTATTTCTTTTTCATTGGTGGCAATACCGAGCATTCTTACCGTATCGAAAAAGATGACCGACGCAGCCCAGGTCCTAAAGTCCTTGGCCGTAAAGTATTCACCGCAAATTTGGTGCAGGTATTCGTTCACCATTCCACTTTTCAGGACCTTCTTCTGGCCCGATACATCGAAATATTTGAAAAGCTCCCAACCCGGAATCTCTTCACAACGGTTTACAAGCGCGACTAGTTTTTTATTGCGCAATGTGACTTGGTGTTCCTTACCTTTTTTGCCCACGAACTGGAACCATATCTTCCCACCTTCATGGTAAACATGCTTTTTTCGCATGGTCGAAAGCCCATACGTACTGTTGCTCTGGGCATATTGCCTTCCCCCTATCCTGATATGGGTCTCTTCCATCAACTTGATGACGAGTGCCGTCACTTTTGCTTGGCCCCACCCCTTTGTACGAAGATCCTTTTCAACTTTTTTGCGGATTGCAGGCAGGTGTTTGCCAAAGGCGACCATTTTGGCAAATTTGGTGCCATTGGCAATTTGTGTCCATTTTGGGTGGTAGAGATACTGTTTCCGGTTTTTATCATCTATCCCAACGGCCTGTAAGTGGCCATTTTCCAGTTCCGAAATCCGTACCTCGCTCCATGCCGGTGGAATGATCAATTCCCGAAACCTGCGAAGATCTTTTGGGGACCTTAGAGGTCTGCCGCTTTTTTTATACACGAAACCCTTTCCATGTCTACACCTACAAATAGTGAGTTGTTCGTTGTTTACGTATTCCAGGTCCCACTGTCCTATTATCCTTTCGGGCGCTTCCAGCATTCCCGTAATAAGTTGTTCTTGCGTCATTTGTTTTATCGGTTCATAGGGGTAGCCCATCCAAAAATGCACATAGATCTTCTATGTACCCACCTTTTTCCATAAATGCCTAGGGTCTTTGAACCGTGTCGGTCGTACTGTTTTCCTTTTCGATCCTAAGGCTGTCAGGGGATTCCTGGACCCCTTTAAGCTCCCAGTCCTTTGCCTGTTCCATTCCCTCGGTGTTGGTTTCCCTAATCGCCCCTTCCTCACTTCTATTGCCATCTCCTTGGTTTCCCTCTTTGCAAGAGTGGAAACAGAGCAAAAGGGCGCCAATGATCAGTAGTGCTTTCCTTTTCATAATTATAATTTTTAGCGATTCTCCCGTACGTTTTCCTTCCATAAAATTATTGGTGGGCCAACACAAACAATAGCTGTATCCAATCAAAAATTACCATAATTAATATGTGGGGCTTTTGCGATCCAATGACCTCATCTTGGAGTCAAGGATTTACCCTTTAGGGTCAACCCTTTACTATGTTAATAGCGAAATTTGAGGATGTAGAACCCATTATTAATTTTAAAACACTATAACATGAAAACACTGGAAGATTTGTTCGAACATCAATTAAAAGATCTGTACAGCGCCGAAAGCCAACTTGTAAAAGCATTGCCCAAAATGGCCAAAAAGGCAAAGGACAATGAACTTAAAAAAGCATTCGAAAGCCATTTGGAGGAAACCGAGCAGCACAAATCCAGATTGGAGGAGATTTGCACAGAACTGGATATAGATCCAAAAGGTGAAACCTGTAAAGCCATGCAGGGCCTGATCAAGGAAGCCGAGGGCTTTATGGAAGAGGCAGATGATGAGGATGTATTGAATGCCGGTCTAATTGCGGAGGCACAACGTGTGGAGCACTATGAAATTTCCGCTTATGGCACCGCAGTACGCTATGCAAAGGAACTGGGGCATAAAGACATTGCGAAAAAATTACAGAGCACGCTGGACGAGGAGTACAATGCCGATGGTAAATTGAACAAATTGGCGGAAGGCCGTTTGAACAAGAAAGCTGTCAGCTAAATTTTGGTTAGTTGTTTGATGCGACTGTCCATAATCATCATAGGGGTTTCCCGATGGTCTTTATGGGCAGTTTTTTCATGGCAAACAAGTTATAGGGATACTATAGAAATGCGGTTGTCCATAGTTTACGCCCGCATAATCCAAACAATCGGGGCCCTAGGGGAATTCCTTTTATACCGATCTCCCATTAAATAAATTACCGGCAATCTTTATTTTACGGAAGACCCGATCTTTGATTGGGAACCGCTCGTTTTTTGTTGAAAGGGCAGAAGTAATTGTTTCAGTCGAACTGGAGTTTCCGAATGCTCTATCAAACTACGTAAGTCCTTCTCCACCTCTTTGTCGCCAGCGATCAGTTCAGATAAGCGAAGATCTCCTTTTCCATAATTTATCACCCTTTCTTCGGGATACCAGTGAACCACCGCCTTACAGCGTGAGGAAGGTATCCAGGGCAATCTGTTGGAATTTTCCATGACATAGGTGAGCAACTGAGCCTCCAATAACTCCAAGCGGGAAATCCTATTTGCTATTTCATGGTATTCCATCTCCGTATCACATCCAATAAGCAGTTTTGAAAGGGTCGCTTTGGCAACTTTCAGCTTATTTGTAAAAATACGCAACCTGATGTAAAATTTGTAGTCCAAAGTTAAAACGATAACTGGTTAATGACATAGTTTATAAACCGGCCGCCACCGGTTTTGGTGGTTAAGTACCCCAAATAACGGTCAGTATAACAAAATTAGCCAAATAACCCGCTTCTTTCACCCCTCCGTTCAATCGGGTCAAAGTTTAGGTGGATGGCGTTAAAATCTTGTAGGAAGCGAGCAGCCCACGGTTTTGATACAGGGTCCGGAAGAGATACGTAAGGACCATGGTCTGGACTTTCCATTGAAGCAATGGAAATGCCATTTGGGTCAATCCTACCGCTGCATATGGCCTATTTTTGACTTTGGAGAATGAATGCCCAGGAGGTCCAAGGGAAAATCCTCGTACCTTATGGCCAGTCCGTCTGGTAGGAAGGATTCACTTATGGCTTGCAGGGTTTACAAGCTATTTTCCACTTATGGACAAACCTAGCAAATGGTGTTCATAACCTTCTTCTAAAGGGGGGCAGGATTTACCGATCAAAACCAAATACATCGTCCAACTCCACTTTCATATTATATTGGGAGAAGGGGAAAACATAAAAAGCGGGTTCACCAAACAAAGCACGGATCATGGAAATTGAATATGAGTACAAAAACATTACCAAAAACTGTTATTTTGAGGATATCCTTGAAGATAAACTAACAACCTTTTCCAAAAAACATCCATTTGTCAACCGTGTCAGGGTGCTGTTCAAATTTGACCACCTATTGGTGGAAGGGGGCAGCATATGTAAAATTATGGTCGACGGACCGGCCCCATACTTGACCAGCAGCTCCAACGAGGCATCCTTTGAACTGGCAATTTGTAGTGCCGTCAGGGAGCTGGAGAGGGAACTGGAAAAACGTAGAATGGACCAAGGACATGGATTGCTGTTATAAATCCAAAACTCAATCCCATAAATTGTGGGACTTTTTGATCATTCCGCCGGGCCGAGGGGGCGATTGCCATATCATACCTTATGGAATTTGGCAAATTCAGCATCATTTTTAAAGCATTCGGGAGAAATGGGCATATTTGCCTCCCTTTCATAAAGAATGTTGGACGAGAGCTCAAAAAGATGTGCTTCCGTCTCAAAGAAATGCATCATATAACCAGCGGTATTCACAAAAACGACCACCTCCCCTACTTGGGGCAATTGTGGCAACACCGTCTTTCTTTTCAATAGTATGTCCCGTTCCAAGCAATAGGCCCCCGTAAAAAAAACATCCACTGGCCCTTCTTCCCGAGCGTTATCATAAAGCACAAAAGGATCTACTAGAAAGTCCTTGCTCCCGCTCATCATCTGGCTCATGTTCATTTCAAGCCCTACCAACCAATTGCCCTTGGAGTCCTGTTTTCTGTGCGCAACTTTGGCCACCGTAATTCCCGATTGTGCCAAAAGCGATCGTCCCGGTTCTATCCTGATCTCAAGATCATTGCTTTTTAAAAGTTGGCAAAGGCAGGTTCCGTTACTATCCTTGGAATCCAGGATTTCCCTCACAAAATTAGGGCCGTTCACCTCGTTATAAAAAGGATAGGTTTCCAATTGTCCGGTCAAGTCCGCGCCTTCCAGCCTAAAACCCAGACCATCGTTATTAAAGGTTATCTGCTCACCTAGCCCTCTAACTGCAAGTTGTAGCCGTTCCGAAAAACTCTCCCATTCCTTTTTGTCCTTCAAATAGTTCATAAGGATACCCCCTCCCATATCGATAAAGGAAATTCCATGGCCCTCTTGTTTCAGATCCACTGTCAGGTGTATGCACTGTAGGAGGGCCGAACTGCGTTGCGAGGTGGAATATCCGTCCAAATGAAAATGTAGCCCTAGACATTCGATCAGGTCCCATTTTTTCCCTTGGCCTATATTTACCGATATAAATTCGCCGATCTTCGAAATATCAAAGCCGAACCTACTATAAAGTTTTGTGCCCTGATGCTCAAAACCGCTTACCCTAAAACCTACCAAGGCCTTTTTATCCAATAGTTCCGCAATTTCCTGCACCAACTGGCATTCGTCCTGGTTGTCCAAGATAATGGCCACCCCATTTTGGATGGCCAATCTTATTTGGGCAGGGGTCTTTATAGCCGCGGTGAGCACTAAATTTTCAGGGGGAATTCCCATTTCAAGCGCTTGGAACAACTCCCTTTGACTGGCGGTATCGACCCCTATTCCAACTTGCTCGGCAGCCGATACGAACCCCATGCATTTATTGGCCTTTCTCGCATATAGAATTTTATGTTTAAGACCATACGAGTTGAACATATCCCGATATCCCTCAATATTTTCCTTAAATGGAGGCAGGTGATGGATATTGACGGGAGAACCGTAGCGGCACATAAGTTCCTTTAAGATTACGGGACTTTCCATGAGTTCCGTCATCCATTGTGAGGTGATAGGTGTCAGCCCCTCTTCGGTATTGCCTTTTGCGTAATATGGTTCAGACTTCATTTTTATATAACTTTACCGCTTTAATTTTTTCAATGGTACCATGGGCCCACTTGGTTACCAGATCGTTTCGCGTACGGGATAGCGTATCATTGTCAAAGGTGATTCCTTCCGTGGGGGTACCATAAAAGGTACTGCTGGTCCTATAGGAACCGTTCTGGTCCATGGGGTGTCCCTCAGGGTCCAATGCAGGACATCCCGGGGAATAGGTTTCCTCTTTCCCGTTTACAAAGGGCACGATCAGTCCCCTGCCCAGCATATTTTCGTAAAGGCGACTGGGACCGTTTTCAATATCCGTTTTGGGTATCCGGGCATCCACTAGAAATCTACATCGCACACTGGACTTCCCATTTTCCGTTGTAAGGGTAAATCCCCGGTTTTTGGGAAGGGGCAGTAGCAATGGCGACCGGCTAAAGGAAAGGTCCAATATACCCGCTTTGGCCAAGGCCAACATTTTTTGAATGTTCACTATCGGTGGTCCATGTGCGATCCTATTAAAGAATCCCCTATAATATTCATCAAAGGTTCGATGGGAATTGGGTGTAAGTCCCCCGTTTTGGTAACATTCGTTCAACAAATTACTGATTCCGTTCCACACCCCAATAGCGGCCAAGAGGGGACTTTTTTCCGGCCCGGTTCCAGCTTCTTCCAATATATGCCCAATATACTCCAGCAATGAGCTTTCCCATTCACGTTCATCCGCTTCTATGGGCCTTGCAAGGTTTTCAAAACAAAACGGGACCGTTTGTGGATATTCCATATGAAAAGCTTGAATCTGAAGTTGCACTTTGGAAAAATCGTAATGATAGACAAGCTCGTCCCCATAATTTGCCAATAACCTGTCGTAATAGGCAAAGACCATTTCCATTTTAATCAAGGGCAGCAATTGTTCCCCGAAATCCACCTGCTCCGATCCCGCTCCCAGATCTTGTAAGTTTTCCCGATTGAAGTAATGAAGTACCACATCGGGTGGTCGTTGTCCCGTACGGGGGATCATGGGAAGACCGCTACGCGAAAAGGCAAATATTTTTTTAGGTTCATTTCCCGAGGGAGCATAGGTCAACGCTCCATTGTGGTCTTCATAAAAACTTCCGCCCCTACCCTGCGTCAGCTCAAGTAGTGCATCCAAAAAGGTAAGACCCAATCCTTTGATCGCCACCGTATCCGAAGGCCCGGGTCCACAAAGCATTTCCTCCACTGGATAGACATACGGGATTTTATTATCTTCTTTTCCCACCCTAACAGAGCGGCGGTTACCAAGATGGCCCGTACTGAAAAGCAAGTTCCGAAAATGGACACCCAAGTCCTTGATGCCCTTTCCATCCGAAAAGTAAAGCGAATAGCCATTTTCATTTAATATGATATCCACCACCTCCCCAACATGTGGGATCAATTCCACGTTAGCGGGAAGGTTTGCACAAAGTGCCTGAAAGCCCGCTTCCAAATAAGAGCCCACCAAAGCCCTAGGCGCATACTCATGTGCTACCGCAGATTCCGGAAGGTTCCATCTTTTGGACAGCCATTGCACAAAAGTGGGACGATCATACCCAACCGGTTCGGGATCGCTATTGGGCCATAAGGAGATATTATAATTGGCATAGTTCATCAATAAATAGGAAGGTTGGTCGCTCCGGTACACATCGCCCGATCCAAAAAAAGAGGTGGTATTGAATAGATGGACATCGATCGCCATCTGTACCGGGTCGCTTGTCAGGGCAGCCAATAACCTTTCCAGGCCATAGAGCCCCTTGGGGCCCATTCCTATGATTCCAATGGTATAGCGGTCGGCAGTTTCCATACTTTATAGTTGTGCTTCCTCCCCTATCAATTTAAGAAGGCGATCCCCCGAGAAATGTTCCCGTATCCATTCCCTATTATAGATGGTATCCAGATACCGTTCCCCGCTATCTCCCACCAAGAGGGCACAATTGGCATCGTCAGGTATATTTTCACTATACGAATTGAAGGCGCTCACAATGGCTCCCGTAGACCCACCTGCCATGATGGCCTCCTCCCGTAATAATTGCCAACAACCCTCTATACATCCAAGGTCGTCCACATGAACGAATCCTGATAGATTCTGGGGCTTAAGGAAATTGGATGGTACCCCGGCACCATGACCGGGTATGAGTCTTTTCCTTGGCTTCCCCCCGAAGAGGATACTGCCCACCGCATCGACTGCAATTACCTTTGTTTGCAATCCATTTTTTATAACATAGTCGGAACAACCCATTACGGTGCCGCAAGTACTGGTGGCCACAAAAAGATAATCTACCTTTCCGTTCAGTGCCATTGCGATCTCGTCCATGGTCTCGTGGTGGGCCGATGGATTATTGGGATTTGAATACTGATCGCTCCAGAACGCATTGGGAACCTTTTGGACCAATTCCTGTACCTTCCTAAGCCGAGCCCCCAAAAACCCGCCTTCCCCATTGTCATCGGTCACCATTTCCAATTTTGCACCATAGGCCTTCAATATCTTTGCTGTATGTCCGTTGAGTTTCGGATCGACCACCACCATGAGTTTCAATCCAAAATGCAGACAGGTTTGCGCCAGCCCAATGGCCATATTTCCCGAACTGGATTCGACGATGGTATCGCCCTTGCGCAAAAGTCCTTTCTTTAAGGCCTTTTGAACAATATTAAGGGAAGATCTATCCTTCATACTTCCTCCAGGATTAAAACTCTCCATTTTGGCGTACACATTTGCACCACTTCTGTCCGAAAGGGACCGCAACCGCACCAATGGGGTCTGGCCAATGGTATCCATGATATTATTAGCCACGATCGGGCGCTGTAAGGTGTTGATCATATGCTGGGATGATTATAAGATATACAGATATAGGATACCTCTTCAATTTTTAGGAAAAGTAGGCTATTATCGCCCCGGGCAATACCCGTATTGAACAAGAAATTGACACAATAAAATAAGGATAGGAAACAATTAAAAAAGGGGCCACACCCAAAAGGCCGGCCCCAATTCTGCATAAAGGCTATACTGGAACATCCACCTCCACTTCCCGTGGCCAGTGTCTGTGCCGTGCAATGGCATTGATGAATTTTTTGGGTGTTTCATTTACCAAAAGTGCCATGTCCGAATAATTTTCCGGAACGGAAGAAAGATCTAACAGCTGCGTGCCCTCTTCCTCAAAAGCCAAGGCCTTGCAGTGCTTGAACATTTCGTTCACAAAGAGCACCGCATCGGGCTTTTTGATAAGGGCCTCGATACTTTTACTGCCACCTGGGACATATAGGGCATCGAACTGCACCGATTTAGCCACTAAAAGCGACTTGTCGACCGATATACCGATTCCGCTGTCAGCAGTTACTTTCCCGCCATGTGGGGCAATGACCATACACTGCGCCCCTTCCGATTCCAGTGCCTTTTTCATTTTTGTAAACGAACTTTCGGATACGCCATCTGCCATAAGCACCGCAATTTTTCGGGTTTTAATGCCTTTTCCGGGAAGGTGCGTCTGGCTCAGGGCTTTTGAACTGTCCAAATAGTGCTTTACCTCCTTGGGTTCGTACTTCTGCCGATCTGCATCTGCCCCAACACCGTGGTTCATGGGCGTTTCCTTATCAGTGGGCACTGGCATTCCCAAATTCTTTGCCACTTCTTCGGCCAAGGTTGGGTCTATATTGTCTATCAGCCCCAGCATCCTTGATTTTATATGGTCATGCTTGCACATTCCAAGTTCGAAGGAATAGGCATTGATAACATGACGTTGTTCATGCTCTTTGAGACTTCTGTAAAAAAGCGCGGGTTGGGAAAAATGATCTGAAAAACTTTCACTACGGTCCCGTACCTTTTTGGCCTCAACCTTCTCTTCAAAGGAATGGAAGCCTCCTTCGGCAATGGCCGCCTGAAATGGACAGCCCCCACCCAAACTGTTGGGAAAATAGGCCGCCTTGCCCTTATTGATGGTTTGTCTCATATGGCCGTCCCTCTGGTTATTGTGTGTTGGGTTAACGGGCCTATTGATGGGAATTTCGTGAAAATTAGGCCCCCCTAGACGGATCAATTGCGTGTCCGTATAGGAAAACAACCTGCCCTGTAAAAGGGGGTCATTGGTAAAATCGATTCCCGGAACAATATGGCCGGGGTGGAATGCCACCTGTTCCGTTTCGGCGAAGAAATTGTCCGGATTTCTGTTCAGTGTCATTTTTCCGATTCTCTGTACGGGCACAATTTCCTCGGGAATGAGTTTGGTGGGGTCCAACAGGTCAAAGGGGTACTTATGCTCATCAGCCTGTGGCACTACTTGAATACCGAGTTCCCATTCGGGAAAATCACCGCTTTCTATGGCATCCCAAAGATCTCTTCGGTGAAAATCGGGATCTTGACCGGAAATTTTGACCGCCTCGTCCCAAGTGACCGAATGAACGCCCAGTAATGGTTTCCAATGGAATTTCACAAAATGGGATTCCCCTGCCTCGTTGATCAGCCTAAAGGAGTGTATCCCAAATCCCTCCATCATTCTATAACTTCGGGGAATGGCACGGTCGCTCATCAACCATATATGGTTGTGCATGGTCTCCGGCATCAAGGAAATAAAATCATAGAACGTATCATGGGCCGAAGCCGCTTGCGGGATTTCGTTGTCCGGTTCGGGCTTTACGGCGTGGATCAGGTCCGGAAACTTCATGGCATCCTGTATAAAGAAAATGGGCATATTATTGCCCACTAGATCAAAAATACCTTCTTCGGTATAAAATTTTACCGCAAAGCCGCGCACGTCACGGGCTAGATCAGTGGACCCCCTAAACCCCGCAACTGTAGAAAATCTACAGAACACGGGAGTTTTCCGGGAAGCATCGTTCAAAAAGCCGGCCTTTGTATAGCGCTCTTGGCCTTCATAAAGTTCAAATACCCCATGTGCCCCACTGCCACGTGCATGCACGATCCTTTCCGGAATGCGCTCGTGATCAAAATGTGTTATTTTTTCCCTCAGTATAAAATCCTCCAACAGGGAGCTTCCCCTTTCTCCCGCTTTCAAGGAATTGTTATCATCGTTGACCTTTGTGCCTTGGTTGGTGGTCATCACTTTGCCGTCCCCATTCTGGGTATCCTTTAAAAGTTGTTGTTGTTTTGGGTTGTTGTTGTCGTCCGCTTTTGGGTTGGCAGGTTCTTGCTGCTCAGGTTTTTTCTTGTTGTCCATCTTGTTTATTTTAAGTTAGGCCTATAGTTCCATTTAAATCCTTGATGTATATTGGATATCGCACCCTTCCGGAGCAAGTTGCCGGACTGCTATTTTTAAATTGTTTGGGGATATCTGAAGAAAATTCCGTGGAACGCAACAAAGCTATGGTTATAGGAGTGTTGGTGTGGACTGCATTCCCATAATTATTGATGCATTCAATGGCCAGTCGTTCCATTATAAAATGGGGAGGATGCGATACAGTCTAAAATTGATCGGATTCTTATATTATATTTTTATAGGACCCGCTAGTTTAGCACGGTTATCCCAATTCTTGGGGAGTATCTAAAACTTAAAATTATGTTGGAATGTTATTGAGCAGATATACAAGACGTGCCTTTACGGCCGGAATAATCTCTATGTTGTTCATATTATTGGGGACCATTCTTTTGGGCAGGTTAAGCGGTTATGAAGCCAAGGAGCTTATAAAGAATTCCCTTGCCGGGATGAATACCCTTTGTAATACGGTAGCGTTGGCATCGGCCACCATTTTAGCGCTTTTACTTACCTTATTGAGTTTGAGCGCCAATTCCAAATCCAAACTGCACAAGGACCATTATACACATGTACTGCATATTGCAAAATTGGATACCATAGTGTTTGTAGCGGCCGTGGTCTCTTTTTTATTGTTGAACCTTCCAATTACGGAATCGAAAGAGGTACCCGCCAATTGGTTCAACGTGGTCTATTATACCTCCCTTGCCATTTCCAGTATCTTGGGCGCCGCCCTTATCGTAGTGGTACTGATGCTGTACAATACCGTAGTCAACATTATAAAAATTGTGGGATTGGGAATTACGGACCACCCGTTGAGCGGCGATGCAGAGGATGTAGAAGATGATCAACGTGCCCCAAAATAGTCTTAAATTGGAGCATCTCCTCACAACCGTGACCTAAACTTGCAGTCGGGCATACTGCAGATGCATTTGCCCCCCTATTGACTAGGACAGTCCCGCAGCACTCCCCTCAAAGACTGATGGGAGGACCATCTAAGTTTGCGCAAGTCTACTTCATATGCCCCACTAACGACCGGTGCACAAATCCCTTTAGCCCGGGTCTGGTGCTAATATGGTACCAATCTTTGGTATTTCCCAGAATATGGACCGTGTCCCCTTTTTGAAGGGTATGCAGAATCTCCCAACTGGTCTCCGGTCCTTTTCGTACATTGGCCCTAAGTGCGGCGACCTTGCCCTCTGCAGGGGGTTGTGGAAGTTCCAGATCCCCTATTTCCAACTCTTTTATAAAAGGCAATGGATCTACGGCGCCCTTGTTGCCATACAATCCAAAATGCAAATGCGGTGCCGTGGTCCGTGCATTGCCCGTATTTCCAACAAATCCGATTGTATCGCCCCGCCTCACCTTCGCCAATTGCCCGACCACTATGCTATCCAAATGACAGTAATACTGCGATTTTCCGCCAAAACCCTCCCTGATCCATACTTGTTTGCCCCCCAATCCACGATTTCCGGTGGAGGTCACCCGGCCATCGGTGGCCGCCAAGACCGGGGTGCCACGGGGAGCGAAAATATCCACCCCTTGATGGGATCTTTTACCACCATCCCGCTGGGCTCCCCAAAAACTCTGTATGGCCCTATCCGTTACATTGGATACCGGAAAGCCATATAAGGGCCTACTGCCCATTTCCAGTAAAAAATCCGTAGCCTGCCCAAGGGGAGACTGAACCACAATGGTATAGGCCGCCGAACTTGGAACTGGGTAGGTTACCGAAGTCAGATTCGAGACCTTGGTACTCAACAAGGGTTTTTCATCGATTTGCACAGGGCTCTTAAAGACATCCACAAATGCGTTGATAGGACCCCTGTTCGAGGTCAATCCCAATGTCAGTTCCCTTCCTTCCGGAATATAGGTGGTATATTGATGGGCCAGCGGATCGTTTGCACCAAATGTTCCCCGTTCCGAATAAGGTAAGGTTACCGTTAGGCTATCCATTTTTGCCTTCTCAAAAGCATTTAGCCAATTTTGATGTCCCAGGTGGCCATCCGGAAAGTTGCGGGCATACTTTTCCCGTTCGGAAGGTTGTACCACAATATCCGTTATCTTCTGTACTTCCTTACAGGCACAGATACTCCATATCAAGATAAATACCGTTATCTTTTTCGGATCGGACCATGCTGCGAAATATAATAAAGCTTTTTTTATCATCGATAAAATCAGTGCAATAAAAATGCCACACCGTGATTTTAACAACACTTTATCATTCGGCCTAACATCCGCTGTACAAGCCGGATAGGTCCCAATATTTTAACCAGGGAGTTCGATTAACGATATACCCCACAACATTTTAAATCTTGTAAACGTTTATTTATTGGGGATTACCTACCCTACAGCCCGACCGATAAAATCTTTTTAGGCCCCAACAACGTACTCTATATAGGGAGTGTACCGTTTAGCGCTAAGAGGAAAGGATGGTTTTTTAACTAAAATGGAACTATATGCGATTATTTTTAGGGTTGTTCTGCATTTTATTGCTCACAAATTCATGTGCGTTACTGGGGCTTAGGGACAAGCCAAAGAAAGAATTGGAAAAGGACGATGAGTTTACGGTGACAGAAATAGAGCCCTATGAAAAAATAATTACAAAAGAGGCCGTGACACAGAGCGGCCTCTTTAAAGTGCATAAGGTAGATGATAAATTTTATCTCGAACTGCACGACAGTATCCTGAAACAGGAAATCTTGGTGATAAGCCGTTTTATAAAGACCCCCGCCGGGGCAGGAAATTATGGAGGGGAGGCAATTTCAGAAAAGACCATTTTTTGGGAACGCGGGCCCTATAACAAAATTTTTCTTCGCATCTCCACTTTGGTGAGCAAAGCCGACGAGGAAGATGCCATATCCAAGGCCGTACAGAACTCAAGCATCACCCCTATATTGGAATCCTTTGATATTGAGGCCAGGAACCAGGCAGACAATGCTTCCGTAATAGAGATCACCAATTTTATAAATGGCGAAAATCCTTTATTGGCCCTAAATCCGGACCAAAAGGAATCGTATGGGCTTAGCACCTTGGAAAAAGACAAATCCTACATAGGAAGTATCAATGCCTATCCCATTAACGTAGAAATAAAGACGGTCAAGACCTATAAGGCCCTTACTTCCAAAATGGGCAAAAAAAATAGTTTGCCCGCTGCGACCCTTTCGGGAGTGGTTACCTTGGAACTGAACAATTCCTTTATCCTATTGCCCAAAAAGCCGATGAAACGTAGGATATTCGATCCCCGCATCGGCTATTTTGCCAGTTCCTATCTTCAATATGGGGACGATCAGCAACAGGTGGACAGAAATGTACATATCCATAGGTGGCGCTTGGAACCTAGGCCGGAGGATATGGAAAAATGGCGAAAAGGGGAACTGGTAGATCCCATTAAACCTATCGTATATTATATTGATCCCGCAACCCCTAAAAAATGGAGGCCCTATTTGATCGCTGGAATCAACGACTGGCAAAAGGCTTTTGAACAGGCCGGTTTCAAAAATGCCATAGTGGGCCTCGAATGGCCCGAAAATGATGAAACCATGAGCCTTGAGGATGCCCGTTTTTCGGTACTGCGTTATTTTGCCTCTCCCGTTAAGAATGCGTATGGCCCCAATACCTCGGATCCACGGACCGGGGAAATCATTCAAAGCGATATTGGCTGGTACCATAATTTGATGAACCTGTTGCACAACTGGTATTTGATACAGGCAGGGGCAGTGGACGAAAATGCACGTAAAATGGAATTCGATGATGAATTGATGGGCAATCTCATCCGTTTTGTCTCCTCCCATGAGGTAGGCCATACCTTGGGCCTCAGACATAATATGGGAGCCAGTCACGCCACCCCTGTTGAACTGCTGCGAAATGCGGAATGGCTCGCGAAACATGGGCACACCAGTTCCATTATGGATTATGCGCGTTTTAATTATGTTGCACAACCTGTGGACAGTATCCCGGCAGACCTCCTAATGCCGCGTATAGGCGATTATGACAAATGGGCCATACAGTGGGGCTATTCACGCTTGCCCGGCGACAAGACGAGTGAAGAGGAAAAAGAACAACTGTACAAAATTGCGGTCGATAGCCTACGAAACAACCCCAGGTTGTGGTTCGGCGGGGAAGGACGTGATCATGACCCACGCTCACAAGCGGAAGATTTGGGAGATAACGCCATCCTCGCCAGCAACTACGGAATTGAAAACTTGCAACGCATCCTACCATACCTAAAGAAGTGGACCACCAATAAGGCCAGTGACGACTACAGCAATCTGGAACAGCTCTATCAAGAGGCGCAAAACCAGTTTAAACGGTACCTGTTCCATGTGGCAAAAAATATTGGGGGCATCTACTCCACGCCAAAAATGGTGGGCGAATTTGGGAATGTCTATGCCCCTGTACCCAAAGAAATCCAAAAGGAGGCCCTGACCTTTTTGGAGCAGCACCTGTTTAACGAACCACGTTGGTTGGTAAATGCCGGGATACTCAACAAAATAGATTCACCTGTATCCAAAAGACCCACTTTGAGCATTATGGAATCGGCCATGATATCCCTTATGGGAGGAGATAGGATCAGTAGAATGGGCTTTATCGCGGAGCGCTTTACGGGACAGGAAACCTATGCCCCTGAAGAATATTTGCAGGACCTGAAAAATCTGATATGGAAGGACTTTGAGGATCTGGACCAAATTACCCCCTATAGGCGTAGCTTGCAAAAAGCGCACATTACCAATTTGGCTTCCCTGTACAAACCAAAAAAAGCACCAGGTCTTAGTGGACTTTTGGCACTTTTCTCAGAGGATGTGACGGAAAACACGGATGTGAGGTCCCTTGCCCTCAGCCAGTTGATGCAGATCCACCAAGAACTTTTACGTGCCATTCCGAAGGCGCCCGATACTTTGACCAGGGCACATTTTCATTACCTCGTAAAAGAAATAGAAGGAATTGTAAAAGGCAATGTTTATCAGTCCGAAACCATTACCACGGGGGAAGATCTCTTTCATGGGACGGAATATGACCCGCAGGAATAGCGGGGCCATCACGCCATGACCGTAAAGGTATCTTGGGAAATTGAGAGGCCGATACGCTTCCCGGATATATCTTTGACGAGGGCGTCATCGACATGAAATTTGCAGTCCGGACATTTGAGGGCCATTTTTTTGACCCGAAGTGTTTTGGTAAAAAGGCCCATTTCCTTCCCATTTTCATCAGTTTTCAATCGCTGCTTCAGATATGCGGCAAAATCTGCCCTGGCCGACTCCGAAATCAGGACCAGGTCAAAAAAACCGTCCCCAACGTCTGCCAATGGCGCAAGGTCAAGATTGGGACCTATATAGCGGATATTCATCAACTCTACCAATAGAAAACTTCCCTTAAGTATAATTCCATCTACTTTCATCTTAATATTCTGGGCAGGAAATTTTGACACGAGTTTTAATAGGACCTCGAGTGTACGTTTCAGTTTTTCGTCCGGATCCATTCCTGCGGTATCTTCATTTTTCATTTGGGCGATCAGTTCCGGAAAAATTCCCAGGCCCATACTCTCCAAGAAAAAATTATGATCGGGAATTCCCTGTACCAGCCCACAATCAAATTTGGTCCCGAGTCCGGTCAGGGGGAGCTCCCCTTTTTTGATGGAAGTGGTATTCAGAAGGCTCTTAACAATATTATTGGCCGTACCCATGGCAATCAGATGGATCGGCACGATACGTTCCGTTGGCTCCCTGTCCTGCAAAAGCACCTTTGCCACTTTATGGACGGTACCATCTCCACCTGCCAGAAAAAAGGCATCCGTAGGGTCTTTTATAGCGCCCTTCCAATTCTCGGCATCGGTGGATACATACCGTACCTGAAAACCCAATCGGGAAATCTTCTCCAATAACATTTCTTTGTTATGTTGGGAATCCCCTGCAGTGGGATTGTGTATAAGAAATGCATTTTTCATAAGGAATAGGGTATGGTTCTCCAGTACATCACTTTCGGGAAATTTATAGGGACTCTTTGTTCTTTTTTGTTTTAACGGAACGTTTGGAAAGGTATGTCCTATCCGTAAGGTCCAATATCATGGGCGTTATACTGGTTTTGCCCTGTTTAACGGCCCATCGGTCAGACCCTACATCCTCTGCCTTTACAGGAATGACCGTAAACCAGTAATGCTGCCGTCCCATGGGATCTTTATTGGCAATGACCTTTCCATCATAAAATCGTACCGATTGACTGGTCCATTCGATATCCCCATTTGGATTTTGGGGAAAGTTGATATTGAACAGTTCCAGTTCCTTTTCTTCTATGACCTCCTTTAGGGCCTCGTGCACAAAAGGTTCCAAGGCATCAAAATCCGGTTCCGTCTCTCCCACGCTCACGCTCAACGCAATTCCACGCACCCCGAACAGTACCGCTTGCCTAGCTGCGGACAACGTTCCCGAGTGCCAAGCCGAATTGCCCAGGTTCGCCCCGATGTTGATACCGGAAAGGATCAAATCTATTTTCTCGAACAAATGGGTCCCAAGGGCGACACAATCGGCGGGGGTACCACTTACCCTATATGCTTGTAGATCGTCAAAATGAATCGGTGACTTTTTATAGGTAATGGGCCTGCCGGAAGTTATTGCCTGTCCCATGGAAGATTGTTCGATATCCGGCGCCATTACGATCACTTCGCCGTAATGCGCTGCTACTTTCGCCAGACAGGAAAGTCCGGGACTATAGATCCCGTCATCGTTGGTAACTAAGATTCTCACGATTTAATTTTTTAAGGTTATCGGCTATACTATCCATTATTTGGAGAGGTACCGTCTCCATAAATTTACAAGACCGGACTACGGACGGTTGATACAAACAGCCTAATTTTTAGTGCAAAAGGAATTGGCCCATGAAGTGAGCTTTATTATGTTCGGATACCCGTCCCCTAGAGGTGGGACTGCAGCGAAATATTCCCTCATTTGCCCTGCGAGCTTGTGAAGCTACAGCCATATACCTTTAGTTATAAAAAAAGGGCCCTACCTCAACGGTACGGCCCTTTTGCTTGAATGTTTTATTTCTATCCTTTAAAAAGCATGATAGGTGAACTTTTGTCCTCCCACAGAAGCATCGGCCATGAGGCCTGCCTTGGGAAGTGCAAAGACGGCAACACCATCCTTGTATTTTGCGTTCACTGCCTCACCAGATTTAAGGGCCACTGCGGAAGCTTCAGCTGAAAATTCGAAGTCCCCCTCTTTAAATCTGGCCACATCGGTAGCCGTTTCAAAAAAGATCACCTCAATGATCGCCTGTCCCCCCGCTTGAAGTCCAATGTTCAATTTTTTTAGATCGGCCATTCCCACAGCGGTTCCGTTCTCATACACCACTCCGTTACCAGAGGCTCCCCCAACAATAAAACCACCTTTACCCACGTTCGGGAAAAGCACGTACCCAGCGGAATCATCAAAGAAATCCTGAAGTCCAGGGGTTGTGGCCAAAAGGGTTTTTTTGGCCTTTTTGGCATCGTTCATGATCCTATTGTCGTCTTTGGTCTGTGCACTGGTGCCAATGACCAGAAACAGGGCAAAAACTACGGTTGTTGCTTTTAACATTTTCATAATAACTATATTTAAATTTTAAATTACCGCAAAATTACGG